>Ga0326728_10002482_pt1 | contig 61247 bp, 51 predicted proteins | sample MB3enrmetagenome_FD_207602 | JGI IMG/M metagenome (GOLD analysis project Ga0326728, IMG submission 207602) | Lab enriched peat soil microbial communities from McLean, Ithaca, NY, United States - MB31MN | ecosystem: Environmental > Terrestrial > Soil > Wetlands > Peat | place: USA: New York... | reverse complement strand
GAGCTGCGGGACGAACTACGGAAAGTTCAGGTGGGGGTTTACGTTCGAAGACATCGAGAAGCGCTGGGGCAGCCCCGGGGGGTTCGTTGAACAAGTCGCCGAACTCCTCGCGGAGCTTCCCCGTCCGAGATCCAAGTAGCCGCGAGCGATGACCCTCGCTCTAGGTAGTCGTCGAAGCCGTGGATGTCACCGTCGACGTCGAGCTCGACGATGAAGTTGAAGTGGAACTCCCTTGCAATGCCTGCATGAGAGTCGTCATGGCGCTCTGAAACGCCTGCTGAACGCTGTTGGATGCGTCGGTCGAAGCACCTCCGTGATGGTGATGATGGTGGTGAGTTCCGGCGCCTTCCTGGCCGGCCTGCACGCCTTGAACCGCCTGTGTGCTCTGCCCCGTCTGCGCTCCCTGGGCGCCCTGGGGCGACTGCAGAGTACCGGTCTGGGCAGCCTGGTTGAACTCGTCGGCGAGTTTGCTCAAAAGCTTCGCCTCGGGCCCGGTGGCGTTGCTGGCCGCGTTCTGAAAAGTCGTGGCGATTTGAGCCGCGACCGTCTTGAACTCCGCCGGGTTCTGCTGCGATAGCTGCTGCATCTCGCTGAAGAACTGCCCGGGCGTCGATATCGTAGCGATTGCCGCTCCTCCCATGGGAGGCGGAACACTGCTCTGCGTGGCCGACGTGCCGATGGCTCCCACTCCGCCTACATTGTTTACCGCCGAGTTCCCGAGATTTCCGAACAAGCCATTGATGTTCATCGACCCTGCTCCTTGTGCTTGGCGTCCATGCGAGACACACGCCAATACGGCAAATGCACGACGAACCATTGGCCGCCATCGACGCGTCTTGCGGCGAAGGGTCACGCGGCGACCACGAGGGTCACGTTCTGTCCGACCAGGGGAGTAGAGCGGATGCCGCCTGCCGTCGAATGGAGCTCGGCTCACGACCAAGTTGCAGCGTCAATGGGTCGACGGTGTGACAGGGATGCGTCGCCGAGTTGACGTCGATGCCTACGCCGAGCCCGCCAGTCCTTCGCAACACCCGCGGCGCGAAAAATCCGTAACATGCCCTCCGCCCCGGTCGTGTGGGGGCAGACGCAATCCAAACTCCCTCGTCACGAAAGGCTTCGGCCATGCGCACGATATATTGCTTGTTGCTGACGTCGCTCTCCATGGCGTTGGCCATCGCGTGCACCTTTCCATCGTTCGAAGAAGCGAGTTCGACCGAATCGTCGGCGCTGCTCTCCGATTCGTCGACACAACGAATCCTTGGATTCGAACGCCTGTCGGATTGGTCCATTCGCCAGGGACCCGGCGCTCTCAGTCTCAGCCGAGAGCACACCCAGGGAGCGTCCTCCCTCAAAGTTCTCAATCCCGGATACACGATCGTTCAGAGCGCACACCTGTCTACGCTCGGCAGCGTAGGCACCACGCTGACGGTCGATTTCGAGCTCCCGTCGAATCTCTCGTGGGGCGCCCTGGCGCTGACGATCAACATTCCGAGCGTCAACATCTACAACGCGTGGGTCGGCCAGATCAGCGTCAGCGGTCTGTCCGGCGGGGTCTTTCGGACGGCGACGTTCACCCTCCCGACGAACGTTGTCTCTGCGCTCGCGTCGACTTACACCGATCTCGCGATCGAGTTCACGTGGAACGTGCCGACGAACTCCGGCCAATTTCTCCTCGACAACGTGCGCTTCCCGAACGCCTCCTCGATCGACGCCGGGGTGGACGCGACAGCCGACGCGGGTGACGGCGGCAGTCGTGACGCGGCGGTCGACGCCAACACGGACGCCGCGACAGGCGATGGCTCCATCTCGCCGCACACCGTCTTCGCAAAGCCGAATCTCAAGGAAATCACGGTCAATGACCCAGTCGCCAACCGCGTGTTCAACCCGCAGGGCGTAATCGTCGACAGGAATGTGCACCCGAATGCCGTGTACGTGTTCGACAGCACGAATCAACGCATTCTCGGATTCAAGTCGCTCGGGACATGCTCCGGGAGCGGCGCCTCGTGTACCTACGACCAGGAATGTCCCTCCAGCCAGTCGTGCACGATCTCGCAAACGACGACGCGCAACGCGGACCTCGTCTTCGGCCAACCCGACTTCAACTCCACGACTTGCAACGGCGACGACACGACCTATCAGCTGCCGACGGCCAGCACTCTTTGCACGCTTCCCTTCCCCGCATCCATCAGTATTGGAGAGTCCGGCGACCAGCAGTCCATGGCCGTGGATTCCCAAAGCAATCTCTACATCATCGACAAGTGGAATCAGCGAGTACTCCGGTACAATGACCCGCTGACGACAGACACCGTCGCTGACATGGTCTGGGGACAGCCGGACATGTTCTCTCGCCAGTGCAACGGGCTCACGGGGACTCCGTCGGCGTCGACGATCTGTCTCGACGCGGAGACGCCCGGAGCCACGACAGGCGATCCCGCCGGCGGAGGCGTCGACGTTCTCAGCGACGGCTCGATCTGGGTCACGGACCAGGGCAACTCGCGTCTCCTGCGCTTCCCCCCGAACACCAACGTCGCCACCATGGTCCTCGGGCAGCCCGACTACGTCACCACCGGCCGCGACCCTGTCGAGTGCGATGCGAGCGGCAGCACCAACACCGGTCAGCACCTCTGCCTGCCCAAGGTCGTGCGCTACAACCCCACTACCAAGCAGCTCTACGTCATCGACTGGAAGAACGGATACGATAAGTTCCGGGTTCTCATCTACACGCCCAAGGGACCGACCGACTTCCTGCCCGGCCAGGTGGCGGACACCGTTCTTGTCGGCGACCCTTGGTACAATTGCCTTGCGATCGGCGATTGCCCCACCGGCCTCCTGCCTGACGGGGGAGTTCCCGAACCGCTCGCGGACACTACGTTCCAGTGGGACCGGCCGTCCGGACTCGAGCTCCCCTCGGATCGGTCCGCGAACGCATTCTGGCTCGCTGACGGGAAGAACAGTCGCGTCGTCCAATACGCTCTATCTGGGACTTCGTGGACCGCAGTGCAGGTCATCGGTCAACCAACCGCCACATCCATCGGCGGACAACAGAACTGCCCCGCGTCCACATCGACGAACGACATGTGCAACATCGGGGCGCCCGGCGGAAGCATGGGCATGGACGGCGCTGGCAACATGTACATCGCGGACGAGAGCTCGGAGCGAGTCCTCCGGTTCCCGACGGTCGGCGCGCCGACTCTCGACGGCGGCGTCGAGGGCACCTGGTCAGCCAACGCGGTCCTGTTTCCGAATCTGGCAAACGCCGCGGGCGGTGAGAACAACAATGCCATCGACGCCTACGGCGCCTTTTCCCTGAACAACGTCAAGCTCGTCAACTACTCGTCGGGGGCGTCGCAGATGATTCTCTTCGATCAGTTTCGGCTCCTCTTTTGGAATACGTACACCACGAAGGCATCCGGAAGCGCGGCCGATGGAGTCCTGTATCAGCCGAACTTCAACTCGAATATCGGCCCGAACGTGCTGGACGGTTTGGACACGGATTCCAAGGGTCACGTGTTCGTGGCCCACGGGCAGACCATCGACGTCTTTCAGGGTCCCCTTGCGAGCCTGCAGACGGCAACCGTGGCGTCGTTCGATGTCAGCTCCGTCCCCCTGCGCATCGGCGGAACGTTGCTGGCTGGGCTGCCGAACATCGTGGGCATTGCCTACGACGAGAAGAACGACGCGCTCTTCGTCGCAGACACGGGCAACTTCCGAGTCCTTCGCATCGCAACGCCGATGACACCGAGCTCGCGCGTGATCGACCTCGTGCTCGGGCAACCGAACGCGTTGGCGGTCAATCCGAACCGCAGCAAGGACACCGAAGACTACGCTCAAGGCGCGGCCGGCCAGGTCTGCATCGACGTTCAGCCGGATGGCTTCGGTCACATGGCCCAGCTGCGCCTGGACAATGGCGGCAATCTCTTCGTCGTCGACGCGAGCCACGAAGGCTGGATGTGCGACAACAACCGCGTCGTCGAGTACGACGCGTCGAACCTTCTCCCCGGCGCGACGGACTTCTTCTGCGGGGCACTCGACTCCGGATGCACCACCGCCCGCAGACCCACGCGCTACTTCGTCGCTGGCAACCCCGCCACGGGGGCGTATCCGATCGCAGGCGTCCAAATCGGACAGATGAAGGGCTACAACGGAACGACTCCGTACGACTGGCCAGCCGGGCAGCCCCTACCGATCGTCAACAACGGGGACAACGCCCCAAACGTCCCCATCGGCGTTGCATTCGACGGTAGTGGCCACATGATGATGGTGCTCGACGGCTACGAAAACAGCGACACACACCGAGTCTTCTATTACGCGAATCCGCTGCCGACCTGCGCCAGCAACAACCCCGGATGCTACGTGCCCTTCACGAGCATCTTCCCCACGCTCGCGGCCCAGCCGACCGATGTGTCGTTCGATTCGAGCGGCAACTTGGTCATCATGGATCAGACTTGGTCGCGTGTTCTCTACTACACGGCTTCCGACTACACGGCGTGGGTTACGCTGCAACACTGACGTAGTCCCGATTCCTTTTTCCCCCCTGGCTCCAGCTCGGCGGGGGAAAGCTCCTGGGAAGGACATTGTCCCCCCAATCGTCATGCGGACAACGCGTGAACCGAGAATTCCGAGAGGGCCTTGCGGCACACTGTCCATCGTGGCGACTCCGCCGAGCGTTCTCGTCATCGACGACGATCCGGACATCCGTCGCATCGTCTGGATCGCTCTCGTGAACATCGGGCACTTCCATGTGCGACTGGCTTCGGGCGCCGAAGAGGCGCTCGCCCACGCCCGGGAGGCACGCCCCGACGTCGTCCTTCTCGACGTCTCCATGCCTTCGGCCGATGGCCCTCAGACGCTCGCGCTCCTGCGCGGCATTGCTTGGATGAAGGACGTTCCCATCGCCTTCCTTACCGCCGCGGTCGGACAGTCGCAGCCTGACTCACCCCACGCGCGGGAGTCGGCGGATGCGCTACGTCGTTGCGGGGCTGCGGACATCATCGCGAAGCCCTTCGATATCGGAGAGTTGTGCGAGCGTGTTAGGCGTCTTCTGCCGCAGTCTGGGGTAACCTGAGGCACCATGACTCCGATGGGAGACTCGGCGTTCGATGCCCTGCTGGCGACCGAACGCGCGGCGTACGCAGGGCGCGTGGAGCTGCGGGTTGCGGATATCGAGGCGCATCTCGCGGCGGGACGTGTCGACGACGCGCGGCGAGCGGCGCACAAGCTCAGCGGGTCTGCCGGAACGTACGGCTTCCCAGCGCTCAGCAGCGCGGCACGAGAGATCGAGGAGACTCTCGAGCGTGGGGGTCGTGTTGACGATTCGATGCTCGGGCGGCTGCGCGAGGCCAACGCCGACGCGAAGAAGAGCACGGAGCCCAGGCCATGACGCGGGAGCACAAGCGAGTGCCCAAGGTCGTTCCACAGGCGCCGGACTCCACGCCCGTCTTCCAGGTCGGTGACGTCATCGGGGACGCATATGAAGTGCGCTCGCTGCTCGGATCGGGCGGCATGGCCGAGGTCTACGAGGCTGACGACCGGGCGCTCGGAAGGCGCGTGGCCGTCAAAGTCATGCGGACAAGCATCGATTCGCAGTACCTCGAACGTGAAGGGCGTGCTCTCGCGGCCGTCCACCATCCGGGCGTCGTCACGGTGCACACGATGGGCGACCATCGTGGAACTCCGTTTCTCGTGCTCGAGCGCGTGCGGGGCGTGGCGCTCGACAGGATGATCGAAGACAGGCGTCAGCAGGGCGAATGGTTCGCGGTAGCCGAAGCACTCGACCTGCTCGTGGCGATCGTTGGCGCGCTCAGTGCGGTCCACGTGGCCGGCCTCGCGCACCGGGACGTCAAACCAGCCAACGTGATGCTCACGCCGAGCGGACGCGTCGTGCTGATGGACTTCGGGCTCGTGCTGCCGAGCGCCGACCGTGCAGGACACCGGAGCGTCGCTGGATCTCTGCGATACATGGCCCCCGAGGCCCTGACCGCGGGCGTCGCCGAAGGGGCCGCGCATCTGCTCGACGTCTACGCGTTCGGCGTCCTGGCATTCGAACTTCTCTGCGGCATCGCCCCGTTCGCCGACGGCGATCCCCAAGAGATGTACCGGGCCAAGGTGAAACTGCCCCTGCCGCGAGTGCGCACCCATCGCCCGGACATTGCCCCGAAGCTCGACGATTTCATCGCGCAGCTCATGGCGCCCAAACCCCACGACCGCCCTCAGGGAGCCGAGGCCGTCGAGTGGCAGCTCCGCGCGCTGCGGACGACGGTCGGATCGGACACGCGCGAGCGGGCGTTCACGGTTCTCATCGTCGATGACGACCCCGACATGCGCCGTGGCCTCGCCCTCTATGTACGCGCAGGGGCTCCCGACGCGCAGATCGAGACCACTGGCGATGGCACACGCGCGGTCCAGCTCGTGCGACGCCACGCTCCTGACTTGCTCTTTCTGGATCTCGATCTTCCCGGAATCAACGGCATCGAGGTCTTGATGCTTCTTCGAGGGATGCGGCTCGTCGAGACGTGCCGAATGGTCTCCGTGAGCGGGCGTGCATCGGCGGCCGACATCGAGCTTCTTCGCCAGCTTGGGGTAGGCTCCCTCACGAAGGGACCAAACCTCATGAAGGAAGTCGCAGAGCTCGTCACGAACGTGCGCGCCCTGCGCTAGAGCCCTGCGCTTTGTGCTAGACCATCGCCTATCGACGTCGTCGGCAATACCTCTGGTCTAGCCCCTTCGGTTCTGCGCGCCCTCGAGCGCCTCTATCGTCGGCGAGTCCCCGTCGACGACATCGTGACGCCCGAACTGGCGCGATCGCTGGCAACGATTTCGTTCGAAACGGGGAGGCAGATCGGCGTCCTCGTCCATCGATCGGGCCATTTGGACTCGGTCATCGTCGGGGATGCCACGAAGTTGATGCTGCCCGACATCGGTCGCCTTCGTGCGGCCGAGGGTCGATTTCGCGGCCTGCGCCTGGTTCACACCCATCTGCGAGGCGAATCACTCACGCGCGACGACCGCGTCGATCTCATCCGCCTTCGATTGGACCTCGTCGCCGCCATCGAACTCAGCCCGACCGGTGAGCTTCGATCCATGAGCTACGCGTACAACATTCCTGCCGAGTCCGGCGACGTGGCCGTGCGCGAGATCACTTCGCAGCCCTTCTCCCAGGTCCACCTCGACGTGGGCCGGTTGATGGGCGAGCTCGAGGCAGAGTTTGCCCGACGCGCGCGAGCCCGGGACGTTCGCGCCAAGGATGGCCGAGCGATCGTCATTCACGTGGGCGACAAGTCGAAGGGAGCGTCGGCCGTCCGCGAGGCGGAAGAGAGCATCCGCGAGCTGCGCGAGCTGGCGCACACGGCGGGCACCGACGTCGTCGACAATGTCGTGCAGATGCGCGACCACCTGGACTCGAAGTACGTCCTCGGCAAAGGCAAGCTCGAAGAAGTCGTCGTTCGGGCCATCGAACTCGACGCGAGCGTCCTCATTTTCGACCGAGACCTTACGCCCGCCCAGGCGAGATCGATCGCACAGCACACCGACCTCAAAGTCATCGACCGAACGCAGCTCATTCTCGACATCTTCGCTCAGCGGGCAGAGAGCCGGGACGGCAAGCTCCAGGTCGAGCTCGCGCAGCTCAAGTACGCCATGCCGCGTCTCTCGCAGAAGGACGACAGTCTCTCGCGCCTCACCGGAGGCATCGGCGGGCGCGGCCCCGGCGAGACCAAGCTCGAGATCGGACGGCGTCGGGCCGACGACCGGGTGAATCATCTCGAACGAGAGTTGCGGCAACTCGCGAAGCGACGACTCCAGCGACGACGCAAGAGGACCCGGGAGGGCGTACCCACGGTCGCCATCGTGGGGTACACGAACGCGGGCAAAAGCACGCTTCTCAATACGCTGACGGGGTCGGATGTGCTCGTGGAAGACAAGCTATTTGCGACTCTGGACACGAGGTCGCGCGTGCTGCGCTGCGGATGGGCGGGTTGGGGCGAACGCGAAGTCGTCCTCACCGACACGGTGGGCTTCATCCGCCGGCTTCCGAAGGACCTGTTTGCGGCGTTTCGTGCGACGTTCGAAGAGGCTGCGGACGCCGATCTTCTCCTCCACGTCGTCGACGCGAGCGATCCCTCGAAAGGCGACCACGTCCGAACGGTGACCGACTTGCTGCAAGAGCTCGACCTCGCGAATCTGCCGCGCGTCCTCGTGTACACGAAAGTCGATTTGCTCGACGGCGGCGAACGCCGAAGGCTTGAGCGCGTCGAACGGGATGCCGTCTTCGTGTGCTCCACTCGACGCGAGTCGACTCGTATTCTGCTCGATCGCATCGCGCGCGAGCTCGCGGCAAAGTGGGAGCGGGCCGCCCGAGGGCCAGCGATTGGCCCGGAGAATCGCGTCGCGGAGATCGAGACGATCGACGAGGCCGGTTCCCAACCGATCGTCGACGATCTGACGACTCTCGACGCCATGCTTCGCGTGGCCGGAAAGCGCGTGCGGGCGCGTAGAGAGCAATGATCGGCCACCGCAGGGGTCCGGTCGAACGCAACTCATTCGACGGGCGGGCCGAAGGGCCGCTGGAATGGCGACTCAACTTCGAACGCACATGGCGATTGGGGCTCTGGCCTGCGCGCCGTGGCTCCTGGCGGCGTGCACAACCGCTGGACCGATGGCCGAATGCAAGACCGAGTTCGCCAAAGGTCACTATCCCCGAGCCAAGGAAGGCCTGGTCGCAATCGAGCGCAGCGCACTCGCGTGGGGAAGGCGCGAGCGAGCTGAATACGCGCTCTACCGGGGACTGACGACCGAGGCACTCGGCAATCGCGCTGAGGCGATCGTGTGGCTGAACGAAGCGCGGACCATCGAGGACGCCGCGCCCGGCTCTCTGTCGCCCCTCGACGCCAAGCGCCTCCGGATGGGGCTCGACACGGTGCGCTAAGAGATTGGGGCAGGACCTGCCGCGGTGAAAAGGTCGCGCGGACCGCGACGAGGAAACGTGCTACGTGCGCCCATGTGCCCACGTCTCATACCCCGCACGTCGTTGTCGCTACACACGGACACTGCTTCGACGGTCTTTGCTCCGCCGTCATGTTTACCCACCTCTATCGCCACTGTTTTCCGGGGGACGGGGCGACTTTCAGCTATCACGGGGCTGGCTACGGGCCGGGCCAGAACGGAGTCGATCCCCGCGTCCTGACGGGCGACGTGTGCGCGATCCTGGACTTTCGCTTCAGCGCCCTTGACTCCCTGACCTGGTACTTCGATCACCACGTAAGCGCCTTCGTCACCCCTGAAGAACGGGCGTTCTATCAACGCCGGGTCATCGAAGGAGAGTCCCTCGGACAGCGCCGAATGTTCCATGACGGCGCGTATTCGAGTGCAACAAAGCTCATCGCGGACATCGGACACGACCGCTTCGGTCTCGATACCCAGCCGATGGGCGATCTCATTCGCTGGGCAGACCTCATCGACAGCGCGGCGTTTCCGTCTGCGCAGTTTGCCGTGGACAGGCGCGAGCCCGAACTGAAGCTGATGACCGTCATTGAACAGTCGGGGGACGACGCGTTTCTCGCCGCCATGGTCCCGCGCCTGCTCGAAGAACCGCTCTCCGACGTCGCCCGCTCGAAGGAGATCGACGAGCTATTCGCTCCGCTCGGGCGCGCGCACGAGGCGTTCGTGAAGCTCGTCGAGCAGCGTGCCACGAAGATAGGGCGCGTCGTGCTCGTCGACCTCAGCGACCAGCTCATCGAGGTCGCCGGGAAGTTCGTGGCCTACGCCCTGTATCCGCGGAGCGCCTATTCCGTTCTCCTCAGTCGCTCCAAGAGCAAGTGCAAGATCAGCATTGGCTACAACCCGTGGTCGCCAGAGCCTCGTACTCACAACATCGCTGCCATATGCGAGCGCCACGGAGGCGGCGGCCATCCCGTCGTGGGGGCGATCTCGCTTCCCGCGGACGGCGTGGACGAGGCGAAAGCGCTGGCGGTGTCCATCGCCGGGGAGCTGGCCGCGTAGGGGGCCTGTGACTAGCCGAGAGGCTTCGAGACGATCGGCTGCGCGAGGGTTCGTATTCGGTCGAGGCCGAACTGCCCAAAAAAGCCCCACAAGAACGCCGTGAGAAAGTCCGCGAACGTACCGAACCAGGCCGCGGCGAAGATCTCGTAGCCCACGCATGTGGTCAACACGGCAGCGACGAGGCCTGTCACGACGTTGACCCACCAGGCATCACGGGCGATTGCGCTGTAACTCGGCGACATCGCAACATCCCCCGCGAATGCCCGCGAGCTCGCGCGAGTCCCATCGTCGAACTCGGCGGTCACCGCGAGGCGTCCGAATACCGTGGCGGTGACGGTGGCCGCTTCGCCGTCCGGCGAGATCTTCGCAACACCTTGGGGCTGCACGCTCCAGGCTGTCACCTTGGGATGAGGCGCGGCCGCGCCCCCCCAATCCAGCGTCGCCCGGGTCGGCTTGCCGACGTCGAGCTGCAACGGCAGGTCGACCATCGGCCACAAGGGGACATCCTTCGCCGGGGAGACGGTCGGCGAACCATCCTCGGACAGCAGGGCTCGGATGCCAGCCGATTTCGCCTGGGGCTGGGGGACCGACCGCGCCAGCGCGCTCGGCGGCGGAGCCAGCAAGGCGGCCGCGCTGGCGAAGTCCCCTTTCGCCAAAACATCTCGGATTTGCCGTCGGACCTGCGGGAGCGCAGACGATTCGAGTTCGTGCTCCGCACGGTCGCGAATTTTCGCCAGAGCCTTCAGGTTGGCGATCGGGTCCGGACCCACGGATTGCTGGGCCAGGGCTTCCGCCGAACATTCCGTGAGTGGGTCAGCGACCTCGATCCGGCCACCGATCCGCGTGATCGCGGCAGCATCTTGAAGGGACTTCGCCACGTCGTGGGGAAGCTCGAACGCAATCCAGCTGCGCAAATCGATGGCCAACGCATTGGCTTCGCTGACGAACGTCCCGAGCACGGCGCGCTTGTCCAGCGCAAGCGCGGTCTTGGCGCGCGCACGCAGTGCCACGCGAGTCTTCTCGGGCTCTTGCTCGGGCGCGGACCACGCGCCGAGATCGGTGAGCGCTGACCCCACGGCAAGGAGCCACGGGCCAAGCGCGCTGAAGACGCCTTGAGGCAGCCGCCATTCGAACACCTGGAGTCGTGCCAGTGCGGCCTCCACGCGGCCTGCTTCATGCGCCGCGTCGACCGCCACAAGCTCCTGTGACACCGAGGCGACGCGGTCGGCGATGGCCGGATCCAGCCCCGCGCCCCCTAGCCCGAGAGACCCCCGCACGGCGCTGAGCTCCTTGACCAGAGTCGCCTCGGACGCGCGCGCGTCCTCTTCGATCGTCTTGACTTCAGCCTGACGGTCGACGATCGCCTTGTCCACCTCGTCGCCCGACGTGGCCGCGCGAGACATCGTCTCGAGGTGGACCGCCACACCCATGATCCGCTGCTGCACCGGCGGGTCGCGTTCCTTCGTCGCTCGGGCCACGAGGTCCTCCGCTGCGCGCAGCCCTTTGAGCCGAGCCGCGTCGAGCGCCGCGCGCCCCGCGAGCCAGACGTTGACCCACCATCCGAGGCCCGTGGCCACCGCGATGGTGATAAACAGAAACAGCACGGAGAGCCGAACCTTGAGCGTCACATCGATGGACTGATCGCGCTTGGCGTCCGGTGCGTGAACGATCACGCGGCTCGTGTACGTGCCGGGCCACGCCGCGTTCGACAGCGACAGACCGAGTTGGGCCCCCGCACCTGCATCGAGCGCGAGCGGCTCGGCCTGCGGAACGAGCTCTATGCCTGTCGGCTCGCCGGACGACGTCTTGAGCTCGGAGCCGGTTGCGCTGAGGCTCCGAATCGGTGTCACGTTCGAGGACTCGCGCACAGGTATCGAGAGACCTGCATCCGGTCCGAGGGCTGGCCACGCCTCGGTGGCGAGCGTCACCGCCGAAGGAGCGTCGAGAACGGCGTCGATCGCGCGCACCACCACGATCGACAGCGTCGCCGTCGATGACGAATCGGGCGCCGCGCCATCCGCAGGGGCCCCGGGCGCCCCGCCTTCCGGAGCAAGAGGCAGCGTAACGACGACGGGAACCGTGTAGCTCCCGGCTGCCGGACATCCGTTCTTCAGCGCGCCGACCGCCAGGTACTCGTGGATTGTCGGATCCGACGCCGACACCTTGTCCCAGGCGAGCGACCAGCCCACCGGTTGGCTCCGACTGTCGTGCGCTGCGATGTCGCCCGTGCGAACGGCGAGCGGCGGTCGCGGAGCGGTGAAGCGCAGGTCGAAGGTCGCGCTCGCGCAGTCCGAGATGACGAAGCGACTCGGTCCCGACACGGTCAGATCGGCCGCACGGGCTGGCCGTGCGAAGACCAACACAAGGAGGGAGACGACGGCAAGCAAGGTCGCGCGCATGGCTCGAACGTACACCGGACGCAACGCGGCTGAAACACACGATGAAATGCCAAACGACCGTGCCCGGGAATCCGGACACGGTCGCTTGGTCTGTCGTCTGCTCGCGTACTAAGGGAGCGAACCGTCTCTACGTTCGGCGCCTAGCAGCCGGCACCCGAGGTACCGCACTGGAGCCATTCGTAGCCGGCAATCTGTCCAGTCTTCTTGACCACCGCCACATTGAACGTGCCGCAGACGTGGTTGTTATTCTGGTCGTAGTAGCATGCCCACTGACCGTAGTGGTCGGGGGTGCACTCATTCGTGCTCGTGTCATATTCGAAGGGGTTCGTTTGCGTACCGACGAGACCGTTCGCGTTGGTGTCGGGTCCGGCCACCGCGTAGGCGTCCGGGTCGATGACGAGCGTGCTCGTGCACCCGGGGTTGTTGCACTGCTGGGCGGGGTTCACAACGCGTGCGGGAAGCGTCTGCCCGTTCAACGTTACGACCCAGTGTGGATTGCTAACGCCGCCGGGCCCGTTGAATGGCGAGCAACCGGCCACGTTTCCACCCGTAAACTTGGAAGTGACCTTGGAGCTGTTGGCGAAGATGCTGATGTTGTTGTACGCGAGCGCACTGAACCAGTAGTCAAGGCTGCTCGTCAACGACATCGTGATGCCAGTAGCTCCACTGGGCAGATTGGCACTGGTAACAGTGTAGTTATCTACTGGATTGGAGACGTTGTTGCCGCTCGGTGGCGTCCAGCCCGGCACGGTGCCAGATAGCTTGGAACTCTGCGTGTATCCCTTCAGGGCATTCGCCTTGAACTGGTAAAATTCTGCGCCGTTCGTCGTCGCAAAGCAGCTCGCGAGACCGGAAACAAGATTGGAGGCTACCTCTTTGCTGTCCTGAGCCAGGGCGAGTGCGTCGAACGCAGCACCCGGAATGAAGGCGTAGCCTGGAGCGTTCGCGTCGAACTGAATCGCGGTGCCCGTGGAATTGATCGTGTACATGTGAGCCGACAAGAGCAGGCTGTCGTAGAGGGCGTAGTTCGAGTCGCCGTTGTTCGGAAGCTTGTTGTTCTCGTACGCGAGAACGACGTTGAGAGCTCCTGTAGCGGTGGCGCGCGACATGTGGTCGGTGCCGTCGTTGGGCCACTCGGCCCCAGCGTTCCCGTTGCCGTGGCCATCAACGAGATAGACCGTCGGGGCCGTGTAACTCGATCCGGTGTACTTGCCCGAGAACATGAAGCTCGTCGACCCACCGTTTGCCGGCAGGGTCGTTCCGTTCTGGCCGGGATTGAAGACGGCGTAGCCGGCGATGACTTCCACCTCGGCACCCGACGTGTTCGCCGGGGCGATCGTGATGGTGCCCATGTTCACCGAAACGTTCCAGTTGTTCATGGGATCGGGACTGTTGTTGACCACGGTGATCTTGGCGGAGTAGTTGCCACCACTCGCCGAGACGTTGCTGATGGTCGCGGTGATACCGCCACCAACGACCTCCTGAGACTCAGCGCCCGTGGTCTCCTCACTGTCCGATGCCGGCGACCCGCACGCGATGACTGACGTAACCCCCAAGAGCAATAGCGCTTTGATATTCACGGTGTTTCCTCCCGTTGCAGACGTTGCAGACCCCTACTGCAAGCGAGAGTCCATGGAGGAACGAGCGACCACTGTTCGTGAATTCTGCGGCCGAATTGTATGAAAACCGGCCTTTTGCCATTGGGTCACTGGAGCACCGACACAAGCACCACAGGTTTCGAGCGTCTCGAGGGGAGTTGCGCTCCAGGCCACTTGTGGCGCGCCAAGCACTCGTTGTGGCGCGGCCAGCAACACGCACGAGGTAAGCAAAGGAAAGTGGGAAAGGTGTGCGAGAGACTGCGGACGGGAGGAGAGACCAACGGAAGCGCGGAGCGAGAAGCGCCGCGACCGTGCCCGGTACTCCGGACACGGTCGTTCGGTCTGACGCTCAATCGGTCACTGTCGGAGCGAATCCGCCTTAGGTCCGGAGCTCAGCACCCAGCGCCCGCCGTGCCGCACTGTAGCCATTCGTAGCCAGCGATGGCCCCATTCTTCTTGACCACCGGCACACTGAACATGCCGCAGATGTGGTTATTGTTCTGGTCATAGTAGCATGCGTAGTCACCGTACTTGTCGGGGGTGCACTCATTCGTGCTCGTGTCATACTGGAACGGATTCGCGAGGGTCGGGCCTAGTTGCACGCCGTTGCTGATGTACGGTCCGGCCACTGCGTACCCGTCCGGGTCGATGACCAGCGTGCTCGAGCACCCCGGGTTTAGGCACTGCTCGGCAGGATTGACCACGCGAGCGGGAAGTGTCTGACCGTTCAGCGAGATGACCCAGTGCGGATTGTTGATCCCGCCGGGGCCATTGAATGGCGAGCAGCCAGCTGTCGAACCGCCCGAGAACTTCGACGTGACTAGGGAGCTGTTGGGGAAGATGCTGATGCTGTTGTAAGCGAGCGCGCTGAACCAAGAGTCGTGGCTGCTGGTCAGCGTCATGGTGATGTTGCTGGCGCCGCCGCTGATACTGCTGCTCGTGACCGTGAAGTTGTCGATCGGGTTGGTCACGTTGTTGCCATTGGGAGGGGTCCATCCCGGCACGGTGCCGGTCGACGTCGTGCCAAGCTGGAATCCTTTGAGCGCATTGGCCTTGAACTGGTAGAAGGAGGCTCCGTTGGTCTTGGCGAAGCAGCTCGCGAGACCGGACACGAGGTTGGATGCCACCTCTTTGCTGTCCTGAGCGATGGCGAGGGCGTTCACAGCAGCGACCGGAACGAACGCGTAGCCTGGAGCGTTCGGGTCGAACTGAATGCCGGTACCCGTCGAGTTGATCGTGAACATGTGCGCCGACAAGAGCAGGCTGTCGTAGAGGGCGTAGTTCGCGTCTCCGGTGTTTGGCAGCTTGTTGTTCTCGTAGGCAAGGACCAAATTGAGGGCTGCCGTGGCGGTAGCCCGCGACATGTGGTCGATGCCGTCATTGGGCCACTCACCGCCCGCATTCCCGCTGCCATGGCCGTCGACGAGATAGACGGTGGGAGCGGTGTACGTCTTGCCTGCATAGGTTCCATAGAACGTGAATGACGTGGACCCGCCGTTGGCGGCGAGCGTCGTCCCGGTCGGCCCCGGATTGAAAACCGCGTAGCCGGCGATCATCTCGACTTCAGCTCCCTGCGTATTCCCCGTGAGAAGCGTCACTGTGCCCATGTTCACCGACACGTTCCAGTTGGACATCGGGTTGGCGCTATTGTTGGTCACGGTGACCTTGGCCGAGTAGTTGTTACCAGTCGCCGAGACAATGCTGATGGATGCAGCGATGCCCCCGCCGACGACATTCTGTGATTGATCGGAGGTCGTCTCCCCTTGGTCCGATGGCGGCGACCCGCACGCGATGAGTGGAGCAACCCCCAAAAACAACAGAGCTTTGATTTTCACGGTTCTTCCTCCGGACTACAGACGTTGCAGACCCTAAGAGCAATCCGGGGGCCAGCGCCTGAACGGCGGACGCATTCGTTCCTTTAGGAAACCATCCCCTGGAAATTGCAGCCGATCGCAAATCGGTCGTCGTGGCACCGACATGGGAGGCCTAGGGCTCCGCTTCCGATTTTCCGTGGCGGCGCAGGCCACACGTGGTGCGCCACGCAACTCCTGTGGTGCGCAGGGTCACGCGGCAGATGCCAGCGCGTCTTGAACAGGCAGCCGATGGCTGCAACCTCCTGACGCAACGGCAATCAGGCACGCAAGCGTCGCTTGAACGCCGCTGCTAGGGTCGCGCCTGCAAGTCCAAGCAGCCCCGATGCGCGGCCGCGTTCGTCTTCGGGTCCCAACGCAATCGCGCACGATGCCCCCGTCGCGCGCCATTGTTGGACCGGGTCCAGTTTCGGAGACCCGTCCTCCGCCGGCCCGCCAGCATCCGCATCCGCTGCCACACCCACCACTGCATCCTCCGTGGGTCCGTCCGTGTCCGCATCCCCCGCAGCGCCGGCATCGGAGTTCTCCGTCGGCTCGCCAGCTTCAGCATCCCCTACGGTACCAGCCTCACTCTGAGACACCCCCGTGTCGACGCCACCGTCAGACACAGTCGTTTCCTCGATGGGCATGGCTCCTGCCGCAGCGAAGGCTTGCAGGACGAGGTCGCGATAGTCGACCAAAACCGGCCCTGTCGTCGCGTTCGCCGTTAGGTCGTCGGTGCAGGTCAACCCCGCTACCGCCTGCGATCCGATCGAGACCAGTCCGATGACAGCGCCCGTGGCAATAGAAACGACCGGGCCCCCACTGTCGCCGTTGCAAGTCACCGAGCCGGGGCCAATCCGCAGCGCCCGGACCGGGGCCGGCTGGGTCGTCGACGTCGCAACGTCCGGACCCACCGCCACGACATAGGCATCGCTGCGAACTCGAAGCAGGAGCGGATCACTCGCTTGTTCGGTGAACCCATAACCCCACACCGACACGGCTTCCCCGGCCGAAGTCACCGCCCCGATCCGAATCGGCGCGGGGGCGAGGCCTGGGATGGCCTGTGCGAGGACCACGAACGCAAGGTCGTCGCGACAGGCACTCGGTGCCTCGGTCGACAGGATCTGGGCGCCGACCGCGTCCGGCGTGCCATTCGTGCCCTGAGCGGAGACTCGAGCAGCGGAATAGAACCCTAGAGCCCCGGGCGAAAGGTCCGCACCGAGCTGACCCGCGTTTGTGCCTGCCACCAGATCCCCACTTGGGGTGCACTGGATGCTGCCCTCCGTCAAGACGGCGGTGCAGTGACGAGCTGTCGCGACGAGCGTGGGAGCGATAAGAACACCTGTACACGCACCCTCGGGACCCTTGATGTATACCACGGGCGAGCCGGACACGCTCGCGACCGTCCCCCCGAGGATTGCTTCGCGCGTCCGACCCGTGGGCTCCGCGCCGCCACCGGCGCAACACGGTGTGACCACAAGGCCGATCGCAACAAGCCGAGACATTCGGCGGTCGCCCATGGATCTACATTCCCGGGTAGCACGGGAAGGTCCCCACCAGCGTGCCTCCGCCGTCGACCCCCCCATCGGACCCCAAGCGGAGGACGTCGAACGCGAAATACGGAGGGTTGACGTTGATGGCGCTGTCGGGCGCACCGGCTTCCAGGGGATCTCGTTGAATGCAGTAGACGTCACCCTGGCTGATGCGTGCGCCTGTGACCAAGTTGAAATCCGGTGGACCGAGAGTGCCGACGAGGCTTATCCCGGTCCTCCCTTCGCTGTGCAAATCTGAAATGACATTTCCAATATCGGTGGGTCCGACGGAGCATGTCGTCTGACTGAGAGGATTGGTGAGCTCAGCCATGCCTTCGCCAATGTCGGTCCCGCGCAGAATGGCGGGGCGACCGGCCGCGATGAGCGCGTCCACTGCGAAGTACATGGCGTCGTAGTAGTTCTCGCCCCCTAGCTCGGGCGAGGCGTTGGCACCGAAGACAGATATGAAGTGCGCGTCGTAGTTCGCCAGCACTTGATTGTTCGGCGTGGAGGCAAAGTTGATTCCGGCGATGCGCTCGCGCATGGTGTCGCCCACCGGAGATGAGGGACCGACTTTGGCGGGAATCCACTGGAGAACATACCCGGAGTTCTCGTTGTACGGACCCAGCAAGTAGAACGGCTTCGGCGGATTCGGATTGGAAGCCGTTGGCGTTTCGAGAGTCGTGACGAGCGAAGTGAACTCGTCGCATGCGTAGGAAATGACCACATCAGGCCGGAACGTCACTAGCTGCGCCACGGCACCGGTAACGTCGATATCCGTCAGTGTGTACCCATCGAGGGTCGACTCCGCCAGTTGCACGGCGCAGTAGCTCGCACCCCCGTCGCAGTCGCTGAGCAGAGGTTGCGCTGTGGACTGACCCCCGTTCCACGTGAGGACGTTGTTCACCGCGGCGGCCAAGTCGAGGGTATCCGTAGAACTCGACGTGACTGTCGCGACCTTCATCGGCGTCGTGGGCCCGAGGGACGTCGTGTTGCGAAGGTAGGATTCAACCCGCGGGAAGAATGCGGCGTATGCGGCAGCCAGGTCGCTCGGCTGCCCAAGCATGTGCCAGAGAAGGTAGTCTGTGGTCAGGGACGTGAGATGCGAATCCGCGCCGAACGGATTGATGAAAAACACGGAGGGCGCGGCCGCATCACCGCTCAAGTTCACCGAGGAGAACGCCTGATAAAGGGTAGAAGAGGGGAGCGCCGCCACGATGGCACGAACGCCGACCTCGTTGACGAGGTGGTTCAGGACTACATTCACGTCAGCCTGGTCATTGCACACGACGATGACGGGCACCCTCGACGCCGTACCCGTTCCTGCCGGGATACCGCCTGACCCTGCGAAGTCGCCCTGCGCGAGATCATAGTTGAGATAGCTCGGGTGCCCGGTTGGACCGTTGGTCGGAATCGTCGCAAACGCCCCGATATAGATAGACGCGAGCCCCGTTCCCTGGGCGCCGATTTCCCCGATGGCGTACGGGCACTCCGTCGTAATGAGCTGTACACATGAGTGCGTGTCGACGTTGCACGACAAATTCGTGCCGGACGATTGCGCACAATCCGCGGTCGAATTGCAGGTCGGACTGCCCGCCTCGACCGCCGCCTCTGCTTGTGCTTCGGCTTGGGCCTCGGCTTGGGCCTCGGCTTCCGCTCCAGCTTCAAACACGGTCGCTGAGTCAGCGCCCGCCGCCTCGGCGGTCGTCGTCGAGTCGGCCGCATCGCCTCCCGCATCGACGGAACCGACTTCATCGTCTCCGGTCGCGGACTCGGGAAGGACGCACGTCCCCGCAACGCACATTCGACCCACGAAAGCCCCGCCCCGCGCCGTGCAGTCCGCCGTCGACGAACACTGATCCGCGTCAACGTGCAACAGGAGCGAGCAGCCGCCACCGAACGCAGCGGCCCACGCCAGTCCAATTGCCAGACGGAACGAGCGGGGCTGGGTTTTCATTTGTTGTCAGGTGTCAGTCGGCGCCCGCATCACTCGCACAGGCCGTATTTGTAAACGCTGGCGAATTGATGATCTTCGGATAGAGCGTTTCCTGGTAGGCGATCTCGGCCTCGATCGCATCGATTTGGGCGCCTGTCAGGTGCGCCGATGGATTCGCCGAGACCGATTGATTGGTGACCGCCCAGTCGATCGATTCGACAAACCAATCCCCGAGGTCCTGGAGTGTCGCGGTCGACAGCGTTTGACCGTAGACTTCAGCCGGAACCAACGCGAACGGGCGGAGTGACGTTCCGGCGTCGGGCGGGCAGCCGAAGAAGTCTTGCTCGAAGTTGATGACGTCGTTGGACCAACCGACATTGTCGTTTACTGCGTTGTAGATCCAGGATACCGCACAGTCGTTGTAGAGCACAAAGGTGAAGCCCTCGTTCGACTGGGCCGGGCCCGACGATGGCCCGTTGGCGATGACGTCCATCCACCCATTCGCGCCGAGACGCTGACCATTGAAGAACGAGTCCATCACGCCACACATATTCAGCGGCGGAGGCGGCTGCGCAGCACTGTCTCCCGACGCTACGTCCCCCGCACCCGTATCGCCGACGCTCGTATCGTCGACGCTCGTATCGCCGACGCTCGTATCGCCGACGCTCGTGTCGCCGACGCTGGTGTCGCCGACGCTCGTGTCGTGGACGCCGGTGTCTAACAGGCTCGTGTCGCCGACGCTCGTGTCGTGAACGCCGGTGTCTACCGCGCTCGTGTCAGCAACACTCGTGTCGACAACGCCGGTGTCGACAGCGCCACCGTCGGCCATGCCGGTATCGGTCGTACCGGTATCGGCGGCCGCCGTGTCAGCGGCGCCGCCATCGCCGGGGATACCCTCGTCCATGACAGCATTCGAGTCCGTGCTCGATCCATCCAGGGCGGCGACGTCTTGGGCCGCCACGTCATTGCCCGGATTCGCGTCCGCGGTCGCGCTTTCCGCCACCGCGGAGTCCTGGACCGCGGCGTCTTGCGCCGATCCGTCGACCGGAGCGGCCGGGGTAGTCGAGTCGTCGGAGCACGCGACCATGGTCGCGAGGATGCCGACGCACCCGGTCAAAGCTACATTACGGGCTATCCATTTACGCTGGTTCATTCGAGTCCCCTGTGTTCGACCGACCACGACAAAATTCGCACATTCGCTTTATACGCTCCCGAGTGGAAAATACTTAGGCGAAAGGCACGGTTCGACTACTTTCCAAAGACCCGACAGCGACGCGGCATGTGTCGAATGCTCCCCTTGCGACTTCGTCGACGCCACATCGCGTGTCTTGCCCGACACAGCTCCGACGAGCTTCCGACGAGCTAGCGCTCCTGTCGAACGAAGCGTTGCCGAGCGCGCACGAAGGGGCAGCGTGGTTGCAGGGGCACCCGGCCAAGCGTTGCGCAGGCCGTATTTTAGCTCGCGAACCGGTCACCTGCGATGTAGAACGACGTGGGATCGCCCACCATGAGAACCCGCATCCTTTGGCTCGTCGCTCTCGTTGTGATCGTGGCGGGAGCGGCTGGCGTCTGGCGCTATCGCGCACAGAACGGCACACCAGTCATTCAATACAAGACCTCGCCGGCCGAGCGAAAGCACATTGTCGCCCGCGTCACTGCAAGTGGCACCCTGTCGGCGCTCGTCACCGTCCAGGTGGGGACTCAAGTCTCGGGACGGATTCAAAAGCTCTTTGCCGATTTCAACTCGACGGTGACCAAGGGCGAACTTGTCGCCAAGATCGATCCGCAGATGTTCGATGCAGCCGTCCAGCAGGCGCAAGCAAACTACATGTCTGCCAAGGCGAGCGTCGCGACGGCAGAAGCGACGGCGCTCAATGCAGACCGGCAATACTCTCGCACGAAGGCTCTGCGCGATGAGAACCTCGCGGCGCAGGCGGATCTCGACACCGCAGAGGCAAGCGTGGCTACATCCCACGCTCAAGTCGACGCAGCCAAAGCCTCTCTCGCGCAGTCGCTTGCATCTCTGCATCAGGCGCAGATCAACCTTTCGTACACGAATATCGTTTCGCCGATCGACGGAGTCGTCATCTCGCGCAGCGTCGACGTTGGACAAACCGTGGCGGCGTCCCTGTCCGCCCCCACGATATTCACGATTGCGCAGGATCTCACCAAGATGCAGGTGGACACAAACGTCGCCGAGGGAGACGTCGGGCGACTTCAAGTTGGGATGAAGACGTACTTCACCGTGGACTCCTTCCCGGGCCAGCGCTTTCTGGGCAAAGTCCGCCAGATCCGCAATGCCGCAACCACCACGCAAAATGTCGTCACCTACGACGCGGTCATCGACGTCGACAACGGCGATCTGAAGCTGCGCCCCGGAATGACGGCCAACGTGACGGTGGTGTACGCGGAACGCGACAAGGCGCTCACCGTGCCGAACGCCGCGCTGCGATTCCGACCGCCATCCAGTATCGCGCCTCCGTCGGCTTCGAGCGCGGCGCGCGACGGGACTCGCCGCGGACGTTCGTCGAGTTCATCGGGCGCCGGGGGCGATGCCGTGGACTCGCGAACGATCTGGGTCCTGCGAGGGTCCGACATTCGGCCGGCGAGCGTCAAGCTCGGTCTGTCCGATGGCACGGTCACCGAGATCGTCGACGGCGAGCTCACTGAGGGCGACCCGGTGGTCGTCGACACGCTCGGCGGGGACTCGAATGCACCCGCCTCGGGGGGCGGGGGCGGCGGGGCCCTTCGACGGCTCTTCTGAGGAATTCGCGTGATCATCGAACTCGCCAATGTGACCAAGCTCTATCGCACGGGCGACGTGGAGCTGCGGGCCCTCGACGGAGTTTCGCTCGGGGTCGAACCCGGGGAATTCGTGGCCATCATGGGAGCGTCCGGCTCGGGCAAGTCGACTCTGATGAACATCGTCGGCTGCCTCGATCGACCCACGACGGGCGCCTACATGCTCGCCGGAACCCGCGTATCGGGGATGCGCCGGGGGGAGCTCGCGCGCGTGCGCAACCGAACGCTCGGTTTTGTCTTCCAGCAATTCAATCTTCTCGCACGGACGAGCGCTCTCGAGAACGTCGAGCTGCCGCTCGAGTACTCCGGAGTCCGTGGACGGGAGCGCCGCCGCCGAGCCACCGAGGCCCTCGAACACGTTGGACTCGGCGCGAGGCTCCACCACCATCCGAATCAGCTCTCCGGCGGGCAGCAACAGCGCGTCGCCATCGCCCGCGCCATCGTGAATCGCCCGAAGGTCATCTTGGCGGACGAGCCGACCGGCGCGCTCGACTCCCGCACGAGCGTCGACGTGATGGCCACGTTTCAAGAGCTCTGGCGATCGGGAATCACCGTCGTGCTCGTGACCCACGAGCCGGACATCGCGGCCTTCGCGGCCAGGGTCGTCGTCATGCGCGACGGACGCGTTCTTTCCGACCAAACGCAGACCGCCAAACCCGCGGAACCGACCGGAACCTATCAGACATGAATCCCCTCCTCACCCTCCGAGTGGCCCTGCGCGCGGTACTCCGCAACAAGCTTCGCGCATTCTTGACGACTCTCGGAATCGTCATCGGAGTGAGCGCGGTCATTGCGATGATGGCCATCGGAGCGGGGGCCAAGCAGCGAGTGCAGGAGGCGTTCGCCGCGATGGGAACGAACGTGCTCATCGTCCTGCCGGGCTCGACGACCTCCTCCGGGGTCCACGGAGGCTTCGGTTCGATGCCGACCCTGACCTGGGACGACCTCGCCGCGATCCGCACCGACGTGGCCACGGTCAAAGCTGCAGCGCCGACGCTTCGGGCGAGCATGCCGGTCGTGGCCGAGGACCAGAACTGGACGACGAGCATCACCGGCACATCCCCCGAGTATTTCGACATTCGCAACTGGCCCGCCGCGATGGGGGCGCCATTCACCGCGGTGGACGTCGAGGCCGGCGCCAAGGTCGTCGTCCTCGGACAGACGGTGGTGGGCAAGCTGTACGGACCGAGCGCCGACCCCGTCGGCCAGATGGTGCGCATCGGAACGACACCGTTCCTCGTCCTCGGAGTCGCCGCCAAGAAAGGGCAATCGGCCACGGGACAAGACTACGACGACGCGGCGTTCATTCCGTTCACGACGTTCGCGCAGAAGGTCCAAGGAGGGCTCAGTAAGTACTTACAGGGCTCGATCATGATCGCGGCGACATCGTCCGACACAACCACCCGAGCACAGAAGGACATTACGGCGCTCCTTCGCGACCGGCACCACCTGGCGTCGAGCGACGACGACGACTTTTCAATCCGCAACCTGAGCGAGATCGCTGGAGCCCAGCAGCAGGGCACCGACACGATGACCACGCTGCTGGCCAGCGTCGCCGCCGTATCGCTCCTCGTCGGGGGCATCGGCATCATGAACATCATGCTCGTGAGCGTCACCGAGCGAACGCGTGAGATCGGGATTCGTATGGCGATAGGCGCAGAGCCTCACCACATCCTCACGCAGTTTCTCATCGAGGCACTCGTCCTATCGGTCGCGGGAGGCCTCATCGGCGTCGCGCTCGGTGTCGGAGTGGCTGACTGGCTCGCGGCCCGGTTCCAGTGGCCGATGCTCGTTCAGCCGGGCGTCATCATGATTTCGGTCGGGTTCAGCGCCCTCGTGGGGATCGTGTTCGGGATCTATCCTGCCCGAAAGGCGTCGGCGCTCGACCCGATCGACGCTCTGAGGTTCGAATAGCGGACCTCGGCGATCGCGCCGCGGACTGGAATCGGCACCTGGAGCGCGCATTGACAGCGCCAGCAATCGCCTGGCGGCCGGCCGCTATTGAACGACGAAGCTGTCGATCAGCACGGTGGTTGTCTGGATCGGAGACGAGCCGCCTATGGATTCAATCCAGATGCCGAATTGATGGGCCATGGCGGGGTTGTTGGTACCGCCATTGCCCGCGTCATCCATCAGGTTCGGCAAAACGTCGACAGGTGTGGACACCTGCGTCCAGATACCGAAAAGCGCGTTTGGGGGGATGGGAATCCCGAGTGTCGCCGACCATCCCCAGTTTATGTCGGTGAAGTTGATCAAGTACTCCCAGCCGCCGCCGGTCGCTTCAGACGTCGTCATCGGCGGATCGAACTTCATGTAGAACGAGATGGTCTTGCCGCGAATATCAAATGTGCCCGGGATGACCGATATGCCCACCGCCTGATTCGTCGCGGTGAACGGCATCGTGATTGAGAGGCAGCCGGGCGACGGATAGCCATCCGTGGCCAGCTCCGTCACGATACAGGCTCCGATGGCAGCGCCCTGACCACCACCACCGAGAACGTCCCATCCGTGGACACTCCAGCCCTCCGTTCCTAGGCCAGCATTGTCCCACGTGTAGCTGACGACCGGGGCGGGGCCAACGTCCGACGCATCGGCGTCCGCGCCGGTGGGAGCATCCGACGTCGCATCCACTGCCGCGTCGGCGCCACCGTCCACTACGTCAGGCCCCGTGAAGGCGTCGTTTGGAGCCGCTTCCACCGTGGCATCCCCGACCGCCGCTTCCAGAGTGGCATCTTCCGGTGCCGCTTCCACCGTGGCGTCGCTTGCTGCGGATTCGACAGCGTCCGACGTACTGTCGGAAGCGCCGTCTCCCGCGTCCACGCCGCCGTCGAGCGCATCGGGCGACCCCGTCTCCGTGACGTCGCTCGCGACGTCTCGGGCGGCATCATCCCACACGGCCGCCCCGTCGTCGCCACTCATGCCGTCCCCGGCGTCCGCTGAATCGTCGAGGGCCCCCGAGTCATCCGATGACGCAAGACTTGCGCCATTGAACTGATCAAGGTTGAGGAGCGTGCTGCACCCGCACAAGCCAGCGAGGACAGCACTCACGACGAGAATCGACTTCGAACCCATCCCCGACTCCTCTCGACGATCCCTACGGACAATGCGTGCCGCACTTGAGGACCTCCAGAGCGTGGCCCGAAACGGGCGCCCCACGCCTTTTCGCAAGCGCTCCCCTCCGTGCGCACTTCCAGGCAAATTTGCAGAGACTTCGGGGAGCAACCCCGAGTCGCTCCCGACGAACGATCGGCCTCCCAAGAGGTTGGGGATCGTACGGGCTATTCCCTCCAGGCTTGCGCCCTAGCGCCGTCCGCGGTTCTATCGAGCCGTGTCCTCGCCCAGCAGTCCCCACTTCCGCCGAACGGCGACGCGCGAACTCGATCTGCTTTCCATGGGAGGGGACCTTCTGTCCCCCGTCGAACGCGCCCAGATTCGCCTGGTGCGCGCCAGCCTCCGCCCTGGGCTCCTCGACCGAACCATCCGCGCGCTCCAGTCGAACGTCGGTCAGCGGTGGATCCGGGCCACCACGGCTTCCCTTCGCACGGTCCATGGCCTCGACAGACTGCCTCCCTGGGATGCGTCGAAAAGCATCCTCTGCGTGTGTAACCACCGGACCTTTTTCGACCTCTACGTCGTCACCGCGGAGCTCGTCGCGCGAGGCCTTCCCTACCGAATTCTCTTCCCCGTCCGCTCGGCGTTCTTCTTTGACAATCCGCTGGGGCTGCTCATCAACGGAACGATGAGTTTCTTCGCCATGTACCCGCCGATTTTCCGAGACAAGCGGCGGGCGGCGCTAAACCTCGCAAGTCTCGACGAGATGGCTTCGCTTCTGCGCCGTGGAGGGATCTTTCTCGGAATCCATCCCGAGGGCACGCGGAACAAGGACGGCGATCCGTACACTCTGCTGCCTGCCCAGCCGGGAGTTGGGCGCCTCGTCCGAAAGGCGCACGTGTCTGTCATTCCCGTCTTCGTCAACGGCCTGTGCAACGACTTCGCTCAGCAGGTCGTCGGAGGGCTGCGCGGAACCGGGGACCGCATCCACATCGTCTTCGGCCATCCCATCGATTTCGGAGCGCTCACCGAGGCTCCCGACAACCCGCGGACTCACAGGCAGATTGCCGAGGCGTGCCGAACCGCGATCGGACGCCTCGCCGAAGAGGAACGCGCGCTTCGGGCCGGCGAGCCCACCGCGACCACCCAGCGGACCGCGGTCGGAGCTCGCCCATGAAGGCGTACATCGACCTTGTGGAGCACGTTCTGGCACGCGGGACGCGCAAGGCGAATCGAACGGGCATCGACACGCTGTCGATGTTTCACGCGGGCTACGAGGTCGACCTCCGCGAAGGATTCCCGCTCCTCACGACCAAGCAGATCTCGTGGAAAAACATCGTCGTCGAGAATCTTTGGTTTCTGAGCGGAGAGACCCGCATCGATCTCCTCAAGAAACACGGCTGCAAGTTCTGGGACCCTTGGGCCGATGAAAACGGCGTGGTCCCGAGCGCCTACGGAAACTTCTGGCGGCGCTTCCCCGTTCACGACGACGCTGGAAAGCCGGCATTTTGCGATCAGTTGGCGTGGGTGCTCGGCGAGCTTCGCAGCAATCCCATGAGCCGGCGTCTCGTCATCAGTGCCTGGGCGCCCGGCAATGCCGAGACGAGCCGCTTGCCTCCGTGCCACCTCATGTTCGTATTCAACGTTCAGCGGACCGACCGGGGCGACCCGCTGCTATGCCTTCACCTGACCCAGCGAAGCGCCGACATCGCTCTGGGCGTACCCTACAACCTCGCGGGATACGCGCTTCTCTTGGAGCTCTTCTCGCGGTTTTCCGGGATTCCCGCTGGCATCTTCGCCCACACGCTCGTCGACGCTCACGTGTATACGGCGAAGCCGGACGGTACGATGGCCGACTACGACCATGTTCCAGGCCTCCGCGCGCAGCTCGTTCGACAGCCGCGACCCCTGCCGCGGTTGTCCATCGATCCGCGCCTCCGCGACCTGTCCGATCTCGAGCCGCTCTTGTCCGCGGACACCGCCGACGTCATGAAGCACTTTGTGTTGACCGGATACGACCCACACCCGCCGATCCAGTTCAAGGTGGCGGTCTGACCTTGTCTTCCTCGGCGCAACTCAAGGAAGCCGTGCCGCTCGAGACGAGCGCGGCTCTCGTCCTTCTTTCGAACGACGACGGGGTGAACAGCCCCGGCCTCCACGCCCTGAGCGAAGCGCTGTCGCCGAGCGCAGACGTTGTCATCGTCGCACCCGAAACCGAGCAGAGCGCCTCGAGTCATTCTCTCAGCCTGCATCGACCGCTTCGCCTGCGCAAAGCGGGTCCCCATGTGTTCGCGCTCGACGGAACGCCCGCCGATTGCGTCTATGTGGCTCTCTACGGAGGAAATCGAATCGTGCACCGACCGCCGGACCTCGTCGTGTCTGGCATCAATCGCGGCATGAACCTCGGTCAGGATGTCTTCTATTCGGGCACGATCGCGGCGGCTCGCGAAGGAGCCCTGCGTGGCATTCCTGCTCTCGCGGTAAGCGCCCATCCCTCGCTCGATGTGTCGACGATCGCACCGATGTGCGCCCGCATCGCGCTGGCTTTGATCGGCCTGCGCGGTGGAGACTCTCGAGCCCCCCTCGTGAGCCTCAACGTTCCACCTGGGTGGACTGGAGAAGTGCGCGCCACGCACCTCGGCCAGCGAATCTACGAAGAGATTGTCGACGTCCGCGTCGACCCGCGCGGGCGCGAGTACCTCTGGATCGGGGGACCAGGTTTCCGCCACGTGCGTGAGGCCGGGACGGACACCGATGCGTACGACGATGGCGCAGCATCCCTCACGCCGCTCACGCTCGACCTGACGAGCGCGTTGAACAGCAGCCTCGTCACTGAGCTGGCTCGGACGACCGTTCGCGACCGGGTTCGACCGCTCCATCGAGTATAAGAGATGCTGATGACCGCTCCGTACCCGCCGATCGAACACCCCACGCCGAGTCTCGACTACTGCCGTTCCCTCATCCGCGACGTTCCCGACTTTCCGAAGCCAGGCATCGTCTTCAAGGACATCACTCCGCTTTTGGGGAATCCCCGCGCGTTGCACATCGTGCTCGACGCCGTGGCCGAACAATTCATCGGGGAATCGATCGACGCGATCGTCGGCATCGAGGCCCGAGGCTTCATCTTCGGGGGGGCGCTCGCCGCTCGCCTCAACGCGGGGTTCGTGCCCGCTCGCAAGCCCGGCAAGCTGCCAGCGTCTGTCGATCGGGTGGAGCTCGTGACCGAGTACAGCCGTGACGCTCTCGAAATGCACTCGCACAGCCTACGAACCAACGCACGCGTTCTCATCGTCGACGACGTTCTCGCGACGGGGGGAACAGCTCGCGCCGCCGGAAAGCTCGTGCAGCAACAGGGTGCGCGCGTCGTGGGGTATGCGTTCGTGATTGAGCTCGCGTTTCTCAAGGGGCGAGAGCAACTATCGCCATCTCGGGTTGAGAGCTGCCTCGTCTATTGAACGCCATCATCTCCGAGCTTGACGGCTCTGAGTCGATTGCTGGGGGCCCTGGGCACCGACAGGCTCGGTGTGCATGAGGACGCGCGTATTTGGCCCCACGAGGGAACGCATCTTGTCCTCGAGGTCCAAGTAGATGTCGTGAACCTCGCGGGCTGTTGCCTCGGGTCGAACGACGACGTGGAAGTCCACGAACGGAACCTTCCCGGCTCGGGTCTTGAACTCGTGGAACGACATGATCTTGTCGCAGCGGCCAACGATGTTGGCGAGCTCCCGCACCATGGTCGGGTCCAGGCTCTTGTCCATCACGATGTCGAAGCCGTCGCGCACGATTTGAAGGCTCGACCAGAGCATGTAGAACGCGATGGAAATCGAGACGAGCGCGTCGAGGATGGTCCAGCCCGTCAGCCTGACGAGGACGAGCGCCACGAGAACTCCCGAGTTGACGGCGACATCGGTCGCGTAGTGCATTGCGTCGGCCTTGACGACGACGCTTCCCGTTTCCTTGGCGACGCGGCGCAGATACATAACGGTGGCGAGGGTAAGCACAACAATTGGCACCATCGTGGCGATGCCCAGACCCGACTGCTGCGACGTGGCGCCGACCGATACCCGGCGGACGGTCTCGAACAAGATGAAAACGCCCGCGGCGAACACGAATCCCCCCTCGAACATCGCCCCCAATCCCTCTATCTTGGCGTGCCCATAGTTGTGTTCCGCGTCCGGGGCCTCTTCGGCAATTCGGACGATGGCCAGGTTCACGATGGACACAACGAGGTCGCCCGACGAATCGATCGCCGACGAAATCATCGCCATGCTTCCCGATAGAAAGCCTACGATGAATTTTGTCGCCGCCCCGACGACGGAGCAGGCGATGGCCACCCGAATGGCACGCTCAGCGGGACTCACGCGTGGCCCATACCACAAAGACAAGCCATGACGGACGACATCGCGCACCCCACCAAGACCGAGACCGTACGACCCGGCGTGCGCGTCCTCCTCTTCGAGGACGACGAGGCGCTCGGAAGCTTGCTGGCTCGGGTCCTGCGCAACGACGGCTACCGCGTCGATGTCCTCGACAGCGGTCGTGCCATGCCTGCACCCGATGAAGTCTGTCGCTACGACGTCGTGCTCACCGATGTTCATCTTGCGGGCGACACCAACGGCCACGATGTGCTTCGGCGCGTTCGCGAGATCTCCCCTTCGACACCGGTCATTCTCATGACCGCCTATGCGGACGTCGACGGGGCCATGAGCGCCGTCGGAGACGGCGCGTACGACTACCTAGCCAAGCCGATCGATCCGACGGATCTCAGGCGCATGGTTGTCGAGGCGATCGCTCGCCGCAGGCTAGCCGAGAGTGACGACCCCGACCTGGACGTCCGCCCGCCGTCCAGCCAAATCGTGGGCACTGATCCCGCAATGCTCGCCGTCTTCAAGACGGTAGCCCACGTCGCGGCAACGACAGCCACAGTCCTCGTCGTCGGCGAGAGCGGTACCGGCAAAGAACTCGTCGCTCGAGCCATTCACGCTCGCAGTGCGCGCAAGGACAAGGCATTCGTCGCCATCAATTGCGGTTCTCTGCCGGAATCACTTCTCGAAAGCGAGCTGTTTGGACACGAACGCGGGGCCTTCACCGGAGCTACGGCCGCCAAACGGGGACTCTTCGAAGAAGCCAATGGAGGGACGCTCCTTTTGGATGAAATCGGCGAGATTGGTCCGAAGATGCAGGTGGAGCTTCTCCGCGTCCTCCAGGAACGCGAGGTGCGCCGCGTAGGGGGCGATCAGGCCATTCGCGTCGACGCCCGGCTCATCGCTACGACGAACCGAGACCTTCGTGCGGAGGTCAAGGCTGGCCGCTTTCGCGAGGACCTTCTGTTTCGATTGCAAGTTGTCACCGTGGCCGTACCTCCGCTGAGGGAGCGCCGAGGCGACATTCCCCTGCTCGTTCGCCATTTCGTGACCGAGCACTCGAAGAGGCTTGGACGAGCAGCGCCCCGTCTGGCTCCAAACGTAGTGGAGACGCTCGAGGGATACGATTTCCCGGGCAATGTTCGAGAGCTCTCCCACATCGTCGAGCGCGCCGTCTTGCTGGCGCGCGAGGGCGTTGTCACGGTGACCGACCTTCCCGCCGACATCGTGCCCGGGAGCGACGCAGCCGGATGCGCGGACTCCGTGACCAAGGACTGGCCAACCCTCGCCGTACTCGAACGCCGATACATCGATCGCGTGCTGTCTCGCACCGGCGGAAACAAGTCCCGAGCCGCTGAGCTTCTAGGTATTGACCGGAGGACGCTCGCCCGCATGCTGGCTCGGGACAGACAGTCCGGGGATCGGTAGCTGGACACTCCTGTCGACCAGGGGGCGCCTCGCGCCCCCCTCGGGCTCCCCCGCCGACGAGAGTCGCGGCTGTCGCGTGTCCTCGGTCCTCCCACACGACCACACTGGATTGGTGCGCTCGTGCGTAGGATCAGCCCGGTGTTTGGACTCAATCCACAGCGGTCGGCGCCAGATTGACTTAGGACCGTCACACGGATGCCTTGTTCGCCCTACATCATCGACGTCGGCATGAGTCGCATATTCGATACTCCGGTCGGCGTAGGGCAGTTGGCGCTACTTTTCCTCGCCCTGCTCGTTGCGTACGGGTTCGAGTTCGTCAATGGCTTTCACGACACTGCGAATGCGGTCGCGACGGTCATCTACACGAAGTCGCTCAAGCCCTGGTACGCGGTGATCATCTCCGGCGCGTTCAACTTCATGGGCGTGTACCTGGGCGGCATCGCTGTCGCCATGAGCATCATCAAGCTCCTTCCCGTCGAGCTCCTCGCGACGAGCGGCGGCGCGGGAATGGCCATGGTGCTCGCGCTGCTCTGCGCCTCGATTGTTTGGAATATCGGCACTTGGTATTTCGGCCTTCCAGCGTCGAGCTCCCACACGCTAATCGGCGCCATAGTCGGCGTAGGTTTGGCAAACTCGCTGCTCCCCGGCCACGCCTTCGGATCGGGGGTCAACTGGCACAAGGTCCAAGAGATCGGAACTTCGCTCGTCCTCTCGCCGGTAGTGGGTCTTGTCGCCGCAGCTCTCTTGCTCCTTCTCCTTAGGAAGTTGCTGCCGATGCCAACGCTCCACACGTCGCCCGATGGGAACAAGCCGCCCCCGTGGTGGGTTCGCGCCGTGCTCATCTCGACGTGCAGCGGCGTGAGCTTCGCGCACGGATCGAACGACGGACAGAAGGGCGTCGGGCTCCTCATGCTGATTCTGATCGGCATGCTGCCTGCTGACTACGCCCTCAACCGCTCGCTGAATCACGCCCAGATCACGGCGATGATCCAGAGCACTGACAAGATTGAGCTCCTCGCCGAGGAGCGCAGCACGTTGCGGTCGGCGGTCGAGTTCGCTCCGCCGTGGGTACTCATCGGTGTGGCGCTTGCCCTTGGCATCGGAACGATGGTCGGCTGGAAACGCATCGTCGTGACAATCGGCGAGAAGATTGGAAAGACGCACATGACCTACTCGCAGGGCGCCTCCGCCGAGGTGGTCGCTGCGACGACGATCGGCCTGTCGGGGTGGCTCGGACTTCCGGTGAGCACCACGCACGTTCTCTCGTCCGGGATCGCTGGAACCATGGTGGCCAGCAAGTCGGGGCTGCAGAGCGCGACGGTTCGCAACATCGCGCTCGCATGGGTGCTCACGCTTCCCGTGGCCATGGGGCTCGGAGGACTCCTGTTTCTGGGTTTCCGCGCCGTGATTCCGAATGCGAGCGCATCGACACCTTCGGTGCACTTCGATTCCCACTCGGAAGAATCGTCCGTCGTCGTGCAGGCCTCCGCGTCTCCTCTGCGCCTTCACGGCTCCAACACCATTGGCGCGGAGCTTGCGCCGGCGCTGGCGCGCTCATTTCTCGAGCTGCGAAAATCCAAAGACGTTCGAGTCGAGAGGAACGCGCAGGGTCTCGGTTGGGTTGTGTCCGGAACGCTCCCGGGAGAGAAAGCTCCGATGCGCTTCGAGATCGACGCGTCGGGATCGGAAGCAGGCTTCGACGATCTGGCCAATGGAAGCGCGGACCTGGGCATGGCATCCCGCCCGATCACGACCCAAGAGGTCGAGAAGCTGCGGCAGGCGGGCGCAGGAGATCTGACGGCTCAGGGAGGTGAGAACGTGATCGGTCTCGACGGGCTGGCGGTCATCGTCAGCTCGAGCAACCCGACGGGACCGTTGAGCACCGATGTCATCGGCAGCATGTTCAGTGGCCAGATGGCAAGCTGGCCGCCCGAATCGCACGCGACCGGTCCGGTGCACCTGTATGCACGCGACGACCGCTCGGGCACCTACGCCACGTTTAGGGCTGCGGTGCTCGGGCAGCGGGCTCTAGCGCCGACTGCGAGCCGGTTTGCGGACAGCGCCAAGCTTTCGGACTCCGTTGCAGCCGACCCGCAAGGGATTGGCTTCGTCGGAATGCCCTACGTCCGCCAGGCTCGCGCGGTTGCCGTCTCCGAGAGCCAAGCAGCACCCGTGGTCCCGACGCCGTTCACGGTCGCCACGGAAGACTACCCGCTTTCGCGACGCCTCTACCTGTACGCGCCGACGCCGAGGCGCCACCCTCTGAGCCAGGACTTCGTGGCCTTCACGCTCTCGCCGCAGGGCCAGGCCGTTGTCGCCGCCCACGGCTTCGTAGACCTCAGCGCCCGGGCGGGAGACGCGCCCCAATCATGCACCAACTGCCCCGCTGGGTACGCCGGGGCGACTCGAAATGCGAAGCGCTTGTCGATCGACTTCCGCTTCGACTCGGGGACCACTCAGCTCGACGCGCGTGGCCAACGCGACCTCGGCAGGCTCGTCACCTATTTGCGCTCGCTGCGCTCGCCGAAGGTGACGCTGCTCGGCTTCTCGGACTCGTCGGGAGACCAGGACGCCAACATGCGACTGTCGCGCGACCGAGCGACGAAGATTGCCAGCCTGCTCACGGCGCGTGGCATGGAACTCGGCACCGTCGAAGGCTTCGGTGGAGCCATGCCCATCGCAGACACCGACACCGTCGAGCACCGCCAGCGCAACCGACGAGTCGAGGTGTGGGTTTCGGAGCGTTGACTACCATCCCAGGCGTGCCACCCCCCACAGCGACGCCAGAATAGCCACGGCAATCGCGATCATCAGTCCAACGTTGGACACGAAATACGGATAGACGACGAGGGCGGCGCCCGCGACCATCGGCGGCACTCGCCCCTGGCGACGGCCGTACGTGAAGCAAGCGACACCCACGAGGCCGATCAGAAGCGATGCCAGAATGCTGTTGGCATCCAATTCCATAGAACCCTTGACGAAGGTGCGAGTTCAGGATCGCAAGGGGAGCCGCCAAGCAAGCGTCGCGAGCCTATTTCTTCTTCGCGGCGGCCGACGGCGACGGAGTTGCCTTGGCCACCGCTGCTGCTTTCTTCTGGTTCTTGTCAGCGACGTCCTGTTTCCTCGACTTCTCTTTGGCCTTCGGAGATTTGTCACCCATGGAAGTCACCGCCTTGTTGCGCGTCGACCGAGTGTCGCGCGAACTCGAAGTGTCGGCTGTCTCGCGACGCGTGTCCACTCCAAGTGAACGAGCGCGGAATTCGATGAGTTCGGTACTGCGTAGGCGGGCGAGGCGGTTTCTCGACTGCGGAAGTCGCCGTCCAGGGTATTGAGCCATCGTTGGCCATGGCGACGCCGCTCCCGCCCCCGTCCATCCGAAACCATCGGCGCTCCTCGCAAGCGCCGCGCGGCTCCGTCATTCGCGTCGGCCGGCGGCGGCTGACTGGCGATGTCTATCACTTCTTCATGGTGGCGGCGTGGAGCCACGTCCTGCTGGTCATCGCCATGGCCTACCTTGCCGTCAACGCACTCTTCGCTTGCATCTATTGGGCAACGCCGGACAGCGTCGCCGGTGCTCGACCTGGTTCGTTTGCCGACGCCTTTTTCTTCAGCGTCCAGACGTTCGCCACGATCGGCTACGGAGTGATGGTGCCGAAGACGATCTTTGCGAATCTCGTCGTGACGTTCGAGGCATTCATCGGCCTGCTCGCCGTCGCGATGGCGACCGGCCTCATGTTCTCCAAGTTCTCGCGTCCTACCGCGCGAGTGCTCTTCAGCAGGAGGGTCGTCGTCACGACGCGGGACGGCAAGCCGACGTTGATGCTGCGCATGGCAAACGAGCGCGTCAACGACATCGTCGAGGCGTCGTTCCGGCTCTCCGTCCTGCTGCCGGAGGTCTCTACCGAGGGCGAGAAGATGAGACGCATCTACGACCTGCGTCTCGTTCGAAGCGACACCCCGATCTTCACAATCACGTTTACGGCTTCCCACGTAATCGATGAGTCCAGCCCGCTCGCCGGTCACACGCGGGAGTCCCTCGATGAGCAGAAGGCTCGATTCATCGTGACGTTGACGGGGATCGACGGCACGACGGGCCAGACCATCCATGCACGGCACATCTACGAATCCACCGATATCGTCTTCGATGCCCGCTTCGTGGACGTCCTGTCGAACGGTCCAGATGGACGACTTCTCATCGACTACACAAAATTCCATGAAATTCACCGTGGACTTCCGACCAGCCACTGCGATGGATCGGCGCCGGCAACGGCCGTTGTCCGCGGCTGATCCCCTGAGCCTACAATGAGCGCGACACCCACTACGATTCGTCGGTGTCCAGTCGGGCCCCTCCCCTGCATCGGCATCACTCCATCCATGCCTGCAGGCGCCGTCGTCTTCGTTCACGGCTACGGCGGCTGCAAGGACGAGATGCTCGGCCTCGCCGTTCGCGCCGCCGAGATCGACCTAGCGGCATACGCATTCGACTTGCGCGGTCACGGCGCGAACCCGGCGTCGATGGATGCCGACCTGGCAGCCGACGTGGAGCTGGCGGTCGCTCACGCCCGTCGCCTCGGAAGGGTTGCTGCGATCGGACACTCGCTTGGAGGACGCCTCGCGATCGCTTCGTCGGCCGACTTCGCGCTCGGCATCTCTCCGGCGCTCGCTTCGAGCTACGGAGCGAAGACACGTGCGATTCTCGGTTCGACGCGCGATGGCCGCGTTCGCCAGGTCTATTCCGGCGTCGTCTTCGACGTGCTGACGGAGCCGCCGAAGTTCGATGTGCGACCCGACCGTCCCGTGCGACTCTTCTATGGATCTCGGGATCTTCCAGAGATTTCAAGCGCTTGCCGCGTGTGGGCCGAGCGCGGCGTATCGACATTTGAGGTCGCGAACGCCCTCCACGCGAACATCTGCGTCCTCGAGCAAACCTACGACGAGATGACGCGAACTCTCTCCGCATGGTTTGGACGTGCTTAGAGCCGTCCCCAACATCACCCAAGGACGCGCGCCACTCGCTTGTCGTACGATGCACCCATGACGCAGTCCTTTCTCGCAAGACACGCCACACTCCCCGTGTGCGTGTTGCTCCTCGGAGGGGCGGCTTGCCGCGATCAGGCAAAGGTGAGCGCGAGCTACGCGGCACGCGACGTCGCCGACCTCGCGGCCCTCGTCGACAAAGATGTGAGTGAAGTCGAGCGAGGTCTCCCCGAGGGGGCAAGACACCTGGTGCCGCTTTTGACCGGCCACACCGATCTCAAACAGGACGTGGCCGACGTGCGCCGGGCCCTCTTGCGGGTCCGCCGTGACGTCATGGACCTGACGATGGCCAAGTCGACATTCTTCGCCCTGACCGATCCGACCGGCGTGGCCATTCGCAACGATCTCGAGCAGGACGTGATGGCGGGCCAGAACCTAATCGCGATCTTCCCCGCCCTCTCCAAAGCCACGGTCGGTTTTGTCTCCACGGTCGGCGCCTTCCCGAATGTCTCCACGAAGAATGGTCCTGACCGCGACTGGGTGGCAGCGGTCCCCGTCCTGCGCGAAGACGGAACGCTTGGCGCCCTGTTCGTAACGGGATGGACGTACCGATACTTCGCTAGGCATCTGCAAGAATCTCTCAACGATCGGCTCACGGTCCGCGCAAAGTCCGGGGAAGCCGACGGGAAGCTTCCCGTTTTCTACGCCTTCGTATTCGACGAGACCGGCGTCTACGGTGCTCCTCTGACGCCGGCTGTCGACGAGAAGGCGCTCGCGACTGAAGATCTCGAGGGAAAGACCGCTTCGGGTCCAGCCCACGGAGCCGTAACAATCGATGACCGCGCGTTCGGCTTCGGGGCGGTGCGCACACCTCGTCTCGGCCCGGGCGTCGGACTCGTCGTCCTTCGCAGCGAGCCGTGACGGTCTCACTCCACGCTCGAGGGGGGCCGCGAATCGCCCCCCTGGTCGATGGGGGAGCTCGAGGCGGACCGCGAAGCGCCTCCCTGGTCGATGGGGGAGCTCGAGGCGGACCGCAAAGCGCCTCCCTGGTCGATGGGGGAGCTCGAGGGGGGCCGCAAAGCGCCCCCCTCGTCGATGGAGGCGCGACCTATTGCGTGAATGGACGCGCCAAGCACCACCCACCCGACCACTACGAAAGCGCCTCCAATGTGCTGCTGCGACCGAGTTCTCAGCGCGCCTTGCGTCCCGAGGATCGGTGCCGTCCCCGCAAGAGTCAGCCCTACGACCGTGAGAAGCGCGCCGCCTAGAAGGAGCCCCGTCCATCCGAAGCGCGACCGAACCGCAACGCGGAGCTTCCGAAACACGCCCATGAGAGTTCGACGCTAGCCGAGCCCTCGCGGTGCCGCTAGCTTCAGGGCATGCCGCGCTTCGCCGCAATCGACGTCGGCTCGAACGCCATACGCCTGCGCGTGGTGGACGCGACGGGGCCGGCGAAATCCGAGAGGGCGCAACTTCAACTCTTGGCAGAGGACACCAGAGATAGCGCCTGGCAGGAGGTCGCGAACCTGAGGGCGGCCGTGCGCCTAGGCGCGGAAGTGTTCAGTTCGGGGCGCCTCGCGCCTGGATCGATCGGGCGGGCGTGCGAGACGCTCCGCGAGTTCCGGTCGGAACTGGATCGCGCACGCGTTGACGCGTATCGAGCTGTGGCCACAAGCGCGGTTCGCGAGGCAAAAAATGGCGCGGTCCTCGTCGAGCGTGTGCGCCGCGAGGCAGGAATCGAACTCGAGGTCATCGAGGCCATCGAAGAGGCCAGACTCATTCAGCTCGCGGTCACGAAACGCCTGGCTCTCGGAGCTCGGCGCGCACTCTTGATCGATGTGGGCGGCGGCTCGACGGAACTCACGTTGCTCGATCGGGGCCAAGCGGAGTTCACAACGTCGCTTCCGATCGGAACCGTGCGCCTGCTCGAGACCTACATGCGCGGCGCGCAGACCATGGACAACGCCCGCGAGCGGCTCATTGACGAAGCGATCGAACGAGCACTCGCGGAAGCACTACCTCACGTCTCCCGCGTTGAACTTCTGGTCGCGACCGGTGGCAGTGTCGACACGTTGCTCGAACTCTGCCCCGCGGAGGGATTGGGGCGAGCCATCGACGTTTCGTCTGCTCGCGCACTGTTCAAACGGATGCGCAGCATGACCGCCAACGAGAGGCGGGACACCTGGCAGCTTCGGCCAGACCGAGCGGACACGATTCTTCCCGCGCTCGCAATATTCCTTCGATGCGCAGCCGCTTTCGATCAGAGCGTACTCATCTCTCCTGGAGTGGGTCTTTCGGCTGGAGTGCTCGCTGAGCTCATCGACCGCTTCTTCGACGTCTGGGATACGGACGCCGAAGCGCACCAGATACTCGAGGCGTGTGCCCGTCTCGGGCGCAGGTACAAATTCGACGAGCCGCACGCGCGGCATGTGACACACCTCGCCGCGCAGCTCTTCGATGATCTTCGGTCCGTCCACGCATTCACGGAGCGCGACCGGCTGCTTCTTCGCTGCGGGGCCCTCCTGCACGATATCGGCGATTTCGTGCACTACAGCGGGCACCACAAACACAGTTATTACCTCATTCTGCACTCGGATATCATGGGCATTCGTCCCGAGGAACGCGCCATCATCGCCAATCTCGCGCGTTACCATCGCAAAGGCCCTCCCGAGAATACGCACCTCAATTTTCGAGAACTCTCCAAGGAGGCCCGCGGCAAAGTCCGGGGCCTCGCCGCGATCCTTCGCATCGCCGACGCTCTCGACCGGGAGCACCGGCAGAAGGTCGACAACGTCCGAGCGGAAGTCGACCGCGACGCAGGTCGAGTGATGCTCTATCTCCACGGCGACGAAGAGCGCGAACTCGAGGAGTGGTCGCTCGACATGAAGGCGTCCATGTGGCGCGACGAGTATGATCTGGATGTCTACGTGGCCAAGGGCGAGGCCAAGGGATGAGTCAGGGGCTGCCGGAAACCCTTGTGGCAACGCTCCTGGTGAGCCTACTTGGCTGTGGGCCCTCGCTTCCGCCCGATCCTCGAGTAGCTGTGCGTGCGTACGCGGAGGCCGCCCGCCGCGGGGATGCCGATAAGATCTTCAGCATGCTCTCTGGATCTTCGCGGCAGGCTCGCACTCTCGCCCAGGTGCGTGAGATTGTTTCGGCCGAACGGACTGAGCTCGCCCAGCAGGCCGAGCAGCTCTCTGCCCGGGACACGCGCATTCAGGCTACAGCTCGCCTCCACTACGCTGACGGCGAGGCGGCCACCATGGACCTGGAGGGCGGCCGCTATTGGGTCACGACAGCGGGCGCGCTGCCCGGCGCCGGGCGATCGCCCGAGGAGACGCTGGACGCCCTGCGCAGGGTGCTGGCGCGTAGGAACTATGCCGGGCTCATTCGAATCCTTTCGCCAACGACGCGAGCAGCAATCGAACATGACCTGCGAGCTCTCGTGGAAGGCCTCTCCGATCCGGGCGCACTCCCACTTCGGATGATCGATGACGCTGCGACAGTTACGGTTCCGGGCGGGCATCACGTCACGTTGCGACGTGACGAGGGACTCTGGAAGGTCGACGACTTTGATTGAACGCGTTCCCCGCTACGTCGCTCCGGCCCTGATCGTTGCCGCTCTCCTGGCACTATTTGGAGTCCCTCGACCAGCGCAAGCGTTCGGCGACGCAGGCGCGTTCAACCCGCGCGCCTTGCTCACCGGTTCTGCGACTCATCCGCCCCACGCTTCTGCGCTCGCCCGATGGTCCTGGGAACTCGTGCAACGAACCAGCGCGCCAGCGCGCCTCCAGCCGACGTCCGTACGGGCCGACGAACCGGAGATCGTCAGTGCACCGTTTCTCTATTGGAGCGGAGATGCCGATGTGCCTCCGCTCACGGGTTCCGAAGTCGCAGGGCTGCGACGCTTCTTGTCACTCGGAGGTCTGCTCTTCGTCGACGATGCTGCGGCCGGTCCGCACGGAGAGCTGAGCGATTTCGGTCGCGCCGCGCGACGCGAACTCGCACGTGTGCTGCCCGATCGGACCCCAACGCCGCTCGGCCGGGAGCACGTACTTTTTCGCACGTTCTATCTTCTTCAGCGCGCCGTAGGCCGGGTCGAGGGACCTCCCACGCTCGATGCAATCGCGCGCGGAACGGACACCCAGGTTCTCCTGAGCGAGCACGACTTGAGTGGCGCGCTCGCACGCGACCCAAACGCCTCTGCGTGGGAGCGAGCCGTCGTTCCGGGCGGGGAACTTCAGCGTGAACACGCCGTTCGCCTCGCAGTGAACATCGCCATGTACGCGCTTTGTTCCACGTACAAAGACGATCAGGTGCATGCCACATTCCTCATGCGGCGCCGCGCGCTGCTGCTCCCATGACGGGGCTCCCAGGATGCTGAACCGCCTTGGAGCCACGGCCGATCTCCCGCTCTGGATCGCACTATTGGCCATCGCGCTAGCCATCGTGAGTTTCACTCTCCTGCTCGTGGAGCAGGGGAGACGGGACCCGCCTGATTGGAAGCTTGCGACCACGGGCATGGCCGCGACAGTCACTCTCCTCGCGGCCGTCCTGCGCCCGGCCTTGTTCTCCGTCCGCGAAACCGTCGTCGGAGCTCACGTGCTCGTCCTGGCGGACACCTCCCGATCGATGGCGCTCACCGATGGTAGCGGAAAGACGCGTGCCGATGTCCGCGACGAAATCCTCGACGATCTCCGGTCAAGCAACAAGGACGCTCGTATCTCCATCCTCGGGTTCGGCGACGGACTTTTGGGACCATCCGATCGGCTATCGCCCGATGGCCGGCGGAGCGACCTGGCCGGTGCACTGCGTGCGCTCGCGACGTCCTCCCACGAGAGACCCGCCGCCGTGGTCGTCGTGAGCGACGGCCGACTGGATGATCCTCCCGAGAACCCCTCCGACGCCACGCTCAGGTCCGTCGGTGATCTGATTCATGCGCCGCTCTTCTCCATTGCCACTACACGTGCTGCGCCGCGGGACGCCAGCGTTCGACGGATTAGCATGGCTGGCGCCGCCGTCGCGCACGTTCCCCTGCCCATCCAGGTCGAGATCGGGTGCGGGGGGGGGCTCGATTGCGGCCGCTTGCCGGTGACGGCGCACGAGCTCACGGGAGACGGTCCTCCCCGCGAATTGGCAACCGGTGTGGCTGAAGTGCGAGACGGCAAAGCCGAACTCGATCTGACGGTCACGATGGACCGAGCCGGTGCGCACATCATCGAGATCGCCGTGGCCGCGCCCGCGGGAGACACCATCCCAGACAACGACCGGCGCCTGCTCCGTCTGGACGTCATTCGCGAACGCGTGCGCGTGCTTCACGTCGCAGGCCGCGCAACGAATGACGTTCGAGCCCTACGACAATGGCTAAAACGCGACGCTTCGCTGGACGTCGTCGCGTTCTTCATTCTGCGCACGCCGGAGGACCAATCGCACGCGGCGCAGTCGGAGCTATCCCTGATTCCATTCCCAGTCGACGAGCTCTTTCAGGAGCATCTGCAGAGCTTTGACGCGATCGTCCTGCAGGACTTCGACGCTCAGCCCTACGGACTCGAGAAGTATCTGGGCAACATCAATCGTTACGTGCGTACGGGGGGAGGGTTAATCATGGTAGGGGGCGAGAACGCGTTCGTGGCCGGAGGATATGCGGGAACGCCAATCGCGGACGTTCTGCCCATTGGTTTGGATGGTTCACGCCGAACGATGAGCGCGGATACCTCAGAGTTCACTCCGGACTGGACTCCGCAGGGGCTCGACGCCGCAATTCTGGGACCGCTTCGCGAAGCGATCGGCCGCGACCTACCCTCGATGCCGGGCGCCAACGTCGTCGGAGACCTCACGCCCGGCTCGATGACCCTGTGGTCGCATCCAACGCGAAGGACCCCGAGCGGGAAACCCATGCCCGTGCTGGCGATCGGGGAGGCCGGCGATGGTCGGTCTATCGCCTTGGCCGTCGATGGAACCTGGAGGCTCCAGTTCTCCGAGCTCGGTGCACAAACCGCTGGACGCGGACACGGAGCGCTCTGGGACGGGCTGCTCGGGTGGCTCATGCACGACCCGCGTTTCGAGCCGGCACACCTCGACTTCGGACAGGGTTGCACCGCCGGGATCGCCACCCCACTTCGTGCCCGGATTGTCTCGAGGTCGGAGAACAAGGACCGAATCGTTGAACTGGAGATCGTCCGAATCGAGGATGGGATTTCACGTGCCCATCTGCAGTCCGCACTGTCGACGGACGGGTCTGCCGACTTCGAGGTCCCGCCGCTCGATCCCGGTGGCTACATCGCCCAGCTGCTCGAGGGACGCACGGTCCTGGCGCGGGCTGATTTCGCCTGCGAACGGGGTGGCGATGAATGGGCGGACTCGCGACCCGACCCCGAGCGCCTCTCCGCGTTGTCGAGAGCCACAGGAGGAGAGTTCGCCTTCGCCCCGAGCGCGCGCGGACTTTCCTTGCCGCGACCAGTTCGTATCAGCACACAACGCCGAGTGACCCCGCTGCTGCCGTCGTGGGTCCTCACGCTGTCGGCGGCGGTCCTTCTCGGACTCCATTGGATCGTGCGCCGACGTGATGGTCTAGCGTGACGCTCGCACCGTGCGATGGCCTAACCTGGGCTTCGCTGCCGGTGGAATGGGGGTACGCTCCAAGGGAAGCGTCATGGTCAAGCCCAATGCGTGGATGCTCGCCCTATTGCTTGGGTCCCGTTCGGCGCACGCCCTCGTGTGGCCCGACGTAGCAGCCCGCATGGAGCGAGACCTGGCTTCCCCCGACACGGGGTTGCGGCGCGCCGCAGTCGAGGGACTCGCGCGACTGAGCGACAGGGTGGCGACACCGCTCGTGCTCGCCGCACTTCGCGACGCGGACGATTCCGTGAAGATAGCCGCCGCCGATGCTGCGATTCGTCTACGAATCGGCGACGCGACACAAGCCGTAACGTGGTGGCTCAATTCGTCGAATTCACGGCTGCGAACGAAGGCGTGCGAAGTCGCCGGCCGACTGCCCGACTCTCGCGCGATTCAAGGACTCGCTCGCGCTCTCGGCGACTCGGACGCAGCGGTTCGTGCCGCGGCAGCTGATGCTCTGGGACACCACCAAGCTGACGAATCGGTTCCCCCGCTGCTCGGACGTTTGGATGATCAAGCTCCCACCGTGAGAGTCAGCGCCATCCGCGCCCTCGCACACCTACACGACGGGCGTGCCGCACTGCCACTTTCGACCAAGGTTCAGGACTCCTCGATCGAAGTTCGCGAAGCAGCCATCCGGGCACTCGGCACCCTCCGCGACCAGCGAGCTGCCCCCGTGCTCTCTCTCGCTCTGCGCGACACCAACGTCAACGTCCAGCGGGCCGCGCTCCGGGCCCTTGGACAACTCCGCGCATCCGATGCCGTCGACGCGATAATACCCTTCGCAACCGACCGCTCACCCGCAACTCGAATTCCTGCAATCCGCGCGCTCGGAGCCATTGGATCGCCTTCCGCGGTACGCGTGCTCGTGGGGATGTTGGGCGTGGGCGACGACGCCGTCGGTGCTCTCGAGAGGAGTCCCGTCCGCGATGCACTCGTCGATTGCGGAACCGCCGCAATCGGCCCTGTGGCCACCGTCCTCGATGCGCCGACCCATGCGTCCGCACCCGTGAGTGCGGCCTGGGTTCTCGGCGCGCTAGGTGCTCACGACCACGTCGGAGACATCGTAGCCTCCATGCGCAAGGGCCTGCTTCCGGTCGCCGCAGCTCTCCACGCCCTTGTCGGCGCCGGGACGGCTGCCGACGTTGCAGTATTGCTGGAATTCGTGTCAAGCACGAACCCCACAATTCGCGATCAAGCGCTCTCCGCGGCCGCCGCCCTCCTCGATCCATCGCACCCGGATGGACGCGCCGTCGAGCCTCTGGCAGCGGCTTTACTCGAACCGAGTACGACATCCAAGCAGCAAGCCCGACTGGCATCGTTGCTCGGTCGAACAGGCGCCTCGCGCGCTGCCCCGCATCTGGCAAACCTCGTACAAGCTCGGAATCCGGAATTGCAGCTTGCCGCCATCGACGCACTGGGAATGCTAGGACCGAGCGGCGCCGACGACGTCCTTCTTCAGGTCGTAGACAGTCCTGATCCTGCGGTGAGGCTTCACGCGGCTGCCGCGCTTGCGCTCTCCGGAGGCTCACACGCGCGCGACGTGCTGGTCGACCGGCTCGACACCGGCGACGAGATCGATCGCACCAGCTACTTGGTCGCACTTGGAGGCGTTCTCTCACGCCTTCCCGATGAGCATGTCATCGCGCGGCTCGCCGCATGGCTTCCCCTGATGGCGGGCGCCGAACGGGACTCAATGATCGAAGCGATCGGTCGGGCGCCGACGCTGTCGGCCATTCGTGTCCTCGCCGCCTTGACGACTTCGCCAGATCCCGCAGATCGCCGGAGCGCCACGGCAATGCTCGCCGCGCATCGGGGATCCGACGACGCGCAAGCTCTTGCACGGGGGCGTCTCGCCGATGAAGACCCTTCGGTCAGCGCCGAAGGGGCATGGGCGATGGGGACGTTGGGGACCGTGAGCGACATTGCTCGCCTCAGCGAGCTGGCCCACGCACGCGCGACGGACGTCGCCGCAAATGCGGTGGCGAGCATCGGACGCATTCTTGCTGAGAGCGAAAACCGAACAGGGGCCACCGACGACTCAGAGCACGTGCTCTGCGAGCGCGTCTCCGACGCCCGTGCGGAGGTCCGTGCCAATGCACTCTCGGGCCTGGCGCATACGCGCGTGAGGTGCGATTTGGGAGCTGCCGAGCGATCTGCGTTGGCCGGCGATCCGGACGAAAACGTCCGCGCGGCGGCCGCGCGAGCGGTCTCGCGCTTTGCAACTCCGGCGGACGCCGCCGCACTGGGACAATGCGCCGAGAGCGATCCGTCGTGGACGGTCGGACGCTACTGCCTCGCGCCCGCACGTGCCCCATCAAGAACTCAGCACGTGCTCGTGTACATTGTTCCCGACGGCGCTCGCGCTCCGCAGCCCCAGGCCCCGTATTGCGTGGCTCTCGCCGACGCCACGCTCCGGTTGGGTTCAGCGGATCGGCGCGGGGCGCTCTTCGATCCTAACGCCCCCCAAGGGGACGTTGCACTGTGTCGGCCCCGGTGGTGACCTCCACGAAGTTGTCGACGGTCCGTGATACCGTGGCGGGGTGCGTGTTCGCCGAGGTCGTGATCCACTCTCCGTCCCCGAATCCCTAGGCGCGATTCTCGAACGCGCCGGCGAGTCCCGATTTTGTCGAACGAAGACTCCAGTCGCGCCCGCCGTATGGCGCGATGCGGTCGGTGCTCGTATTGCCGAGCGGGTGCTCCCGGTTTCCATGGTCGGCCGTGCGCTCGTCCTGCGCGTTCCCACGAGCGTGTGGGCCAACGAGCTTTCCCTGCTTTCTGAAGACCTTTGTGCGCGCTTGCGAGAACGTGGCGTCGACGCAGACGAACTGCGGTTTCGCATAGGCGACGCTCCACTTCTCGATCGCCCGCCCCAGCGTCGATCGGCCCGTACGGTGCCTTCGACATCGGCTCTCCCGGGCGATCTCCAGAAGCGCATCGCCTCTATCGAGGACGAGCAGCTACGCTCGTCGATCGCACGCGCGGCCGCCGCCAATCTCGCGTGGCAAGCATGCAGCGAAATAGCCGCCTTCGATAGTGTCAGTGAAATGCGGCGAGGCGTTCGAGCCCCTCGAGCCTCTGGAGCAGGAATTTCTCCGCCGGACCGAAGGTCGACGACCTGTCCCGAAGACTCCCCAGGTAGGCCCGAAATCGTGGAAGATCCACGCCGCTGACACGCCGGAGGGCAGTATAGAGCTCCTCGACGACAGCTCCGGAGCATGGACGCCCCTCCGACTGATACAGATCGACGACGTAGTCCACCCAGGCTCCCTTGCCCGTCGCAGCGGCTAGCCTTGCTGAGAATCGAGCCGCGGCATCCACAACCGCCGCCGCCGGACGCCTTCCCGTGCGACTCGCTTCGAGTATGTCCTCGAGCACAGTCCCGATCAACCGCTCGGCCTCGTCGACACGCCCCATCGCGAGCGCTTTCTCACCTACGCCAGCAAGCATCTCGAACGCGTCCCCTCGACGATAGGTGCTCGTATCCGTCTCTGAGCCCAATGGCTCCATACGGGGAACGGGCGGCAGCGACTCGATCGACGAATCCGCCGTGACGCTCGCAAGCATCTCGGTCGAAACCGTTTCGTGGCCAAGCCCGTCGCCCGTGGCGCGAAGAATCAGTTCCTGGGCACCTATAAGAATGCGGTCCCCGACGGCTAGCGGAGTTGCTCCTTTGATTCTTTCGCCGTTCACGAGCACGCCATTTCGACTGGAAAGGTCGTCAATCGACACGCCATCAGATGTCACGAAGAAGACGGCGTGGCGACGCGACACGAGGGGATCGTCGAGCGAAAGCTTGCAACTCGCGCTGCGCCCGACAATGAGCTCACCCGGAGAGAGCTCTAGATCCTGACTCTGGTGTCGCAATCGGAACCGCATGATCCAACCCCCATAAGACCACGAGCCCCCAGGGACCGCCACAGTTGCGTTTCGCCGAGAGGATGAGGGAAGGTGCTCTGCACCTACAGATTCTCAAGCCCTCTGGGGATCGGCAGCCCGGTCGTGACGACAACCTTGATCTGCGGAAGCACGGTCCGAAGGGCAGGGGTCAGCACTTCATCGCGAGTCATCGTCACGCCCGGACATCCAGAGCAGGTGCCGGTGAGATGAATCCAGACTTCATCTCCTTCGAATCCGACGATGTGAAGACGGCCCCCATCGACGCTCACAAGCGGGACCAGCACATCCCGGCAGATCCGAATGACATCATTTTTCTGGGCTTCATCCATCGGAAGCCGTTCGCGATCTAGTTCGCGCCGGCGTGCCGCCCGGCGCCCTTCTTGCCGGCGCCAGCATCCGCAGCATGGATGGCGTTCGGGTCACTGATCCCGCCACGCGTAACGGCAGCAATCGCAGGATCGATCGCAAACGGGTCCACCGCCTTGTGCGAGCGGAGCGACGCGAGGTTCTGCAGCGTGATCTTGTCTTCGAGCACGATACCCACAATGTGCTCGCTCGAGCGATCGACGGCGCGAAGGTGTGCCGAACGATCTTGCCAGTCCGCCTCGGTCCGCTCGAGCGACTGAGCAGGATTGGCGGCACGAATACGGGCCGGAACTGCGAACAGCGCATTCAGTTTCGTTACGGCATCCTGGAAGGTCGCGCCGAGCGGCCCGTCGGCAGCGAGCGGAACTTCGTCGTAAGTCTTCCAGAGTCGATCCTTGATGAAGAAGAAACTGCGAGTCTTCCCCTCCCGGAATAGACGCATCAACGCCTCGTCGTTTCGATAGCTGTATTCGACGTGCAGCGGCGTGATGTCGAAGCCAGTCGGAGTATCGGAAAATGGCGTATAACTGCGCTCGAAATTCACCTTGCGGTTGTCGCGCTCTGCCTCGAGCTGCTGCTCCTGCACACCCGGCTGAAGCTTCGCCAGTTTGGCGGTGTACTCCCGATCGATCAGGCCCCCATTCTTGTTGTACAGGTCGATGACCTCCGCTCGGGTCATGCCCCACTTGAGCTCCTTCTCCATCATGCTCGCGAGAGATGCTACCGTCGGCGCCTCCCCTCTCGAGTCGCCTGCCTTTGGCGCCGCCCTCACCGAGACGACCAAGAGAACGCCGACAGCGACAAGTGCGGCGGCCAACGTAGCGGATTTCATCGAGATGCCTCCAGCGTACACGCGACTGCGTGCTCCGATGGACGGAACTTACCATAGGAAGTTTCAAAGAGCGCAACCGAGTGCGCACACTGCCGTCCTTCCTCGGGGCCCCACCGTTCAACCGACGAGAGGGGCGCTTCGCGGCCCGCTCGAGCGCCCCTGCGGCGACTCGGGGATGGTTCAACTTTCGCGCGCGGGCGTTCACCGTTTTCGGCAGCACCCCGGGCGACCATGGCAACAAGCGCTTGCATGTCCAGCTCATCCCCTTCCGCCACCGGGGAACGACCTCGGGGAAGCTCGAGCTTGGGAGCTAAGGACGGGTCGCGAAGCGCCGCCCCTCGTCGATGGAGGGCATTGATCGACCGCTGCGCAATCGTGCCAGGCAGCGCCCTCGGCCCAATGGCTCGGGTGCCCTCGCGAACACGGGATGCTAAGCTGACGTCGCGTGCCAATCGAAATAAAGAGCCCCAAAGAGATCGCCGCCATGCGAGCCGTGTGCGAGCTCGCGGCGGAGACGCTGCTCACCGTGGGAGACAAGATTCACGTCGGAATGACCACCCTGGAACTCGACCGCCTCGTCCACGAACACACCGTCGGTCAGGGCGCTCGCCCAGCACCGCTACACTATCGCGGATTTCCAAAAAGCGTGTGCACGAGCGTCAACGAGGTGGTGTGCCACGGGATTCCCGGCGCGTATGCACTGCGTTCCGGTGACATAGTCAACGTGGACATTACCCACGTTTTTGAGGGATTTCATGGGGATACAAGCGCAACCTTCTACCTGGGAACGCCGAGCGCCGAGGCTCGCCGCGTGGTCGAGGTCGCCCGCGAGGCGCTTGACGTCGGAATCGCGCAGGTCCGCGATGGGGCGCGTCTCGGCGACATCGGCGGCGCTATCCAGGAGTATGTAGAGCGAGAGGGGTGCAGTGTCGTCCGCGACTACGTGGGCCACGGAATTGGGCGAAAATTCCATGACGCTCCGCAGGTCAAGCACTATGGCAAGCGAGGCACTGGAGAACGCCTTCGCCGTGGAATGACGTTTACGATCGAACCGATGGTCAACCTCGGGGGATGGGAGGTCGTAGTCGACCCGCTCGACAAGTGGACGGTTCGCACGGCCGACGGAAGTTTGAGTGCTCAGTTCGAGCACACGGTTCTGGTGACCCAGGATCGATGCGAGATTCTTACTGCGCGATCGCGTCCCCTGCGAAGCTGCGAGAGCGTTGCAACTCCGTTTGTCGCCTGAGGTTTAGATAGCTAGAAGTGTTGTGATTTTCGTCGAGACCGAGCGAGGCCGGTGGCGAGTCGCGCGGAGCCTACTTCCTGGAGGCGAGCACGCTCGACGCCGGGATCGCGAAGGGATCAGCGAAAAGCACGATACTTCTAGTCGCTCGTGTTCGAGCCGCTCCCACCTCTCGCCTCACTCAGGACTTGGCATAGAGCGAATCGCGTGCTGACAGCAGCTCCGCAGCAGCGCGGCGAGCTGCATCCCCCACCTTAATTCCCCCAACCATCCGTGCTATTTCCTCGACCCGATCGGCTTCGGCCAGGCGTCGAACATGCGTGGTCGTGCGCCCGCGAGCTTCCGTCTTCCCGACGACGAAGTGCGTGCGCGCGAGGGCCGCGATCTGCGGAAGGTGCGTGATGCACAAGACCTGCCGATGGCTGGCAATGTCGGCGATGGCATGGCCAATCACCTCCGCGATCGCACCCCCGACGCCCGCGTCGACCTCGTCAAATACGTACGTTCCGGCGGGGCCCTGATCCGCAAGGACGCGCTTAAGAGCAAGGAGTGCGCGAGACAGCTCGCCTCCGCTCGCTATCTTTCGAAGAGGACGCGGTTCCTCCCCTCGATTGGGGGCGATCATGAACTCGACGCGATCGATCCCCGTCCTCGACAGGCGGGCACCGTCGACGTGGATTGCGTCTGCCGCCCCGGTTGCCGGAGCGACGTCGACGATGACACGCGCCCGACCCATGCCGAGAAGCGCCAGTTCACGTCCGATTGCATCGGCAAGCGCATCGGCGGCTTTCCGACGCTGACGAGACAGTGCCCGCGCCGCGGTGGCAACCTCCGCGAACCGCTGGGTCTTGACGGCCTCGAGCGCAACGACCGCGTCAGATGCGCCAGCGAGAGAATCGCGCTCCTCGAGCAATGCGGTTCGGTACGCCAAGAGGTCAGACGTCGTCGGACCGTGTTTGTTCAGGAGCTTGGCCAGACGAAAGGCTCGCTCCTCCACCTCGGCAAGCCGCTCCGGACGTGCCTCGACCGTTTCAGCATATCGAGCTAACGCCCGCGCCACGTCAGCCAGCTCGGCGCGCGCACCTTCCACGGCATGGGCCATTGCGGCCAGCGATCCATCGATCGCAGCCACCTGATCGAGTTCAGCGGCAAGACGTGCGAGCTCATCGCAAATGGCCCCGTCGCCCTCATACAGCCGGTCGGCAGCCCGCTCCGTCGTCGTATGGAGCTTCTCGGCATGACGCAAACGTCCGCGCTCCCGCTCAAGCTCGACCTCCTCGCCGACATGGGGGTCGATGTCTTCCAGCTCGCGGACCTGCCACGCGATAAAGTCTTCGCGCTCCGCGCGACCGCGCTGTCGAGCCACCGTCGCCTCGATCTCGCGGACCACCTGGTGAAGGCTGTCGACCTGCGTAGCAAGCGCTTCGCGCGCCTCTCCCAGTCGCCCGAACGCGTCGAGGTAGTCGGCATGGGTCAATGGATCGGTCAAGCTCACGCTTTCGTGCTGGGAGGCGATATCGCAAAGGTCGGAGGCGATCTCGGAGAGCTGGGCAGCCGTGCATAGGCGCCCATTGACGTACGCGCGGCTCCTTCCCTCGGCCAACACCACGCGGCGCAACACGAGTTCCTCGGAAGAGGAAATCCCTGCGGCTTCGAGCTTCGCAGCGGCCTTCGACCCGCGATCGATCTCGAAAAGCGCGTCCACTTCGGCCGCCGGTGCTCCGGACCTCACGAGATCCGGACGGGCTCGGCCTCCGAGCACGAGCGACAGTGCGTCGACGAGCATGGACTTCCCCGCACCGGTCTCCCCGGTGAGAACGTTGAACCCCTCCTGGAGCTCAATGGTGAGCTGCTCGATAAGGACCACGTTGCGAATTGCGAGGGACACCAGCAAGGTAGTGGCACGGCTCTACGCTGCCGGCCGGCGCCTCGCAAGCTCCGATCAAACCCGCTCGTTTTCCTGCTAGGGCAGCGCCTTGGAGATCCCGGGCCGCCCCCAACGTCGCAGCGAGGACGCTTGACGCATCGGTTTCGAATTCACTAGCCTAGGCCGGCTTACTTGGTTGGCGTTTCAATTTTGCGCTGTCTTTTCGCGCGAGTACAGATCGAACTGATGCCACGATGGCTACCTCCGGCGCGATGCCGTCACGACCCTCATCAAAGAAGAAGATCTCTGCGCCACCCGCGGAACGGGCTTTGGCAGCGACGGTTGAGGAGCGCACAGCGAACCTCGAGCGCCGGCTAAAGTCTGCGCCGACCTCGCTGCAGAATCAGTACCGCGCCGACCTGGACAGAAGCTGGATTCGTCACGACAGCGCGCTTGAAGGGGTCGTCTACTCCGTCCAAGAGCTGCGCATCGCGATTGGCGACTTCGACGCAAGCGTCCCTATCGACGCGACCATTCAGCCAGTGGTCGCAGATATCCGCCGCCACCGTGAGGCGCTCAACTTCGTGCGAAGGTACGCCGCGGACGCAGACCTACCCATTACGGTGGACCTCATCAAAGGGATGTACTGCGCGTTGCATCCTGAGGAAGGCGACGGGAAGACGGTAAAATTCCGCCGAGACGTCCCACAGCACCGACTCTATTTTCACGAGTATGCGCCGCCCGACAAGATCGCCGTTAGGCTTCGACAGATTACGGACTGGGTCAATGACCCCGAAACGGGACGCACCCGCAATCCTCTACGGATGGCGTCCCGCGCGCACTACGACCTTCTTCGTGTGTTCCCATTCCCCGTGGACAGCGGGAAGGTCGCGCGCATGTTCTTGAACCTTCTCCTGCTTCGAAATGGATATCCACCTGCCATTATTCATTCGTCCGAGCGGCAGCGCTACTACGAGGCCCTGAAGGGCTCGAGCTCAACGATGCTGTCGATCGTTCAAGAATCGATCGAGGACAGCTTGGGTTCGATCGAGAGGCTTCTCGACCAATACGAAGCGATGAAGTAGGGGCCTCAGATCTCGCTCTGTTGCGCGGCGAGAACGGCCAGGGCGCCTCGAGCGATCGGGTGATTCCAGCGCTTTACGAAACCCGCTGGACGGGTAATCCTCTGGCGATGCTCGCGAAACGGGTGATTCCGTGCTTGGACGTGCAGGGCGGACGCGTTGTCAAAGGCGTTCAGTTCGTCGGGCTTAGAGATGCCGGAGACCCCGTCGAGCAGGCGCGTCGCTACGATTACGAGGGCGCTGACGAGATTGCGTTCCTCGACATTCGTGCCTCGCACGAGGGGCGGGGCACGCTCCTTGATATCGTATCGCGAACGGCAAACGCGCTCTTCGTGCCACTTACCGTCGGCGGGGGCGTGCGGTCTGAGGACGATGTTCGTGCGCTCCTTGCCGCAGGGGCCGACAAAGTCAGCATCAACACTGCAACGATCAACGATCCAGAACTCGTCAGGCGCTGCTCGGACTCCTGGGGTTCACAGGCCATCGTGGTGGCCATCGATGCGAAGAAGCGGGCCGACGGGCGCGGATGGGAGGTCTACGTCCACGGGGGGCGGACCGCCACCGGGCTGGACGTTCTGCAATGGGCCGACAACGTGGTTCGCCTCGGCGCCGGCGAGATTCTGCTCACCAGCATGGACCGGGACGGCACCCGATCGGGCTACGACATCGCGCTGACGCGCGCGGTGTCCGATGGCGTGGACGTGCCGGTCATCGCGAGCGGTGGGGTCGGAACGCTCGATCACTTGCGTGCCGGTCTCGTAGAAGGTCATGCGAGTGCCGTCTTGGCTGCAAGCATCTTTCACGATGCGAATTGCTCGATCGGCGAGGCGAAGGTCTTCTTGGCAGAGGCAGGGGTTTGCGTGAGAACATCACACGCCGCGGAGCAGGCTGGATGAGCGGAGGCGCGCTCGAGGCATCGGTAACACTCGATGAACTGTGCGCCGTGCTGGGCACCAAGCGAGTGCCCATGGCGCCAGAGCTCGCGGGGTACATCGCACTCGAGGTGGCCGAGCATGCCGATCCCTTGGCCGGGGAGATCGATCCCAAGAGTGTCTACGTAGGGGAAGAAGGAACCGTCGCACTCGTTCAACCCAAGCGCGACAACCCGACGGGGGACGCCGAGGCGTCCGTTCGCGCTGCACTCGCGCGCTTGCTTGAGGCGAGCGGATCCCAGACGCCCGCGCTCGCTGCTGCGTGCAAGCGCACGAGTGGGGCTGGCCTCCGGGCTCTCGCCGTGGAGCTTGAAGCGGCCCTCATTCCCGTCAATCGCGCCGCTGGCCGGCGGGCGCTTGCGAGGCTTGCCCGCGAAGCGAAGCGAGCGACGCTCGGCCTTGGACGTCACACTCTCCCGTCGTCTTCAGAGCTGGGCACTCGCGCGAGCTCTCGGGCGCCAGTCACTCCGGCCGAACACGCGCCGGAATCGCGCCCCACACCCGCCACGGGAACGAACGTCGACGCTCTAGTCGCTCAGTTCAGCGTGTCCGGGCTGGGCGAACCGGGCCGGTCGCGTGAATTACGCGCCATCGCGGGCATCGCGGAGACACCTCCCCCTCCTGCAACGACGGGCGGCCGTATCATCCAGGGCATTGTGTCGAATCCAGTTGCCAATCCCGAGAACGTTGGCGAGAGCAATGCGCGGGAACCGCTGCAGATCGCTCAGGCGATGGTCCCGGCCAGCGCTGACGATTTGCGACTCGGAAAGGATAACGGGGGCAGTCAGGCAGCCCCGCGTCCTCGGCAGACAAGCAGACGTGTGCTGAGCATAGCGGTTGTCTTGGGGATAGGGTGCGCCGCCGCGATGGCAGCGCGTACGATCCACCGGAGCTCTCCGGGCATTGTGCCACTTGTCGCCAGTCCTTCCATACCACAGTTCGGCGCCTCGGCCGCGGCGATGCCATGCCGGGGGCTGATAGTCGTGTCCGACGTTCCCAAGCATGCGGAAGTGCTTTACCGGGTTGGTCAAGCGCCACTCGATGTCGAACGGATGCCCGTGGGGGCACGGCTCGAGTTTGTCGCGACGGCCGACTCGTATGTTCCAAAGCGTCTCGTCGTGCCGGCCCGGGCGGAATGGAGGGCAGGGCCCGATGGCATTCCCCTTTTTGAAGCAACGGTCGAACTCGAGCGTTCCCGAGCGCGACCGGGCGCAAACGACCCGTGGCCATCCGGCGAACCGGGAAGTGAGGTCGGAGGTCAGGGTCCTCCCGGCATCGTTCGAGTGGTCGTCGTCCCGGTCGGCGCCGATGTGTGGATGCTCTCGGGTCTCGGCCCCGAAGCCCGCTTGGATGTGTCGTGCGACCGCACGACAGACATTCTCGTCGCGGGACCGACGACGTTCCGTAAGCAGATCCATGTGGGCACGGGCGATTTCGTGACGGACAACATGGGCACCGTGGTTTCGATGAATTTCCCCATCCGCATTGCCCGAATCAGCGCCAAATGACAGATGCGGAAGCGCTCATCCGCTTTTCGGAACTACCGCGAAAAATCGATCACCACTTTCCCTACGTGCTCCGCACTTTGAAGGTACTCATACGCACCCCTTGCGTTGGAAAAGGGAAATACACGATCGACGACCGGATGCAGCGCCCAACGGCAGACGGCTTCGTTCATGGCCTCGAAATGGCGCACGCTGCCTACGTATATCGAATCGACGCGGATGCCTCGACCGTTGTACTTGGCAAGTTCCCTGTCTCCGAGGCCTCCGGAAAGCAGTCCGACGAGAGAGATGTGGCCTCCCTCGCGAACCGCGCGCAATGAGGTCGGAAGCGTTTCAACACCGCCAACTTCCAAGATGTGGTCGACGCCTCGCCCGCCGGTTAGCTCTCGCGCGCGGACGTCCCAGTCTCGGACCTCGCGATAGTTGATGACGTCGTCCGCGCCTATCATCTTCGCCCGCTGGAGCTTGTCGTCACGGCTGGACGTCACGATCACGCGTGCGCCGATCTTCTTGGCGAATTGCAATGCGAAGATGCTGACCCCCCCCGTTCCCATGGCCAGCACCGTTTCCCCGGGTTCGATGCCGCCGAGCGCGACAAGGCCAACCCATGCCGTGACACCGGCACAAGGAAACGTCGCGGCTTCCTCGAAGGACAGGGCATCGGGAATGCGAACAACCGCCGCAGCCTCGAGGACGACCTCCTCGGCCAAAACTCCGTCGATGGCCCCACCCAATGCCGAGCCACCCATTCCGGAATCGAATGGCCCATCAATCCATCGCTGAAAGAAAGCACCAGCAACGCGGTCTCCGGGCTTCAGCCGGGATACTTCAGGACCGGATTCAATAACCTCTCCAGCTGCATCCGACAGCGGCACGATCGGGTAGGTCGGGGTTGTCCGCCCGTAGCGGCCTGACGCGATCAATAGATCTCGGTAGTTTAGACTCGCTGCGCGCACCCGAACGAGCACCTGTCCCGGCCCCACTCGTGAGGACGGACGCTCGACGAGGGCGAGCGAATCCAGGCTACCGGATCGAAGCACATATGCGTACATCAGGCGACTCCTTCTGCTTCCGAGGGTCCTTCCGGATGGTTCCGTAGAGGTCCAAAGGTATCGATGCCACCTGCGTCTCGCCCGGTGCGGGTCTTTCGCGGATGTGGCAAGGTCGTCGGGTATATCGACGAGGGGGGCGCTTCGCGGCCCCCCTCGAGCTCCGCCATCGACGAGGGGGGCGCTTTGCGGCCCCCCACGAGCTCCCCCACCCCACGGGCCCCACCACCGCGCCAGAATACCACGTGACCTCGTCTCCGTTCGAACTCGTGCCGGACCTCTCGGGGCTCACCCGTCGACCAGCGAGATCAATTCGTGCCCGAAGACACCCCTGGGCAGTAGCCATCCTCTGGGCATGGCAGCTCCCGTTCGCTCTCGTCGTCGCCGCTCCCGCCAGTGCACTCGTCGCGTCGACATACGGTCGCGGCGCTGGCGGTGATGCCGTTATCTGGGTGCCCGGTGGACGGGCCCTCATGTCCTTCGCCTTCCAACAGGCACCCGCTCTTCGAGCCATCGGCACGCTGGCGGCGATTGCATGGGGGTCGTGGCTGGTTCTTGGCATCGTTCCGATGGCCATTGCCATGGTCGCAATGGCGTACGCCGTCGAGGACGCTTCGAGCGTCGCGAGAACACCGTCATTTACGACATGTGGTTCGGTGGGTCTTCGAATTTGGCCGAAGCTCTTGAAGCTCCTCGTCGCATTCGCGCTGGCCGAGGGACTGCTGCTGGGATTGGGAGGTGGCGCCGCCGTAGCGGCAATGATGTGGACTCACGGGGTCCTTGGAGAAGCACGCTCGCAGCATCTCGGACTGTTCATCGGCGTGCTCTTCCTTGTCGCGGCGGTGGTTCTTCACGTGGTGCACGACCTCTCACGCGCGTTTCTCGTCTTCGCCGGCGGCAGGGAGCTCGGCGCGATCTACGCCGCTGTCGTCGAATTTCGCCGCGCGCCGCTCGCTCTCTGCCTGTCATGGGCGTGGCGAGCGTCCGTCGCCCTCGCGATGGTTCTGGCTGGTTCCATGCTCGCCCAAGCGATTGGAAGCCGCGGCGGCTTCGGGCTCGCACTGATTGCTGTCGCGGACCAGGTCATCGTACTCGCACGCGCGTCACTGCGGGCTTCGTGGCTCGCCCATGTTCTCCGGGATGCGGCAAACGCGCCGCCGGAAGCTGTGGGCTGACGCCCCGACGATGTCCTGACGCAAGGACGGCGACGGCTGACTTTTCTTCTGGACCGTGAGTGGTTATCGGAGCCGTAGCTCCATCACGCACGACATCCACCGGCTGCTCGCTGCGCGTACGCGGCGGACGCCATAAAGGGACTTGGACCATGCCTATCGAAATCGACTCGATGCTCGACCAGCTTTTCCTCGGCGCGCGGACTCACACCGCTTGGACGGATCGGCCCGTCGACGATGCTCTGTTGCGGCGTCTCTACGACGTCGCTCGCATGGCACCGACGTCCGCAAACACTCAACCCGCGCGTTTCGCGTTCGTGAAGAGCGCCGAGGCAAAGAGCAGACTTCTCCCGGCACTCAGCCAAGGGAACGTCGACAAGACCATGCGGGCTCCCGCCACCGCGATTGTGGCCTACGACCCGGAGTTCTACGAGAACATACCCAAGCTCTTTCCTGCGCGCCCGGAGATGAAGAGTTTCTTTTCCAACATGCCGGAACCGACACGCGACTTCTTCCTCGTTCAGAATGGCTCACTTCAGGCTGCCTATTTGATCCTTGCCGCCCGGTCACTCGGCCTCGACTGCGGACCGATGGGCGGGTTCGATCGCGCGAAGGTGGACGAGGCCTTCTTCGCCACCACGCACTGGAAATCGATCCTACTCATCAACCTCGGCTACGGCGATCCGGCGAAACTCCATCCCCGCAATCCCCGGCTCGAGTTCGACGAAGCGTGCCGCATCGAATAGTTCCGATCCCTGTACGCACCCACAGTCCAGACGCTGCGCCGCAATGCGACGTCACCCGGCGTCGGGGTCGAGACAGTCCACGGTCGTCGTAATGGTGTCGGTGCATCCATCGCCTGCCACACTCAGCACGATGTCGAAGTTGCCTGGCTGAGTGCAGACGTACACCGTCCCAGGAGCCCGGGGGTCTTCGAAGAACCCCTGGGGCGCACTCCAAGCGAAACTGGTGCCAGCGTCGCCGGAGGCTGTCGCCGTCGCGCTCACCGATATGGCATCACCGAGATACACGTCCTGGGGCTCGACCAAGTACGAAGTAATGGTCGGGCACGTGGGTGCCTCGACCGCCGAAAATGCGAACCTCACGGACCCAGGACCTCGGCAAGTGGCCGCGCGATACTCCCGCGCCTCGGAACAGCTCGCCACCGCCATGAGTGTGCCGACTGTCCAGGCAATACGCCATGCGGGATGGAACACCGCCACCATGATCGCACGCTTACTACCACGACTCGAGAAGCCATCCCATGGCCGATCGTGGCGAACGGGTGTCGTCTGCACGACAACTTGGTGGCCGACGTGGGACGCCGTTGACTCGGGCGTCGCGCGACGAGTAGACGCACGCTCATGGTGTGCCGGTGCCGGGAGTACACCGCCTTGGCAGCGGCCGCGGCAGCCGCAGCAGTCGTCACCAGCCTGGGATGCGATCCCGTCGAGGATCCGCCGGTCGCAGAGGATGGTCCCGAGTTCCTCATCGTGGGGCCCACGGAGGCTCCGCCGTCTTCGACGGTGGGAACCGTCATGTTCGCTCAGGGCCGAGGCGGCAATTACCTCGGAGTCATCGCCCACGGATGTTCGTACAGCGTTGGGGCGCTGTCCGATGTGCAGTCGTCGTGCACGTTCCTGCCCGTTGCAGACGGTCTGAGGTTCGTCGTCGCTCCCGCGCCGCAGCCGTGTGTCATCGAGGCCCGCCTCTATTTGATGTGCGACGCCACCTGCGAAGGTGGAGCCCCGACCGTTACCGCGACGGCGCCCTTGTACTCGATCGCGTACTGCGACGAGAACGCGACCCTCGTAGAAACGGTCGCCGTCTGGGTTGCCCCGCCGCCGGCTCCGTCCGATGCTGGCTCATCGACGGATGCCCTGGCGCCCAAGGACGTCTCGGCAGGAGATGCGGACCGATGAACCTTGTCACCGCGAGTCGCCTGGTCATTCCGACATGGACGATTCTTGGCCTCGCCTCGGTGAATGCCAGCGCCGAGGTCGAGCGTCCCCGAAGTCCGGTGGGGGCGTGCGACGCCGGAGTCGTCGAGGAGTTGGCGCGCGGATTAGGTGATTGGATTCGACGCGTGCAGGAGGCAGAACACGCCGCGTACGAATCCCACCATTGCGAACGCATCGCCGTCGTGTGCCTCGACCGGCTCGGCGAATCGACGCGCGATGCAGTTCCGGAGCGACTGACCTACGGGCAGACCGTTCAGATCGATGTCATTGCACCGGCGTTCGACCGGATCCCACTGACGCTCAGTGTCTCAGCCCATGGCCGGACCGCCATGTGGACACCGCCAGCAAACGTCCCACGAAGCACCCCGGAGCCAGTCGCTTCGGTCGAAACGTGCGAGCCGGCGGCCGCCGACCTCCAGACTTTGCGCGACGCAGCCATGCCCATCGCAAAGTTCGGTGCGAGCGCGGGCCTCGACGGTCTCGATGTTCCGGTCGACTCATGGACCGATGGGTACTGGCAGAGCCCGGACGGGCCGAACATCGTGGCCGAGTGGAAGCGTTGGATGGAAGCGTACGGCTCGACCACGCCGTCGTTTCGCGCGCTGGAGCTTTCGTATGCCGCGATGCCCGGAGAGCGCTCGATTCTGATCGATGTCACGCGAGGACCGCGGCCTGACGGTGGCGGCACTGTTCAACGGCACTACGAGATATTCGTCGATCATGGTCGCTACCCCTTGGAAGCCTCAGTGCTCGTTCCTTTCGTCTTCCGCGGGAGGCGCTCGGTGGTGCTCACGGAAACCTCGGACGGAGCCGGACAGCGCATCAGCATCGACCAGGACTGGCACATCACCGCAGCGTTGATGGTGCAGTATTTCCCGCTCGGGCGGCAGCGGGGCATCGTGAGCTCCTTTGAGGGTTGCCGTACACGGAGCTGTGTCGAAAACTGGCTTGGAGTTCAGGTCGGTCTTGGCCTCGGCGACTTATTTCGCGAATGGTACTTCGGCTTCGTGTTGGAACCCGTCTCGGGGCTTGCGATCGGACTCGGTGGGGCCGTGCTTCAGGGGCAGTTCCTGGCCGCAGGAATGGCTGAGGGAATGATCCTGCCTTCGCCCACATCACCAAGAGTGGACACCGACTACATGGTGCGACCGTACTTCGGGGTCACGCTTACGACAGATATTCTGGAAACTGCGGATCGAGCGACGCTTTCCATGCGCGTCCCGCACTGAGACAATCGGATTGCCGTATTATTAGAGATAGACGTGCAACTGAACGAGCATGGTCGTGGCGCTGCTCGACCCGCCCCCCGGGCTGCCTAGGACCTCGTAGACGTCGTCGAGACGCAGATCTGCGTGTGGCGCAAAGAACCACACACTCGAGAACCAACCCGCATACGACGGCGGCTCGCCCGCCGATCCGCCGTTCATCATCTCACCCGTCCCCATCATGTGAATGCCTTGGACTGGTTCCCAGTCCGCTTGCACGTAGCCGGCATAGCCACCTCGGTGACCTTGCCACTGAAGGGACTGGTAGACCCAATCTCCCTCGGCCATGAGGACCAGCTTCTCGAAGGGGGCGTACCGTACGAAGAGCCCGTCCGCCTGCCGGTAATCCGTCACCAGATAGGCAATGTCTTTGTCCGCCCTCGTAAACAAGCTGCTGACGCCCATCGCAAGGGTCGTCGTCGGTGCGTATTCGAAATACCCGCTATATCCGCGTTCTCGAAATTCGTCTGGTCGAACCTGGTAGTTGCCCGCGATGAACATGAGCTCCCCGCGCACGCGCTCCTGGCTCAGGGAAACGGCAGCGCCGTACTGTTGCTGATCGTTGATGTCGGTGCGCGTGAGTGCTCTCGCAAATAGAGTATGCTCGATGTTACGGATGCCGAATGGCAATGCGATGCGGCCTGCCCGGACCAGCCACGCGCCATCGTCGTCGGGCGAGTAGCCGAGCCAGAAGTCTCGTGCCACGAGGTTGTCGGTGGGCGCGCGCGTAAGTGAGGCCGCGAGCGCCCCCTGCGGCGCATAGCCAATGGTCCCCTCGGCCCGAAACTTCTGAACCTTCAACACCGCGGAGACGTCCGCCTGCATCGTGATCCACTGCTGCCCGTCCGGAGCGCCCTGGGGTTTGAGACTCATCCAGGCCTCGCGAAACCCCCCGCCCAGGTGCAGCGCATCGGGCACCGGGAAGGCGCCCCAGAGGAACCCCGCAAGTCGACTGGCCTCCCCCGATGCCTCGCCTGGATAGTGGGTGCGAAGAAGGATCTCGCCCTGCGCACGCCCGTAGTCCGTGAGCACGCCGGCCCCTGAAGGGTCATCGTGGCACGCTGCGCAGCCAGTGTACCCATGTCGAATCATCCACGCGTAGGCATGAGCATCCGGGGCGTAGAGGAGCGGCAGCAAGAATCCGAAGGCAATGCTCGTCATCCATCCGATCGAACGCGGCCATCTCATGTTTTGTGCTCGACTACCCGTACCATGGGCAGGCATGACGTAGGTTGTCGTGCTTCGCACGGCAAGGATCCATCGTCAGCGGGGAGCTCGAGAGGGGGCGCGAAGCGCCCCCTCGTCGATTCTCCGTGAAAACGGAGACACCGCCGTCGCAACGGCGACACGCTACCGTCACGACCGAGGCATCCGTGCAAACACTTGGCACCCCGTGGGCAGGCCACCTGGGCGCCGCGGCGCGTCGGTGGTACCACAAGCCCAGGGCACCCCCAATGCAATGTTCCCGAAGAAGGCTTCGATCCCTCGCCATCGCGGCGAGCGTTCTGTGCACCGCGAT
>Ga0326728_10002481_pt1 | contig 61251 bp, 50 predicted proteins | sample MB3enrmetagenome_FD_207602 | JGI IMG/M metagenome (GOLD analysis project Ga0326728, IMG submission 207602) | Lab enriched peat soil microbial communities from McLean, Ithaca, NY, United States - MB31MN | ecosystem: Environmental > Terrestrial > Soil > Wetlands > Peat | place: USA: New York... | reverse complement strand
GACGACCTCGTCCGCTCCATCGAAAAAATCCGCCGGTCGCCCGCCAAACTCCGCGGTTGCATCAAGCAGTCGGAGCTCCCCCCCTTTTTGCGCTGATCGTTGCATTATTTCTGCACGGAACTATAACAACGAAAGGATCGTGTTGTCGAAGGCCACCATCGCGCGTCACTCCTCCCGCAACTGGCGCATGAGATCGACCGGGTTCATCCGGCCCGCCTCGGGTGGAGCGAGCCGCGCCCGGAGGCCTTCAAAAACCTTCGACAGCGGGGTCTCGTCGAGCGGCTCGAAGTCCTCGATCCGGAATCTCTTCAGTATCCACGCGCCGGACTCCAGGCGTGCCCATGTCCCGAGACCCCGGACGCGGATGACATTGCCGAAGATATGCGGAGCCAGGCTGCGCGCGATGGCCCTCGACGTAACGCAGATGTGGATCTCTTCGCCGGCCTTAAGGTGGACGTTGATGGTCTCGTCCCGGCCGCCGATGTGGATGATCTCGCCGTCCAGCGTGCCTGGCTGCTCGATTGGCCCGAGCTTCTCTTCCATGTGGCGCGTCCTGCCGGGGAACTCAATCAACTTCGCCGTCCCGCGGAGGATGCGGCCCATCGCGTTGTCCTCGGCGAGCTTGTCGTCGATCTCCCCGAGTGCTTTTCGAGCGGACTGCGGTCTCCCACCATAGAGGACCTCATCGACCCGTTTGTCAACCTTGCGCTGAGCGATTTCGTCCACAAGGGCGGCAACGCTGAGACTCCCTGGCTTCAACCGTTCGAAGTGGACGTGCTCGGAGTGGCCGAGCAGTTCGGCGAAGCTCGCCATGTAGCCGGCGAGACGCGACATGGGGATCGTCTCGGGCGTGAACGAATCGATGTAGAGCTCGTAAACCCCTTCACCGGGCATGACAGCGGCACTATCTTTTCGGGTTCGGATTATGACAGATTGCCGTGCGATTTGCGCCCTGGATTTCGTGCGGGGCGGTTGACCAACGGGGAATTCGCCAGCTACGCCGTCCCGCGGTTCCGGGACTTGCCTAAACCGGACGTGGTGCTGCTGCACCGCCAGGACCTGGAACCGGCGGGCGCGGGCGAAACGCCCATCATCGCCATCGCTCCGGCCATCGCCAACGCCGTCTTCGACGCCACCGGCCAGCGGGTGCGCGCCATGCCGATTCGCGCTGCGCGGGGGTGAGGCGGGTGCGCGCCGCGGGCGCACTCGCTTACAATCCGATCATAGGATGATAGCGCGCCGGAGTCTGGTCACGATCGCCGTGCTGTCCAGCGCCGTGATGGAGGTGCTGGACACTTCCGTCGTCAACGTCAGCCTGCCCCATATTGCGGGAAACCTTTCGGCCACCACGGAGGAAGCCACCTGGGTGCTTACCTCGTACCTGGTGGCCAACGCCATCATTCTGCCCATGAGCGGCTGGCTGGCCAACTACTTCGGCCGCAAACGCCTGCTGCTGACGGTGGTGACGGGCTTCACGGTGTCGAGCCTTCTGTGCGGCCTCGCGCCATCGCTGCCGATGCTGATTTTCTTTCGCGTGATGCAGGGCATCACCGGCGGCGGGCTTCAGCCGCTTTCCCAGGCGGTGCTGCTGGAGGAGTATCCCCCTAAAGAGCGCGGCAAAGCCATGGCGTTTTTTGGGCTGGGGATCGTGGCCGCCCCCATACTCGGTCCCACGCTGGGCGGGTGGATCACCGACGCGTACTCGTGGCGCTGGGTCTTCTACATCAACCTGCCGGTCGGGATCGCCAGCCTGATCATGATTTCGCTGTTCGTCACCGATCCGCCACACATGCGCCGCGGCACGCTGCGCGCCGACTTCTGGGGATTCGGCATGCTGGCGGTGGGCATGGGTGCGCTGCAGATCATGCTCGACAAGGGCCAGGAGGACGACTGGTTGGGCTCGCGCTTCATCATCTCGCTGGCCATAACCGCGGCGGTTTTCCTGATCGGCTTCATCGTCCGGGAGTTACTCGTCGACCAGCCGATCGTTCACCTGGGGCTGCTGAAATACAGGAGCTTCGCCGCCGGCATTTTCTTCGTGACGGTGCTCGGGTTCGTGCTGTACAGCAGCCTGGTGCTGTTGCCGCTGTTCATGCAGACCCTGCTGGGCTGGACCTCCGCCACGGCGGGTCTTTGGACCAGCCCGCGCGGCATCGGCACGGCGCTGTGCATGCCGCTGGTGGGGTACCTGCTCGGCAAGGGCTGGGATGGCCGCTGGCTGTTGGCGTTCGGTTTCGCCGTCGGCGGCTTCTCCCTGCTGGGTTTTTCCCACATGAACCTGCAGTCCGGAACCTGGGACATCCTGGTGTGGCAGATCAGCCAGGGTCTCGGCATGTCGTTCGTGTTCGTCCCGCTCACGACTCTGACCATGGACCCGATCCCGAAGCGCGAAACCGGCTATGCCACCGCCCTGTACAGCGTGACGCGGAACATCGGCTCGAGCGTCGGCATTTCGTTCGTGACGACCTTTCTGGCGCGGCGCGCCCAATTCAACCAGACGGTGCTGGGCGCCCATGTGACGCCCTACGATTCATCCGCGCGGCAGATGCTGAGCCAGGCCCAGGGGATGCTGGTGCGGAATGGCGCCGACACAGTAACCGCCAATCGCCAGGCCATGGCGATGATCTATGGCCAGGTGCAACGGCAGGCGTCGGTGCTGAGCTTCCTGACGGTGTTCCGGCTGATAGGCATCGTGTTTCTGCTCATCATCCCGCTGGTCCTGATCCTGCGAAAGCCAAAGCATCTCAGGGAGCCAATGCCCAGCGTACTCCAGCCACAGGGAGAGCGGAGCCGGTGAGGGGCGGCCGCCGACGCCGCCCGCGGCTCCATTCCGGCGCCGGGCGCGCCGGGCATGGTCGTGGCGGCTCGGCAAGACGGTGGTTGGCAGCCGCGCGCAAGAATGCCTGGAGCGAGATTCCCGAGGCCGGGCCATCCAAACGGGGCGTCTCAGCGCGGCTGGTCCAGCGTAGCCAAGATGGTCCGCATCGCCTTCTCAAGGGAAGGAAGATCTCGCGTGACGGCGAGCCAGACCGTCTCAAAATCTACTTCGAAGTAGTCGTGTACCAGGACGTTTCGCATGCCGGCTATCGACGGCCAGTCGATTTCGGGGTGCGATTGCTTGTGCGGCTCGCCGATCCGCTGGGTCGACTCGCAGAGCACCTGAAGGTTGCGAACGATTGCGTCCTGGAGCGTTCGTGAAGCAAAGACAGCGTCCCGGCCGGGAGCCGAGTCCTCGGTGATTCTGCGAATGCACTCAAGGACATGTTCGACATACGCGCGCTGGGATTTCACAGCGGAACCGCTTCCCGCAGCACGTTGTCGCGGATCAGAGGACTCAACGATCGTCGAATCACTACCTGTACGCGCCGTCCCAGGAGTTGTTCGAGGTCGGCGACCAGACTCCCCGGAAACCATGGGGTAGTTTCGCCGGTCACGTCGACCAGGAGATCCACATCGCTTTCCGGCGTGTTCTCCCCGCGAGCCACCGAGCCGAAAAGCATGACATTGCCCGCGCCGTGGAGGGCGGCCACGCGCAGGATCTCGTTGCGATGCTCTCTCATGCGCTGATCGAGGCCCATTCACCTACGATTGTACCCTCAGGCCAGCGGGGCGGGAGACGCGCTTTGCGATACCGGTGTTGGCTACCCGTCGTGGACGCATTTCGAACTCTTGCCGTTTGCCCGCCACCAGCGGTCCAGGCGGCGTTCCAGCGGATTCACTCACTTGCGGCTGCGTGAGCACTGCCTGAAGACCCAAATCTCCAGCTTGACTTGCCAGGCAGCACGGAATAACATTGTTATTATCATGCGGGCCGTGCACGTAAACATTCGACAGATAGGCAACTCCAAGGGAGTCGTCATTCCCAAACCGGTGCTTGCGCAACTGGGTCTGGACGTCAAGGCGGGAGTGGAAATGACGATGGAGGATGGTGCGCTTGTGTTGCGCCGGCCGGTGAGTTCGCCGCGCACAGGTTGGGCGGATGCCGCAAAGAGAATCGCCGAAGCTGGTGACGACGAGCTCGTGATGGGCGAATTCGGTAACGCCGAGGATTCGGAGCTAGTCTGGTGACGCGTGGCGAGATTTGGCTCGTGAATCTCGATCCTACCGTCGGGAGTGAGATCAGGAAGACGCGCCCGTGCGTGGTGGTGTCCCCGGCGGAAATGCACGATCATCTGCGCACAGTACTGGTCGCGCCCATGACTACGGCTGGTCGCGAGGCGCCGTTTCGGATCGGCGTCACTCATGGTGGCCGGAAGGGTTTGATCCTGCTCGATCAGGTTCGCGCCGTGGACAAGACCCGACTGGCGAAGAAACTGGGAGTGATCCCGCCAAGGACGCTCACCACCACGTTGAGAACGCTGCAAGAGGTATTTGCAGAATGAGATTCCGCCACTGGGTTGGCTCCCCAGTCTGGACACGTTTCGAACTCTCGCGGCCTAAAATGTGGTCCGCTCGAACCCTCCAAACGGCTTTAGCCCAATGGCATCCGAGCCAGGCTGGCGGGCCTATCCGGACTGGGCACCCACACGACACTATTCTCGAACCACCAAGGCCGAGCATCGACGAGCCTACATTCCAGGATCTGGGTTCTCGACAACAGGGCGGCTCCTTCGCACACGCCGCACATGGCTGTTCAGCGTCTCCCCCTAATCCCGAGTGCCAAATTGGGGTTGTCGTAGGCGAGAGATTTGAAACACCGATTCCTGACCGCTTCCCGGTCTGGACACGCTTGGAACCTCTGCGGGCCAACTTAGCTGTGCTCATGAAACATTCAAAATGATCCACCTAAATGATCCACGGGTGGGCCGACGCGGCTTATACCGCAGCCCCAACTCCCACAGTCCCGCCGGATTCGAACGCCGGCACGAGGGAATATACTGAAAAGTGACGGGCACCAGGAACGGCGGGCCTCCGATGACGCGCAGTGGGCGATTGGTTGATGTCGATGCAACGACCTTCGATGCGCTGCCCTGCTGCGGGATTAAGAGCGCCACCCATTCCCGGTCGCCGGGAGAGATGCGGGCGGGGACAGGTGCCCCCTGCCCGGCGCCGTTGCCCGAAGGCGATCGAACGCCACCCGCGAGCCGGGCTGGCAGTGGGTATTTCCTGCCTCGACCTACTGCCTCGACGAATTACCGGCACCCGGCGTCGTCACCACTTCCACGAATTAGCGATGCAGGAGGCGGTCCCTCGGGCGGGTCGGCCAAAGCACGTAACCGCCGCACCTTTCGGCATTCGTTTCCTTTCCGATCTAGATACTACCAACGACAGGACGAAAAGGAGTTGATATCGTGACCATCCTCCAAATACATTTTCAAGCGTGGGATAGGCAAGAAACCCAGCGTCATTTCGCGGACGCGAACAAGACCATAAAAAAGATAATGCAGATGAACGATCCAGCCTCCATCGACTTGTTTCTTCCCCAAGCTAGACACACATCTTGGTCACGAAGATGCGCCGCGGTAGAGGTGCTTGGCAGCTTTGCGGATTCGAGATGTATAGGTACGTTAATTAATGCCCTGGATGACGATAAGTATTTTGTGAGACACTCTGCAGCATGTGCGCTTGAGAGATTTGGCGGCCACGACGTCGAAGAGGCATTGTCGCGTTACCGAGAGAAATCGTTTTCCTTAGATATGAAATTGCTAATGGACGCCAGGACTTTTTGGAGCGAACGTATCGGTGCGGCAGAGAATATTGCAAAGCTGCATGGTCGTCGCGGCGCACAAGTTTTCATCCAGATTCTCACAAACTCGAATGATCATCAAGACGTCCGTGCAAAGATAGCAGAGATACTTGGAGATCTCGGAGATCGCGGATCTGTCGGCGCTCTAATAAGAGTAGTTGATGAAAAGAGTGGATCGGGCGCCCTCCAAACGAATGCAATGATCGCACTTTCAAAATTATGTAGTAAAGAATCCGGGTTTTTGTCGAAGGTTCGCCATTGGAAAATCAGGAGGTGTCTCATGCGAGCAGCGAGAAAATGGTATCTGAAAGACACAGCAATGAGACTGCTTTCCGATTTGTGAGGGTTCGGTACAAGCGGGCCTGCCAGGCACGAAAGATTGAACCTTTCCGGTTGAAGGAATCGCCGGTTCCAAGGGAAATCTCCAACGATTACACTGCACCGAAGAAGCGGGCCGGAGCCCACCATCGAAATCCCACGCGAAAAACTGGGGGGTTCGATCCACGCAACAATAAACAAAACAACCAGGAAATGGAACGACAGGAAGGGGATAGGGAATTCGCCTCCCCAATCTGGACACATCTGGAGCTTTCGCGGCGGGGAACTGGGCGTGCTCGAACCGATGAGCGACGCTCGGTGTCAGGGCTTGCATCGTGCAAGGCGCCTCCTGTCCAGTCTGGGCACCCGGCTTGGACGCCTTTAGAACTCCGGCGCTCCGGCCGAAGCCGGCCCGAGGTCAAGGGCCTCGTCGTGAAAGGCAGCACGCCAGCCACAGGAAATCCTTGCGAGCGTGCTTTGCTTCCGGCGTTCGGGCGGATCTCGGTGCTCTTGTTTCAGCGGTGATCCGAGGCGCACGGGCTTCTGGTTGTAGTGGTATCCTTCTTGCGAGGATACTGGTTGCTTGTTAACTATGGAACATGGAGGTATACAACGAACCCGCTACGGCAGTGGTACCTGCTAAGAATGCTGACCAGCCAATCCGCCGAGTCTCGAAGAAAGGCTGCGCGATGCCTTGGAGAGGAAGGCGATTTCGAACTGCTCAAGAAAGCGACTGCTGTCGCAGAGCGCAATAATGACCGCGACTGTATCACGGAACTTGTCCGCTCATAACTGGGAGTGTGTGAACCCGCGCAGGTGATCGAGGTCTACGATACTTCGCAGACACTGACCTGGTGTCTGGATGCGCACAAGGTGGTTGATCGAAGAATGATATCTATCGGTGCACCAGCCGTTGACCATCTTCTTACCCTTCTGAACCTTCCGAAGAACAGCGATAGCTTAGCCCGAGACCGACGCAAGAAGGCCATTGCCTTGCTTGGATTGATGGGCGATATGAGGGCGATTAGGCCTTTGGTAGACCTCCTCCTAAAGACACCGTCGGAAAACGCGGCCCGTTACGCGCTAGCCAATCTGCGGAGTTCGAGCCCAAAGGCGTTCAAAGAGGCGGTGCGGGCATACACAGAGGCAGAACTGTGCATCCTAGGTGGGGCAACGGCCATCATGATTGAGGATAGTTATGCCAAATAGAGATTTGGCGAGAAATGGTCAGACGAATACTATCTTCCTGGTGAGAAAAGCAGGTATCCCTGGAAAGGCATTCGCCCCCCGACTTGATGTGGACAGCCCGCCCCTGGGTCAGGTGTCTGGTTGCTCAAGCGCCAAGCGAGGAATAGGGAAGGCGCAGTTTGCTGTTGGATTGTCACTCGGAAGTCGGCCGGGAGTGCACAGGGGGTTCGAGTGCTGAACCGGGGTCGCCCGTAACATGCAGAACTCCAAGGGCGAATTTCAGTGGCTCCCCAGGTAGGACTCGAACAACCCTTCGGTTGACAGCCGAATCGCTGGTGGGCGCCGCGCGCTGTTGCTGTTGACACGAGGCTTGGATGAGCGAATGGTACGCCCTCCCCGGAACTAGCGGGACTCTCATTCACTCAGGCTGCACACTCGCGCTTAGCAGTTGGTTTCCGCGGCTCCCCGTCGGCGGGTTGCGGCCCGGCCTGGATGTTGGCGGGTGGGGGTTCCGCGGAGGGCTGCGCGATGTCTGACGCGAATTGCAGGGCCTACCGGGTAGCCGGAACGGGTAGATCGGTCACCCGCTTCACAGCCAGGCCACAGGCCGCCACGAATTTCGCCACGCCGTAATGATCCGAGTGTGGAACTCTCGCACCGCTGACCAGCGCGATGGCGAGAACCTGGCGGCGCGGCACCCAGTGAACGTGGCGCCGGACCGGCACATTGCGAAACCGCCCGCAATCGGCCCATAATCGGATTCCGCTTATGAAACGGATGGTTGCCGCGGCCGTCTTAGTCTGCATTGCCACAGTTGCGGGATACGCCGCTCCACGACCGGCGCGCAGCACCACGCCATTCGACGGGGACTGGCGCTTTCTTAAGGCCGATGCCCCGGGCGCCGAAGCGCCGGGCTTCGACGACGTGTCCTGGCGCGCGCTGAGCGTTCCCCACGACTGGAGCATCGAGGGCCCCTTCGATTCGAAGAACCCCACCGGCGGCGCGGGCGCTTTTCTGCCCTCGGGTGTGGGCTGGTACCGCAAGCACTTTACGCTCGCGGACGCCGATGCCCGGCGGCGCGTCTTCCTCGAGTTCGACGGCGTGATGGCCAACAGCGATGTCTGGATCGACGGATACCATCTTGGCAAGCGGCCGTACGGGTACGTGAGTTTCCGCTACGAGTTGACCGGGCATCTGCGTTTCGGCGCCGGGAACGCCAACGTGGTGGCCGTCCGCGCCGATACCAGCGCGCAGCCCGCGTCGCGGTGGTACACCGGGGCCGGAATCTACCGGCACGTCCGCCTCATTGTCACAGATCCGGTGCACCTGGACCAATGGGCTACGTTCGTCACGACGCCCCGGATTGGCGCGCGGGAGGCCACCGTGCGGGTGGAAACCACGGTGGTCAACCAGTCGGACGCCCCGCGCACGGTGTGGCTCGAGGTGACCCTCGTCGCCCCGGACGGGAAGACCCTCCAGAGCGCCGGAACGCACGCGCAAACCGTGGCGGCGGGCAGCTCGGCGGCATTTGCCGAGGACTTGGCGATCGCCTCGCCGAGTCTGTGGGATCTCGACCATCCGGTGCTGTATCGGGCCATCGCGCGGGTGCGCGCCGGCAGGACGGCACTCGACGAGGAAGCCGTCTCCTTCGGCATCCGCGAATTCCACTTCGATGCCGCCACGGGCTTCTGGCTCAACGGCAGGAATCTCAAACTCAAGGGCGTGTGCCTGCACCACGATGGCGGCGCGGTGGGCGCGGCCGTCCCGCTGGGCGTTTGGGAACGCCGGCTGGGTGCGCTGCGCGCGCTGGGCGTGAATGCCATCCGCACCGCGCACAACCCCGTGGCGCCGGAGTTCCTGGATCTGTGCGACCGCTTCGGGTTGCTGGTGATGGACGAGCTGTTCGACTGCTGGACGGTAGCCAAGAACCCCTACGACTACCACCTGTACTTCCGCGAGTGGTCCAAGACGGACGCGCGCGACACGGTGCGCCGCGACCGCAACCACCCCAGCATCGTGCTCTACAGCGCGGGCAACGAGATCCACGACACGCCCAAGGCCGAGCTGGCCAAGGAGATCCTCGGCGGACTGCTCGAGGTCTTCCACCAGGCGGACCCCACCCGGCCGGTGACGCAGGCCCTGTTCCGGCCCAACGCCAGCCACGATTACGAGGACGGCCTGGCCGACATGCTGGACGTGATCGGGCAGAACTACCGCGAGAACGAGATTCTGGCCGCGCACAACGCCAAACCGTCGCGCAAGATCGTTGGCACGGAGAACCAGCAGTCACCCGAGGTGTGGCGCGCCCTGCGCGACAATCCGCCGTACGCCGGCCAGTTCCTATGGGCCGGCATCGACTATCTCGGCGAGTCCCGGCGGTGGCCCACGATCTCGTCGGCCTCGGGTCTGCTGGACCGCACCGGCGCGGTCAAGCCGCAGGGCTATCAGCGCGAGAGCTGGTGGTCGGAGAAGCCCATGGTGCGAATGGCGCGCCGGGTTGAGGCGGAGCCGGCCGGGCCCCCCGATCCGGGCTATGAAGCCGCCGCGCGCCGCCGCCCGCGCACGCTGTACGCGGACTGGACTCCCGCCAACCCGGCGGCACATGAAGAAGACGTCGAGGTCTACAGCAATTGCGAGGAGGTCGAGCTGTATCTGAATGGGAAGCCGCTGGGGAGCCAGAGCCTTCCCGCGGACGCCTCGCCGCGCCATTGGCGCGTGCCCTACGAGCCGGGCACGATTCGCGCGGTTGGCCGGAACGGGGGGCGGGAGGCGGCCGCGCACGAACTGCGCTCCGCCGGCGCGGCGGCCGCCATCGTGCTGGCCTCGGACCGGGGCACGCTCTCGACCGCGTGGGACGACGTGGCCTTCGTGACGGCCACCGTGGTGGACGCGGGTGGGGTTGCGGTTCCGGGAGCCGCGGCGAAGATCGCCTTCGAAGTGAGCGGGCCGGGCATCCTGGTGGGGGTGGACAATGCCGACGCCTCCAGCGTGGAGCCCTTCCAGGCGTCCGCGCGGACGGTTTTCGACGGACAGTGCATCGCCATTCTCAGGGCGTCCGCCGCGGGTGGACAAATCGCGCTGAAGGCGGCCGCGGCGGGTCTGGCCGCCGGCTCGATCCGGATCGAGACGACGGGAGTAAAGTAAGATAATGCGGACAGTGGGAGCGGCGGCGCTGGGTGTGTTGTGCTCACTCGCCGTGGCGAGCGGCGCGGAATTCCGCGCCAACGATTATGGAGCCAAGGGCGACGGCGCCACGCTCGACACGGCTGCCATCCAGAAGGCCATCGATGCGGCTTCGAAGGCCCGCGGCGCCGTGGTGGTCTTCCAGCCCGGCGTGTATCTCACCGGTTCGCTGTTCCTCAAATCGGGAATGAGTCTGCGGGTGGACGAGGGAGTCGAGATCCGCGGCTCGCAGGACTTGGCGGCGTATCCCATGATGGCCACGCGTGTCGCCGGGATCGAAATGTCCTGGCCGGCGGCGCTGATCAACGTTTACGAGCAGTCGGACGTAAGCATCACCGGCAAGGGCGCGGTGGATGGCGACGGCAAGGTGTTCTGGGACAGCTATCGCGAGTTGCGGGAGGACTACGATTCGTACGGATTGCGATGGGCGGCGGACTACGACTGCCGGCGCCCGCGCCTGATCCAGATCTACAAATCGGCCAACGTGAAATTGCAGGGGCTGACCCTCAAGCGCTCTGGCTTCTGGACCGTGCACATCTGTTACTCGCGCAAGGTGACGGTGGACGGCATCGCGATCCGCAACAACATCGGCGGCATGGGGCCCAGCACCGACGGCGTGGACATCGATTCTTCGTCCCGCGTGGTAGTGATGCACTGCGACATCTCCGATAACGACGACGCGATTTGTCTCAAGTCGGGCCGGGACGCCGACGGTCTGCGCGTCAACCGTCCCGCCGAGAACATCCTGATTCACGACAACACCATCCGGCACGGGGCGGCCGCCATCACCTTCGGCAGCGAGACCTCGGGCGGTATACGAAACGTCACAGCGTACAACCTGCATGTCGTCCCGGACGCGGCGCTCAAGGCGGTTTCCGCGGGCATCCTGTTCAAGAGCACGCACACGCGCGGCGGGACGATTCAAAACGTCGACATCCACGATGTGGACATAGATGGCGTCACCACGGCGATCGGCATCGATTTCGACTGGAACCCCAGCTACAGCAACGCGAAAATTCCCGAGGGCATCGCCAATCCCCCGGACTACTGGCGCATTCTCGCCACCGCCGTGCCTCCGGACAAGGGTGTGCCGCACCTGCGCAAGGTGCGCATCTCCAATCTCAAGGGCACGGCCACCAAGCAGGCGTTCTCGGTGAAGTCCTTCAAGGACTCGCCGCTGGCCGATTTCGTGTTCAAGCGCCTCGACATTGCCGCGGGGACGGCCGGAACCATTCGATACGCCAGCCATTGGCGCTTTCTCGACGTCACCATCCGGGCGAAGGACGGGAGCAAGCTCGAGGTGAAGGATTCGACGCAGGTGACCGGGCTGGAGTAGGCGCCGGGAAGAGACGTGGGCGTGCCCGGCAGCCCTCTTCACACGCTGACCACCGGGCAGGGGGACTCCCGGATGATGGCGTAGGCGTTGGTGCGGAGCCGTCCGAACACGCCGGCGGCGGAACCGCGGCCAATCACCACCAGGTCGGCATGGGTGCGGGCGACGGCGGAACAGATGGCGTGCGCGGGCTCGCCGGCGTCGACGAGGGTCTCGGCCCGGACTCCCGCGGCGGCCTGGATGCGCTCCAGTTCCTGCGCTACGGTCTCGCGGATCTGCACGCGCCAGCTTCCTTCCGTGTCGGGCGCGCAGGCCAGGGCGTGCATCAAAGTGAGATGCGCCTGGAACTCGCCGGCCAGCCAGGCGGCCCAGGCGTAGGTGCGTTCGCTCCGCGGCCCGAGATCCACGGCGCACAGCACGCGCCGCAACGGGATGGCGGAAGTGGCGGGGGTTTCCGGCATGTGGACGCCGGTCCACACCGGGCAATCGGCGTCGTGCAGCACTTTGGCCGTGTTGGAACCGAGGATGAAGCGGCGGAAGGGTCCGTAGCCGTGGGTCGGCATGACGATCAGGCTGGACTGTTGCTGGTGGGCGAATTCGACGATGCGCGCGGCCGGATCGCCTTCCAGCAGAACCCGGCGGACCTCGAGGCCCTGCCACTCGCCGGCCAGAAACCCGGCGAGGTCGCCGGTAGCCTGTTCGGCGCGGCCGCGGAGCAACTCGGCCACCATGACGCCGCCGGAGGCGTCGAGGCCGTAATCGAAGGGCGCGGGCGCGAGAACGTGGAGCAGGGTGACCTGCGAGCCGAAATGCGTGGCGAGGGCCCTGGCACAGCGGGCGGCGCCAATCGAGCGCTCGGAGAAATCCACCGGCAGCAGAATGCTGGACAGAGACGGCATGGGCGTTCCTCGGGGAGCGGTTGGCGCGCCCCCTCATTAGCATAAGCCGGTCCGGACCCCGGCGGCACGTCACTATGGCAATGGTGTGGAGCACCCTGCCGGACCCGCCGGAGTCCTACCGCCTTGCCGGCAGGGCCGGGGATCTCTCGCTGGGTTGCGGGGACGGTACTGGCAGTCGATCTTGAGCCCGGTATACGTCTGAAACTCCAGACACGCCGCCGAGGGATCGAACTTGTTCGGGGCGCTATAGAATCCCCGGAAGTCCGCCGTGCCCGGAAATGCCGGGGCATGCGCCTGAACGGAAAGAAGCTGTTGGATTTGACGAAACGCCGTTTCGACCGCGAAACCACTCGGCGGATTGGATGTCAAACGATGGGTCTGGTAGACGTTTGCCGCCGAAAGAGCCAGGGATATTATGTCCGTGAGGTAATCGACCGCAAAGCACACGTCATCCTGGAGAAACACCTGGCTGGACGAGTGCGGCGCAAGCTGGCCGAGAATCGAGCCGCAAGACGCCTGCAGCGGGCTAAGTTGCCCTAACATGGCCTGGGCTCCGTCCATCAGGGCGGGAACCTGGTCCGTGTCGCCCGAAGTGGCCTGCGGGACGATCGAGTGCCAATCGTAGTACTCGTTGTCCGCTCGGAACGGGCTCTCCACGGTAAGGTTGGGAACGGCCGGGAAGCTCTTGCCGTAGGAGGTATTGAAGTAGTGCGCCGCCAGACCCCAGCGCAAATCCTGAAAGATGTACTGCCGGCCGGCTCCCAGCGACGGAACGGAAGCCTGTTGCTGCCAATAGGCGCCGTAGAACGCGGTGTAAAGCTGGGCGATCTGCGAAGCTTGAGCCTGGCCGAAGTACTGAGCCGTCCAATCCGCCAGGAAGGCGTCCGTCGAGTATGTCGCGGGGCTCCAGAGCATGGCGGCATTCGCCGAGGCGGATAGAGCGTACTCGCGAACGTTCCCGGTATTCACAATCGAGTAAACCAGCCGGTTGGTCGCGATGAGCGGCCGGTAATTCTGCTCCACCTTCCACGGCCCTTCGGCGTCCACATAGTGGGAGCCGGAAGTTGAATAATTGAAGTTCTGATAGAAGCCGAGAGTTTCCGTTCCGCTGAGGTTATTCAGCGCGCCCGAGGTGATGAAGTGTTCGCGCCGTTCATTGGAGAACTGAGCGATCGTGCAGCCGTCCGAGATCGGGCTGAGCATTCCAGCGTCGATGAGATCTTGCGATTCGGCGTAGTACTCCGCGCGGGACAACGGGCACGGGCTCCCGAGCTGGTATCTCAAAAGCGCCGCCTGGTGCGCGTACATGGCCTGGAATATCTGCGCGCGAGCCTGCTGGAGGGACGGCGCGGGCAAACCCGTAGGTGGATCGGTTGGAGCGCCCGCGAAATACGGAGGGCCTCCCGGAGGGCCGTAGTACGCCGAATCTCCGGCTCCGCGAAAGGTCAGGCACCAGACGATCTCCGCTTGCGGTAACAGTTTCTGCCCTACCTGAATGTGATAAAGCCAGAAGTTCTCGAGGTCGGTTGGCTGAAAGCCCGCGGTACCCGAGCCGGGAGCTGGAACCGGATTGGCGAGCGTCCGGTCGATGAGGTCCTGGGTCAGCGCCGGCGAGTAAGATGTTGGATTCGGGTTGCGAACCGGGGATGCCGATGGGATGTTCGTGAATTGGGACCGGTAAGCCCAGTAGGCCTGCCAATTGGCCACGTTCCCGAGCGCGCTATCCACGAACGCGAATCCCCGGTTCAACACGTCGGTTGCCGTACCCAGGCCGCTATGGGATGCCAGACCGGTAGTTGCATCGTAGGAGAAGTCGGTGAGATCGCTACCGGTTGAAACCGCATTGAGCTTTAAGCGGAGCATGGTCTCATAGAGCGGGTCCAGGGTGTTCCCGGTGCCGGTGGAAGGCGCCGGAGCGGGGGTAAGCGAGCCCTGCACGCCCCTCCATGCGGTGATGAAATCCTGGTCGTTGAATAACCACGCCCGCCACGTCACGCTGGGAGGCCCAAATGAATAGAGAACGCCCGGAGCCAGCCCGATCGAACTCCGATGAGTGGGAACCCACGAGGCCCAAAACCAGAAGGGCGGAATGCCGAGAACCTTTTCCGAAAACGTGTAAGTCGCATAGAGCGTCCCGCGGGCATCGGCTCCTTCCATGACAATCGCCTGAAAAGAGCCACTGGAGACGGCTACCACCTGGTGGGATTCGATTCCCGGGAGGAGCGGCAAAGAGCCCGACACCCGGGCGTCGCTGGAAATCGCCCGCTGGGTTCCGATGTAAAGGACGGGCCCAGCCGCCCCGGCTGGCGGACTTTGAAAAGCGACGGGAGAAACCTGGCCGAAAACCTTACTCATGTCCCGCTGCAAGTCGTAAGCGGTATGGGTGATGGCGGCGATCTGGTAACCGTTCAGGCTGGTATCCGCCAGGCTGACGTAGATCGGAATGCCGGCAGTGACGCTCAGGGAAGCCTGCGCCGCGGCCCCGGAAGCCATGCCTCCGCACAGGAACAAAGCCATTATCCACGCGGGAAAGCGCCGGCCGATGGACGTCACCCGGCTTGTCCCGCAAGCACCTGCCGAAACCATTCGCACTCCCGCACCGCGGCGAATTCCTCTTCCGCTTCCAGCAGGTCCGGGCCGATGTCGCGCCCCGGTTCGCCGCTCGCTTCCAGCCAATGCCGGCACTCCTCCAGATCGCCCGTCTGCCCACAGAGGCAGGCCAGGTGGAAAGCGGCCGAGCGCGGCACGCGCGTCTCGGATTCCAGGAACTTGGCCTTGGCTTCCCGCGTCAGCCGCGCGGATTCCTCGCCGTCCACGCATCTCGACAGAGCCCACAGGGCGGTGCCCCATCCGCGCAGAATGGCGTCGGGATCGGCGCCGTTCTGGGCCGCCGCTTCGAAGCGCCGCACCCCATCCGAGACCATGCGCGCGGTCTCCTCGCCGGGCATGAACCGGGCGCGGCAGGACAGGAAGCCGGCCCACCGGTTGAGCGCCTCGTAATTCGCCGGATTGGCGTCGAGAACGGCTTCCAGCAGTTCGCCCGCCCGCTGCAGCGTCTGTTGCACGGCCTCTCCGCCAGCCAGTCTGGCGCGGTAACCCAACACCGCCGCAAGACCGGTGCTCAGGGATTCGTCCCCCGGCCTGACGCTCAGGCCGAGGCTCAACTTCTCCTCGGCTTCCGCGAAAAGCCGGTCCGCCTCGGGGCGATTCGCAATCGAGGCACGCCAGGTGAGCGCGGTGCCCCATAGCCGCAGCAGGTCCGCGTCTCGCGGGTGGGCTTTGTCGAGGCGGGCACATTCCTCGCAGGCCTTTGCCAGCAGGCTGCGGCGCATCTCGCCGCTCTGCAGGAGGGCGCGGAAGGTCATGGCGCGCACCATCTCGACCGCCGCACGCCCGGTGTTCGGGGCAATCCTCAAGGCTCGCGCTGCCTTCTTCTCCGCCTCGACGTAGAACCGCTCGGCTTCCTCGCCCTTGGATATCGTCGCAAGCCAGCACAGCGCGGAGCCCCAGATCGTCAGCATCCGCGCGCCGCCGGCGCCTCTCGAAGCGAGCTGCTGGCACTGCTGGCACACGCGCTGGAGCATCTCGCGCCGCTCATCCGCGGTGCCCAGCGCCGCCCCGTACACCAGGGCATCGGCCCGATCGACGGCGAAGTCCGTCTCTTCCGGCGCCAGCGCGCAGCCGCGCGTGAACTTCTCGTCCGCCGCTTTGTACAGGCGCCTGGCTTCGGCGCCCTTCTCTCGCGCCCCCAGCCACCAGAGCGCCATTCCCCAGGTATGGAACATGCGCGCGTCGTGCGCTCCGCTCCAGTAAATCCCCAGCCGCTTTTGACACAGCTCGCAGATCTGCATCAGGAGCCGGCGGCCCCTATCGCCGGGGTGCAGCGCCGCGCGGTACCGCAGGGCTTCCACGCGGTCGGCGCAGCACGCGCCGTCGTTCCCGGCGATGGCTTGCGCCTGAGCGAACTTGCGGTCCGCCATCTCGTAGATTTGGTCGGCTTCGGAGCCGGAGGCTCCGGCGGCGCGCCACCACAGCGCGACACCCCACTGGTGCAGCGCGCGTGCGTCCCGAGGCTTCTTCTCGATGCGGCGCGCGCACTCCTCGCAGACTCGGGCAAGCAGCGGCTGCGCCTCCGTTCCGCCGGCCGCACGGGCCTCATCCAACAGCCGGCCGATCTTGCTCGCGTGAGCCTCTTTGCGCTTCCGGTAGAGCGAGAGCCCATCGCCGATCATGCCTAAGGTGTCCAGGACGAGACTAAGAGCCATTCGAATGCAGTGTAGCGCTTACCGGCGCGCTCCGCATCCGGGACGGCTTTGTGCGACGCTTGACCTACCCCACCAAACTCTCGCCGCCATCCACACGCAGCGTATTCCCCGTCATCCAGTAAGTGGCCGGATGGCACAGCGCGGCGATGCAGCGGGCCACGTCCTCGGGCTGCGTCAGCCGCTTGTGGGGGTTGCGCAGTTTGGCGAACTCCAGCAGCTTCTCGTGCCCGGGAATCTGGCGCAGCGCGGGGCTGTCGGTTACGCCGGCCAGGATGGCGTTGGCGGTGATCCCGGCTGGCGCCAGCTCCACGGCGAGTTGCCGTATGTGCGCTTCCAGAATCGCCTTGGCCGCGCTCACCGGTCCGTAACTCGGAATCACGCGCGTCCCGCCGGCGCTGGTCATGGCGAAAATGCGCGCGCCGCGCTCGAGCATTCCGGCTTGCAGGCAGTCCTGCACCCAGTAGACCAGCGAGTGGCCCATCACGTCGGCGGTTAGTTCGAGTTGGTGGCGCGACGCCACTTCCTGCGCTCCGGCCAGTGCCTTGAGCGCGCCGAACGCCAGCGAGTGCAGGATCGCGCGCAGGGTTCCCGGGGGATCGAGCAGGCGCGCCGACATCCGCTCCACGCACTCGCGGCGCCGGCCGTCGTCGGCGGCATTGCAGTTGAAGAAGAGCGCTTCGCGGCCCAGTTGGCGGATGCGCTCCTGAATTCCGGCGACGTGCTCGGCGCGCGCCCGGCCGTCCAGGTGCACGCCGAAAACGTTCATGCCGGCGTGCGCCAGCTCCAGCGCGGTGGCCTCGCCGAATCCGCTGCTGGCTCCCAGGATCAATGCCCACGGTTGTTTGCTCATAAGATATCCACTTGGAATTCCCGATCCTCGCCGGCGCCGACGGCGCGGATGCGGATCTCGGTTCTCGCCTCCGGCATCAGGCGCGGAAAGCGCTCGCCCCATTCGATCAGCACCATGGCGTCGCGCTCGAACAACTCCTCCAGGCCAAGCGCCGCCGCCTCGCGCTCTTGCTCCAGCCGGTAGAGGTCCACGTGATAGACGCGGCCGCCGCCATACTCGTGAATCAGGGTGAAGGTGGGACTGGTGACATCGTCGGGTTCGGCGGCGCCCAGGCCGCTGGCGATGCCCTTGGCCAGGGTGGTCTTGCCCGCGCCCAGGCCGCCGATCAGCAGCACCACTCCACGGGGCGGCAACTCGCGCGCCAGACGCCGGCCCAACTCGATGGTCTCCGCCTCACAGGACGCCCGATACGCCGGCACATTCCTCCATGGCTTGCGGCAGGTAGCGCAGCAGATCGGTGGCGAGCAGACACTTCTCGCCGAACGCGCGCGCCCCCAGCTCACCCGCGCGTCCGTGCAGGTAAACCGCCGCGGCGACGGCTTCGTCCGGAGAAGTGGGGAACTGGGCGAGCAAGCCGGCGATCAGGCCCGTGAGTATGTCGCCCGATCCACCCTTACCCATGGCCGGCCCTCCAGTGGGGTTGATCCACACGCGGCCGTCGGGGAAGGCGATCAGCGTGCGTTGGCCCTTGAGCACCACGGTGACCTGGCGCGCGGTGGCCAGAGTGCGTGCGGCGGCCACGCGGTCCTTCAGGATTCCGGCCACGGTCAGGCCGGTGAGACGGGCCATTTCGCCGGGGTGCGGCGTGAGCACCCGCACACGGCCCGGCGCGCCGGAGACCTTGGCGCCCAGCGCGTCGGCGTCCAACACCATGGGCTGGGCGAACTGTTCGGCGGCGGCGGTCGCCAGCATATCGGTGCCGGGGTGGCGGCCCAATCCGGGGCCCATGGCGATCACGGTCTTGCCTTCCGCCACGGCTTCCAGATCGATGGCTTGCAGGATGGAACCGGAGTGCGTCTCCGCCAGCGCTTCGGTCATCAACTCCGGCGCATGGGCGGCGATGGCCGGGATGGCGCTGACTGCCGAGGCCACCGTCACCAGTCCCGCGCCGGCGCGCAGGGCGGCAATTCCGGCCATGGCCGCGGCGCCCGGCTTCCCGCGCGAGCCGGCCACCACCAGCACGTGCCCGAAGGTTCCCTTGTGGCTGCCGCGTGGCCGCGGCCCCAGCAGCGCGCCGAACATGACGGGCTCGACCAGAGACAGCCAAGCGTCCTGGTAGAGTTCCTCGGGGCTGCCGATCGGGCCCACCACCAGCTCGCCCACGCGGTCGCAGTTCGGCGGAAGAACCTGCGCCGGCTTGGGAGCGGTGAAGGTGACGGTCGCATCGGCGTGCGCCGTTTCGCCGATGGGCTCGGCCACATCGCCTGCCATGCCCGATGGAATGTCCACGGCCACCACACGGGCCTGCGGGAATGCCGAGTTGATGGCGCGCACGCCTTCCAGCATGCGGCCTTCCGCCGGGCCGGCGATGCCCGTGCCGAGCAGCGCGTCCAGCACCAGGGTGGCATGGCGGGCCCGTTCCGGGATGGCGGACAGAACCGGACATCCCGCCGCGCCCAGCATCCGGAGATTGGCGGCCGCGTCGCCCTTCAACTCCTCGGGGGCGGCCAGCAGAACCACGTCCAGCGCCAGCGGCCGGAAGCGGGTGTGGAGTTGGCGCGCGATCGCCAACCCGTCGCCGCCGTTGTTGCCCTTGCCGCACAGCACCACGATCCGCTGCGACCCCAGCGGGGCAAACCGCCCGGCGAGATACTCCACCACCCGGTGGCCGGCATTCTCCATCAGGACGATGCCGGGGATGCCCAATTCGATGGTGCGCCGATCGACCTCGCGCATCCGTTCCACAGTCAGTACTTTCATAAGCGGCGGGCCACGATCATGGTCATATCGTCCTGCAATTCCGAGGAGCCGGTCCACTCGACCACCGCCTCCATGGCGCGGGCAATGATCTCCGAGGAATCGGCGGCTTTGTATTTCAGCAGCAGTTCCCGCAGCCGTTCCTCGCCGTACATCTCTCCATAGGCGTTCTCCGGCTCGGTGATGCCATCGGTGTAGGCCACCAGCAGATCGCCCGGGCCCAGCGGCACGGTCCGCTCTTCGTAGCGGGAGTGCGGGAACGCTCCCACCACCATGCCGGTGGAATCCTCCGTTTCGAACTCCGAACCGCGCAGCAGCAGGGGCGCCGGGTGTCCGGCGTTGGTATAGGTCAGCGAGCTGGACGCTTCGTCGTACAGCGCGAAGTAGAACGAGGCGTACTTCTCGAGCCCCGTGGTGGCGTACAACTGGCGGTTCAGGGTGGCCACCAGTTTCGCGGTGGAGAAGCGCCGCGGGCTGCCGCCGTTGGTGGCGCTCAACTGCGTGCGCATGGTGGATTGAATAGTGGCCATCAGCAGCGCCGCGGAAATGCCCTTCCCGGCGACGTCGCCGATGGCGAAGGCGAGCACGTGGCCGGGCAGCGCCATGAAATCGTAGTAATCGCCCGACACCACCCGCGCCGGGCTGCAAACGCCCTTCAACTCGAGGGTCTTGGAACGCGGAACGTCCTTGGGGAAGAGCTGAAACTGCACCTCGCGGGCGATTTCGAGCTCGGATTCCAGGCGCTCCTTCTCCTTGGCCACCACGATCAGACGGCCCAGGTTCGCGGTCATGTGGTTGAACGACGCGGTCAGCTCGGCAAGCTGGTCGTCGCCCTGGACCTGGATGCGGTACGAAAAATCGCCGTCCTTAACGTGCCGCGTGCCCTCATAGAGTTCGTTCACCGCGCCGGTAATGGTGCGGCTGAGCTGCACCCCAACCCTCAGCGAGGCCAACTCCACCAGCAACAGCAGGACGGACACGGCCACCAGCAGGATGAAAACGAAATCGTTCCACTCGGGCTTCTGGAAGACCGTGTGCAACACCGCCGAAAACCGCGTGGTGACCACCAGAAACAGTCTTCGTGGCGCTCTCTCGGGCGAATCCCAGTCGAGTACCTTTATCGGATAGTACCAAGTGATCCGGATATCGAACGGATTCATCGTGGGCGGGATGTGCGAGTGCTTGGAGCTTCCGGTGAGGCGCGTGGGGTCGGGGCTGAAGGGATCCTCGAAGAAAGTCACGTCGCCCAATTCGGGAACCAGGTTCACCAGCATGTTGGAGCGGATGGGAGCCACGATGGTGACCCAGGTGCCGCGCTCGGAGGCATGGGCCCATGCGTAGAGCCCCTCCCGCCCGCCAACACGGCGCATGATGGCCAGGCCGGAATCCCGTTTCTCCCATGTCGCCGGGGGCTCGCCGACGGAGGCCTCCGCCGGATAGTGCAGTTCGTGCGCCCCCCTGCCTTCCAGTTCGATCTCGGGAAAGTGAGGGCGCAGGGTTTCGGCTATGCGGTTGACGGCCGCTTCCGGATCGCTGGACGGCACCCAGGCCAGCGACCGGGCCAGCCGGTGCATCTGGGCCACATGGCTCTCCAGCTCGCGGTTCGCCAGGTAGACCGCCATCTCGCCGAGCACGATGTAACCGGCTACCAACACCATGGCCAGGATCAGGACGACGGGCACCACGGCGATGAACACGTAGGCGACGATCAGCCGGTTCCGCAGCCGCCACACCGCGCCGCGCAGAACTCGCCCCACCGTGCGGTAGACGCTGGCCACGCCGAGAACGATGGTGGGAAGCGCCAGCAGGGCCTGCCAGAACAGGCCGGCGCCGAACCAGTGCAGCCCGAGGAAGACCGCGACGGAGATGAAGAAGGCTCTCTCGGTAAGCCCGAGATGGCGCAAAACCCGATGGCCGCCTTTCCGCATAGGTCTACACTAGCGTACACCGTCGCCGGGGCCGCGGGCGCGCCGGGGCGGCGTGGGGTGCCCGGCAACCAGCCGCGAAGCCCCGCCGCGAGGCATGGATACTACCGGGGGCATTCGCACGCGGGCCACCAGGCGCCTCTCAAGAGAACTCGATGCGCGCGATCACCAAGTCCGGCATGGCCTGGTTCCACCCGTCCGGGATGTTGTCGAACGGCAGCCGGAACGGCTTGCTTTCGCCGGGAGCCAGGTGGCTGCCCTTCTTGACGATGGCGACGCGCTCTCGCAACACCATCTGGCCGTATGGGTCGCGAAAGACGCACACGATCTCCACCGTGTCGATCACCCGGTCGCCGGTGTTTCCGATCCTGCCCGTGATCTCCACCACCTGCTGCTTGAGGTAGCTTTCATGGGCTTCCATCTTGAAGTCCGAGATGGGCAGAAACCCGTTGTGTACATACTCCCTGGCCGCGCCCGTCAAGGGCGGAACCGGAGGAGCGGGCTGGCTGGCCGCATGGTTCAGATAGAGGAGGAATCCAACCAGGCCCACCACCAGTACCAGAACGAACACGACCGGCCACAGGGGTATGGAGACCGGCTGCTTTTGCTTCACAGGTGCCGCGCTATTTCCCGCCAACGGTCATTCCTCCTATCTTCAGCGTGGGGGCCGCCAGCGAGCCCTGGAATTCCAGGTCGTCGCCCACCGCCTCCACATTTAGAAGCATATCCCGCAAATTGCCCGCGATGGTGACCTCGGAAACCGCGAACGCCAGTTCTCCGCCGCGGATCCACAGTCCGGTGGCGCCCCGCGAGTAATCTCCGGTAACGATGTTAACGCCGAACCCCAGCAGCCCGGTGACGAAGAACCCGTTGGAGATGCCGGCGATTATCCGGCCGGGGGTTTGGACGCCGGCTTCCAGGAAAAAGTTCCCGTGGCCGATCCCCGCATTCCCCGTCAGGCCGCGCGACGCGTTGCCGGTGGTCTGCATGCCCAGCTTGCGCGCCGCATAAGTATTCAGAAGGTAGCTTTTCAGCACGCCGCGCTCGACGACCGGCGTCCGGCGCGAGGGCACGCCTTCGTCGTCGAACGGCGACGAGCCGAAACCGCCGGGGATGGTGGCGTCGTCCGTCACCGTCACCCGCTCGTCGGCCACCTTCTCGCCCAGCTTCCCGGCCAGGAACGACTCCTGGCGGTAAACCGACATGCCATGCACCGCGTCGAAGACGCTCTCCAGCAGCGACCGGGCCGTGCGCGGCTCGAACACCACCGGCGCCTTCTGGGTCTCCACCTTGACGGGGTGCAATCGCCGCAGCGCGCGCCCCGCGGCCGTCCGGCCCACTTCCTCGGCCGCCTGCAACCCGCCGGGGTCGCGCGCCATGGTGAACCAGTAGTCGCGCTCCATCGAATCGCCGTCGCGCGCCACCGGCGACGCGCTCAGCGAGCAACTGCTGGTGCGATACTCGCCCGCGAATCCCCGCGAATTGGCGAAGACGTGCCGCCCGGTTCCGGATTCGAAGGAGGCGCCGTCGGAGTTGGAAATGCGCGGATCGGCGTCGAAAGCCGCGGCTTCGGCGCGCTTCGCCAGTTCGATACCTCGCGCCGGATCGAGGTTCTCGATGCCCGGCGAATACAGCCGCAGATCGCCCGAGATGGAGCCCAGTTCGTCCGCCTCGGGCAGCCCCGCGTGCGGATCTTCGGTCGAGATCTCCGCGATTTCGAATGCCGACCGCACCAGCCGCTCGAGGCCTTCGCCCGAAAGGTCCGAGGTGTAGGACGAGCCGGTCCGTTTCCCCATCAGGATGCGCAGCCCCACGCCGCGCGAGCCGGCCTCCTTCAGGCTTTCGATCTCGCGCAGGCGCACTTCGGCCGTGAACTCGTCGCCCTCGTCGATGGTGCATTCGGCGCCGCTGGCGCCGCGCGCCATGGCCTTCCGCACGATGCCGCCGGCCAGATCCAGCAAACCGTTCTGCGTCACGCCGTGCCTCCCACGGTCATGCGGTCGATCTTCACGGTGGGAATCCCCAGCCCCACCGGCACGCTCTGGCCCGCCTTGCCGCACATCCCGATGCCTTCATCGAGCTTGAGGTCGTTGCCCACCATGCTGACGAACTTGAGGGCCTCGGGACCGTTCCCGATCAGCGAGGCGTTGCGCACCGGCCGGGTGATTCTCCCGCCCTCGATGAGGTAGCTTTCCGACGCCGAGAACACGAAGTTGCCGTTGGTGATGTCCACCTGCCCGCCGCCGAAATTCGCGCAGTAGAGTCCCTTGGGCACGGAACGGACGATCTCCTCGGGATCGCTCCCGCCGGCCAGCATGAAGGTGTTGGTCATGCGCGGCATGGGGATGTGGGCATAACTCTCGCGCCGTCCGTTGCCGGTGGGTGCGGCGCCCATCAGCGTGCTGGACAGCTTGTCCTGCAGGTAGCCGCGCAGGATGCCGTTCTCGATGAGCACGTTGCGCGCCGTGGGGTGGCCTTCGTCGTCCACGTTGAGCGAGCCGCGGCGGCTGGGGATGGTGCCGTCGTCGATGACCGTGCACAACTCGCTGGCCACCTTCTGGCCGGCGCGGCCGGTGAAGGCCGAGACGCCCTTGCGGTTGAAATCGGCCTCCAGGCCGTGTCCCACGGCTTCGTGCAACAGAATGCCCGGCCAGCCCGGTCCCAGCACCACGGTGGTCTCGCCGGCCGGCGCATCGGCTGCGTCCAGCATGGCAATGGCTTCGCGCGCCGCCTCGCGGGCGAAGTGTTCCGGCGGCTTGTCCTCGAGGAAGAAACCCAGGTCCACTCGTCCGCCGCCTCCGGCATGGCCCTGTTGCGGCGTCTCGCCATTGCGCCGCGCCAGCGCATGCACGCTCAGGCGCGCCAGCGGCTGGCGGTCCACGGTGAGCACTCCATCGCTGGTGGCCACCAGCACGTGACGCAGGTTGTCGGCATACGCGGCCTGCACCTGGAACACCCGCGGATCGTAGGCGCGGGCCGCGCGGTCGGCGCGCTTGACCAGTTCCACGCGCTCGGCGAGGGCGGTTTCGGTGGGCGCCGTCGGCACCGGATACAAGTCGTGGCGGAGACCTTCCCGAAGGTCGAACTTATCGGTTTTGCCGGGCCCCGAGGCGATGTGCGCCGCCACGCGGGCGGCCTTGAGGATCTTCCCGGGCGACAGGTCGTCGCTGTAGGCGTACCCGGTGCGCTCGCCCGCGATGACGCGGACGCCCACCCCCATGGAGACGCCCTGCGCGGCGTTCTTGACGATGGATTCGTCGATGCCGATGGAACTGGTGAGCAGGTACTCGAAGTAGAGGTCCGCGTAATCCCCTCCGTGCTCGAGCGCCGCGGCCAGGTACCGGTCCAGGTCCCGGGTCGAGATGCCAAACCGCCCGGCGAAAATCGAATCGGCGAACCGCATGATTTCAGGCTAACAGATGGAGGATGCGGGGCAGGCGGGAGGCCGCGGCGGCGGCCATAACGCGCCCGCCGGCGCTCAGAATTCGATCGCGGTTGTGGAACGGCCCTCGCACAACTCGCACGCGCGCGGGGTGCGCAATGCCAGCGCGCCGGTGGGGCAAGCCTCGGCGCATTGCCGCGCCACTTTGCGCAGCCCGCTCGACAGCGGCTCGCCGAACGGCACCGCCACGGCGACGTCGAAGCCGCGGCCGATCATGGCGAGTCCCGGCTCCTCCCCCGCGGCGGCGGCGATGCGCACGCAGGCGTCGCAACAGATGCACTTGCCCGGCTCGTAAATCACCTCGGCGTGCGACAGGTCCCGCGAGAAGCGGCGGCGCGCGCCCGCGAAACGGTACACGTCCGCGCCGTATTCGGTGGCAAGCTGGCGCACCCGGCAGCCGTCCGCCTTGCGGCAGCCGCAGGTGAGGCAGCGGCGGGCCTCGCGGGCGGCGTCCTCGTCCGCGAGGCGGCTTTCCACCTCGTCGAAACCCGCCACGCGCCGCTCCATGGGGATCTCCGGCGCGCGCACCCGCGCGGCTCGCTCGATCGAGCGGAAGATGGCGGCCCGCTCGGCGTCGTCCACCGGGCGCATGGCGATTCGGGCCGCCTCCGCCTCGCCCGTGACGGCTTCGCCGGATAGCGACTGGTGAATCGAGGCGGCGGCCATTCTTCCCGCGGCCACCGCGCGCACGGCGAGGTCCGCGCCCACGACCGCGTCGCCTCCGGCGAAAACTCCCGGCAGGTTGGTCGCGAGCGTTCGCGCATCGGCGGCGATGCCCCAGGCGGTCACTTCGAGCCCTTCGCGCCCGGCCAGAGTCAGATCCACCGATTGGCCGATGGCGGCGATGGCGGTCGAGCACTCGATGGTGAAATCCGAGCCATCCACCTCGACCGGCCTTGGGCGCCCCGAGGCGTCCGGTTCGCCCAGCGCCATCCGCCGGCACGTCAGCAAGAGGCCGCCGCCATGGCGTTCCAGCTTCACCGGCGCCACCAGCGGCTCGAGGCGCACGCCTTCGGCTTCGGCGGCTTCCACTTCCTCCATCAGGCAAGGCATCTCCTGCCGGCCGCGGCGATACAGGACCCGCACGCTCCGCGCGCCCAACCGGATGGCGGAGCGGGCGCAATCCATGGCGGTGTTGCCGCCGCCCACCACCACCACGTCGCCGCGCAATGGCAACGGATTTCCGCTGGCCACGCTGGCCAGAAACCCGGTCCCCGCCATGGCGCGTTCCTCGCCCTGGCAACCGAGACCCTGGGCGCGCTGCGCGCCGATGGCCAGGAACACCGCGTCGTGCCACTCGCGCAAGCCCGCCAGCGTGAAGTGCTCGCCCCACCGCTCGCCCATGCGGAAGCGCGCGCCCAGCCGCAGGATCGCCTCGATTTCCCCGTCCAGCGCATCCTTCGGCAATCGGTAAGCCGGGATGCCGTAGCGCAGCATGCCTCCCGGCGACGGGTGGGCGTCGAACAGCGTACACTCGTGGCCCTTTTGCAGAAGGTAGTAGGCGGCGGCCAGGCCCGCCGGCCCCGCGCCCACAATGGCAACCCATTTCCCGGTGGATGGCGCGCGCGGCGGCAGGTAGCGTGCCGCCGCCCCGCCGTCCAGGTCGGCGGCGTAACGGTGCAGAGCGCCGATCCCCAGGCCCTGGTCGAACTCCGCGCGGCGGCATTCGCGTTCGCACAGCCGCGGGCAGATGCGCCCGAGCGAACCGGCCAGCGCCAGCCGGCGGGCGATGACCTCCATGGCGCGGCGATTGTCCCCCGTGGCGATGCCGTAGACGAATCCCGGAATGTCGAGCCCCGCCGGGCACTCGGCGGCGCACGGCGCCACGCACTCGCCGGCGTGATCCGAGAGCAGCAGCTCGAGCGCCATGGTGCGCGCCGCGCGCGCGTCCGCGCTGCCGGTCTCGACCACCATGCCCTCCGAGGCGGGCATCGCGCAAGCGGGCGCCAGCGTGCGGCGGCCTTCGATGGCGACCGCGCAGAGGAAGCACGACGCGGCCGGCTCGATTCCGGGCACGTGGCACAGCGTCGGGATGCGGATGCCGAGGCGGTTGGCCGCCTCGAGCACGGTCGTACCCGCCTCCACCGCGGTCCGCCGCCCGTCGATCGTGAGACTAATCATCTTCAAGCTAACCATGGCGCGCCTGTAGCACCTCGATGGCGTCGTCCTGGCAGGCCTGGCGGCACATGTCGCAACGCGTGCAGAGCCGGTCGTCCACCTCGTGCTTCTCGTAGGGGCGCGGGGCGATGGCGCCCACCGGGCAGGCTTGCGCGCACAGCGTGCAGCCGATGCAATTGTCCGTCACGCGGTAGCGGATCAGCGCCGGGCAACGGCCGGCCGGGCAGCGCCGCTCCCCGAGGTGCGCTTGGTACTCGTCGCGGAAATACCGCAGCGTGGTCAGCACCGGGTTGGGCGCGGTCTGGCCCAGCCCGCACAGGCTGGCGCGGCTGACGGAATCGGCCAGCGTTTCGAGCTTCTCCAGATCGTCCGGCCGCCCACGGCCCTCGCACAGGCGCTCCAGAATCTCCAACATGCGCTTGGTGCCGATCCGGCAGAAGGTGCACTTGCCGCAGGATTCGGCCTGCGTGAATTTCAGAAAGAAGCGCGCGATATCGACCATGCAATCGCGGTCGTCGAGCACCACCAGGCCGCCGGAGCCCATGATGGCGCCGGTTTCGGCCAGGGCGTCGTAGTCGATGGGCGTGCCGGCCAGCCGCGCCGGAATGCAACCTCCCGACGGACCGCCGAGCTGCACGGCTTTGAATCGCCGCCCGTTCCGGATGCCGCCGCCGATATCCTCCACCACCTCGCGTATGGCGATGCCCATGGGAACCTCGATCAGGCCGCCCCGCCGGATCTTTCCGGCCAGCGCGAAGACCTTGGTCCCGCGGCTGCCGGCGGTGCCGAGCGCGGCGAACGCGGCCGCGCCGTTCCGCAGGATCCATGGCACCGTGGCCAGCGTCTCGACGTTGTTGATGAGGGTGGGGTGTCCGCCCAACCCGCGTTCGATAGGGTACGGAGGCCGCAGCCTGGGCGTGCCGCGCTTCCCCTCGAGGGATTGAATCAGCGCGGTCTCCTCGCCGCACACAAAAGCGCCCGCGCCCTCGCGGACCTCGAGACGCAGCCGCCCCAGCAGGCCGCGCTCCCCGGCCTGCCGGATGGCCGCCCGCGCGTGGCGCACGGCCAGCGGGTACTCCGCGCGGATGTACAGGTAGCCCTGGGCGGCGCCGATGGCGTACGCCGCGATAGCCAGCCCCTCGATCACCCGGTGCGGGTCGGATTCCAGCACCAGCCGGTCCATGAACGCGCCCGGGTCGCCTTCGTCGCCATTGCAGATGACATACTTGACGGCGTCGGTTTGCGCGCGCCCCAGCGCCCATTTCCGTCCCGTGGGAAAACCCGCGCCCCCTCGCCCGCGCAGCCCCGACTCGGAAATCGCCGCGATGACCTCGTCCGGCGACAGCCCCATTGCCAGCGCGCGGTAGCCGTCGCGCGCCAGGTAGTCGTCGATATTCAGCGGATCGATCGTTCCGCAGTTCTCGAGCACGATCCGCCGCTGCTTCGTGTGGGGCAGGTTTTCAACCTGCGGCGGGTTTTCAGCCCGCCCGGCGAGCGAAGCTCGCCCGAGTTCTTCCCACTTCCACCGCACCCAAGTCGCAATCCCCCGCGGCCGAATATGCCTCTGCGCGATACGCCGCGCCGCTTCCGCCGTCACGTTCCCATAGCGCGCGACGTCCCCGTCCGCCCCCACCACTTCCACCAGCGGCTCGCGATAACACATTCCATTGCAGCCAACCGTCTTTACGATGCCGCCCGCGCCCGCTTCGCTCGCCGCGCGCTGGAGGGCATCCCGCACCGGCTCGCCGCCGCTCGCCACGCCGCAGGAACCGAGCCCAATCCGAATCTCGAGGGCGCCCCGATTCATGCGGTCACCTTCAGCGCGTCGCACGCCGTGGCGGGCGTCAGCTTGCCCGCCGTGTGGCCATCCACCATGAGCACCGGCGCCAGGCTGCAGCAACCCAGGCAGGCCACCTCGCCGAGCGTGAACAGGCGCCCGGCGTCGGTATCGGCGCCATCGGGGATCGCCAGGTAGCGGCGCAGTTCCTCGGTGATCTGGCGCGCCCCGGAAACGTGGCAAGCCGTCCCGTGGCAGACGCGGACGATGTGCTCGCCCACCGGCGACCGCCGGAACTGGCCGTAGAACGACGACGTGCCCGCGATCTCGGCGGGCGTGATGTCGGTCAGCTCGCACAGGCGGCGCAGGGCCTCGTCGGGCAGGTAGCGGTAGTGGGTCTGAATGGCTTGCAGCAGCGGAATGGCCGCCTCTTTGCCCCGGCCGAGTTCGGACACCATCCGCTCCACGAACTTCAGATCCAACTCGGGCGCGGCTGCCACAGTGGCGCGGACGGGGCGCTCGTCCGCGCGCGACCGGCTGGCCGCGCTCCGGCCACCCGGCGCCGGTGGCTTGGCTTGCCCCACCCAGCCCTTGGCCAGCGTGAGGAAAGCGGCCGCCGCCGCGATCAGCGCCCACGCCACGGCGTTGTCCCTGCTCTTCCGCGCCAGCCGCGCGGCCGTGACTCGTTTCTGCTCGGCAGCCAGCGTGGGAGCGAACCTGGCATCGGCTTTGGTCCGTTGTTGCAAGCTCTTGACGATCTGGTCGTCCCGCGGAGCGCGCCGGCTCGCCACCACGTAGTCCACCAACAGAATCGCGACGCACAACGCCACCACCGCGCCCGCGATCAGGCTCCCGGTTCGCGCACCGGTCATGATGGCGCGGCTCCCTTCAACCGCACCAATTCCGCCTTGGCGCGCGCCAGTTCGCCGTCGCGGGGACACCAGGAGTAACAGCGGGCGCAGTACAGACAATTCCGCCCGACCGCCCGCATCTCCTCGATAGCGCCATACGGGCAGGCCCCGGCACACAGGCCGCAATCCAGTTCCTTATCCGGGGTGATGGTCACGCCGCGGCGGGCCAGCCGCGCGCACCAGGCGAGCAGACCGCCATAGGGGCACAGGTAGCGGCAATAGGGCCGCCCCACGAACATGCCCGCCACCAGGAACGCCCCGCCGAGCAGGAGCATGTTCGGAGCGCCGGTGCGCCGGAAGAACCCCACGAACGGGTCGAACCGGCAGATCAGGAAATCGCGGGCCAGCGCCGGTCTTACGGCGAAGAGAATCGCCAGGCCCAGGTACGCGTACTTCAGCAGGCCCAGCGCGCGGTCGAGCCGGCGCGGCACCTGGATGGGCCGCAGCACCACCAGCTCCTGAATCGCACCCAGCGCGCAAACGCCTCCGCAGAAGGCGCGGCCGAAAAACAGGGCCACCGCGAGCGGCAGCGCGAAGGTCGCCGTCACCACCATGGGGATGGAATACCGGGGATCGGCGATGGCCACCACCACGTTTTGAAGCGAGCCGATGGGGCAGATGCAGCCCTGGCGGTAGAAGCCGAAATACGCGAGCGAGCCGATGGCGATCGCTACCAGCCACTTCCGGCTGCGCCGCTTGAGAACCAGCCAGACCGAGAGTCCCATGGCCGCCGCCAGCAGCGCCACGTCCAGAACCTGCAGCCAGTAGTCCCGCGGCAACGGCTTCTGCACCGCGGGAGTCCGGTAGCCGCCGCCGATGGCATCCTGCTGGGGAGCCGTGTCCACGGGACGCTGGTACGGCATGGCTTGGCCCGGCGCACTGGGGACCGCGCCCAGCGCCAGCACCAGCAGCGCGAGAATCGCCGCCAGCGCGCGGCCGGTCTTCGGAAGGCCGCTCATGCTATTCCGGCCGCTCGATTCCAACCGGCTCCAGGGCCCGGCTCACCGGCAGTTGCATGAGCGCCTTCTGGGGACACGCCGTCGAGATGGAGCAGCGATTGCAGTTCAAGCACCGGTCGTAGCGCACCCGCAGCGTGATCGACCCCAAACCCAGCGGCTCCTTGCACTGCATAACGCACTTGCCGCAGCCGTCGCACTTCTCTTCGTCGATGACGTACTCGTAGAAGTTGTTGGCCGGGTCTTCGGGGTCCACCTTGCCGATGGGCCGGCGCGCGATGGCGTCGCGCGGGCAGAGTTTCTCGCTGGGCTGCCCCAGCCCGTTCACCGCGCTGGCGATATTGAAATACGCCGGACAGATGTTGCAGCGGCCGCACTGGGAATACTCGTTGACCGCGCGCACCGCCGAGAGCGCCACCACGCACTCGGTGGTGCAGAGATTGCACGCCTCCACGCCGACCTCGCCCAGCCGGCTGTTGATGCATCGCGACGCATCCACCTGCCACACCACTTGCCCGTTGGCCTTCCTGACCAGGAAGATGGCCCCGCCGCCCAGCACCGCCAGCACGGTCCCGCGGGCCACCGCGGCGAACAGGTCCCGCCTTGTCGGGTCGTCGCTCATGCGCTCACCCGTTCGAACACCAGGATCGCCAGCTTCACCGTGTCGACCACATAGACGCGGTGGCGCGAATCCACCGCGATGCTCATGTTCTTGCAGTTGGCGTCGAACGGATCGGTCGCGATCACGGCCAGCAGACCACCGCTGAAATCGTAAGCCTTCACTCGGGGGCCGGCCTTTTCGGTGGTGTAGATGGCGTCGCGGATGGCCACGTTGGTGGGATTGCAGCAGCCCGTGAACCCCGCCGGGTCGATCCCGTCGAACCGCCCGATGTGCCCCAGCAGTTCGCCGCCCGGCGCATAGCGCTCGACGCGATGCTTGCCCGGGTTGGCGGCGTAGACCGTGTCTTCGGCGTCCACGCCGAAATCCACCACGCCGTTGGGGATCAGCAGGCCGCCCAGCGGGTTGTCCTTGCCGATGTCGTTGAGGAACCGGCCTCTTCGGTCGAAGCGCCGGATGGCGCGGTCCGCCGAATCCCCGGCCAGCACGGAGTCGCGGGTGAATCCGATGGCCGTCACGCGCCTGAGCAGACCAGCGTCCCGCCAGGTGTCGCGCAGCTTGCCTGAATCGTCGAAAACCTCGATCTGCCCAAGTTCGCCGGCCCACACCGCGCCATCGCCCGCCACGGCCACGGACTGCGCCGGCCGCGCGGTGGGCCATCGCCGCGCGAGGCGCCCCGCGGCATCGAAGACCTTGATTTCGGCATCGCAGGCGGCATACAGCTCGCCGTGCCCGTGTGCGTCCACCGCGATGCCGCGCAGGGCGCCCTGGCCGTCTATCGTTTGAACGTGCCGGTACTGCATTCGCTTATCCTCGAACATCCAGGCACACCATCTGCGTCAAGTCCCGCAGCACGAGCTTGCCGTCCGACAATGCCATGGGCCCCCAGACTTCCTCGCCGCCCAAAACCTGCGCGCTGGCGAGTTCCTCGTATCCCGTGACGCTCGCCTCGATCGAATGCAGCCTGCCCGAATCGCCGTCCAGCGCGAAGAACATGCCGTCGGCCAGCAGGAAGCTGCCCAAACCGAACGAGGCCTTCCCCTCGCTGGTCCACACTTCCTTGCCATCCAAGCCCAGGCACGTGAACAGCCCGCGCTTCTTTTTCCCCACCGCGAACATGTGGCCCTTGTAAACGACGGGCGTGTGGACCTCGGAGTTCCACTCGTTGTTCTTCATGTCGAACACGCACTCCGCCTGGAATGCGTCGCCCGCGCGCCGCACCCGCACCATCACGCACCCCGCGTCGTAACTGGCGGTCATGAAAACCGAGTCCTGGTTGACCGCGATGGGCGATGGCGCCACGGCCACGTTGAACTTGCGGGGATACGTCCACAGCAGCTTGCCGTCCGCGGCCGCCACGCCCAGCGGTCCGGAGAGCGTTCCATAAAGATACTGCTTCACTCCCCCGATCACCGCCGGCATCACCGAAGCGTGCGACATCGGGAGTTGCCCCGGATTCGGCGTGCGCCAGATCTCCCGGCCGGTGGCCTTGTCGAGCGCCACCAGGATGGCCGCGCCGCCGGTGGCGACGATCACCCGGTCCGCCTCCTGGAGCGGATTCTGCCCGTTGTACCACGGCGGGATGGTAGCCTGGTACTCCGCCACCAGGGACTTGCGCCAGATCTGCTTACCCGTCCTGGCGTCCAGGCAATGCAGCACGGCCTTGGGATCGAGCGAGATGACGCGCTGCCCGTCCACCGCCGGAACCGTGCGCGTGATGGCGTGGTTGGGCCGGATCTCGCGCGCTTCCCGGAACTGCCAGATCTGCCGGCCATCGGCCAGCGAGCGGCAGTTGACGATCCACTCGGACTTCTTCACGTCGTAATTGTGGTGGTAGACGCGCCCCGCCACGATGGCCGCTCCGGCATACCCCTGCTCGACCGGAACCGACCACAAACGTCTCGGCCCGCCCGCCGGCCATCTCCGCGCGAGGCCGGTTTCCCTCGAGACGTTATTCCGGTCCGCCCCGCGGAATTGCGGCCAGTCCGTCGCCTGCGCCGCCGGCAGGAGCGCGGAAACCCCCATCGATCCGGCCCCCATGATCCAACCGCGCCGCGTGAGCATCCACCCACATTTTACTGCCATTGGATCGGCGGCTGCCCCAATTGCCCGACTCGGTTCCCGTCGCGATAGCGCATGAACAAAACAATGAGAATAACCATCAGGAACAGGCCGCCACCCGCGAACACCGCCGCAAGGCTCTTGGCGACTATGCGAAAGATGTCTTTGCCAACGCCGGAGCCTACCGCCATCACCGCTTCCGGGCCTGGGGAGTTTTCGCCGTAGCCGCAGGCGAACTCATAGTTTCCATCCTCCTGGATGGAAAACTCCAGAACCGAGCGCCCCCTCCTTCCACCCACGTCGTAGGTGGTATTCACGCTGGACTGCGCAATCCTAACGGCGTCCCCCTTTGGAATGGACCTGACACGGCATGCCAGCCCGGCGACCGATTCCGCCCTCGAATAGATCTTCCCCCGCACGACGGAGTGCTCCTCGAGAAACACCGTATAGGTCTGCCCGCGTTTCAAGTCGAGTTCCGCCTTGCCGGGGACCACTACCTGCGTCAAGGAATCGGTGACGTGCATGATTCCGTGAACCAGCGTGTAGACGAAAACCGCGCCCCCGGCCAAGAGAAAGGGCACTCCCAGCAAGCAGTACCACAGGCTGGGCCGAATCTCCGGCGTTGGGTTCACACCCGCACCCCGGTCCACATTCTACAGCCATTGGGGTCTCCCCTGCGGGGAAGGCCGCCTATCGCAAGCCGGCAAAGGGATTCACGACGCGGACCGAGCCATAAAGCCGATCATGCTGAAGGTCCTCCGTGAGGATTTCCTCCAGCCCATAGTGTTCGGCGTACGCCCAGAGGTGCGCGTCGAACCAGCTCAATTGGTACGCCGCGCAGCCGCGAACGGCCTCGCGGAGAATCGCCTCATTCGGGTACAGAACGGTAAACTGCTTCAGAAGTTCTTCGGCTTCCCGCAGTGCGTCGGCCAGTTTGAGGATAACGTGGCCCCGAATCGGGCGCGTCACCGCCGCGACAAACTCGACGATCGCCTGGTGCGGCACGCGCACGGAGTCTTCGACGATGCCGCGTCTGAGAATCTCGGTTGCAATCTTCTGCTTTGCGGGGAACCGGCTGTCGAACCGGTAGACCAGGACGTTGGTGTCAATGAGAGCGGCCACGCAGGTAGAGATCCTCTCTCTTCCATCCCCGGTCGGCGGAGCGTCCGGTGGCACGCGCCGGCGCCCGCTTGCGGAGGCGTTCCGTGGCTCGATCGAACAAACGGAGCTGCGATTCCCGGCTCTGTGGCGCCGCCGGTTTCCCCGCGGGAATCACGCGAATCACCTCGCCGGCCGGAACCCAGTCAATGTCGTCACCGGGGTGAATGCGGTACGCATCCGCGATTCCCCTGGGCAAAGTGACCTGGTACTTGGACGTAACCTTGGCCATACGCGCTTCCGGCTCCCTGTCCTTACCATAGCAAGGATCGGTTCCTTGTTCAACGGCAGGCTAGGCGAACTGTTAGAATCCCTGTGTGATCGAAACCGCATTTCAGGCGTGGGTCCGCGAGGCCGAACCTATGTTCTCCCTTGCCGGCGAACATCCGCTCATCGACGATTCCCAGATCGACATGGATGAGGATCTGTGCTATTGGGCGCACGAGGTCGTGGAGGAATATATCGGGGAAGTCAGTACGGCAATCCCCTCGGATATCGAACCCGCCGTTGATCTCCTCGAACATCGCCTTATTGCTTCCGAGAATCCGCTCCCGGTCCGCTTTGTCATTTTGAACTTTCTATACCGTCTTGCCCACTTCACGGGCTTCGGATCGGAATCCTCCGCACGAGGACTACGTTCTGTCGTCTGGCCACACCTTGAAAGGTTCGTGCGCCTGCAGGAAATCAACGCACTCGACGACCCCAGGTCTCTCCGGTGGGAAATCACCAATGCCGGTGTAATCCAGGACTGGGATCGGGCAATGGCGCTGATCGACCGTTTGAAGTCGCTAGGCCTGATCGATGAGTCTGGGCGCCGGGCGCTCAAGGGCCAGCTATATGTCTGTTCAGTTGTCGCTCCCAGGAAGGAGGCTGAGGACCAGGGAGAGGAGGAGCGGGTGGGGAAGGAGTTTCCGGGGTGGTGGGTTCCTAAGATGGACCGGGCCTACTTCCCTGAAGGCGACCTTGGCTCGTGCTTCCGCCCACCCTGGCTGACGGGGTGGGGCATGAAGTTGAAGGACGACGCGGAGTACTCCCGAGGGGAGCGTGAGAGGCTTTCGGATGCGGCGCACGAGTGGGATGTCTGCTTTGATGACGGTTCCCACCTGCTGGGAGCGTATCGCGCGGCATGGGGCAAGTGCCACTTTCTAAGTGGCGACTATCTGCGCGCGGCAAAGCAGTTCGACGAGCTCATCGATCGTGGTTTCGGCTTGCCGAGCGGACCGGAGATTGCACTTCGCCCCCGGTGCTACCTGAATGCCGCGGAGTGCTTACGCGAGGGCGGCGACACCAGCGCTGCCATCCGCCACCTGGAACAATGCGGTCAAGAGTTCCCAACGACCGCGGGGCTCTGGCTGAAGCTAGCCAAGCTATACCTCTCTAGGCCCTTGGAGGCTGACGTCCAACAAGAGGTCTTGGCCTGCCTCCGCAAAGAAGAAGAGATCGACCCCAACTTTGGTGAAGACCCGCGGGCGTCTATCGCTTTCACACTCGCCGAATTGGGCGGGACCCGGCTCCCGTCCGCTCCGCCCTCTAGGTTGCTGCATCCATTGATCGCATCCCGGGCGCAGGCGGCATTCGACCGCGGAGAATACGACGATGCAGTATTTAAGGCGTTCAAAGAGGTTGAGGTCGCGGTGCGATCAACGGGAGCATATGGGGCCGACGCAGTCGGTGTGGCGATGATCCGCGACGCGTTCGCGCCTGCGAAGGGTCCGTTGACGGACTCCGGTCTGCCGCGGTCCGAACAAGAATCCGAAATGCACCTATTTGCGGCAGCAATAGGATTGTTCAAGAACCCGCACAGCCACCGCAGTTGCGTTGCCTACGAGCGTGCCGAGGCGGTGGAACTTCTGCTGTTAGCGAGCCATCTTCTTCGACGGCTAGACCGCGTGAAGGTTCGGCGGAGCCAAGCAGGGACCTGACCAGCACACCGGTTCCGGAAGGGAGCGTTGGGTGTGTCACACCGGCGCGCGGTGTCCGAACGGTGCGCATCGCCTTCGAATCTTAAGATCGAGGCTGTTATCCAGCGGTCGGGATATGGTTCGCTGCCGGCAGCGCGAGCCGCCGCTCGGCCCAATCCCGGGCGTCCCCCTCAAACCCGTTTGCGGGCCTCAGCCCGTGCCGCGATCGCGACCAGCGCCCGAAGCGCGTCATTCACCGATTTCGAGTCCGGAAAAGCCTCGGCCAACGCCGGTTCAAGGAGCACCGCGTTGGTTCCCCTGCGGTATCTGTCTGCGTACTTGCCCCGAACCCCTCCCGAGAAGTCGTACTCCGCCCTCATCTCGGGGGCACGGCGCTTAGAGGGCGGTTTCTTCATAGCTGCGTCTTTCATGCTTCATCGCCGAGCGTGCGCTGATCGGGCGGATACGCTCTCCTCTCATGGTATGAACCACAGCCGGCAGACTTCGCTTGCCGGACATTCCGGCAACGATGAAGCGCTCTTCGCCGATGGCGTGATCCGGGTCTGGGACCGCGATCGAGAGGGGGCCGTCAAAGACGGTGCTCGCCTCCGCAAATCCAACGCGGTGCTCCCTCCGGTTCGCCGGATCTTTCCTCGTTTTTCGGCTGTGATGCGGTCCGGTTGGCCGGCAACGGCCGGGAGCCTGTGGTCGAGGCGTTTGAGCCCGTTGCGGATCTTCCGGTCCGGGAGTCTATGCCGGTAGATTTCGAGGAGGTGGCCTGCGGCCGCCGCTCGCTCCACCCCGGTCCCCCAACGGATACGGACGGGGTCCGGCTTCACCGGCCGGCTTGCTGGTACTCATCGACTTCCTCGCCCGCCGCGATGCGGGCCGCGATGCGTTCCTGGCACGGCACGCAGTACCGCGCCCAGGGTACGGCATCCAGGCGCTTCGAGGAGATCGGCTCATCGCACTCCATGCAGATTCCGTACGCCCCGCCGTCGATGCGTTGCAGGGCGGCCGAAATCTCGCGCAGCAGTTTCATGTCGATGGTGTTGCGGTTCAGAAAAATCCATTCCTCGTGGTGCTGCTGGCTGAGATCGCCTTCGTCGGACGGGATATCCAACCGGGCCACTACCTGGGCCGCCTTCTGTGCCGACATGCTGCGACGGACTTCCTCCGCCTTCTTTTCCAGTATCTTACGGTACTGGGCGGGCTTGGCCTTCAGTCCGATCTTCATAACGCGGCTCATTTCTAGAAAGTTCCACCACATGGATATGACGCAGTTCCCACCTCAAAGGTTGCAGGGCCTCGGGGGAAGGGACTACAGCGCGGATCTCGCAGTATAGCCGTTTGCCGCTGGAAATGTCAATTTTTTCCGGAATCCGCGAATGCCCCAAAAAGCCGCGGCGGGATGGAACCGGCGCCCGGCCATGGCCGGAAACCCTCTCCCGCCGCCATCGCTCAGGGTTTTTCCCCCGCCACTTTCCCTTCCTGAAGGTATACCGTTCGCGACGGAAACGGAATCCGGATTCCCTCCTCGCGGAAGCGGCGCAGGATTCGTTTGCGCAGCTCGTTGCGCACGCCGAATTGATCGGCGAACTCGGCCACCTGGAAACTCAGCGTGAAGCCCAGCGCGAAATCGCCGAATCCCGGATCGAAGGCGGCTCCCGGCGGCGGGTCGCCCAACAGGCCGGGTATTTCTCCCACCGCCTGCCGCGCCACCTCCGCCAGGACCCGCTCCACCCGCTCGGGATCGGAATCGTAAGCCACCGCCACCGGTAGCGAAGCGCTCATGCGCGGCTCGGGCAGGTGGTAGTTGGTCACGATGGCCTGCGCCAGTTTGGAATTGGGAATGACCACCAGGTTGTTCGCCAGATCGCGCATGGACGTGGCGCGCCATCCGATGTCCGTGACATACCCCGCCTCCCCGGTATTGAGCCTGATGTAATCCCCCAGCCGCACCTGCCCGGCCACCGTCACGTAGAAGCCCGAAAAGAGGTTCGAAAGGGTATCCTGCAAGGCCAGCGCGACCGCCAGGCCGCCCACGCCCAAGGCCGTCAGGATGGGGGTGACGTTCACGTGAAACGCCCCCAGCAGCCACACCACGCCCAGGATGAGCACCGCCAGTTGCGCCAGGTTCCGCGACAGCGTGGTCACCGGCAGCGTGCCCGCCGCCTGGCCTCCGTAGTGCCGGACCAGGTTTCCCGCGATCCGCATGCACATGAGGGTGAGCGAAACGATCCACAAGACCAGCAGCAGGCGCGCCCCCCACTGGGTGGCCTTTTCCGGCAGGCCGGAAAGCTGTATGGCCGTGTGTAGGGCCAGGATCGCCGTCCAGATGAGCAGCGGGCCGCGCAGCGCCTCGTCCAGAATCGGACCGAGGCTGCTTCCGCCGCGCGAGGTCCAGGCGCGCAGGGCGCGCAGAACCAGCCAGCGCACCAGCCAGCCCGCCCCAAACACGCCGGCGAAAACCATGGCCAGCCGGGCCAGTCCCATGGGGTCGTGCATCAGGATGCCCCCTATCGCGTGCATTCCGTCTCCCACTCCAGATTCTAACGGCAAACTGGCCTGCACGATGACGCCCTCCGCGGCGTCCAAGATTATGTGCGGACCCTGGCCCCGGTACTATACCTCATCCTGACCTGTGGCCCGCTGGCCGGCCAGCCGTCGGCGTTCGACCTCTTCGAGAAGGGCCGCGACGCCGAAAAGGCTGGCCGCCTCGCCGAAGCCTACCTGGCGTACGCGCAGGCCGCCGCCCTGGAGCCCGAGAACCGCACGTACTGGCAGCGCAGCCGCTCCCTCCGTCTGCGTGCGCTCCTGGAAGCCGGGAAACCGCCTTCCGCGGCGGATCTGGCGGTTCTCCCGGAAGCGGCCGCGATCCCGAAAGCCACCTACCAGGATCGCCTGGAGGCCCGCCAGCCCCTGCCGCCCATCGAGCTGAAGGCCCAATCGTTCCTCCGCGATTTCGACCTGCGCGGCGATTCCACGAGGCTCTTCGAGGAAGTCGCCAAAGCCTATGGACTCGCCTGCGCCTTCGATGGCGAGTACCAGCCGGTGGGGCCGCTGCACTTCGCGGTGACCGGGATGAATTACCGGGAGGCGCTGTACGCCCTCCAGTCCGCCACCGCGTCGTTCGCCTTCCCCATCGACGCCAAGACCATCCTGGTGGCCAGGGACACGACGCAGAAACGCGCCCAGTTGGAGCCGGCGGCGGCCATTGCCGTCCCGCTGCCCGGCCTGATTGCCACGCAGGATTTCAACGCCGTGGTCACAGCCGTGCAACAGGCCCTGGCGCTCGAGAAAGTCTCCTATGACTCCCAGCAGAACACCGTCATCATCCGCGACCGCATCTCCAAGGTGCTTCCCGCGCGCGCCCTGCTCGAGGATCTGCTGCACCAGCGCGGCGAGGTGGTCATCGAGATGCGGCTGCTCGAAGTCAGCCGCAACGACACCATCGAATACGGCGTCCAGTTCCCCAACCTGTTCTCGCTCACGGCTCTCACCACCGCTTTCCAGAACCAGGTCTCCCTGCCAACCAACCTGTCCGGGCTGCTGTCGTTCGGCGGCGGGAAGACGCTGATCGGGCTGGGGATCATGACCCCGCAACTGGTGGCCACCTTGTCGGACAGCCTGGGCAAGGTGCTGCTCGAAACCCAGTTGCCTTCGGCCGAGGGTCAACCGGCCAGCATGCACATCGGTGAGCGCTACCCCATCTCGACCGGCACCTATGCCGCCATCGGCGCCACCGGAGCTTCCACCACCGGCGCGTATGTCCCCGCGCCGATGATCAGCTACGAAGACCTGGGACTGAGCCTGAAGGTGACGCCCCGGCTCCACGCGGGCGGAGACGTCACCCTCGACGTGGACGCGGAGTTCAAACTGCTGACCGGCGAGACGGTCGACGCGATTCCGGTCATCCGGAACCGGGCCGTGAAGTCCACCGTGCGCGTCGCCGCGGGGCAGTGGGCCATGCTGGCGGGCCTGCTCAACCCCAGCGACGCCACCACGATAGCCGGATTGGCGGGCGGCTCCCGCATCCCCTATCTGGGCGACTTCACCCGCACCAAGCAACGCACCAAGAGCACCGATGAAGTGCTGATTCTGCTCCGCCCGCGCGTCCTGGCGCTTCCCGCGGCCGAGTTTCCCACCCGCGCCTACCGCCTGGGCAGCGAAACGCGGCCCATGATCCCGCTGTAGGGCCGCCCTAATTCGTCTTCCGCATCGAGAACTTCGTCAAGGCGTCGATCAGCGCCGAGGCGGCCGCCGGCGGCGTGGCGCCGCCGCGAAGCACGTCCCGCGTGTTCCAGCGTTTCCCGTACAAGGCTTCGTTCGCGTCGATGTCGGTGCGTAGCGTGCTGCCGTCCAACGACACGCCCGCGAAAACGCCGTGCGACCGCGACCAGGACAGGATCTCCGCCGTCATCCCGGCGTCCGTCTGCGCCGTGGCATTGCGGCCCACCGGGCCGAGGGCGGCGGTGGCCTCGCCGCCGATCGTGAACTTGCTCTGCATCAGCCGCTCCATGCCCCGTTCGTTCATGATCAGCAGCACCACGTCGCTCGAAGCGAATCCCAACTGGAAACCGAAACTGCCGCCTTCCACGCGGACCGCCGCGGGCGGACCCCATCCTTGTTCCGGCGCGCGGCACACCACGAATCCCTTGCCGTACTTCCCGCCGCCCATCAGCGCCCCCTTCTTCAGCCCCGGGAGCAGGACCACGCAGGACGCCCGGCTCAGCAGTTCCTGGGGAATGGCGCGATCCGGCGCAGTCATGATTTCCTGGAACAGGCTGGTGGCATCCTGTAGCCGCTCCAAGGTCTTCCCGGGGTCGGCCGCCGCCAGCAGCGGCATCCCGGCCAGCAGCACGGTGAGCGTGAATCTCGTCTGTCGCATGCTCTCATGGTATCGCGCACGCGCGCCCCCCGGCCCGGCGCTGTGTTCGATTCCGGACGTTTTCGAAACGGGCTACAATACCCGCGCGGCCTGCCGGTACTCCCGCTCGGACTCCGCCGGCAGCAGCACCCACAACGTGTAAATGCCCAACGCGGTGCCGAATGGGATGTGGATCAAGGCGATGCATCCGAAGACGATGGCCAGTATCCGCGCCCAAGGCTGCCAGGTCAGCAGTCCCCAACCCACCACGAGGCCGACCACGCCGCTCAACGCCCAAATGGCGCCGATCAGCCCGAGGATCCCCAGAAAGTGCCCTCGTAAACCGCCCGGGAACGGCCAGTTGTAGCCGTAGCCGACCGCGTAGTGCCGGAACCAGTGCAGGCCGAGCATCGGCAGGATACGCAACGCCGAAACCACGATCCACACGATCCCCAGGGTTCGTATGTGGCCGGCCACGCGGCTCGGCGCCGGCGCAGCTCCGGCGGCCTGGACACCTCCCAGCGCCGCCCCGCAAGCCACGCAATGCCGGTAACCCGGTTGGACTTGCGCGCCGCAAGCATGGCAGAACATCGCTACACCTCCCGTCCGATTCATCCATCCTATACGATGGCGGGGTCCCATTGGTTCCCCAGTGGCCGGTGGGCAGGGGCGTTCCGGATCGCGCCCCTACTCCGGCGTCAGAAACGGCGATGGCCTGGGCGGCGGAAACCAGGTCACCTGGGGCACCGGATAATCCGGCTCCAGCAGCCACACCGCGCGGTCCGGGAAGTAGTCGCGGAGCCGTTGGTTGGCCTCGGTGCCCAGGTCGCGGGCGAACACCACGCGCGCCCCGTCGATGTCCGCCGCATTGTACACCCACTCGTCCTGGAAGATGTGCTTCGGCAGATAGCGCACAAACACCAGCAGCTTGCCCGGAATCGCCGCCAGCTTGCGGTTCACGTAGATGCGCCGCTCCGGATTGGTATGGTTGATGGCATCCCAGGTTTCGTACGGCCGCAGCGCCGCCGAGACGTCCCAGCCATCCGCCAGGTGCAGGCCGTACCAGAACAGGAAGTGCGCCGCGCACAGCCCTGCCACCAGCATCATGGCGTCCACCCCCGCCGGCCGGCCGCCGATGCGGCAGCCCCCCAGCGTCTCCAGGCCGGTGACGCTCATCAGCACGAACAGGCAGGCGATCCCGGCGACGTAGTGCGTCTGGAAAGCCGGAAAGAAGTTGGTGCCCATGGCGAACAACGCCGCCGTCGCCGCCACCCACAAAAACCGCGGCTCGCGCAGACGGAATAGAAACGCCCCCAGCGCCACGTACAGCGGCGCCAGAAAGAAGAAGCGGTAATACCGCACGCGGTATTCCAGGCGCAGGAAGTAGCTAGCCAGGGTCTCCGGTTTCTCGCCGCGAAACCCGCGCTGCATGCGGTAATCCATCTCCTGTTGCGGCGTCAGCTCGCGGTGCGGCGTGGCCTGTGCCTCGAACGTCAGCGAGGCCGGCACGCCGTATTGATACCGGCTGAGAGCCTCGGGAAGCGTGGTCCAACTGCCCGTCACCGCCTTGTTCTGAAACAAGGTGAGCGCCAGAAACGGCAGCAGCACCATGGCCGTCTCGGGCAGCCACTTCAGAAGCCCGCGCAATTCGCCGCGGCGCCACAGCGCCGGCGCGAAGAACAGCGCCACGGCGGCGGCGAGAAACACCGATTCGAATGGCCGCGTCAGCAGGTGCATCCCCAGCCCCACGCCCAGCAGAACCGCGTCGCGCGTGCGCGGAGCGCGCCGCAAACGCGGCAACGCCCCGAACGCCAGGCATCCCGCCGCCGCCCCCACGTCTCCGCCCCAGTAGTTGTTGGTCCACGGGCACAGCGGCCCGAACTGAATCGCCGCCAGCAACCCGCCGGCGAAGGCCCATCCCGGCGTGGCGAACCCGCGCAGCATCCAATAGCACAGCGCGCAGAACGCGCCCATGCCCAGCAGCACACCCGCCCACGGCGTGCCGAACAGCGTCCATCCGATGGCCAGCACCAGGCCCGGTCCGGCGGGATAGATCGAGCTGTAGGTGGGCTCCTGCAGTACGAAAAAGGTCTCGAAGAACTGCGGCAGCGCGTGCGGGGGATTGGCCAGGCGGAAATGGCGCAGCGTATCCGCCATCAGCAGGTGGCCGAATTCGTCGTACACCTCCGGCGTGGGCGCGGGATGGTTGGCCAGCAGCGCCAGCCGCAGCGCGATGGGCAGCAGGAAGAAGAACAGCATGGCCCAGCCGGCGCGCTCCGCAAGCCTCCGCGCCCAGGCTTCCAGCCGCGGCCGCCAAGCCAGGCCGGCGAGCGCGAGCAGGGCGGCGATGGCCAGCAGAACGAGATCGCCCGTGCCCAGGCCGAGGGGATTCTGAGGGATCATGCGAAACTTCCATTCTCCCACCGCGGGACGGGTTGGCCGTATACTCAAAGTGCGAGGGCGCAAGATGGACAGATCCAACGATCCTCAGTACAACTTCTACGCCAGCCCCACGGTGGACGAATTGATAGCCCAACAGGGCAAGGGCCCGATCCACGACCCCAAAGTCCTGTTGGGGGACTTCTGGCCAGAGGACGAGCCCATCGAGGAATTCCTGGCCGCCCTGCACGAATGGCGCGGGCACAACCGAACCGACCGCGCGGCATGAACGCCGTCGTCGTTGTCGATACCGATGTAGTTTCCTATCTGTTCAAGAGCCATCCGACCGCCTTTCAGTACCTTCCGGACCTCACGGACCGGACGCTGGTGATCTCGTTTATGACCATGGCGGAATTGGATCGCTGGGTGCTCGAAGCTCGCTGGGGCGAGGCCCGCAGGAAGCGCCTGCGCGAATATCTGGAGCGTTTTGCCGTGCTGCCGTATGATCGCGATCTGTGCGCGAAATGGGCCGAGGTCACCGTCGCCGCTCAGGCGCGCGGCCGGCGGATCGATTGTGCCGACGCCTGGATCGCGGCCACAGCCCTGCTCACCGGCGCGCCGCTGATCACCCACAACCGCGGCGACTATCTCGGCGTGCCGGGACTCACGCTGGTTTCTCACGGGCCATAGGACCGGCCATCTCCGCGGCTCCTACGGCCCCAGGTAGATATCGTGCAGCCGCAGCAGCCCCAGCGCGCGGCCGGCGGCGTCCACCACGGGTAGCACCGAAATCTGCGACCGGCGCCGCTCCATGCGCTCCAGCGCCTCGCCCAGCGTGGCTTCGGGACCGATGGTCACCGGCTTCGCCGTCATGGCGTCCTGCGCGCGCAGGCCGCGCACGTCGTCGTGGTCCGTCAGCGCGCGCCGCAAATCGCCGTCGGTGACGATCCCGGCCAGCGTGCCATCGGGCGAGACCACGCAGGCGCCGCCCAGCGGACGCCGCGTCATGGCGATGATCACTTCCTTGAGCGGCGTCCCGGGCTCGACAGAGGCCACGTCGCCGATGGCGTGCATCGTCTGACGCACCTCCAGGCGCAGGTTGCGGCCCAGTTGCCCGCCGGGATGGAAGCGGCCGAATTCCTCGGGCGTGAAGCCGCGCGCGCACATCAAGGCGATGGCCAGGGCGTCCCCGAGGGCCAGCGCCGCGACCGCGCTGGCGGTGGGCGCCAGGTTGTGCGGATCGGCTTCGCGCTCGACGGAGGCGTCCAGCAGCACGTCCATGTGCGCGGCCAGAGGGGACGCCGCGCTGCCCAGAATGCCGATCAGCGGCGAATGGAAATCGCGCAGCAGCGGCACCAGCGCCAGCAGTTCGGCCGAGCTGCCGTGCTTCGAGATCAGCACCGTGGGATCGCCCGGCGTGTAGATTCCGAGATCGCCGTGGACCGCCTCGGCCGGGTGCAGGTACACCGACGGAGTTCCCGTGCTGCACAGCGTGGCGACGATCTTGCGCGCGATGTGCCCCGACTTGCCGATGCCCGTGACCACGACCTTGCCGGGGTGGTCCAGGATCAGCTCGACCGCGCGGATGAGTTCGCCGTCCAGCTTCGCCGCGGCGCGCGCGAGCGAAGCGGCTTCGATTTCGATGGCGGCCCGCGCGGCGGAGAGCCAGTCTTGTTTAGGATCGGTCATTGGGTTTCGCCGCCGAAGGAGAAATGGAACGGGCCGTCGGGGCCGGTGCCGGTTACTTCGAACTTGTCGGAAGCCAGCGCTTTCAGCAGGGTGATCCCGGCTTGCAGGCGATCCGCCGGCAGCTCCGTGAACGCCCGGAGGAGCTCCGTTCGGCGGCAATTCTCATTCAGTTCGGGATCAGGCCCCTCCCGGAAGTCGAAGGCGGTCTCGGGGGCAGCCCGCTGGAGATCTCCTCTCACCCCTTCCACCGTAATTCCCCTCGGCCTCAAGCAGGCCGTCTCCGGCCCGCCCTCCGTCAACAGCCCAAAGAGCAGGTGCCTGGGGTCGATGAACTTGTGCTGCAGCCTCTGGCTCTCCCGTGCCGCGGAAAGCAGAGCACTCTTCGCCGCACCACTTAGCGGCAGGTCGACGCTCGTCTTGATGTCTTGGCCAGGCTTGGGAAGCAACGCTTCCACGTCCGCACGGAGCCGGACGAGATCCTCGTCCGCGGGCAGCAGCCGGTCCATCAACTCCGTGTTCTCGCGCAGGATTCCCAGCAGCAGGCTCGGCGTGCCGATATGGTGCGCTCCGCACTGCGACGCTTCATATCGCGCGAAGAAGATTACGCGGCGCGCCTTCTCCGTGTACCTCTCGAACATGTGTACAGTCTACTACTTCTGCAAAAAGAATTGCCCCACGAACAGCGCGTCGATGCCCGACGCGTAGAAGCTCCGCACGGCGTCGCGCGGCGTGCACACCAGCGGCTCGCCGAACAGGTTGAACGAGGTGTTGTAGAGCACCGGCAACCCGGTGGCCTTGCCGGCGGCGTGCAGCAGTTTCCAGTACAGCGGGTTCTCGTCGCGGTCCACCGTGTGTACGCGCGCCATGCCGCCCGCGAGCAGCGCCGCGGCGAAGCGTTCGCGGTGCTCCAGGCGCACCCGGCCCACCGTCGAGAGGAACCGCGCGTTGGCGCCCACCTCGAAATATTGCGACGCCAGCTCCACGGGCACGCTCGCCGCGAACTTCCGCCCGGCCTCGCGGTGCTTGATGTAGGCGTTCAGATTCTCGGTCGAGTAGGGGTCCAGCGGCGACGCCAGAATGCTGCGGTTGCCGAGGGCGCGCGCGCCGAACTCCATCCGCCCCTGCATCCACGCCACGATGCGCTGCTCGTTGAGTTGCCCGACCGCGGTGTCGATGGTCTCGTCCACCGTCAGCAGGTAGCGGAAGCGCAGCTTGCAATTTTCGAGTGCCAGTTTGATCTCCGGCGCGGCGAAGGCCGGGCCCAGCGCAAGCGTGTCGAGCGGCACCCGCTCTTCGCGCTGGTAGGTGCCGTGCCAGGCTTCGAGCACCGCGCCCAGCGCCGTTCCCGCGTTCCCGGCCGCAGGTTGCACGAAAACGTTCCGGTAACCCGAGGCGTTTTCGAGCGCCGCCACCAGCAGCGCGTTCAATCCCAGTCCGCCCGCCAGGCACAGGTTGCGGCCCTGGCCCGCCATACGGACCACCGCCGCTTCGAGCGCCCGCTGCATCCCGGCGGCCACGTGAGCGCGGTGCGATTCCGGGATGGGCTGCCCGTCCTCGAGGCCCAGGCCCCGATAGAACCGCGGGCCGAAACCGCCGTGGCGCACGCGCTCGGTGCTGAAGAAGGACCGGTCCACGCGCGGCGCGCCGTCCGCCACGCCCAGGAGTTCCTGGAACACACCCAGGTAGCGGCCGTCGCCGGCGGCCGAGAGCCACTGCACTTTGTGCTCGTCTTCGTTGGCGTGGAAGTCCAGCAGCTCGGTGACGCGGCCGTAGAGTTCGCCGAGCGAATCCGGAGAGTACTGCTCGGCATCGAGCGACATCCGCGTGCCGCGCGCCTGCCAGCGCGAGCCGCAGCGGAAATCGCCGCCGCGGTCGAGCGTCAGCACGGTGGCTTCGTCGAACGGCGAAGCGTAGTACGCCGACGCGGCATGGGCGCGATGGTGCTCCAGCACCACGATGCGGCTATGGGGAAACTGCGCGCGCAGCTTGAGGTGAAAGTCCGGCCCCGGCAGCGGACGCGCCAGCGCCACCGCGTCCACTTCCTCCGGCCGCACCCCCGCCAGTTCCAGGCAGGCCGCGATGGAACGATCCGGCAACTCGCCACCGCCGCCGGCCCGGCGATGCAGGCGCGTGAGTTTGGATTCCTCGACGGCCGCGCTCAGCTTGCCGTCCTTCAAAATGGCGCTGGCGGCATCCCCGTGGATCCCGCCGATTCCCAGTATGATCATGGTTTAGTTCCCGCTACTGCCGTGCCTGGCCGCCCAGGCCGGTTGCCAACCGGCCGCAGGATGCCATCCTGCCCCACAACGTCTACTTCCCTTTCTCCCGCTTCTCGATCCTGGCCCACGTGTCGCGCAGCGCCACGGTGCGGTTGAACACCGGCTTGCCCGGCGCCGAATCGCGGTCCACCGAGAAATAGCCCAGCCGCTCGAACTGGTAACTCGCGCCCTCGGCCACCTCCGCCAGCGAGGGCTCCAGCTTGCACGCCGCCACCTCCAGCGAATTCGGGTTCAGGTTCGCGGTGAAATCCCGCCCCGCCTCCACCTTGCCCGGGTCCGCCTTGGCGAACAGCGTCTCGTAAATGCGCGCTTCCCCGTCCACGGCGTGCCGCGCCGATACCCAATGGATGGTGGACTTCACCCGCCGCCCATCGGGCGAGTTGCCGCCCTTCGATGCCGGGTCGTAAGTGCAGTGGATCTCGACCACTTCGCCGCGCTCGTTCTTCACCGCGTGCGTGCAGGTGACGAAGTACGCGTACCGCAGGCGGACTTCCCTGCCCGGCGAGAGGCGGAAATATTGCTTCGGCGGGTCCTCGCGGAAATCGTCTTGTTCGATGTACAGCACGCGCGAGAACGGAACCCTGCGCGTGCCGGCGGAAGCGTCCTCGGGATTGTTGATGGCCTCCATTTCCTCCACCAAGCCCTCGGGGTAATTGTCGATCGTCACCTTCAGCGGGTGTAGCACCGCCATCACGCGCAACGCGCGCCGGTTCAGGTCCTCGCGGACATGGTGTTCCAGCAGGCCCAGCTCGATGGTGCCGTTGGTTTTCGACACGCCGATGGATTTGCAGAAGGCGCGGATCGCTTCCGGCGTGTAGCCCCGCCGCTTGATGCCGGCCAGCGTGGGCATGCGCGGGTCGTCCCATCCGCGAACGTGGCCCTCCTGCACCAGTTGCAGTAACTTGCGCTTACTCAGCAGCGTGTAAGTCAGGTTGAGGCGGTCGAACTCGATCTGCTGCGGATGATAGATCCCCAGCGCCTCCACGTACCAATCGTAGAGCGGCCGGTGGTCTTCGAACTCGAGGGTGCAGATGGAATGGGTGATGCGTTCGATGGAATCCGACTGGCCGTGCGCGAAATCGTACATCGGGTAGATGCACCACTTATTGCCGGTGCGGTGATGCTCGGCGTGCAGAATGCGGTACATCACCGGATCGCGCAGGTTCAGGTTCTTGGCCGCCATGTCGATGCGGGCGCGCAGGGTGCGCGAGCCGTCCGGAAACTCGCCCGCGCGCATGCGTTCGAACAGGTCCAGATTCTCGCCCACGCTCCGGTTGCGATAGGGGCTCTCCTTGCCCGGCTCGGTCAGCGTGCCGCGGTAGTGGCGCACTTCGTCGGCCGTCAGGTCGCAGACGTAAGCCTTGCCTTCCTGGATCAACTGCACCGCCCACTCGTAGAGTTGCTGGAAATAGTCCGACGCATACAGCGGCTTGCCTTCCCACTGGAACCCCAGCCAGCGCACGTTCTCCATGATGGAATCGACGTACTCGGTCTCTTCCTTTTCGGGATTGGTGTCGTCGAACCGCAGGTTGGTCTTGCCGCCGAACTCCGCCGCCAGGCCGAAATTCAGGCAGATGGACTTGGCATGGCCGATGTGCAGGTAGCCGTTGGGCTCCGGTGGAAAGCGCGTGTGTACCCTTCCGCCGTACTTGCCCGTCTTCAGATCCTCGAGGATGATATCGCGGACGAAATTCGATTGCGTGGTGGCCGGCTCGGCCGTTGCGTGGGGGCCCGCCGCATCCGGCGCGCCGTCGGGTTTGTTCTCGCTCATATCGTTCTCAACTTTTCGATGGCCAGTTGGATGCGCCGCAAACAGGTGTCGCGGCCCAGCGCACACAGCGTTCCGAACAGCGGCGGCGCCGTCTTGCGGCCGCACACCGCCACCCGGATGGGCTCGAACATCTGGCCGGCTTTGATTCCCAGGTCGCCAGCGGCGGCGCGCAGCGCGCCCTCCAGCGCGTCGTGGGAGAATTCGGCGCGCGCCAGCGCACCCTCCGCGCGCTCCAGCACGCGCATCGCCAGCGCGGCGTCGCCCTTTTTCGGAATCAGTTCGGAAGTCTCGTAGGGCGCCAACTCCGCGGCGAAGAAGAAGTCGGCCACCGTCAGCACGTCGCGCAGCAGGCGGATGCGCTCGCGGATGAGCGGCGCGATCCGCGCCATGGTGCGCTCGTCCACGTCGAAGCCCGCCCCGCGCCCCACCGGCAGCAGTTCCGCGGTGAGTCGCTCCACCGGCATGGTGCGAATGGTCTCGGCGTTCAGCCACACCGCCTTGGGATCGAACGGGTCGGCTTCGGTGAAGTTCACCACCGCGTTGCTGCGGTTGATGCCGGAGAGCGAAAACGCGGCGACCAAGTCCTCGCGCGGCATTTGCTCGCGGTCGTCCTTGGGCGACCAGCCCAGCAGGCACAGGAAGTTCACGAACGCGTGCGGCAGAAAGCCGGCGTCGCGATAGGTGGTCACGCTGACCACCGGGCCGTGGCGCCGCTTCGAAAGCTTGGTTCCGTCGGGCGCCACCAGCAGCGGCAGGTGCGCGAAAGTGGGCGGCTCGTACCCGGCCGCCTCGAATATCAGCACGTGCTTGAAGGTGTTGGTGAGGTGGTCCTGCCCGCGAACGATGTGGCTGATGCGCAGATCGGCGTCGTCGGCGCAGGAGGCCAGGTGATAGGTGGGCATGCCGTCCGAGCGCAGCAGCGCGAAATCCTCGATATCGGCGGTGGACTTGGTCTGCTCGCCGTACACCCCGTCGGTGAAACGCACCACGCGTTCGGGATCGCGCGGCACGCGAAACCGCAGCGCGAAGGGTTCGCCCGCCGCCGCCCGGCGGTCGCTATCCCCGAGCGGCATCTCGCGCATCTCGGAGTTGCACAACCAGGTCCCCTGCGCGCCCGAGCGGGACGTCTCGCCGGTCTGCGCCGGCGTGAAATCGCGGTACGCCAGCCCCTTGCGGAGAATCGCCTCGGCCAGCTTCCGGTGCAGCGCCAGCCGCTCGGATTGCCGGTATTGCTCGTCCCATCCCAGATCCAGCCAGCGCAGCCCTTCGAAAATCGATTGCAGCGACGCTTCCGTGTTACGCTCCACGTCGGTATCGTCGATGCGCAGAATCATGGCGCCGCCGTGGTGGCGGGCGAACAGCCAGTTGAAAACGAAAGTGCGCGCGCTCCCGATGTGCAAAAAGCCCGTGGGAGAAGGCGCGAAACGAACTCGCGGCATGGATAGTGCCAGTATAACAAGGAGCGCTGGCGTGCCCGGTTTGTACTACTACCTGTCGAATTCTTCGCGCCCCGCGACGGTTTTGTGTGGGGCAGGCTTTCAGCCTGCGGCGGGATTGCATCCCGCCCGCCGGGACTGGCACGGAATCCTCCCCGCGCAGCTTGCGCAAATCCGTGCGCGCCGCCCCAAGCACGCTCCGCCCAACCTCCCCTTGCGGTAGCCTGAGAGGGTGAAACGCAGACAGTTCCTGCAGACCTGCGCCGCTGGCGCGCTGGCCTTGGGCGCGGACGCCGAACTTTCCGCACAGTCCCCCAGTGCCGCCTCGCTGGAGGACGCCTTTCGCAATCCGCCGTCCACCGCGCTCGCCCGCACTTGGTGGCACTGGATGAACGGGAACATCTCGGAAATCGGCATCACCCGCGACCTGGAAGCCATGCGGCGCGTGGGCGTCAGCGGCTTCCAGATTTTCCAGGTGGGCACGGGCATCCCCAAGGGTCCGGTGGATTACGGCAGCCCGCGGCACTTCGCCCTGCTGCGCCACGCCGCGCGCGAGGCCGGCCGGCTGGGCCTCGAATTCGCCATGCACAATTGCCCCGGCTGGTCCTCGAGCGGCGGCCCATGGATCACGCCGGAACTTTCCATGCAGTCGCTGACCTGGACGGAGACGTTCGTCGCCGGTGGGCAGAAGGTCGGCGTTGCCCTCGACCGTCCCCCGGCGCGGCACGATTACTACCGCGACGTAATGGTGCTGGCGTTTCCGGCCGGGCCGGGCGAAGAGGCGCCGCCCGCCATGAAGCCCCTCGCGGACAGCCCCGTCACTTTCCTGGAATTCGCCGAGCCCATCGAGGCGCGCAGCGTCACGGTCTACTGGGAGCCGGACGCGCCGGGCAACCCGCCTCGCCCCGGCAACCGATACGGCGTGATGGCCGTTAGCGACGATGGCAAGGCGTACCGCAAGCTGGCGGATCTCGAGGTGGCCCCTGCGCCGGGGCGCGGAGGTATTCTGCCATATCCCCTGACGGCCAGCTTTCCGGCCGTGCGCGCCAAGTTCTTCCAGTTCGCCGCCACACAGCCGATGCGCGTCACCGGCGTGCGTTTCTCGGCGGCCTCGCGCATCGCCAACTGGGCGGGCAAGGCCAGCTTCGGCGGCCACGCCCATACGCCCGCCACGGTGGAAGCGGGCGGCCGCTTCATCGGCGCGGCGTCGGTCGTCGACCTCACCCGCTTCATGGACGCGCAGGGAAACTTGGACTGGACCGCGCCCGAGGGCAACTGGGTTGTCCTGCGCATCGGGCAGACCACCACCGGGGCCATCAACAGCCCCGGTCCCGACGGCGGCGTGGGCCTGGAGTGCGACAAGTTCAGCCGCGAAGCCTACGAGTTCCACTTCAACCAGTTCTTCGGGCCGGTGCTGGACGCCATCGCCCCTCTGGCCGCCAAGGGCATGGCGGGCGCCACCATCGACAGCTATGAAACCGGGTTGCAGAACTGGACCGCGAAATTCCCCGAGGAGTTCCTGAGGCGCCGCGGCTACGACCTCAAGCCGTACATGCCCGCCATGTTCGGCCGCGTGGTGGGCTCGCCGGAGATTTCCGGCCGCTTCCTGTGGGACATCCGCAAGACCCAGGCCGAGCTGATGCAGGAGAACTACTACGGCGAGTTCCAGCGGCAGTGCCACAAGCACGGCATGAAGTCGTACCTGGAACCATACGACCCCGGCAATTTCGACGAAATGCCCACCGGCCAGTACGCCGACATGGTGATGGGCGAATTCTGGCTGGGTCAGCCGAATCAGCACAGCATCAAGCTGGTGGCCTCGGTGGGCCATATCTACGACAAGAAGATCATCGCCGCCGAGAGCTTCACCGGCTCGTCGAAATGGCAGGAGCACCCCTACCTCATGAAGACCCTCGGCGACTTCATGTACGCGCAGGGGCTCAACCAGTTCGTGTTCCACCGCTACTGCCACCAGCCGCATCCCGACGCGCGCCCCGGCATGACCATGGGCCCGTGGGGCTGGCACTTCGACCGCACCAACACCTGGTTCGAGAAATCCTCGGGCTGGCTGAAGGGCTACGTGGCGCGCGCACAGAGCCTGCTGCGGCAGGGCGTTTTCGTGGCCGACATTTTGTATTTCACGGGCGAGGATTCGCCGCAGGTGTCGCCCACGCGGGAGCAGCTCGATCCGCCGCCGCCCGAAGGGTACGACTGGGACACCATCGACGCCGAGGCCATTCTGACGCGCGTTAGTATTGAGGACGGGCGGATCTCGCTACCCGGCGGACAGACCTACAGCGTGCTGGTGCTGCCGCCGGGGAAGACGATTTCGCTGCCGCTACTGCGGAAGATCCGCGACCTGGTGAATGACGGCATGAAGCTGGTGGTGACGTCGCGGCCGGAGGAGACGCCGGGGTTGACGGAGTATCCGAATTGCGATGCGGAAGTGAAGCGCATCGTGGGCCAGGTGTGGGGCGATCTGGACGGCGCGGCAGCGAAGGATCGGGCGTGCGGCAAGGGGCGGGTGTTATGGTGCGACGACCTCGCCTTGCTCCTGCAGAAACTGCGAATTAGGGAGGATTTCGATGTCAACCACGTGGATTCGGACGCGCCCATCCACTGGATTCACCGGCGGGCGGGAGACGCGGACATCTACTTCATCGCCAACCGGCGGCGGCAAGCTGTGTACTTCGACTGTTCGTTCCGGGTAGCCGGAAAGCAGCCCGAATTCTGGGACGCGATGACGGGCGAGATCTCCCTGGTGCCGGATTTCGGGCCGGTTGAAGGCGGGGTAATCCTTTCGATTGGGCTGGAGGCGGCGGAATCGATGTTCGTAGTGTTCCGTTCGCCGGCGCCCCGGCGGCACGTGGAGATCGATTTCAAGAGCAGCGCCGCTAAGGTGCCGTCCCTGGCCGCGGCTCCCGAGCCCTATCCTCCCACCGCCAACTTCGCAATCAGCGTTTGGGTCAAGCCGGAAATGGACATGGGAATGCCGCAGGTTGGGGGCGGCGGGCCTGGCACCAGCGCCTCCAGCGGAATGATCAACCCGACGTTCGTTCTTTATCCGCCGGCGGGCGGGAATCTCGCAAATTGCGGGCTGGCCGCCGCCCGCAACGGATTGGCGCTGTACGAGCGGACAACCGGCAGTCCGATTCCGGTGCTGGCGGCGCGCGTGCCGCTGGCCGGGTGGACGCACGTGGCTGTGGTCTATCGGGACGGGACGCCGTCGCTGTATGTGGACGGGAAGCGTGTTGCCGAGGGCAAGAAGTCGGCGCAGCCGGTCGATGTGGTCCTGTGGGAATCGCAGGACGCACCCATGGATTTCATGGGACAGACGACCCCGCTGGAGTTGCTCCAGGGCTCAGTGGATGACGCCCGCATCGAGCAACTTGCGGCCGCAGGACTGCCCGACCCGGAGGGACCACCGGTGCTCGAACCCGCGGCCGGCGCGAAAGCCGGACTGCTGTTCTGGGAGGAAGGTGAGTGCACGGTGGGCGGCAAGCCGATGCGCATCTCCGGCATCTCCAAACCCATCCTCATCCCCGGCCCCTGGACCGTAACCTTCCCGCCCAACCTGGGCGCGCCGGCGCAAATCACGCTGTCCGAGCTGAAATCGCTCCACCGGCACGAGCTCGACGGCGTGAAGTACTTCTCCGGCACCGCCGCCTACACCACGCGCTTCCACGTGGCCCCCGGCGCCACGGCCAACGGCAAGCGGCTGTACCTCGATTTAGGCCGAGTCGAAGTGATCGCCGACGTGAGAGTGAACGGCAAGCCGGCGGGCAACCTCTGGAAGTTCCCCTATCGCACCGAAATCACCGCGCTCGTGCATTCCGGCGAGAACACGCTCGAAATCGAAGTGACCAATCTGTGGCCCAACCGGCTCATCGGCGACGAACAGCAGCCGCCCGAATACGAGTATGCCGGCGCGACCGGCGGCATCACGGCCATCCCCGGCTGGTACGCGCAGGGGAAGCCGAAGCCGCCCAGTCCGCGGGTGGCGTTCGCCACCTGGAAGTGGTTCTCAAAGGACGATCCGCTGCTGGAATCGGGCCTGTTGGGGCCGGTGAAACTGCGGACGGCCATCCGTCGGGATGTCCAGGCGTAGCCCTCGGTCCGCCGCGGCGAATCGGTCGCCGCCCTTAGGAGTTTCGTATCCATTTGACTTGGTACTAATAGAACTTTACAATTAAGCTGGATTAAGCTGGGAAGATATGTCTGACAACAACGCCACGTGGAGCGGCTCCTCGCCGGAGGCGGGTATTCCCATGAATTCAAGGATCAGGATCGTCGTAGCCGACGATCATCCGATCTTTCGGGACGGCCTGTGCAAACTGTTGGCCCTGGAAGAGGATTTCGAGGTGGTCGCCCAGGCCTCGGACGGGCGCGAGGTGCTCGAAATTCTGCAGCAGTTCGAGCCGGACATCCTCCTGCTGGATCTCAAGATGCCGGGCCTGGACGGTCTGGCCACGCTGCAACGCCTGCAAACCGCCAAGAACAAGACCCGCGTCATCGTCCTGACCGCTTCCGACGATAAGAACGAGTTCGTGCAGGCCATGAAGCTGGGCACCTCCGGAATCGTGCTCAAGCAGACCGCCACGGAGTTGTTGATCAAGAGCATCCGCAAGGTGCACGCGGGCGAGATCTGGCTGGATTCGCACACCACCGCCGCGGTGATCCGGCAGTTCGTGGCGGCCGACGACATGCCGCAGGCGGCGGCGTCGACGGCGCCCGGACGGGACCGCGAACGGTCGCCCCTCAGCCAGCGCGAGCGCGAGATCGTGGCGCTGGTCGCGCAGGGTTTCAAGAACAAGGAGATGGCCGAGAAGATGTTCATCAGCGAGCAGACGGTGAAGAACCATCTGCACAACATCTTCGACAAGCTGGGCGTTTCCGACCGCCTGGAACTGGCGCTGTACGCCATCCACAACAACCTGCACACCGGCAAGTAGCGGCGCCCGCCCGGACGCCCCGCCCCACCGCGCGAAGCCGCGCGCCTCCCGCGCTACGGCGGCCCGGCCAGGGTGCCTTGCGCCTGTCCCACGCCGTACTCCTTCAACTTGTTGTGCAAGGTCTTGAGGCTGATGCCCAGGACGACGGCGGCGCGGGTCTTGTTGTTGCGGGTGTGTTCCAGGGTGCGCAGAATCAGGGTTTTCTCCGCCTCCTCCACGGTGGTGCCCACGGGGAAACGGACCACGCCGGCTTCCTCGCCGGCGGCGGCGGGCGCTTCCCGCAAAGCCGCCGCCACCGAAGCCGCGCGGTCCCGCAAAAAGGCCGGCAGGTGGCGCAGCTCGATCGGGCCTTCGCCGGCCAGAATCACGGCCCGCTCCAGCACGTTGCGCAGTTCGCGGACGTTGCCCGGCCAGTCGTGGCGTTCGAACGCCTCCAGAACCTCCTTCGAAGGGCCGGTGACGCGGCACTCGTGCTTGCGGTTGAGGCCCGAGAGCAGGGCCTCGGCCATCGCCGGGATATCGCTCTTTCTGTCGCGCAACGGCGGCAGGTGGATGTGGAACACGTTCAGGCGGTAGTACAGATCCGCGCGCAGGCGTCCCTCGCGCACGGCTTCTTCCGGCGCTTTGTTGGTGGCGGCGATGACGCGCACGTCCACCTCGAACTCGCTTCTTCCCCCCAGGCGGCGCACCTTGGAGTCCTCCAGAATGCGCAGCAGCTTGGCCTGCGTCTGCAAGGGCATTTCGCCGATCTCGTCCAGCAGAAGGGTGCCGTTCTGCGCCAGTTCGAAGCAGCCCGCGCGGCGCTCGAAGGCGCCCGTGAAGGAGCCCTTCTCGTGGCCGAACAGCTCGCTTTCGATGAGGGTTTCGGGCAGGGCCGCGCAGTTGATGGCCACGAAGGGGCCGTTGCGGCGCGGGCTCAGTCCGTGCAGCGTGCGCGCCACCAGCTCCTTGCCCGTCCCGCTCTCCCCGGTGATGAGCACGCACGTCTTGGCCGGGCCGGCCTGCTCGGTGAGAGCGAAAACCTCCTGCATGCGCCCCGAGGTGCCCACCAGTTCTCCCAACGCCCCCTTGTAGCCCAGTTGCCGCTCCAGGCTGCGCTTCTCGGCGCGCAGCCCGGCCTGCGCCCCGGCGCGGCGCAGAAGCGTCTGCAAGACGCCCGCCTGGATGGGTTTCTCGAGAAACCAGAAGGCGTCCATCTCGTGCACCACTTTCACCGCGGTCTCGACACTGCCATACGCCGTGACCACGATGGTGGGCGGCATCTCTCCGGATTCGCGCATCCGGCGCAGGAACTCGAAGCCGTCCATGCCGGGCATGTTGAGATCGGTGACCACCACGTCGGCGGCGCATTCCGCCAGCTTGTCCAGGGCCTCCTGGCCGTCGGCGGCCGTCGAGGGCGTCATCCCCCAGGCGGAAACCATGGCGGCCAACCCGTCACGCTGGGTGGCTTCGTCGTCGACGATCAGGACTCTGAGGGGCTGATCCAAGGCCTGGCTCCAGAGTCTATTATCGATCATCGCCCGCCGCACGCACGGCCTGGGCGGCATTGTGGGGCAGGTTTTCAACCTGCGGCCGGTTTGCAACCGGCCTTCCGATCTGCCAGCAGACGCCGCGGGCGGGAAGATCCGGTTGCGGCCTGCCACGATGCGGGGCAGGAGTTCAACGTGCGGCCCCGCCCAGAGGGCGCCCGTCAACCCGCCTGCCGGCATTGGCACGGAATCCGCCCAGCGGCGGCGCACGCCCCGATGTCCGGCTGCGGCCGCGGCAGTGGGCCGATTAACAATCGGCCGCAGGCTGAAAACCCGCCCCACAACGTCCCCCCGCGACGCTCGATTATACTGGTCTCACCGCATGCCATCCGCCGCCGATACGCGCTTTTTCGGGCATCCGCTGGGCCTGGCCACGCTCTTCTTCACCGAGATGTTCGAGCGCTTCAGCTACTACGGCATGCGCGCCCTGCTGATCCTTTACATGACCCACAAGATCGCCGAGGGCGGCCTCGGTTTTGCGGACTCCAAGGCGGGCTCCGTCTACGGCCTGTACACCGCCATGGTGTACCTGCTGTGCCTGGCGGGCGGCTGGATCGCGGACACCTTCATCGGCCAGCGGCGCGCCGTGCTGGCGGGCGGCATCCTGATTTCGGGCGGCGAGTTCTGTCTGCTGGCGCCCGGCCAGGGGCCGTTCTACGCCGGCCTGGTCCTGCTGATGATGGGCACCGGGCTGTTGAAGGGCAACGTGAGCACCATCGTGGGCCAGCTCTATCCGCCCGGCGACCCGCGGCGCGATTCGGGCTTCTCGATCTTCTACATGGGCATCAACTCGGGAGCCGTGGCGGCGCCCATCGTGTGCGGCTGGCTGGGCCAGCACTACGGCTACCGGCTGGGATTCCTGGCGGCGGGATTGGGTATGTTCGTAGGGCTCGCCCAGTACGTGGCGTTCGGCCGATGCCTGGGCGGCGCGGGAAGCCGCCCGGCCGGTTCGGGTTCTCCCGAGACGGACCGCCGCAAGAAGCGCTGGGGCCTGCTTGGCGCGCTCGCGGTGGTGGCCGCCGCCGGAGGGTGCGCGGCCCTGGGTTCGACGGGCGCCGTCGCCATCACGCCGGAGCTGATTTCGAATGGGCTGGGATACCTCCTGCTGCTGGTCACCGTGGTGGTGTTTTCCTGGCTGATCCTGGGCAGGGGATGGTCGCCCGACGAACGCAAGCGGTCCACCGCGGTGCTGGTGCTGTTCGTCTCGTCGGCGGTCTTCTGGGCCGCTCTCGAACAGGCCGGAAGTTCGCTCAACCTGTTCGCCGACCGCGGCACGCGCTGCGTCGTCCTGGGTCTGGCGTTTCCGTCCAGTTGGTTCCAGACGGTCGAGCCGGTGTTCGTGGTGGCCCTGGCGCCGGTGTTTGCCTGGCTGTGGCTGGCACTGGGCCGCCGCGATCCATCCGGCCCGGCGAAATTCTCGCTGGCCCTGCTTCTGAACGCGGCTTCGTTTGCCATCCTGATACCGGCGGCGGCGATCATCGGCGGCGGCACGCGGGTTTCCGCGCTGTTCCTTCTGGGCACGTACTTCCTGCAAGCCCTGGGGGAACTGTCGCTGAGTCCGGTGGGGCTGAGCGCGGTGAGCAAACTGGCTCCGGCGCGCGCGGCCGGCTTCATGATGGGAATCTGGTTCCTCTCCATCAGCATCGGCAACTGGCTGGCCGGCAAGGCGGCCTCGCTGTACGGTTCGGTGCCCCTGCCCCGCCTGTTCGGCTATGTGGCGGCCTTCAGCCTGGCCGCCGCGGTGGCCATGGCGCTGCTCGTCCGGCCGACGGTGCGGCTGATGGCGGGCGTCAAGTAGGCCATTCCCAGGCGTAGGCCGAAAACTTGCGGGCGGTGCGGAAGCCCACCTTCTCGTACAGCGCCACGGCGTCCACGTTCACCGAGGTGACGGTGAGCGAAACTCCGTGGCATCCCGCCTCTTTCAAGCTGGCGAGGGAACGCCGCAGCAATTCGTGCCCCACGCCCTTGCCGCGCACCGCCGCGGACACGCAGATCTGCGTGATGTGGCCGGAGCCGGGCGCCACCATGCTGGCCAGCGAAATGCCGCACAGGCGTCCGGAGACCGCGTCGAAGGCCGCGTAGGAGGCGGGCTGGAAGAACGTGCCGCATCCCGGGAACTGCACGATATTGGACAGAAACCGCCGCGCGCCGGCCACGCTGCGGTACTGATCGTTCACCCGGCTGTCGACATGCCCCGCGTAGGCCTCGGCGATCGCCTGCGCGGCCCCTTCGCGGTAGTGGTCGCTCCAGCGCTCGATGAAGATGGGCGCGCGCACGCTGGCTTCCCTCAGGTCCACCGTCGCCAGCTCGGCGCGCATGAAATTGCGGTCGTATTGGGACGCTTCGGAGGCAAACGGCAGTGCGCGCCCCGGCGCGAAATCGAGCAGCAGGAGCTGGGATTCCACGCGGCTAATCTGCGGATGTTCGCGAATGGCGCGGAGGGTGGCCCCCAGCAGCAGCTCCTCGTGCCCGCCCCCGCGGTGCCCGCCGCGGACATACAGATCGCCCACCAGCGCCTTGTTGTCTTCGAAGACGTAATACGCATAGGCGACGGCTTCTCCGTCCTCGATCGCGGCGCTGCCGGCGAGCGCACGCAGGTCCACGAAACGGCGCACGAGAGCGGCCGATCTTCCGAAGTCCCAGTCCAACTCCCGGAGCCATTCGGCGGTCTCCTCCTCCAGGAGCGGCTCCAGGCCGCGCGCCGGCAGGTGGCGCAGTTCGACCACTTCCGGAAGAGGGTTCGCGGGATTCAGCCGGGCAGCCATCGGCGGTGCTGCTATTGTAACTCGCACGGCGGTGGCCGTTTCCATCTGGCCACCCGCACGCGCTCTCCGCGGGGAGCCCACACCGCCGGATCGGTGGGACCGAACAGCGCCAGCACCGGAACTCCCGTGGCCGCCGCCAGGTGGGTGATGCCGCTGTCGTTGCCGATGTAGAGGCGGGCTCCGGACATCCAGCAGGCCAGGCGGTAGAGGTCGTCGATGCGAACCGCGCCCTCCAGCGGCGGATCCTCCCGTCCGGCGCACCAGCGCACCGCCAGGCGGCGTTCCAACCCGCGCGCCAGGGCGCGGAAACGTTCCATGGGCCAGTTCTTCGCGGGGCTGCCCGAGAACGGATGGATGACCGCGTACTCCGCCGCTTCCCGGATGCCGCCATCTTCCGGACGGCAGGGGATGCGCGGAACCCCGTCCGAGACGCCCTCCGTCAGCGTGCGCACCTGTTCCAGGTAGAAATCCACGGCATGCACGCCGCCCGCGGCCGCCGGCAGGGCGGGGAAGAAGGTGAACGGCAGCCCGAGCGAGTCCACCAGGGCGCGGACTTCGGGGCGGTTGGCGCCATACCAGGACACGATGGAATCGAAGCCGGCCAATTCTTCGAGCAGCCGCGCCGGTGCATCGGCCACGCCGAGAAGGTCCAGGCCGGTCGCCGCGATGCCGCGCACGCGATCGGCGAAACGCACCAGCGGGACGTGCGCGGAGGCGGTCCAGACTTCCAGCCAGTCGCCCGGGTGAGGGCCTGCCAGGCACTCGAGGGCCGGCAGCGAGACGATGAAATCCCCGATGGCGCCGGGCCGTATGGCGAGCCTTCGCACCTCGGACCAGTATCGCAGAAACAGGAGCCCCTGGTCTCGTTTTATCCACAGCCAATTCGGCGTGGTCTGCCTGTAACCTAATGGAAATGCGCGAAATAATTACTGAGGAAATGCACCGCAAACTGGGAAGTTTGCGATTGACGAGAACTGCGAATCCGGGCATATTGGGAGAGGTTCCAAGAGGTTTGAGGAACAGCAAGCCTCCGGAAACGTAGCGGACCTGGAACGGTGATCCGCAGCTCGGGTC
>Ga0326728_10002478_pt1 | contig 61319 bp, 44 predicted proteins | sample MB3enrmetagenome_FD_207602 | JGI IMG/M metagenome (GOLD analysis project Ga0326728, IMG submission 207602) | Lab enriched peat soil microbial communities from McLean, Ithaca, NY, United States - MB31MN | ecosystem: Environmental > Terrestrial > Soil > Wetlands > Peat | place: USA: New York... | reverse complement strand
GAGTTTCGTAATCAGCCCAAGTGTCAGCAATGGTGCATGCGTCCGACGACGGGTTGGACGAGTCTGCCGACACATTGGCAAAGGCGTAGATGAAGTGCGAGAGCCGGTTGGCGACCCCGTTGTTCTGCAGATCGGCGATGTTGTAATTGGCGTAATAAATGCTCCATTCTTCGAAGAATCCCGCCAGAATCTTACCCTGGCTGTTAGGGACGCCGGCCAACAACGTCGCTGCGCAAGCCAGCAACACGAAGAAGCTGACTACGCCGGCACGCCACAGTTGGATTCGAGTCCCGTTCGTCATGGTAGACTCCTCCCCGCCCTCTACCGTTTCTTGCGCCGAACTCAACGCGAGCCTCCGAAATGACTACCTTACGATTGAGGATTATCCCTTTACGAGTTTCGTGGGAAAACACAAATCGGCGGTGGTTCCGATGACGTGTTGTGGTGCGGGCGTCCCGCCCGCACCACAAAGGCGGGAAACCGGTTGCGGAACACGGTGTTCCGATGTCATTCTGAACAGACGGAGAAGGCAGGCTGATTATGAAAATCCTGGTGCTCAACTGCGGCAGTTCCTCGATCAAGTTTCAACTGATCGAGACCAGCGTGGAGATGATCGCGGCGAACGCGGACCGTTGTATTGCCAAGGGGAGCGTCGAGAAGATCGGAACCGACGAAGCGGTGTTGCATCTGGCCGTACCTCCCAAGCCCGCTTCGAGCCTCAGGGAGGAAATGCTGGACTACCAGACGGCTCTTATGCGCTGCGTTCAAGCTCTGAAGGAAGCTGAGGCTCTGGGAGACATTTCCCAGATCGAGGCGGTGGGACACCGCGTGGTTCATGGCGGGGAGCGCTATTCGGCGTCGGTCATGATCGACGAGGAAGTGGTGAAGGTCATCGAGCAGTGCAGCGAACTGGCCCCCCTGCACAATCCCCACAACCTGCGTGGGTACCTTGTGGCTCGCAAGGTTTTTCCCCAGGTCCCGCAAGTTGCGGTGTTTGACACGGCGTTTCATCACACCATGCCTCCCAAGGCTTATCTCTACGGCCTTCCCTATTCTTATTACAAGCGTTACAAGGTCCGGCGCTACGGCTTCCACAGCACCTCGCATCGTTATGTGGCGTTCTATTGCCGCGAGATGCTCGGCAAACGCAAAGAAGAGGCCAACCTGATTACAGCTCACCTGGGAAATGGCTGCTCGATTACGGCGATCGAAAAGGGCCACTCGGTTGACACCTCGATGGGTTTCACCCCGCTCGAGGGATTGCTGATGGGCACCCGCTGCGGCGACATGGATCCGGCCATCATTCTCTATCTAATGTCAAAAGACGAATTAACCATTCACGATGTATCTACGCTATTAAATAGGTTCAGCGGCCTGTACGGCATTTCGGGAGACTCCAACGACATGCGGGAGCTGATCGACGCGGCGGCAAAAGGCGACACGCAGGCGGAAACGGCGATCGACTCGTTCTGCTATCGCTTGCGGAAGTACATTGGGGCCTACACGGCCGTGCTGGGCCACGTCGACGGCCTGGTTTTCACGGGAGGCATCGGTGAGAACGCGCCGCTGGTGCGCGAGAAAACCTGTCAGGGACTGGCGGAGCTGGGTTATGAGATCGACTCGGCCCGAAACCGGGAGGCCATTGGCAAGTCGAGCGAAATCTCCACTGCCTCCAGCCGCATCCGAATCTTCGTCATTCCGACCAACGAGGAACTTCTGATCGCCCGCGACACCTTCCGGGTGATCAAGGGATTACCGATTCCGTCGTAGTCGTTATAGGCAGGATCGCCTTGATGGAGGTGCCCCCGTCGCCGGAGTTGATCTCCAGCCGTCCACCCAACTGGGCGACGCGTTCCCGCATGCTCAGCAGGCCCAACCCCTTTACATGATCCGGCGGAATACCGCTGCCTTTATCGGTCACCTCGAGGGCCAGCGCGCCGTCACGCTGCGCCACCACCACCTTGGCTGTCTTGCTCCCGGAATGGCGGTGGGCGTTGGTAAGGGCTTCCTGGACCAAACGAAATGCCGTCAGGCGAGCCGGTTCCGGCAAAAGAGGCAGCCCGCGGGGCAGTACCAGTTCGACTTCCAGCCCGGTTCGCTTCACGAAGTTGTCCACATACCACCGCAAGGCGCCGTCCAGGCCCATCTCGTCGAGCGCCGGGGGATGCAGGACGTAGGATATATTCCGCAACTCCTCGGAGACCTGGCTGGCCAGATTCAGGCTGTCGTTCAGGGCGGCCCGGCCCCGATCGTCAAGACAATCGGCTTTCCCATCCAGCACGCTGAGGTTCAAGGCCAGCGCCGCCATGGTCTGCCCGGTGCTGTCATGCAACTCGCGGGCGATGCGCCGCCGTTCTTCCTCCTGCGAATCCACCAGCCGCACCGGCAAGACCCGCAGGGCCTCCTCCGCCTTCTTGCGCTCCGTGATATCCTCGATCGCCAGCAGGATGTGCGGCGCGCCGCCCTTGCGCGTGAGAATTTGCCGGCCATTCAGCAGCATGATCCGTTCCCCGATATCGGGGAATTTGTGTTTCACCTCGAATCCCTCGAAAGTGGCCTGCGCGGGCAGAATTCGTTCCAGGAGTTCTCGCAGCGCCGGGATATTCCACTGGCCATCGCCAAGAGAGTAGATAAATCGACCTTCGGTTTTTTCCTTGGACTCCTTGAACGTCTCGTAAAAGGCCGCGTTGGTGGTCATCACGCGCAGGTTGCCGTCCAGCACGATCAGGGGTTGGCGCAGCGTCTCGACGATGGACTCCGCGTAGAGGTGCAATTCCTTCACCTCCATTTTCAGCGCGTCGATGTCCATCAGGGCCAACACCGCTCCCTCCGCGACATTCTGGTCCGTCTTGTAAGGGCGAATGCGCAGCGAATACCAATGGCCGTACCGGTCCTGCACCTCCATTTCCTTGAGGCTCATGGTATCAACCGATTGGGCCACCAGGCTCTCCAGGTTGGGGATGTCAATGTTGGGCTTCAGGTCCGTAATCGGCCGGCCGATATCGGTGGGGATCAGGTTCAGTACCTTCTCCGCCAGCGGCGTATAGCGCCTCACGCGGAGGTCTTTGGAGAGCATCACCACTGGGATGTTGATGCTGTTCACCAGGTTATTAAGATCGTTGTTGAGCGTGCTCAGTTCGGTATTGCGGTTTTGCAGTTCTTCATTCAGCGTGGTCAGTTCTTCGTTCGAGGATTGCAGCTCCTCCTTGGCGGTCTCCATTTCCTCGTTGGTGCTTTGCAGCTCTTCGTTGCTGGATTGGATTTCCTCGTTGGCGGAGCGCAATTCCTCATTCGTGGCCTCTTGCTCTTCCATAATCGACTGCACATGGGCGCGCGTGTACTCGAGCTCTTTCGTCAGCCGGCTGTTCTCCGCTTCTTCGGCTTTGCGCTTGGCTCCCTTAGCTTCCAGTAGAGCGGGCTTTCTCTGGCCCTCCGGCGCTTCCTCGCGGAAAAGCACCAGGAAATAGGACTCGCGCGCACCGGCGCCTTTAATCGGCGCCACTTCCAGAGTAATCGTGCGGTTGCGGCCATTGCTCTGGATGCGGACGCCTTCCCGGATAACCGGCGCGTCTTGTTTCTTGGCCGCATGGATGATGCTGCGGATGTCCAAGGAGAGCGCCCCCTGGGTCAGCTTCGCCAGGTTCAGGCTGGCTTGCCCTGGCGCCGGCTCCAGAAAACTGCCCATGCGGCCGATGAACTGGATGATGCTCAATTCGCCGGTTACCACAACTCCCGGCGGCCCGTATTCCGTCAACAGAAGGCGTTCCACTTCCTTTTGCACGTCGAAGGCCGGCGTCGGTTCGGCGCTCCTCTTCGCCGGCTGAGCTCTTTCCCACGCCACGTAAGGAATCCAATCCCTCCCCAGATGCACGACGCCGCTCGGGTTCTTCACATAGACCTTGAATTTCTTGTCGACGGAGGCAAACAGGTCCGAGAATCCGCTGACATTCTCGGAGGGGCCCAGAATCAGAAAGCCCGGAGTGCGAAGGGCGTAACCGAAGGTGGGTATGACCTTCTTCTGCGCTGCGGCCTCGAGGTAGATCAGCAGATTGCGGCAACTGATCACGTCCATCCTTGAAAAGGGAGGGTCCTGGAGCACATTGTGGCGCGCGAAAATGCACATGTCGCGAATCCACTTGGCGATCCGATAACCTCCCGGGGCGGGCGCAAAAAAGCGCCGCAAGCGCTCCGTCGTGACGTCGGCGGTGATGCTCTCCGGGTAGTTCCCGGCGCGGGCTTTCTCGATGGCTCCTTCACTGATGTCGGTGCCGAAAATCTGGATGGGGACATTGCTCTTTGCGGCGCCCAGGAATTCCAGGGCGCAGATGGCGATCGAGTAGGCTTCTTCGCCGGTTGAACACCCGGGAACCCAAAACCGCAGCGGAGAGTCCGCGGGACGGTTCTTCAGAAGCACGGGGAGCACTTTCTTCTTAAGAGCCTGGTAAACTTCCCGGTCGCGGAAAAAGCCGGTCACGTTAATCAGAAAGTCCTGATACAGTTCTTGCAATTCCTGGTTGTTGCCGCGCAAGTATCGGAGGTACTGGGGCAGCTTATCCATCTTTTGCAGGACCATGCGCCGCTTGATGCGCCGCTTGAGGGTGTTCTGCTTGTACCAGGTGAAGTCGTCGCCGCTCGAGCCGCGCACCAGCGCCAGGACCTGGTTGAGTTCGTCGTCGCCGGCCGCTAGAGTCTCGTCCGCCTCCCCGGACATGGTTTGGATAAGGTAGGGGTGGCGGCCGATTCTGGCCAGCTCTTTGGCGATCCCCTCCGGCGGCAGGATGAAGTCCACGCAGCCGGCGGCAATGGCGCTGCGCGGCATGCTGTCGTACTTCGCCGTCTTCTCATCTTGAGCAAAGGTGATCCCGCCCTCCGCCTTGATGGCTTTGAGCCCCAAAGTTCCGTCAGAAGCCGTGCCGGAGAGAATCACGCCGATAGCTTTGCCCTTGCGGTCCTCGGCCAGCGAAGTCAGAAAAGAGTCAATGGGCATGTGCTGCAATTCGTTTTCGCGGCGCGGCATGAGGTGAAGCACTCCGTCCGAGATCACCATGTTACTGTTGGGAGGAATCACGTAGATGTGGTCCGGCGCCACTTTCATTCCGTCCTTGACCTCCTGGACGGGAATCTTGGTGCTCCTCGCGAGCAATTCCGTCAGCATGCTTTCATGCCGAGGCGCCAGGTGCTGCACAAACACGAAGGCCATGCCGGTGGTGGTCGGCAAATGGTTGAGGAGTTGCTGGAAAGCTTCCAGGCCGCCTGCCGATGCTCCCACGCCCACGACGGGGACAGATTTGTTTTGGGGACGCCGTCTGGTCATGCGCGGACGCTTGGCTGCCGACTTGGTGGAATTTGACTTGCCCATTCGGTCCTCCCCTGGACAGGCCAGCGCCGCCTGGCGCCGAGGTGGCGTTATTGTCGGGAGTGTACAGCCGCGAGTGGCTTCTGTAGGGGGACGGCTTGCCGTCCCCGCATTTCCTCTGGCCCGACGAGGGTAGGGCAAGCCCTACCCCTACACCGCTGGGGACCGGCCGTCAGACAATCTTCGGCGTGCGTTTAGCCGTTCGAGAGATCAAAGGAGTCTCGTTCTTCGACAAGGCTCGAACCGCGGCAATCAGCTCGTTCGCCGCATTCGATTTGAGCACGTATCCTCTTGCTCCGGCCTCCAGTGCGCTCTGCATCATCTGTTCCGAATCATGCATGGTGAAGATGAGCACTTTGGTCTGAGGAACGGTGTCCATGATCAGGCGCGTCGCGTCCAAGCCGCTCATCACCGGCATGGTGATGTCCATGATGACGACATCAGGCTTGGTCTGGGCTACCTTTTTGACGGCGTCCGAGCCGCTGGCGGCTTCCCCAACCACTTCCCAGCCCGCCTGGGTTCCTAGCAGGGCCAGCAAACCCCGGCGGACCACTTCGTGGTCGTCAACGATCAGAATGCGTAAGTTCTTCATGATCCTGCCCTGGGAAAGAGTGCATTCGCACCGCGCGTCGCGATTGAGATTCACCGCCGGCGCCTGGCCCCGCGAGGTCAGCGCAAGCTAGTAGACGGCGCGAAGCAGTACCTTGAGTTTAGTGTAGCACAAAGAGGGGATTAATTATTCAACAACCCATACACGCTGAGCAGGCTTGCGGTTCCCACGTACACCTTGCCATTGACAATTGTGGGCACGGCGAACTGGACGGCGCCGCCGGGATTGTCGCGCGCGGAATTCTGGTTACTATCGTAAAGCTCGTTGCCCAGGCTGGTGGCTTCAAAGGCACGCAGGACCGCCGGGCCGCCACTGCTATAGGCGCTGGCGTCGAGGCCCCACACGATCCCATTCGCGTTGCCGTTGGCGGAAACCGACGGCGTGGTGGTCGGATAGTTGATGGCAACGGATCCCATGGCCACAGGCGCGAGCGATAGCAATCCATTGGTAATGCTGTAAGCCTTCAGATAATCCCTCACGCCCCAGAAATAAAGGGTGGAGTTCCAATAGGCGGGGGCGCCGTAGATGCCCCCTACGGCCAGGTGAAGGGTCTGGAGATTGTTGTCGGAAGTGGGACTGTAGCCGCCCAGGCTGGCGCGGTTGGCCAGGAAGATCGTGCCCTCCTTGCCGCTCTGGACCAGCAATTGAGCAGAGGTTCCCGGCTGGGGAGGCAAGAGCACAACCCCTCCGGAGCCGAGGTCGAAGTCATACTTGTCGAGATCCTCTTGATCCTCCGGCGTGAAGTAGTCCTTCACCCGGAAGTTACTGCTGGCGCCGGACCGGCGTCTGCCCGTCACCATGCCCATCTTGACGATGGAATCTCCGAATTGGCAACCCCACATCGCGGCATCGAAGGTGCCATTGCCGGTAGCAAAGAAGATGTTTCCTTGACCGTCCCCGGCCAATCCTGCGCCTCCCATCCACACGCCGCCGTCGCCATAATTCGTCGTGACTGTCCACACGTATTTCTGGGTTAGCGTCCGGGCGTCGTACGCCATGATCCAGCCTGTGAAGGGGCCGAAATCGCAATGCGAACCCCAGCCGATATACACCACCCCCGCCTGAAGGAGCAATCCCGCCCGCTGGTTCGCAATCAGCGCATTGAACGTCTGACCTTCATACGTGCCCTGAATCTCCACCGGTCCCCCGAATTTCTCAGCGCCCGTGGTCACGTCGAGCGCGTGCAGGCGCTGAACGTAGGTTCCATTCTCCTTCGTGTTGGCCACCACGTAGAGCGTATTGGTGGAGGGATCGATAACAGGTGTGCCGGTGATCCCAATCTCGGGCTGGATGTCAGCGCAGCCTTGATCGGAACTGGGAACCGCCGTAATGCCCTGCACGGGGTCGGTAAAGCTCACCGTCCAGAGCGGCTTCGAGTTCGCCCCTTGGTTGTTATCGGCATCAAAGGCGTAAACACTGGCGTTTTCGGTGGCCACGTAAACCACATTGTGGACGCCCTGGCTGGGGATGTTTACACCGAACATATAAAGCGGCTGGGCATAGATGGCTCCGTCAACAGTTTGGGAGAACAGCATGCCGAAATTGCCGGTGTTCACGTTCGCAGGCGTCAACACGCTTTCGCTGATGTTCTGCCCGGTTCGAAAGTTGTCGTTGTGCTGGGTCAACACGCTCACTTGGGCCACTCCGGCGCTCAGTCCCAGCCACCCATACATCGCCACTGCCACGGAGATAACGGGAAATCTCGACATACTTAAAAGACCTCTGTAATCCCTACTGGCCGCTTGCACCACTGGCCGCTCAACAGGGGCAAAACAGAAAGCCGCTGTGCAGGAATGTTCGTAATTCGGATTTGCACGTTGCCGTGCGAGAGTATATACGGCCCGCTTGCCGCCGACAAGGGTGTATTGAACCGGTACATATCCAGTTGGTTATGACGCCGCGCCAAAGCTATTTCGTGGTGTATCACAGCCATCTTTGCGCTTTGTCCCGCCGGCGGCTACGCCGCTCTGCCTTGCGGAAAGGCTTCGCCTTTCCGGCGTCGGCCTTGAATCCGGTTCTTAGGTTGAGGCTCCGCCTCAACCGGCGAGGCGCAGCCTCGCTGAAAAAACAACAATCGAGTAGGGACGGTCCGGAAAGGCAAAGCCTTTCCGCAAGGCAGGGCGGCAGAGCCGCACGTGCGAAGCTAGCAAAGTGTAGAAACTCCAGTCCCCTCCTTGGCTAAGAAGGGGAGTCATTTTCCAGGCGGGCCGGCAAAAAACCGCTCCCGGACCTGAATCCCCGTGCTAGTATGACGGCTTGTCCGAACTCGCTTCAGAGAGGCCTTCCATGAAACGCGCGTTAGTCCGATTCGGTGCGGTGTTGGTGTTGGCAGCGGCGATCGCCGTTTCCAGCCAGTCAATGGCAGGGCAATCAACTGCCCAGGAGTCTGATGCCAGCGACAAGGATGTCTTCAAAAACCTCGAGTTTCGTAATCTGGGTCCTGCCGTGGGTGGCGGCCGCGTGGCTGCGGTGGCCGGAATTCCCGGCAACCCCAACGTTTATTACGTGGGCGCGGCGGCAGGCGGTGTGTTCAAGACCGAAAACGGGGGTATCACCTGGAAAGCGATCTTCGAACACGAAGCCACAGCCTCGATCGGCGCACTCGCCTTGGCGCCTTCCGACCCAAGCATCGTCTGGGTGGGGACGGGTGAATCGAAAGTCCGCAACGACGTGATCGACGGTCGCGGCGTGTACGTCTCGGGCGACGCCGGGCACACCTGGCGATTCGCCGGCTTGGGCAATGTGGGACAGATCTCCCAGATCATCGTCGATCCGACCAACTCCGACGTGGTTTATGTGGCCGCCACAGGACACGCCTGGGCTCCCAACCCCGACCGCGGCGTGTTTCGCTCGAGCGATGGCGGAAAGACCTGGAACAAGGTGTTGTTCGTCAATGACTCCACCGGCGCGGCGGACCTGGCGATCCAGCCGGGCAACGCCAAAGTGTTGTTTGCGGCGATGTGGGAGTTCCGTCGCTATCCCTGGACGCTAGTGGATGGCGGCCCGGGGAGCGGCCTCTACCGGTCAACGGACGGCGGCGACACGTGGAAGAAGTTGACCAAAGGTTTGCCGGATGGCCCGCTGGGCCGCATTGCGGTGGCGGTCGCGCCCACCAACCCCAATCACGTTTATGCGCTGGTGGCGGCGAAGAGGGGCATGCTGTGGCAATCCACCGACCTGGGCGATACCTGGACGGACGTCAGCGACAATCACGCCTACGATATTCGCCCCTTCTACTTCTCCCGGCTCATGGTCTCGCCGGAGAACGAGAACAAGATCTATTTCATGTCACTCAACCTGGTCGAATCGGATGACGGCGGCAAGACTTCTCACACCGCGGACCGAGGCGTCCACTCCGACCATCACGCCCTCTGGATCGACCCGAAGGACCCGCAGCGGATGTTTCAGGGCAACGACGGCGGCGTCAATGTGACGACCGACGGCGGCAAGACCTGGCGGTTCCTGAATAACATCCCCATTGAGCAGTTCTACATGGTCTCGACCAGCAGCGAAGTTCCGTACTCGCTGTGCGGCGGCTTGCAGGATAACAGCGCCTGGTGCGGGACCTCCAGCAACCTGGGCGGACGAGCCGTGGGCGCCTCCGATTGGTACACGGTGACGGGTGGCGACGGCGAGTACGCGGTGTTCGCCCCCAGCGATCCCAACGTCATCTACGTCGACTCCCAGAACGGCAGCATCGACCGCCTCGAGAAAAAGACTCACCTCACGCGTTATATCCGGCCGTACCTCGAAGGCGTCGAGGAGCTTAAACCTGCTGACTTGAAGTATCGCTTTAATTGGACTTCTCCCATTGCCGTCTCTGGAGCCGATGCCAACGAGGTCTATTTGGGCGGCAACATAGTCTTCAAATCCACGGACGGCGGCAAGCACTGGACGCCCCTTGGCGGCGACCTGACCCGCAACGACAAATCCAAGCAGGATATCGCGGGCGGCCCCGTCCAGCACGACATCAGCGGCGCGGAGAGCTTCGACACCATCCTCACCATCACCCTGGCCCCTACCGACTCCAAGGTAATCTGGGTGGGCACGGACGACGGTTTGGTTCAGGTAACGCGCGACGGCGGCAAAAACTGGGCGAACGTTTCCCCTGCGGGCGCTCCGGCGTGGGCTCGCGTTTATCAGGTCGGCGTCTCGCCGTTTGACGCGGGAACGGCTTTCATCACCTACGATGCCCACGAGTTGGACGACCCCAAACCCTACGTTTACAAGACCGCCGATTACGGCAAGACTTGGACGTCCATCGCCGGCGGCCTGCCCGCCGACGCTCCCGCGCACGTGATCCGCGAGAATCCCAACCAGCGCGGGTTCCTGGTGGTCGGAACGGACACCGGCTTGTTTTATTCTCAGGACGCGGGAGAGCATTGGCAGCCGCTCAAAGCCAACTTGCCCACCGTGCCCATCTACGACCTCAAGTTCGTCAAGGCCGGCGACGACCTGGTGGTGGCCACGCACGGCCGCGGCCTCTTCGTCCTGGATGACATTCGCCCGCTCGAGCAGATGAGCTCCAAAATCCAGGACAGCGACTTTCAATTGGTCAGCACCGCGCCCGGCACGCTGTTTCATCACTGGCGTGGCGGGATGTTCGGAGTGGCGTCGGACTACTCCGCTCCCAACGCCCCTGAGGGAGTCGTGATCGATTACTTCCTGAAGAAGGAGATTGAACAAAGGCGCGGCGGCGGCCCGGGAGGGCCTGGCGGCGCGGCGGGAGGCGGGGGCGGAGGTGGGGGTCGCGCCGGAGGCGCGGCACAGGCAGGCCAGGGCGGACAAGGTGAGCAGGCAGGTCAAGCCGGCCAATCCGGCGCCGAGGGTCCTGAAGGCCAGCGCGAAGGCCCGGTGAAAATCGTCATCACCGACGAACACGGCAACCCGGTGGCCACCGAGCACGGCCCTTCCAAAGCTGGGATCAACCGCTTTGTCTGGTCGATGCGTTACGACGGCCCGCAGCGCCTGACGTTCGAGCGCCAACAGGAACAAAGCGAGTTTGCGGAGTTCTTCGGACGCGGACGCGGCCCGCAGGTGCTGGCCGGCAAGTATCACGTGGTCATCACTGTGGGCGAACACAAGGCGGAAGCCGATGTCAGCATCCGGCCCGACCCCAACCTCAAGATCGATCCGGAGAATTTCCGCGCCTCGCTGCGCTTCTCGCTGGAAGCGCGCAACGCGGCGACGGCACTCAACACCATGCTCAACCGCGTGGACGCAATGCAGAAGACATTAACCGCCTTCCAGGTCCTGGTGCGCTCGAGCGACGACAGCGATTTGAAGAAGAAGTTCCAGCCGCTCACGGGAAAATCGGCCCAGCTTGGCCGCAAGCTCCGCGCGCTCAAGGATTCCGTCTATAACTCGGAGGTCCAGCCCGGCTCCGAAGACGATCTTCACTATCTGGCCGCGTTCAACAGCAAGCTATCTGGCCTCGGCGGCTTCGGCGGCTTCGGCTATGGCGAGCCTCCCACGCAGTTGGCCCTGGATCAGAAAGCGGAACTGACCAAGGAGCTCGAGCAACACCTGGCGGAGTTCAACAAGCTCATTCAAAACGACGTGACGGCCTATAACAAAGACGCCTTCGCCCTCGGCGCGCCCACGCTCTACGCAGGCGACGCCATCTCGGTGAAGAAGATTCCCGAGGGGCTCTAGCCCGGAGTTCTGTGCATCCCGCGTGGCCAGCGATCGGGTAGAGCCGAATTTGAATTCGAATTAATGTAGGGGGACGGCTTGCCGTCCCCTGAGGGTCATTAGGCCGACGAGGGTAGGGCAAACCCTACCCCTACATTATCGATGGATCGGGGACGGTCGTAATTTCTTGCCAACCTGACCATCTCTGGTCATAACAGGGTCATGAGGATTGCTCGCATCGCTGAGCTGAAGGCGCGGCTGAGCGAATACCTGCGCGCGGTCCGCGCCGGGGAGACGATCTCCGTTCTCGATCGCGACACGCCGGCAGCACTGATCGTTCCTGTCCGCGAGCGAGGGAGGCTGAAGGTCCGGAAACCGGCGCCCGGCACGCGGGCGCCGAACCGCGTTCGTTTGCCCAAGCCGCTGAAGCTTGACATCGATGTCGTAGAAGTCCTACTCGAGGAGCGGCAACCTAACCGATGATCGCGTATGTGAATTGCCTCGCTCGGAATGACAGGCTATCTCAAAGCGGTCGAATTGTCAGAAATCTCGGCTAGGTGCCTCAGCGGCCCAGGAAAGGGCAAATTTCGAGAGGGCCTGCACGAAAGCCGCTAAAAATGGGGCATCCTCAAAAGAGAGGCTACCTGACCCCTACCCACGCCCCGAGAGGGCCTTATTTCGGCTCCTAACGCCAAGAAAGCCTATTCTACGAGTCCATCCCGTCCCGAATGGGGCCTTTGGCCGGTGGACCAGCGCGGTGGGACTATTTGTCTCGCCAAGTGCCCGGCGAACATCAGGGCACATCGGCCCTCACGCGGAGCGAAGCGAAGGATGACACTTTCCGATTCTTCCTCCCGCCACGTTTCTATCGCGCCGTACCGGACTCGCCTGCCGCACCAACGTCAATGCTGACGCCCATCCACAGGATCGCCCCCACGACGGCGATCAGCGCGGCCAGGCCGAGAGCCGATTCCCAGCCCAACCGAGCTGCCAGCCATGGAGTGAGGACCGGCGAGACGAGGCCGCCCAGATTACTGCCAAAATTCATCACCCCGCCCCCGATGCCGCTCTGCGGGCCGGAAAGCTGAGTCATCGAAGCCCAATAAGGGCCTTCGGTAGCGAGGACGAGCGCCGTCGCCACAGTCAGGCTCAACGCGGCCAGCCACGCGCTGCCGGTACGGGCCCCGAGCAGGAGCGAGCCTGCGGCAAGGATCAGGGCCGGCAGGGGCAGGCTCCTGCGTCCCCACGTCGAACCCCAGCGTCTGACGGCCCGGTCTGAGACCACGCCCCCGAGCGGAATGACGACAAGGCTGGCGATCCAGGGAAGCGTGGTCAACCACGCGGCCCGAAGGAGTTCGAAACGGCGGACCTGGACGAGATACAGGAAGAACCAGAACACAAACACGTACCCCACGTAGCCTTGCAGACTATAGCTCGCCGTCAGGAACCAGAAGCTGCGCAGGCGCAGCGGTGATTTGCCGGCCGCAGCCGCCGCGCCCTTGGATGGCGTTCGAGCGGCACTCGCCGCTTGCACCCGCGGGGCTGAGCGCCACCAGAGCACCGCCACCAGGGCGGCGAGCAGCGCCACCACCTCGAGCGCCGCGCGCCATCCCCAATGCAGGGCCACGAAGCCGAGCAGGGGCGGCGCCGCCGCCGAGCCGATCCCGATGCTCCCCAGCACCATGCCGTTGGCGCTGCCCTGCCGCTCGGCAGGCAGAGCCAGCGAAATCGCCCGCCCGGCGGCCGGGTAGGTGGGCGAAGCCAGGATGCCGAGTACAAAGCGCAAGCCCAGCAGCGCCGGCAGTGCGCCGATCGAAAGGCCGAACCAGGTCTTGCCCACTACGCCGTGCGCGCCGGTGATCGCCGCCCAGCCGAGCGCCAAGGCTCTAAACAGGCGCCGCGTGGACGCCCGGCCGGCCAGCCAGCCGGACGGCACCTGGAACAGGGTGTAGCCCAGCAGGAAAGCGCTGAAGACCTTGCCCATTTCGAGTTGAGAAAGGTTCAGCTCCGCCATCAGGCGCGGGGCCACCACGGTGAGGTCCACCCTACACATATAGCCTACTGAGGCGGCCAGGGCGAGCATGAACACCAGCCGGCCCCCCGCCGCATGGGCGGATACCTGTCCCGGGCCGGGGGCGCCTGGGGAGTGGTTCACGGAAGCCTTTTGCATAGCAGGATTTCGGAGTGGCCCTCGACGACGTAGTCCGGCATCTCGCCCACCCGCCGGTAGCCGAGGCGGCGGTAAAGCTCCTGAGCGCGCCGGTTAAACGAAGAAACGCAAAGGAAAACAAAGCGCCGCCCCGTCATTCGCCGTTCCGCAAAGGCGACCAGTTGAGTTCCAATGCCTCGCCCCCGCGCCCCCTCCGCCACCGCGACGCTGGCGATATAAGGAGAGCCCGCGCAGCCGTAAGGGTGAATCAAGATGAACCCGGCGGGGACGCCGCGCTCGCGCGCCACAAACAGTTCGCTTCCGGGTCGGCGCAACGCCGCGTGACAGCCGTCGAGACCCCGGCGCAAGGTGATCCAGGGCTCGCTCCCCGCCATCAGGCGCGCGCACCAGTCATAATCACTCTCCTCCGCGCGCTCGATCGTCAGGCCCTCTGGCGTGTGCATGGCCGGTTTGTCCGTAACGGCAGAGCGATTTTAGCACAGCGCGGCAAAGCCGCAGCCAAATCCAGATTCTTCGCTTCGCTCAGAATGACATGTCATCCTGAGAATGACATGTCATCCTGAGAGAGCGTGATTTTTTTGAATGTTGCCGAAAAGTGCCATTGATAACAAATGAGTTAAGTGCTCGAAAATGGCCAAAAATCCAAAAAAATCACAGACTCTGAGCGAAGCGAAGGATCTGCTTTTCTTCGAGCGCGGCGCAGAAACTCACGGCTCCGCGCTTGTCTTCTATTGCATCGGGCCATTTCCCAACTGAACTTGTTGAGCGGAGGTGCTGAAAGTTTCGCCGGAGGCCGTGATGCGCGACTGGAAGTTTGCCAAGGCACGGCTGGCACGCGAACTTCGGCGGGGAATTCGTAGGGATGGCCGAGAAAACATTCACCACAGAGACACAGAGGCACGGAGAAAAGAAGACCAGGTGTCTCTTGTATTCTATTCCCGAACTCTTTTGCGGCGCACAAGGATTTCTGGTCTGGAATTTTGAATCTGGAATATAGGATGCGGCTGTCAGGCCGCGCTGTGCGCTCTGTGGTGAATCTTCTCTTCGCGGCCCAGGAAGAGATCGGCAATTAGGGGAGAGGGAGCGGCGCGGTGGAGCGTGATCGCCTGAAGGAAATCGAGCGGTTGTACCACGCGGCGCTGGAGCGGCGGGTTTACCCCGCCATACGGAGGTTCTAAAGCCCAAGGCGGGACCGGGTTCAGAGCTGAGCTTTGTGGTCTCGCCGGATGGCCGCTCGATCCTCTGGTGCGAGGGACAGAGCACCAGCAACATCATGCTGGTCGAGAATTTCCGTTGGTAGATCCACATGAGCAGATTAGTATATACGGCTCCCCGGGGCGATTGCCGGAGGCGTGGCTGGCGCGAGAGCTTCGCCGGGCGAGCTAATGTAATGCGTCACAGATGCCTTTGAAATCGGCCCGCTGTCCGTGCCAGCAGGGTAGGTGAGCTGCCGATTGAGCGGGTTTCGGTGAGCAGGGAGGGTGAGGGCTAAATGATGGACGAGGCGGTTCCCGAGCTTTCGATCCTGATCGCTTCGTTCAACGCCCGCCGGACAATTGAGGTCTGCCTGGATTCGCTCGGCAACCAGAAGACCACGAGGCGGTTTGAGATCATTCTCGTCGATAGCTCCACCGACGGTACTGCCGAGTTCGTCAGTGCCCACTATCCCGAGGTCCGCCTTATCACCTCACCCACCCGCCTCTTTTGCGGCGACGCACGCAACCTCGGAATGCGCGCTGCCCGTGCGCCAATCGTCGCCTTCATTGATGCCGACTGCTACGTCGAAAGCGGCTGGGTCGACCGGGTGCTGGAGGCGCACCTTAGGCCGGAGTTGCTGATCGGAGGCGTCATTCAGAATGGCATGCCCGAGAGCGCCGTGGCGTGGGCCTATTACTTCTGCGAGTTCAGCTTGTGGCTGCCGCGACGGGAGGCCGGGCCGATCCGCGAAATCGCCGGCTGCTGTCTCTCCTTCAAGCGAGAAGCCTTTGACCGGTACGGTCCATTCCTCGCAGGCACCTACAGCTCGGATACCGTATTCCATCTTCGGGCGCGGGAGGATGGACAGGTAGTGCACCAGGAGCCATCCATACGGGTCTTTCATCGCACCCTCTACACCGCCGGCGAGTTTCTGCGCCACGTTGCCTTCCATCGCCGCTGCTATGCCAAGGTTCAGGTGAAAGTGCAGCAGCTCAGTAAGAGGCAGCGCCTGTTCCGGCTCCTGCTGACCCCGCTTCTGCCGTTCCTGCTGTTCGGAGCGACGGGGCAACGGGTGATGCGCAGCGACAGTCTCCGCGGGCAATTCTTTCGCAGCCTGCCGCTACTCTTTGCAGGTCTCTGCGCCCGCGCGTGGGGTGAGTGCAGGGGGTTTGCTGAATCACCCGTGCCAGACAGCGCCACAGTGCTTCGGCCCTAGAGTCGCGCCCATGACAATTGCGCTCAGCGGTGGTCAGGTGTATATTATCGGCCGGGCAGAAAGCCCATCATGGGAATTCCGGTTAGGATATACGGCGCCTCTGGGCGATTCCCGCAGGTGTGAGCGCTCGGTTACAGCGCCGGGCGGCGGGACTGACTTCCGACGGAGCCTGCCGGCGGACGGTGAATGACGCAGACAGCATCACAATTGCCTAATTTTCTCGTAATCGGAGCGCCCAAGTCCGGCACAACTTCTCTCTATCGGTATCTCAAGTCCCATCCCGAGATTTACCTGAGTCCGATCAAAGAGCCCAGGTATTTTGCCTTTCCCGACACTCGTCCGGTTTTTGTGGGGCCGCACCGGACCCTTCCGGTGGTCTGGAAAATCGCAGACTATCGCCGGCTGTTCGAGGCCAGGACCACGCAGCCGGTGGCAGGAGAAATGAGTCCGCTGTACCTTTACCACCAATGTTCGCCGGGCGCGATTCACAAGCTGATACCGAACGCCAAGCTGATTGCCATTCTCCGCGACCCCGCGGAGCGGGCCTACTCCCATTTTTGCCACAACCGCAGGGATGGACTGGAGCCGCTCGCGGATTTCGCCGCTGCGCTGGACGCCGAGGAGAAGCGGATCGCGAAAGGCTGGTACTCCAAATACCACTACCGCAATCATGGATACTACGCCCGGCAGCTCCGCCGTTACCTGGAGCTCTTCCCGCGCGAGCAGATGCTGATCCTGGTGTACGACGACATGGTTGCCGACTGCCCGGGGTTTCTGAAACGGATTTGCTCATTCCTGGGGGTTGATGAGAACCACTCGTTTGATACCTCGGAGCGCGACAATGTGACGGTTGGAATCCCCCGCACGTTCATCCTTCGCCGCCTTCTGAGTTCCGCCGGGCCGGCGAAGCGCACGATCCGGGGAACTGTGCCGTTGAAAATGCGGTCGAGTCTGTTTCATAGGTTTTCCAAGCTCCTCTGGGCTCCCAAACCGGAATTCCGGCCCGAGGTGCGGGCGCAGCTTGTCTCCGAGTTCAAACCGGACATCCTGGAGCTCGAACAAATCATCAACCGGGATCTCTCGCCCTGGCTGCGATGTTGAGAGCTCGTAGGGGGACGGCTTGCCGCCCCCCGGCTTGCCGTCCCCTAATGAACCGGGTAGGGCAAGCCCTACCCCTACAGGTTTTCGGAGGAGTACATCAGGGTGTGGCGCGCCAGGACCATTGTCCTTTCACTTCACCCAGCTTATAAAGCAGGCCACCGGCGGCCAGCAGGCAGAAGAGCAGGAAGCGATCCCCGGCACGGTAGCGCGGGTTTTGAGAGCAGAGCCGCCACAGCGCCCAGCGCTGGCCCATACCGAGCGGGGAATAGCCGTTCTGCCGCGCCGGGCGCGTGTTGCTGGCGCCATACACGAACATCCTGCGCAGGGCCTGGCCGCTGGTGCGAATCTCCAGGTGGGTCACGCACAGGGCAGGCCAGAAGATAATGCGATCGGCCGGGTCGTGCCGGATCACGCGTTGCAGGTAAGCGGTGTCGGCAGCGCGCTCCCACTCGTCAAACAAGCCCACCCGGCGGAAGACGTCGGCCCGGATAATCATATTGCTGCACCAACCAAAGGCGAATCGCGACGGCAGCCGCGTCAGGGCGTGATCCAGCTTGGCATTCTCGTAATCCTGGAGCAGATGAACTCCCAGCGCACTGCCACTGGGACAAATCCGCCGCCCCATAGCTATGGCTGCACCCGTGGCGTGCATGGCCTGCTGCGCCTGCTCCAGCCAGTCCGTCGCCGGGGCGCAGTCGGCATCCGTGAAGGCGATGAACTGGCCTCGGGCCATCCGGATGGCGGCATTGCGCGCCGCATAAGGTCCCGGTCTCTCCTCCCGAATCACGGTGACGTCGGGCGCGCAACCAATCAGTTGGCTCGTTCCATCGGTCGAGCGGTTGTCCACGAACAACAGTTCGTATCGATCGCGTCCGATGGACTGCCGCTGCAACGCCTCGCAGCAAGCCCCGATGTACGAAGCTTCATTCCGATACGGCACAATCACTGAAAAAACAACCCGGTCTTCCAACTCTCCTCGCAGTCTTCAGGTCCTGGTCACTTGGGCAGACTTCGCGGATCATCCTCCGCCGCCGGCCGGTTGCGCAGACGGCTCGCCACCCCGGCGCCCGGCCAGCATCAGGCCGAGCCAGCAACTCACCGGCCAGGTCAGCACCCAGGACAGCCAGTACCAATGCGGCCAGCCCTTGGTCCAGTTGGGAATTGTCGCGGCGATTCCCATCGCTTCCCCAATAACAAAAAACCAGAGCACGTGCAGGCCGGCGCGGCCGGGAGCGAAGCGGGCGCAGATCCACGCGCAGAGGATTGAGATGATCACGAAGCACCCGGTGCTTGCCAGAAGAGCCGTGCTCGAGGGAATACGACCCCTGACGAAATCCCCCGGGAAAAGGCGGGAAAGCAACGGGTCCGTCCCCAGCACAAGAATGATCGACAGCAGGTAGCTGCCCACAACGACAGCGATCGATTTAACCATTGAGTTACGCCTCCCTTGCCGCCAGAAGCCATTTCGAAAACTATACACGACTTTCCAGGCGACTCATAGCCCCGAAGGGTAATGTCTTAATAGTGGGTTGAAACTGAAAGAGGGGTTATTCGGGCCGTTTTTGGCAGATCCAATTCGAAACTGCTCGTGGAAGCCATACCGCGATGGTGCGAGGTTGATTGCGTCAAGCCGCTCAGCCGTCCCGATCCTGCACGTGAGCTATGGTTTTTTGCGCGGCAAACTCTCGCTGGCAGGACCCGAGAATGCAGCGCACCAAGCCCGCCTGGCTGCCGGGGTGACGAGAACTGGAATAGCGCGCCATGCTTTCAGGGTGTTACGACAAGCTGCTCGACGCGTTGCTGAAGAAGTTGTGTAGAACTGAACCCAGACCTTGAATCACAGCGACGGCAAACAAGGACACTAATATCAGGAGCAGACCGTATTCCGCCAGGTCCTGGCCTTCCTCGCCCTTCCACACTCGGCGTAGCATGATTCTCATCGCGTTTCCTCGTCAAACAAGGATTGTTGAGCCGCTCGTTCTTTCCTCCAGGGCTGCGTCCGGGGAATCCATCCGGGGCGGTGGTCGTACGTCCAACGGCCGTGGGCCCCGAAGAGGAGGGTCGCCAACCTTCCCAAAGGCCGCCCCGTCCCGTAAGCGCGATCCGACCTGCCAGTATGGCAGTTCCCCTCGGGGCCGCAAGGGTACTTTAGTACCTCCGCGCGGCGCTTCTCCGGAGTTGCTTGCCTAAGGGAGCGTGTGACGATGGGGTGTGGTGTAGGGAGCCCTCTGTCAGAGAGGACGTTACGCGTTCGAATGATCCAGGCACGTCGCGCCGTGGACTTCCCAGAAACCTGTTTGGTCGAAGCCGCTGGGCGGCGGACGCTGTCCAACAGAAGATGGAACTACGACTCGAGGATCTCGTGAAGTCAATATCAGATCAAGCGGACGGCTCGGCGCCTTCCGGCATTTCAATCGAGAGCGTCTCCGTGGGCCGAGGCTGATACCTGAATCGTAACGCCTCCCAAATAACCTGAAGGATGGAACGACGATTTTCAAAAAGTACCCGCGTCCATTCTCTTCGCGTCATTTGCGGGAAGTAGATTCCACGGAACGCCAGGCGGCCCAGCAAATGAATGATTCGATCCGCGAGAGATTCCGGTCCTAACCGGTCGATTGCCGCGCTGTTAGTTGCCGGCGTATAGGATGAATACCATGCCTGCCTGACTTCTTCCTCCGCTTGTTCCGGAGAAATTCCCAGAGGCGAGAAATCCATCGTAAAGGGCCTGAATTCCAACCAGTGCTTGGGTCGGGTCAGCCGCCCCGCAGCCATGAGCCGGTCGTAAAGCGGAGTTGCGGGGTAAGGTGTCAGAAGTCCGAAAACGGGGAGCCCCGGCGGCCAGGTGCGGATGACATCGAGAGTGCGCTGTGCTACTCCTGGCGAGTCGCTGTCCATGCCGAAGATGAAGGAAGTGATCGCGAAAAGACGGTAACGCTCGAGGCGTTCCAAAATCCCCTTGTACTCTTCCGGCTTGTTGAATCCCTTGCGCACGCTCTTCAGGTTCTCGGGGTCAATGGACTCGAGCCCCATGAAGATCCATTTGCCGCCGCTTTCGGCGATGAGCGAAACGAGTTCCTCGTCTCGCAACAGGTTCATGCTGATTTGCGCCACCCAGGGCAACTGGGCATCACGCGCGATAATTTCACGCAGCAGCGACTTGGTGCGCCGGGGATTGATCGCAAAGTTGTCGTCGATGAAGAAGACAGCGATTTTCCCCTTCTGGCGCTTTGCCAGTTGCTTCAATTTCAGAAGCTCGTCCACCACGCTGGCGTTGGAGCGAAAGCGGATCGAGTCTCCGAAGAAACCCGTCACCGTGCAGAATTCACAACCGTAAGGGCAGCCACGGCCGGATTCGATCGGCACCATGTGGAAGGTCTGCCACGTCATACCCGCCAGTGAAAGCAACCGGCGCGCCCAGCCGGGAAAATGCCCCACCAGGTTAAACTGGTTCAAATCCATCTGATCCCATGGAATCTCAGGGTAGTCCGAGAGAGAAGGCTTCACCTCTTTGCCTGCTTCGTCGACCGGGGCATAAATCTCCTTCAACTCCCCACGTTCCGCATCGGCTACTATTCGCGGCCAGGTGTTGTCGGCTTCGCCGAGAGCCACCGCGTCAGCATGGCGCGGCCCCCCGTCGCGCCCCAGCGGCTCGTCGGGGACCTCCGTAACATGCGGGCCCCCCATGACGACCGGCACTCCCACGGCGCGCACCGCATCGGCCATGAGGTACGCTTTGCGAACCATGCGCGTCATCGCGCCGATTCCGACCAGCCCGATGCGTTTCTCTGTTACGTACTGGGCCAACTCTCTGGGGCTCAAGCGTTGCGCGTTGCCGTCCACCAGGAAGACCTGATGGCCCGGCGGAGTCAGCGATCGCAGCAGAAACATCCAAAGATGCGGCATGAAATTGTTGGTGATTTCATTATCCGGATTGTAAAGCAGTATGTTCATCGAGATTACTCCCGCCGATCAAGCCGGGGGTGGCTAAAATGCTCCCCTCGGGCGCGTGCCGCATCCAACAGAATCTTGAAATCGATACGGCCAAGAATTTCGTGCCTGCCCTGAAACCGAATGTTCAACCATGCGTGCCCGCATTAGGAGGCTGCCACCAGCCGTGAGGGAAAGCTGTGCAATTCTGCTCACTTTTGAAATTCTCTTAGAAGCGCGCCTCGGGCCGAGAGCCGGGGGTATCGGAACGCGGCGACCGCCAGTCGTGAAGGACCATGCCCTGCAACGAACCGTGGACCCGTAGTCCGCCGTTGTAGGAAATGTATGCTCAGGTTTCAAACTCAGCCGGCGCTGCCTCGATGCTAAATTCCGTCGTTTCTTTTTCAGTCCCCAGTCTGTTGAGCTCACCTTCAAGTTGTGCCGCCACGGTGCTTGCATAGCGTATGAAATGGTGTCCCGAGAGCAGCATCGCAAACCCCAGGCTGAGCTTCGCCGGCTCGAAGAGCCAGTGGGCATGAATTCGCAGCAGAAACTTCCAGTAGGCTTTCCGATAGGAGGAGAGGAGACCTTGGCGGAGTAGGGAGCGAACCAGGATCCCCAGCTTGGGCCGGAGTGGAATATCCGGTGCTTGTTGCGGCGGGCGGGTCTTCCAGTGCAGAAGCGAACGATAACAGCGATCGTAAAATGCCGGGGCGTCGTAGAGGGAGAGCAGTAACCCTCGGAACCCCTTCAGCAGAACCGGCAACGGGATCAGCGTGCGAAAGTTGGGTGGATCGAAGTTGCTGGTGGCGGTGCTCTCCATGAGCAATCGGTCTTCTTTCAGCATCCGGTCGAAGAGCGGCGTCGTGGGCGGCGCTTGCAAAAACCCGACCATCGCCCAAGGGATGGCGGCGCGCTCGATGAAGTCCTTCTGCTGTTCAAAGACCTCCTCGGTGTCCGAATCGAAACCAATGATGAAACCCGCAGTCACCCAAAGACCTTGGCTCTGGATAAAGCGGATGCTCTCGAGCGGATCCCGCCGGAGGTTTTGAAATTTCTTGGCTTCCGTCAGGGATTTGGCGGAAGGGCTCTCGATCCCAATAAAGACGTAGAAAAAGTTCGCCCTCACCATGGCCTCGATCAGTTTGGGCTTTTGCGCGAGATCGATGGAGGCCTCGGTGTAAAACAAGAGCGGATAGCCATGAGATTGCTGCCACTCCGCGAGCGCCTGGGAGAGCTCGAGCGCCAGTTTGTGGTTGCCGATGAAGTTGTCGTCGACAATGAAGACTTGCTCGCGCCATCCAAGCTTAAATAGTGCATCGAGTTCCGCCAGCAATTGGCTGGGGTGCTTGGTGCGCGGCTTCCTTCCGTAAATAGTGATGATGTCGCAGAATTCGCACTGGAACGGACAGCCCCGGGAGAACTGCACCGCCATGGAGGCATATTTTTCGAGTTTGAGCAGGTCAAAGCGTGGCAGGGGCGTCTTGCTGACATCGGGCTTATCCTCGATCACGTAGAGCGCCTTGGCCGTGCCGCGCTCGAGATCGGCTGCAATCTCAGGAAAAGCCTCATCCGGCTCGCCCACCACGACGTGGTCGGCGAACCGAAGAAAGAGCTCGGGTTCGCTGCTTGCGAAGGGGCCGCCAACGATTGTCCGCCGGCCCAGAGCGCGGGCCCTCGAGAGAGTTTCGCGAATGTCATCCTTCTGGACGCGCATTCCGCTGACCATGACGAGATCGGCCCAGAGGATGTCGGTATCCAGCAACTCCTCGAAGCTTCGGTCGATCAGCCTTAGGGTCCAGGTCTTCGGACAGAGCGCCCCTACCGTGAGTAAGCCCAGCGGCGGCTGGTCGGTCTTGATGGGAACGAGGTCGAGGATCCCGTCGAAGCTCCAGAAAGAGGAGGGGAACCGCGGCCAAACCAAGAGAACGTTCAATACCGAGCCGAGAGGGGCAAAGTGCGGCTGCCCGCTTGCGCCCTCTGTGGCCGCGGGATTGGCGGGCGGTTGAGACTCATTCCATTGAGACACGTCTATGCCTCCGGTAAATTCAGCCCGGCTCTCGCCACAAACCTACATCTGGGCATACTGGGGTGGCCGCCACCCAGTATACTCTTATACTCTACGGAGTTATAGGACAGATCTTTCGCACCGCAGCGAGGCCAGCCTCGAGCGCGACACGAAATGCTATCGCCAGTCGTGGCGTCAAACTGTTCAATTTTGCTCACATTGGGAATTTCGTCAGGGGCGGGTCCTCTCGCCACAAGTCAAGGTTTTGGGCCGGGCAGACGGCTCTTAAGTTGGCAACCCAGGCCGTTGGCCTGGGCTGTGATAGGTCGCCCCTTCGGGGCTCGAAGGCAGGAGGCTAGTCGTGCAGGATGATGCTCAGGAGGCCACTGTTGACGGTTAGCCCGCCATTGTAGTTGATGAAGCCAAGCTTTTTAAACTTGTTCATGAAATGACTGACGCGCGACCGGGTGGTGCCGACCATCTGCGCCAGACTCTCCTGATTGATTCTGGGAACCACTGTTTCCGCACGGCCTTCTTTGCCAAAATGCGAAAGCAGCAAGAGAATTCGAGCCAGCCGCTTCTCGCTGGAGTTGAAAAGCTGGTCAACAAGATCCTCTTCATAGCGGATGTTACGGGAGAGCAGATGGGTGACGAATAACTCTGACATGTGGTGCTTCTCGTGAAGCATGCGTGCCATGGCGGGCTTGTCAATCCTGACCAGCGTACAATCGGTTATCGCGGTAGCCGTCGCCATGCGCAAAGGCTGACCTGCGAGACAACCCTCACCGAAGAAATCACCAGGGTCCAGAATAGCTACAATGGCTTCTTTGCCTTGTTTGGACGTAACCGCCAGCTTCACCTTGCCGCGGCTGAGGAAAAACACCGCATCGGCAGGATCTCCCTGCCTGAAGATGTGGCGTTTTCTTTCGGTTTCTGTAACGGTCTTTCCGTAGGACACCTCTGTGAGCAGGGACTCCCAATCAGCCGGCTGGCTTTTCTTCCGCGTCACGACAGCCCTCCCACCGCCCCTCAAAGCAGTCACCTCGTATCAAGAATAAGTGGTTTTTGGTAACGACCAGGCACTGCTTCGCGGATTGTTTTCGCCAACAGCACTCTTACAAACGCCTTATGCTAGATCAATCCCTGGCTAAAGTCACCACAATTCTGGGTAGTGTCCTCATATGGCCCGTAACGCCGGCTTCCAGCCGGCACTGGAGCCGCCAAGATGGCGGCGCTACGGCCAATTTAGGACACTACCCAATTCTGGGTACGGACCCGCGTGCGGGGTATCTACCTTGCGGGACCATTCAACGCGGGACCTGGGCGGTCGCGCCGGGCGCAATGCGCGCGGCCGGGCCGCAGGATCGACCAGGTTTCGCACCTCCACCCCACGCTCGTCGCCACCCCGTCAATCGCCGGACGGCGAGTCGTGTAAAATCAAGCCATGTGGAACTAGAGGAGTGCTAAGGTTGCCCGCCCGCAGAGAGATGGCGGCTCAACATGAAGAACACGAGTTCAATCTTGGTACGAAAGCCGGCCTTGACCAGCATCCGAACAATGATTGTTCCTCAACTTTCAGGCGTTTCTCACCCTGCAGGCCCGGACGGGTCCACCCGGCGCTACCCGCCGGAGGGATTTCCGCCCCGCGAGGTCCGCCACAAAGAGCAATCGATAGTTCTTCAGAAGCCCGCCGACTCGTCTTGCCGGAGGGTTCCCGGCCTTAATAATCTCGCCGGCGGCCGCCGAAGCCACCACGACCGCCACCCCCCCCGCCGCGGGGGCGCGAGAAGTCCGTGCGTGGCGGGCGCGCTTCATTGACGGTCAAGGGACGGCCCTCGAGAGACTTTCCATTCAGCCCTGCGATTGCCTTCTGAATGTCTTCACCTTCGCCGAGTTCGACAAAGCCGAAGCCTCGCGGCGTCCCTGTCATCTTGTCGCGGACCACCACCGCCGAGGCCACTTGAAAGCCCGCGCCGGTTACAAACTCGCCGAGCGTCGCATCGGTAGCGCTGTGGGGTAAATTACCTACGAAAAGTTTAGTTGGCATATTGCTCTCTGATCCTCCAAGGTGGAACGGCCTTTGGGGCCTGCTCCGTTAGGTTGTATTTCAGGTTATAGTTCCCCGGGACGATGCCCGAGGCGCTCCGGGGATGAAGATCCCGAAGCCTGTTGTGCGACGATGGCAGCCTTCGGCGGGTCAGACAGAACGTCAAACGGGTTCATCTCCGCCCCCAGCGATTTTCCGGGCTGTCGGCCAGCGGCTCGACACGCCCCTCCTTCTTCTTTGCCTGCGGCTTTTTCGGATTGTGCTCCAGCAAGTAATCCTTGATGTCCCCTTCCCCGATGCTCAGGCAGGCCTCAGTGCGCGATTCAGAGGTTTGCGCTCGTAATTCCTTGACCAGGCGCGCATAACAGATGCCCGGACCATCTTGAAGGCCTAGACAATCCGGCCGAAACGCCTCGGCTTCGACTTTGACGGTGAAATCGCGCGCCTCCTGGGGCACATCTATGACATGAAAAGTATAAGTGCGAGAACCGGTAGCAGAATCGAAGCCCACATATTGAATGTACATGCCAGAATCCTTCAGCGTGACTCGGCTCGCGCCGTGTGACTGGTTATTAAGAGTCTAACCATCATTGAAACCCTCGTTCCTTCTTTCGGAAGGTAGTTTCGTCTTCATCAAACTCCAACGAGCACAACCCGGCGGTGTTCATCGAACCGAGCTGCAGCATGAGATAACCAGACTTAGTTCGGGAAATTAAGGGCGTGTCTAAGAGAGGCTCCTCTCGTTAACCATGATGGGTGAATTTACTTTACTTGTCAAGACAATTATGCGAATCTCTAAAAGTCGGGTCGAAATGAACTTCTCGAAGTTAACCGGGGGCTAGTTGCCATGGATCTGCCTTTCATCATCAGACAGCGGCTTGAGCAACTTGGACATGAGCAGAGAGATTTGGCGGTTGCTGCCCAAGTCACGGAGTCTTATATTTCGCAGTTACTTACGAGGAAAAAAGCGCCCCCCGCCCCGGAGCGGACAGATATCTACGGCAAGATCGAGGAATTCTTGAAGTTCCGGCGCGGAGAGCTCACGAAGCTGGTTGAGTTACAGCGACAGGAAGAGTTGAAGCGGAAACTGGCCGATCCACCCGCGCCGTTGTTTAAAGAAGTTCGCGAATTGGTCCTTCGTAAGTGCAAACTTGACAAACAGAGGCAAGTCCGGGCGATTTTCGAACGACAACCTTTCGGTGAACTTGAACTTCTGGTCACCCAAAAACTTGTGGATGTGGTCAAGGGAGTTACCAAGCAAGAACTGGAGAGCGAGAGTTGGCTCCGCTTGGTCGTAAGGGTTAGTGGTCGAAGTTACGAGGAGATGCGGGTGGCGATTCTCGACTTCCTGGATACGGACGTATTCAATGTGTCGAGTGAGCAATGCACCTCTTTCCTGGATCCCCTAATCGAATCTTGGGATATTGACCTTGCGACTTTTAGCCTTGAAATCGTTTTGAACCGCAGGATGGCCCCTCGGCACATCAGGAGGTTCGCATTCGTTGAACAACCCGAAACTGCCGGCGAGGAGGAGCGGGGGCTGAAGGAATTCCTACACGATACTTCTCTCAGTGGTGGGGCCACCGAAGCAGAAACCGAGTTCTTGAGGGCTCTAAGATTCAAGGGGAGACACCCCACTCCGCTCTACTACTACCGTGAATTGCAAAATCTTCGCGATCCCTTGCATTTTCGAGGCCCGGTCTTGCAAGTCCCGGGCACGCCGGAGGCCGCAGACCTTCCGCAAAATGCTGACCGTTCCAAGACTCAGCTCGCGTCGTAACAGGCTGCTGAAGAGGGTGGGGCGGCGCCGTTCAGCTTGGCAGAAATTATGCGCAGCGCAGAGTCTCCGCTTTTGAGACTCTTGTTCGTTTAGGGGAGGAACCTTTGTCGCCTGCACTTCAGGAACAGGATGACCGGCTTCGCGGGCTCATCAACTTGGGCAAGGAACGGGGCTATGTGCTGTTTGACGAGTTGAACGAAGTGGTGCCCGGCGAGACGCAAACCGCCGCGGAGGTTGGCAGGCTTTTCTCCGCCTTCGAGGGCCACGACATCCGCATCTACGAAGACGCTCCTGTAGCGATGCCGGCAAGCGGTTTGCCGGGGGTTGCTGAACACGTGGATAGCGAGACGGGAGAAGATTCCGTTCACGTTGAAGAGCGTGAACTCAACGACGCCGCACCCCTTCCGGACAAGACCAGCGATCCAGTCATGCTCTATCTTCGCGAGATGGGGAGTGTGCGACTGCTCAAGCGGGACGAGGAGGTGGCCCTCGCCAAGCGCATGGAGCGCGGCCGTGCGCTGGTGCTCAAGACCGTTTCTCGTTCTCCGCTTGTCCTCGAAGAGCTGATCGAAATGGGCAGGGAGTTGCGGAACGGTACACGTTCGATTCGAGAGGTCGTCCATTTCGATGAGGAACATGTGACGGCGGAAGAAATCGCCAAGAAGACCCGACAGACGCTCCGGGCTATCGACAAGATTAAGCGACTCTACGGCGCAGGACTTCAGCAGGCCGCTCGGCTAAGCAACCTTCCGGGTTCAAAGCAACGCGCTCATCTCCGGGCGCGGCGCCAATTGTCGCGGACGCGGGTTGAGATGTCGCGACTGGCTCGCTCCATGGGGTTGCACCCGCTCGAAAAGAAGCGCCTGGTTGAGAAGTTGCGGGGCCAGGTCGAGCGGATTCATTCCTTGGAGAGGGGGACGGTCCGGTTTGCGCCGTGCGCGGGCGCCGCGCCCGGCAAGGCCGCCGCTTCGCGCCAGGATCGGCGTGCGTGCCGCTCCCAGCTCAAGGAAATAGAGGAATCGAGCCTGATCGGGCTCACCGCCGCGAAACGTTCGCTGGCTCTGATCCTGCGCGGCGAGGCGGCAGCCGAACGAGCCAAGAAGCAGTTGACCGAGGCCAACCTTCGCCTTGTGGTGTCCATCGCCAAGAAGTATGCCAACCGCGGCCTGGAGTTTCTGGACTTGATCCAAGAGGGGAACATCGGCCTGATGAGGGGGGCCGACAAATTCGAGTGGCGGCGCGGCTACAAGTTCTCCACCTATGCCACCTGGTGGATTCGTCAGGCGGTCTCACGCGCCATCGCCGATAAGGCGCGGACGATTCGAGTGCCGGTGCACATGTCGGCCGCCATCATCAAACAGAGTCGCACCACCCAACAACTCGTCCAGGAGCTAGGTAGAGAGCCTACTTTCGAGGAGATCGCCCGGCGCCTGGAGGTCAGCGTCGAGAAAGTGCGCAGCACCAAGAGGGTTGCTCAGCGGACCATGTCTTTGGAGACGCCCATTGGGACGGACGGCGAGTCGGACCTGGGCGACTTGATCGAGGACAAAGCTCTTGTTTCGCCGTCCGACGCGGTTATCAGACTCAACCTGAAGGAGCGGATGGCTGGCATGTTGAAGACGCTCACCACCCGCGAGGAAGCCATAATCCGGATGCGGTTTGGCCTGGACGATGGCACCGAACGCACTCTTGAGGAAGTCGGCCGGGTCTATGCAGTTACTCGCGAGCGGATCCGCCAGATCGAAGCCAAGGCGCTGCGGAAACTCCGCCATCCGTTGCGGTCGAGACATTTTCGGGTCTTCCTCCAAGACTCTTGCTAAAATAGCAGGGAGGCCGCACCGGCCCTCAAAACCCGGCGCCTCCGGGAAGGTATATTAGGGGAAGGAGAGAAATGAAAAGCCTGTTTGTTGGTAACTTGAGCTTCCAAACGACGGAAAGCGATTTGACCACGCTGTTCAAAGGGTTCGGGGAAGTTAAACGGGTCCAAATTGCGACGGACCGGGAAACTGGCCGAGCCCGCGGGTTTGCCTTCGTCGAAATGCCCAACGATGAAGAAGCGGCCAAGGCGATTGCTGGACTTGATGGAAAGGTGTTTGGTGGTCGCAACCTTAAAGTGAACGAAGCGCGTCCCAGAGCGGAGCGGGCCCCCGCCCGCAACAGTAGCGGTACAGGGCCAAGGCAGGGTAAATTCTCAAATGAGGACTACCGCGAATCCGCACGCCAGCCGCGTGAACCCCGCTGGTAGTCCCAACCGATGCGTTGGGAATATTGTCTGCGTACATTCGTATTCTAAGGAGACTTGATGGGCACTACCCCCGAGAAACGTCGAAAGGAAATGAAGCGATTGGAGAAGCAGCGCGAGAAGGCCGAACGCCGCAACCAAAGAAAACTTGCCAGCCGTCGGCAGAAAGAGATTCTCGCCGATGGCGCCAACCCCGCCGGCAACGGAGCCTTGACAGCAAGCGCGGCCGAACCCTCCGAGTCGGCGCCTCAAGATTGATCCCCCAGACCGGGCGCGCCCTCCTGTCCCGGTAGGGCGTCGCCCCATCTTGCTCACTTCCCAATGACGGCGATCGTGAACGGAGGAATCTGGGTTGAGAGCTTCTTGCGACGCGCGGGACGGGGTTTGGGCGGAGGAGCTTCGTCGGTAAGTTCGACAGTCATGAGCTGGGTGACAAATTTCTTGATTCCGTGGAGGTGGAAGTCGATGGAGGTGCGCTCGGCGTTCGATTGGGTCACCGATCCGAGACCGTATTGAGCGTGCTTGACGAATTGTCCTTCCGCGAGTACCTGCATAAAAGCCTCCTCGAACACGAGTCCTAGATTCTACCAGACGTTAACCCCCGCCTCCGTTACTCCCGAGGGTGCTGAGACCTCCTTCGGGTCCATCGACCGGCAACAGGTTTTTCCCCTGCCGACAGTGCCGATCCTTCGAGCCGTGGCTGGAGGCTAAGGGCGGAAGTTGAGCTTGTTTGCTTGCCGGGCATTTTCCAGCGATTAGAGCGACGGCAAGGTTTGTTCTGCCTATCGAACCTCAGCCTTCCTGGCGTCCTCACCCTATTGGCTTAAGTGACCGCGAAGATGTTCCGTCATGCTCAGACGCGGCAATGGCTGTAGTCGTTGTTTTGCTGCTCATTGCATCCCGTATTTCTCGGAGGCGCTTCCGAAGCAGAATCCTGTGCTTCCGTAACCGGCCGAATCTGGCTTTGTCGCCGTTTCGTACCGACATAATGCCCTCCTTTGCGAACTCTCCGGTTCAGTTCCGACGGCCACGAATCTGGGGCGATCCCATTCAGCGGCACCTATGACCCCCCCTGCACGATGGGATCGTAGCCGCGAGTAAACACTGCGAGCCTGCATGAGTACCTAAATGAATCGCGTCTGGGAGGCCCGTCTGCAGATTGCCTGATCTGATTCAGGCAGCCCGGAAGGTGAGAGTGGATGGGCTCATCTTCTCAACTAAGATACGGCACTTAACTCTTTTTGTCAAGGTAAACCGGCTAGTTTAGAAAAATTTAATAAATATGGTTAAACTCGAGGGCACCGTGATTGCGTCAGGGCGGCGGCGGTGGCGCCAAATGAGAAGCGTGCGGTCTCACCCGTGGGCTTCAGAGCTTCATGTATGAAGTGAAGCGGACCCACACAGCGACCTTTGTTGGTGTCTCCGTGCTGCTAGCCGCCGTGGCACTACTGGCTACATACATCGCCGTCCGCCGGGCAACCCAAGTTGATCCCATGGTGGCGCTGAGATACGAATAGGTATGAGGTGTCAGAAAGTCCGAAGATAAATGTTAGTAGAGATTGAAATACGGTCGCGCTGATGAAACCTTTTAGATAATATCCTAGTCCATGTATGCAGGGAGGCACGCTGATGCATCACGCTGCAAGCCCTCCTTCAACACTCCCACTCTTGATCATCCAGGCCCGAGCCCGGGGCAAGGAACAGCTTGGAAATGAGATCGCCAACCGTGCCACCGCACAAATTGCTTTTCACAACGCCGGTGACGCTAAAAAGACGCTGCCCGCTAGATCAGAAGGCAAGCGAGGCCGATTTGTTGCATGTCGGGAGGAACCAGATGCAAAACCGTTCATTCAAGTCCTGGCGTTATAGTCTCGTGATTTTCGGGGGCGCGGGGCTCTTTTCCCTGGCGACGTTCGCTTCGCCGCGCCCGCAAGTCCAAGAGCCTCTGCCTCCCGCCACGGCGGGTGCCGCGACCGTTCAAACCTCGCCCGAAAAGGAAATTGCCGCCCAGGATGTTCAACCCTCCGTCACCTTCCGCGTGCAGCGCAACATGGTGGTGGTGCGCGTCATCGTCCGAGACGCCAAAGGCCGTCCTGTTCCCAAGCTGGGAAAAGAGGACTTCCGTTTGTTCGACAACGGCAAGGCGCAGGCGATCGATCAGTTTTCGGTGGAATCGCCGCGGGTGGCTCCGGCCACCGCACCGGCGGCGCCCGGCAAGCCATCCGAGGAGAAGCCGGCCCCAGAACCGGCGCCGCCATCGACGTTTGTGGCCCCTCAGAACTTCCAGGCGCTCTACTTCGACGACATTCAATCGGAGTCTTCGGACATCAAACGTGCCCGCGATGCGGCGGAGAGGTATGTGGCGACCACTTTGAGGCCGGCCGACCGGGTGGGTATCTTCACCACCTCGGGGCAGGGGGCTCTCGATTTCACGGCGGATCGCGAGAAGCTCCACGAGGCTCTCTCCAGCCTCCGGCCTAGGCCCCTCTTCGCGTACTCATCTGTCTGTTCTGTTATCAGCCCGTTTGAAGCCATGCTCATCTTAAGCAACCCCCTTGCTCTCGCCATCCTCCAAGATCAGGCTAAGGAGTGCGGCGGGGGTAGTAGGCAGCTAATGAACGCGGCGATGGCGCAGGCGGCACTGGAACGCTTGAACAGCGACGGCCGGCTGACGTCTGAGTCGGTGCTGCGCGGCCTCGATCAAGTCGTTCGCCGCATCGCGCTGCTTCCTGGGCAGCGTAGTGTCATTGTGCTCTCTCCCGGGCTTCTTGATTTTAGCTCTGGGACCAGTGTCTATGAAATCGCCGAGCGCGCCAGCCGCGCGGGTGTAGTGATCAACGCCCTCAACCTGGGCGGCCTCTACGCGATCATTCCCGGTGGGGATGCCAGCGAGGGCGTTGCACCCGACGGGCCGCCGACGAAGTTCACTTCCCCGGGGCTGGAAGGGATGGCCGAGGTGGGCGCTTACTCCCGCGTCGAAGATGTACTTTTTGATTTCGCGGCCATCACCGGCGGCCAAGTCTTCGACAACGACAATGACCTGGAGAAGGGCCTGCGCCGGGTGGGGACGCTGGCGGATGTCTATTACGTGCTGGCCTTTTCTCCCGGGAACCTGAAGCTTGACGGCCGCTACCATCAGCTCAAAGTCAGCTTGGTGCATCCGGCTCGGCTCACCGTTCAGGCGCGGCACGGCTATTTCGCCCCCAAAGCCTCGGAGGACGCGGCGGCCAGGGCCAAGGAAGAAATCCAGCAGGCAACGTACTCTCAAGACGAACTGAAGGAACTGCCGATTGACGTGCACACGCAGTATTACAAAGTCAACGAAGCCGGCGCGCGGCTGACCGTGCTTACGCACCTTGACCTCAGCACTCTTCACTTTCGTAGGGATGCGGACCGCAGCGGGAACGAGGTAACTTTCTTAACCGTACTCTTCGACAGGGATGGAAAGTACGTGACGGCAAGGCAGAAGCTGGTGAAATTTCAGCTCCGCGATGCTTCGCTCGCGAGGTACACGCAGACCGGAATAACCATAAAGGCGGAGTTCGACGTGGCACCCGGCACCTATATGGTTCGCCAGATCGTGCGGGACTCGGAGGCGGGCCAATTATCGGGCCTGAACCGTACCGTGGAGATACCTGATTAGGGGGTGGTGTATGCGCGAGGTTGAAACCAGAGTGAGGTGAATGGTATGCGTACTCGATGCGGCAGTTGGATATTTGTATTCTGCTTTTCGCTTCTTTCTGGACTTGCACAGCAGAATGGATCTGCGGCGCAGTCCGAACCTCCGACGTCTGTCCCGCTTGATAGTACCCACAACCGCATAACGCTCGATGTGGTGGTGACCGACAAGTCCGGAAGGCCGATCCCCGGCCTGCAACAGCAAGACTTTACGCTCCTGGACAACAAACGCTCGCAGAAGATCGTGTCTTTTCAGGCCGTCGAGGGCGGGGCCGCGACGGTTGATCCGCCCGTGGAGGTTATCTTGCTCGTTGATGACGTCAACACTTCCCCCTCACAAGCAACCTTCGCTCGGGACCAAATCGAGAGGTTTCTGCTGCGAAACGGCGGGCAGTTGGCCCGTCCGGTATCGACGGTCATCGTTACCGATTCGGGAATGACGATCGTGGACACATCTTCACGAGATGGAAACGCTGTGATTGCAGACCTGCGGCAGAAGAAAATCGGTTTACGCTCAATTGTCAGGTCATCAGATAACGGTGCCGGCGTCCGCGTAGAGTTGTCTCTCAACGCGCTCCAACAACTCGCTCACTATGAAGCGCCAAGGCCTGGACGAAAACTCGCGGTTTGGATTAGCCCGGGTTGGCCTCTGGTGTCCGCGCCGCTGAACTCAAGGCAGGAGCAGGACGTTTTCAACCACATTGTCGCTTTTTCGGACCGGCTGCGACAGGCTGGCATTACTCTTTACGAAATCGATCCGTTGGGGGTAGCGGACGCGGGCGGAGTGAGAACGTCACTGTATCAGGACTTCTTAAAACCAGTGAAGAAAGCAAAAGGGGCGCAGTTTGGAAACCTCGGACTGCAAGTTCTTGCGTATCAAACTGGAGGCCGGGTTCTCAATTCAAATAACGATGTGGCGGGCGAGATCGAAGCGTGCGTTGCGGACGCGAATGCCTTTTACGTCCTCTCCATTGACGGCCTTTCCGGGGACGGTCCAAACGAGTACCATGCGCTCGAGGTAAAGATTGATAAGCCCGGATTGAAGGCGCGCACGCGCACCGGGTACTACGCCCAGCCAAACGATTAGCCATCGCTTCGTCCCCCTGCATCTGGATCCTTGCGACGAGCGGGTCGGGACGACATGGTTAGGCAGTGGTGCGGGCGAAGGACTGAGAGTGTAGAGTAAGGCTACGAATCCGGTGGGGGTGGCGAGATCAAGGGCGAAAACTTATCAGGGGCGATGCGGGCAAATGAGGCGGTGGCGCGGGAAACGGCCGGACAACAGGGCTCGTAGGGGCGGCCCTTGTGGCCGCCCTTCGTGCATTTTCGTAACCCGCAATTCCATTGACTCCCGCCTTCCACAGGTCTACACAGGGGCTATGTTGCGTGCATCTGTTCGCACTTGCCTGGTGGTTATCCTTTTGATGCCGGCGGCGGAGCTCTGCTTCGCCGCGGGGAGGGAGAAGTGGACCGAGGTCCGCAGTCCGGACCTTCTCGTTCTTACGGATTGCAACGAAAGGCAAGGGCGGCGCGTAGCTTTACAGTTCGAGCTGATGCGCTCCGTCTTCCGCCAATTCTTCAACCTTCCGGGAGCGGTGAAGGACCCGGTCGTCACCATTATCGCCGTCAAAGACGAGGATGGCCTGAAGCGCCTGATGCCCGAGTTCTGGGCTAGTAAGGGCTCGTCATTGTCGCACCCAGCGGCAGGCGTCTATGTGGCCGGGCCGGAAAGGGCCCGCATCGCACTCCGGCTCGACGTAACCGAGAACCAGGCGACGGACGACCCCTTCGAGGGCGCCCACTACGGATACGTCCATTTCCTCGCCGGCCACCTCCTCTCCCAACTGCCGCTGTGGTTGGTGGAGGGGTCGGCGGAGTTGTTTGGCAGCACGAAGGTGGAGGGCCGCCAGATCGTCGTCGGTACTCCCAGCAGCGCGAATCTCGAGGCTCTGCACGGAACCAAACTGCTTCCGCTCGCCAATCTGTTTGCCGTAGACGCCTCTTCGCCTTACTACCACGAGGAGAACAGGACCTCGATCTTTTACGCACAGTCCTGGCTGCTTACGAAGTACCTGGTCACCCGCGACTGGCGGGAGGGAACGCACCGCGTCGCCGATTTTGTGGGTCTGTTGGGGCAGAGCGTGAAACCAGAGGAAGCGGCGCGGCGCACCATCGGCGACCCTGTACTCCTCCAGAAAGAGTTACATCGATACCTGCGTTTCCATCTTCGCACCGTCGCGGGCCCACCCGTGCCACCCCCGCTCGATGCCAACGCTTTCACGGCCGGGCCTGCTTCGCCGGCGGAATTGGAGACGGCGATGGCCGAATTCATGTTTGCGGCCGACTATGCCGACGCCATGGCGAAGCTACCCGGTGAGAAGCGCGATGCCCCCGCCCGCCCGGCGATGGCCCGGCAGCAGCAGGAGCACCAGAAGAGAATGGAAGAAAGCGAAGCGGAGATGAGCGATCAACGCGCTCAGCCCGATCAACCCGAGCGCCCCGAACTCGAGACCATCCCCAAGCTAGCCGAGGGGATCATCGAAAAAGCGGAGTGTAACGGCGGCGCGACGATCGACGTCACGGTCAAAACCAGCTCTGGAGAAATTCACCTTTACAGCGACCGTTACATGAAGCTGTTCTATAGCGCTCTCGACTTCACGCTGAAAGAAAACATGAATCCCTGCCGGGATCTCGAAGGCTGGCACGCGCGCATCAGCTACCGCCCCGCCAAGGACCCGGCAAATCCCGGCGAGATGATGGCGGTGGTGCTGGTGAAGGACTGAGAGTGTAGAACCAGCAGACGATCGGCGGCTGGCGGAGCCACGTACCGTACGTTACGTGGCGGAGGGGGTGGGTTCGAACCCACGTGTCTGCTTTTGGCAAGCCAGACGCTTCGAGGCGCCTTACGTTGGGAATTATCCCTGATGCTTTGCGATCAGCTCCCGGACCGTGGACACGAGTTCATGAGGAATTTTCATCACTGCCTCGTCTTGATTCTCAAATGCCGCCTCGTCCTCGGCCAGAGCTTCTTCTGGGGTTTGCCGCTCGTAATGCTCGAGTACCCTTCGAACTCTTTCTTCGTCCCATCCGGCGGGAAAATTACTGTCCCTCATACCTTTCTCCTGCGCCTACGTCTGCGGTAGGCAATCAACGGCTTGCCTTTCAGTTCGTATGCCGTGATCACAAACACACTGTCCGGTTCCGGGTCGGGAACATAGACAATCCTCAAATACCGCCCCGAGCCGGCCTGGCCAACGGCGATCCTGGAGCCCTCGTCCCCGGGTCGATCTTCGCCCGGAGCCTGCGGCACATCCTCAACCTCGGCTTCATTAACACTGTGCTTGTAGATGTGGGGCTGCCCCGTCGAAGGGTCCAAGTAAAAGCGAATGTTCATCGCCAGCTAACAACAACCTAAACCAAAACTGACGGAGGGGGTGGGATTCGAAGCCATGCACCGTGATTTTCCCGAAAATTATGGTAGATTCCTACATGCCTGATGTCAAGGGCGTTTTGCGCCATGTTGGAGTTATTGCGGGATTTCCTGGAACATTTTCCACCGCCATTTTCGCCATTTGTCTTAGGAAGATTTGCGAAGACACAGGGACGTTCAACTGAGAGTCGGTCTCGATAGCCATATTCGCCGTTACGCACTATTCCGGCGCTTGCACGCGTTCCGTCTTCACAACCTTCAATGTGCCATCGGACCACTAGCCCAAAGTGATAGGCATAGTTCGGCAAGAGTTCGCTAGCCCGTCGTCAGATCTTGAACTCAGCGGACGCGCGTGCTAGCATAACATCATTAGTTCTCGCGGGCCGGCCTGTGGCAGGGGCGGGCTGCAGAGTCTAGCATGCTCAACAATCTGGGCAAGTTTAAGATTGTCTCGGAGGTGGGACATGGCGCCATGGGCGTGGTGTACCGGGCGGAGGACAACCTCGGACGATCGGTGGCTCTCAAGGTTCTTCCCCCACGGTTAGCGGGGGACCCGGACCTTGTTCAGCGCTTCAACCGTGAAGCCCGGTCGGCGGCGGGGCTCAGCCACCCGAATATCGTGGTGATTTACGAAAGCTCCCAGATTGAGGACACATCGTACATCGCCATGGAGTTCATCGAGGGCGAGAGCCTCGACCAGATCATCTCGTCCCGCAGGGCAGTTCCGATCGTCAAGAAGCTCGACATTATCATTCAAACCTGCCGAGGGCTGCAGTATGCCCACAAGAAACAGGTCGTCCACCGCGACATCAAGCCCAGCAACATTATGGTGGACCACGATGGGACGGTAAAGATTGTGGACTTCGGTATCGCCCACCTCGGCGGGGGGACGATGCTGACTCTGACTCAAGACGGCCAGAGACTGGGAACGCCGTCGTACATGTCGCCCGAGCAAACCCAGGGGAAGGCGGTGGATGGCCGCTCGGACATCTTTTCCATCGGCGTGATGTTGTTCGAACTGTTGACCTACCAGAAGCCATTCCCGGGAAATGATATCGCGACTGTTTGGTACAAGATTCAAAACGAACCTCCGCAACCGCTGAGCGAACTGCTTCCTACCTGTCCTCCTGACCTCGAGAAGGCCGTCAACAAGGCGTTGGCGAAGAATCGCGAGGACCGCTTTCAGACGGCTGAAGACTTGGCCTTCGCGCTTCAGCAAGTCAGCGACTACTTCAAGCACGACATGATCGATCTCTATGTTCAGGAAGGGCGCCGCCATCTCGAGTCAGGCAATCTCACGGTCGCGAAGGAGTCGATTCAAAGGGCCCTCGAGATTGACAGCACCCACGAGGTTGCTAAAAGTCTGTTCCAGCGGGTGCAGGGGCAGATTGAAGCCCGCCGGCGCGCACAACGAGTTGATCAGGTGCTGCGCCAGGCAATGGAGGCTCTGCACGCGAGCCAGTATGACCAAGCCATCGCCCTGCTTGATGAGGCACTGCAACTGGAGCCGGCCCACGAAAAAGCCCGGCAATACAGAACCCTTGCAGTGGAGCAGCGCGAGCGGTTACGGAAAATCAATCAGCATATGGAGCGCGCCGAGAGGCTGGTGGCCGACGCGGATTTGCAGGGCGCCAAAGAGTCACTGGAGGCAGTCCTGGCGCTGGATGGCGAGCACAGCGCGGCCCGGAGCAAGCTGGAGTGGGTGCTCAAGGAACTCGCCGAACAAGAGCGCCAGCGGCAGGTTCGCCAGTATACGCAAGATGGCAAAGACTGTCTGGCGCAGAAGAACTTCGACCAGGCAAGGGAGTTGTTGGAGAAGGCGCTGGCTCTGGATCCCATTAACATTGAGGTTGAAGCTCTGCTACGCCAGCTCCGAACCGCCCAGCAAAAGGAAAAGGAACGGCAGCGGCGGGAGGGACGCCTGACAAGCATCCAGGGAGCGCTCAACACCCGAGAATACGACCAGGCTGTGGCCTTGGCCGAGCAGGCTTTAGAAGAGTTTCCCGCGGACCCTCAGGTGCTGAAAATTTACGCCCAGGCGTTGCGCTTTGCCGAGCTCGAGACTCGCCGGCGCTACGTGGAAGAACAACTCCGCATCGCCCGCGGTTTCTTCCAGAAGGACGAGTACGCCGAGGCGGTGAGTGTGCTCCAAGGCGCACTCGTGAAAGTTCCCAATGAAGTCCGTCTGACAGCTTACTTGAAGACGGTTCAGGAGGCGCAGCAACAAGCGGCTGTTGAGAGCCTGAGGCGCACTGTTATTCGTAAGGCCGGGGCTCTGATCCGGGAGAAGAAGTTTGCTGAGGCGATTGCCGCTTTGCAAGCGGCTCTGGCGCAGGGGGGCGAATCACCTGAGATTCTGGAGGTGTTGCAGTTTGCGCGCGAGCAGCAGTCTGAGCAGCAGGAGGTAGCGCGCCTCCAGCAGGTGCTCACCTGGGCGGAGACCCAACTGCGCGAACAGAACTTCGAGGAAGCCCTGCGCATCCTTGATCTGGCGCGGCGGGAATCGAGCTCCGCTGATCTTGAGGCGCTGCTGGCCAGCGCTCGCGAGCAACAGCGGCAATTCGAACAACAACGGGTTGAGGTGATGCAGCAGGCTCGCCGTTTGCTCGAGGGTGGAGAACCCACGGCCGCCCTGGCCCTGCTTGAGGCTGCGCCCAAGGCCTGCTTCAAGAACGAAGAGTTCAGGCAGCTCCATGCCCAATGCCTCGCGGGCCTCGACCGTGCCGCTTCCATCCGAGGCGCCGCCGCGAAGGTGGAAAAAGCTGCCGCCGAGGGGAACCTGGATAATGCCCAAAAGCTGCTCCACCAAGCCCTCGAAACCTACCCGAATGAAGCCGTTCTGTTGGCCGCCCAAGAGCGCTTGCGCGCTGAAGAATTTGGCTTGCAGCGCGATGCGTGGCGCAAGCTGATCGGCCAAGCCAAGGCCGCCATCGACCGCATGGACTACGAGCGGGCGATGGGGATTCTCGCCGCTCTGCCACCGGAGCTGTCCAAAGCCCCCGAGTTGGCTGCGGAAGGCCGAGACTTGCAAGAACAGGCCCGGCAGGGCGCGCGTGCGCTGGCCTCGCGCCAGGAGGCCATTCAGGCCGCAAACGAGCACATCCGCAACAACCAATTGGCACTTGCCATTGCAACCTTGGAGAAGGCTTCGGCGGAGGCAGGCGAGTCCCCTGAACTGGCGGAGCTTCTCCGGTTCGCGCGTGATCGGCGGGATGAGCGCACCCGCCAGGCAGTCGGCAAGGCCCAAGCGCTCCTGGCTGAGGACGCCTATCCGGAAGCGATTGGCATCCTCGAGCAATCTGAGAAGGACTTGAGCACAGACGAAATCAGAGTCCTCCTCGCTAGCGCTCGGGACCGGGAGCGGGAGTTTGGGCTGCGCCGCCAGGAAACTTTGCAACAGGCTCGGCGGCTCCTCGAGGCGGGCGATGCGGTTAAAGCCGCCGCCCTGCTTGACGCCGCGCCCAAGGCCTACGTCAAGGATGAAGAGTACCAGAATCTGTACACTCAGTGCCGTGAACGGCTCGAGCTGGCCAAATTCGTCAGTTCAACGCGGACGCAGGTGGAGAACTGCCTGGAGAGTCAGGACCTTGTCCATGCCGAAGCTGCGCTCCAGCAGGCCCTCCGGAAGTACCCTGAAGAGCCCGTTTTCCTTGCCCTTCAGGCGCGTCTGGGGAACGAGCGGTCCCGTTTGCGTCGCCTGGAATGGACGAAGCACGTCGAGGACGCGACAATCGCCTTGGACCGGACCGATTACGTAGGCGCTCTGGAAGCTCTCGAAGCGCTCCCCTCGGAGGTCTCCGAGGAGCCCGATTTGGCTTCCAAGGCTCGAACTCTTCGAGGCAAAGCCGGCCAAATCGAGCGCCGGTTGGCTGCGCGCCGGCAGGCTCTGGACGAGGCCAAGCGGTGGATTTCCGCCAACGACTTTGCGGCGGCCATAGAAGTATTGGAAAAAGCGCAGGCCCGCGATGGCCCTTCGCCCGAATTGAAGGAGCTTCTGGAATTCGCGCGCCTGAGGAAGATTGAACACGACCGCCAGGATCGGGTCCGGCAGTTGCAGGTGAAAGTTCAGCAACTCCTGGCTGAGGACAACTACGATGAAGCGCGGCGTGTGCTCGATCAGGCGCAGGGCCTGTTGGACCCCGCTGAATTTGGGGCGCAGCTTGCGGCGGTCCGCGAGCGGCAACAGCAGTTCGAGGAACGGCAAAAGCAAACCCTGGCGCGCGTTCGGCAACTGCTTGCAGCCGGCAACGCGGCCGAGGCCCAGTCCGTCCTGGACTCCGCGCCAAAGGCGTACTTCAAGAATGAGGAATTCAGCCGCGTTAATGCCGAGTGCAAGGAGCAAGTGGCGCGCTCCGTTTTTGTTCAGTCCCACTTGAAGCAGTTCGAGGCCTCTATCGGGGTTCAGGATTTCGCGCGGGCCGAGGGGTTGTTGCAGCGGGCGTTGCATACTTACCCTCAGGATGCGGGATTGCTCGCAGCACGAAAGCGGCTCGAAGATGCGCGGCTGCGTTGGCAGGAGGCCCAATGGAGCAAGGTCATCGACGAAGCGAAGGCCGCACTTGCTCACGGGACCTTTCAGCGTGCCATCGACCTGCTTGGCCCGCTGCAGCCGGAAATCGGAGCGATTCCTGGATTGGGATCCCAGGCTGCTGCTCTGCTGGACGAGGCACGCCGGAAGGAGAAAACGGCCGCAATCAGCCGCGAGGCGGCTCGCGTCGCTCAAGAGCAATTGAAGCAAGGCGAGCACCTGCGCGCCATCGAAACTCTCGAAAAGGCTCTGGCGGTCGCCGGTTCATCGCCTGAGATTGACCGCCTGCTGAAACTTGCTCGTGAGCAGGTTGAGCAAGCCCGGCAGGAACGTATCCGCGGCGCCTTGGAACAAGCCCGCCAACTCCTGAGGAGCAACAAACACCAGGAAGCGGTCAACCTTCTTGAACAGGCCCGGCGTGAAGGGGGCGCAAAAGAAATAGACTCCTTGCTCGCAGAGGTAAGGGAGCAGCTCCTTCGGGCGAAGCAACTGGACGAAATTCTGCAACAAGCTCGCGCACTGCTGGCGGCCGGCAAGGCCGCGCAAGCGCTTGCGCTGCTCGACAGGGCACCCAAAGCCTTCCTCGAAAACGTCGAGTTCAGCCGCCTTCATGCCGACTGCAGCGAAAGGGTGCGTCGGGCCGAGTTCATCAGCTCGATCGGCACCCGCTTCGAAGCTTTCCTCAGCGCCGGTGACGTCGCCCAAGTCAGAACCGCGCTGGATGGGGCGCTGGAAAAATACCCGAATGAACCGGCGCTGCTGGCGCTCGAGAAACGCCTCAAAGAGGAGGAATCGCGGTTAGAGCGCGCGGAGCGCGTGAAGCAGGTCGAAAGGGCGAGAGCGGCGCTCGAGCGGCAGGAGTATCGAGGGGCACTCGAGATCTTCAAGACACTGCCGTCCGATTTGAGTGAGACGCCGGAGTTGGTTTCAGTAGTGCCCGAGTTACTGGAACGGGCCCGGCGCATGGAGCAGCAGGCGCTCCAGCGGCAACAAGCCCTTCGCGAGGCCACCGAACAGATTTCCAAGAACCAGTACGCGCAGGCGATCGCGACGCTCGAGACGGCGGCGGCGAAGGCAGGTTCGTCGGCCGAGACCGATGCGCTGTTGCGCTCCGCACAAGAGGGACTGCGCCGGGAGCGGGACCACCACCGCGATCAGCTTCTCGCCATCGAGCAGAAGATTTCCAATACGAGAAAATCAAAGCTCGAGGAATTGGCGCGTCAGGTTCAGCAGATTGCCGCGGGTTACAGCGCGGACGACGAGCTTGCCTCCATCGCAGCACGTGTCCAGCAGCGCATCGCGGCGGGAATCGCGGCCCCTGCGCCGCCGAGAAAGCCGCTTCCCTGGCGCCGCGTGGCGCTGGGCGCGGCGGCCGCTGCAGTTCTCGTAATCGGGGCCAAAGTGGTCCAACGCCTGATCCATCCGCCGAAGCCGCCGGAACAGACGGTTCCCGTCGAAATCGTGTCCAACCGGGCCGGGGCCACGGTGCACGTCGACGGGAAACCGTGCATCACACCAAACTGCAAGTTTGAACTTTCGCCCGGCCAGCATCAGGTTCAGGCGGAGCTGGACGGCTACCAGACGTTCAGGGATACCTTAACGGTGGATGCCCAGCAGCGCCTGCATTCGTTCCCCCTCACCTTAATACCCAATCCGCGTCCCCAACCGCCTGCGGCCACCGCGGGAACGCTCGTCGTGCAAGCCGGACTGCGGGACGCGCAAGTCTATGTTGATGGACAGGAGCTCGGGCACACTGACGCTCAGGGCGTTTTCGCTCTGAAGCTCGAGGCGAAGGACCATGAAATACGAGTGGAGAGGGAAGGATATGCTCCGCTTACTAAACAGGTGAGCGTTGCTCAGGGCGGCTCGCAACGTGTCGTGTTCAGGCTGACTCCGCAGACTGGGAAGGTCGAGTCGAGCGGCAAGCCCAAAGGTGCGGAAGCCCCTACGGTCGCAGCCAATCCTACACCATCGAACCCGGAGGCTGGCACGGCTAGCACCACACCATCCCCCTCCGGAACCACGGTGACATCCAGTCAGGCTCCTGGGTCAGCCCCCTCGGGAACCTCGAACCCGGCTGTTACCTCTGGGATGGCCGGCAACGGACCGACTCAGGTCGTGGCTGGTTCGACGCAGGCGACAACAGGATCTCAGGGAACTGTGAAGGCCGGCGGCGCGATTCCAGACCTGGGGCCTACAAGTCCGTCCGCCACTGGAAGTACCAGCGCCTCGCGCGGCGGGATGAGCCGCGAATCGCCGGAGCAAGCGCAGATAGTCGCAACTCTAAATCGATTCAATGCTGCTTTTGCAAATGGAAAGCCGCGTGATCAAATCAAGTTGGTGAAAGAGGTGTGGCCCCAGTTTCCCCGTAACTATATCGAAGCAATGACCATGCCGCACGTCAAGGGCTTCGTCATAGAACTGCAGGAGGCAGAACCACCCCAAGTGAACGGCAATAATGCCTCGATTCTATGCCGATTCGGCCTGCGATATATTGAGAACGGACGTCCTTCGAGCTCACCGCCAAAGCCCGTACGGGTTACTCTCCACAAGGAAGACGGCGTCTGGACAATTGCTGGAGTGGGCCCCGGTTAGTAAGCGTAAGTCGCGTGCTGTAACAGGACGATTCGAGGGAATTCCAACTTATTTCGGTGTTGAACTAGGGTCACTGAAATATGGAGGAACGGACCGATCCAGCTTTGGACGCGGGTTCAGCCTCTTAAGCCCTCGATGCTCGATTTGTCGAAACGTTGCCTACGGTTATAGGTTGAAAGGTACCCGTAGAAGGCGCCCAAACAGTGACCTTAATGTTGAGATCATACCTCCGGAACATCGTGGCGACCAGCTCGGCTGACGCTCTGTCTTTAAAACGCCATTCAATCGGGGTCGATCCTGCGACGTCAAGCTGTTTTCGAGCCTGCCCGAGTAACTCATAACCCTTTCTCATTTGATAATACAAATCTCTGAGAAATCTGCCTTCCGACTCGAAACCCTTCGCCTCAATCAAGGTGCCTGATTTGTACCCGTCGAACTGCACTCCCTTGACGTAGTAACCTTTACCTACCGGCGCTCCAGTGGCTAATTTCTGAAAAGCGGCAGCCGCACGGCTCATGTTGTCGGTCGCAAAATCCCATAGCCATGCGCCAAGTTTCGGCATATCTTCTCCCTGCTCGCAACTCCTTAGGCTTGACAGTTTCTCAGCCGGAAGCCAAAAATCAGCCCGGGTCACTCAGGGAGCTGAGTTGCGCCCGTCGCAAGGAACCCTTACACCCACGATCACCGCGCAGCCGCGAATCCAACTCATCTTAGCCGCGGGGCAAAACTGGGGGAGCCAAGTCGAGAAACACCCCGCTTCCTCCCCCGAGCGGCGACGGCAAGCCCGCAGTGCCGTTTCATCGAAACGTATAATTCAGGCCGTAAAACGGCACCAGGCGCGCCGTGAGACCGTTGTTATCAAATCGGGTCAGCATGTTGAACGTCGCCACCAAGTTGTGTGTGACCCGTAGTTTGTAGCCGAAAGCGCCGCTATATTGGCCGAACCAAACACGTCCCGCATTCACAAATCCGCACACGGCCGCAGTTTGCTCAAACACCAGCGACATTCCATTTCCGCAAGGGGACGTCTTTGCACTAGTCGGCGATACGCCGATAATGTTGGCACCCACACCGTCCCAAGTCATGTTTTGAATACCGTGGATCCATCCAATCTCGTTGCCGAGTACATCAACAACGATATCGCTGCGACCTCCTACCCCGATTTCTGCCCCTCCTACCCAAGAGAAGACATCCGGTAGGTAATCTTTCGTTGGGGTGTAGTAGGGAGAACCATAGTAGTTGATTGTGGCGCTTGTCGTCAGGGCGGTCTCGGCAGTACTTGTCAGCAACCCGCCCAGAATGCTTTTTCCAGTAAACTGCCATCCTGCGTTGAAGTGCGGCGAAATGACGATCCCATGTGACAGTTCTTTGGAGTATCGCGACACGGCGAGAAAGGGCCTGACCGCGGTCGTGCCGATGCCGAGGTAGTTCTTCGCGTCACCGGTGGGAAGCCGTACGTCCGCCCCGACAGCCACCACCGTCTTGGGGCTTACGAAGGCAGCGTACTTGCCTCGGACTAGGATGTCGCCGAAACCAGTCTTCCCGAGCGCACCGTTTCCAATATTAAACAGTGTCATCCCCTGGCCATTAATATCACCGCTCGGCGCGGCGCCGGGTGTAAAGGTATCTGAACACCAACAACCCCCAACACCTAGTCCATTCCCACCGTAGATCAAGCCATTGTACGTCCTTGCCTGAACGGCTGCGTGAACCTCCGGAAGCCCAACGGACAGATCGAACCGGTCGGTCACCCCGTAGGTCAGAAACGCCATATCTTGCGAGAGCCGAACATCCATCCCAATGGAATAGGTCACTGGATTACTCGTAGCGCCGAAGAGGGGCGCCGAGACAACGTTCTTGTCAAGCAGTGTGAGGTTGTTGAGCGACTTTCCATTGAATGACGTGAAATGAAAATCCTGGTTGGACAGGCCGATAAAAAACCTGCCCTTCCCGATCGTCTCGGCGCGTTCCGCGAAGATCGGCCCAAGCGTGCCGCTGGCCGGTACCTCCTGACCGCTTGCGGGGTCGATCTTCTTTAACACTGCTGAACCGGGAGAGGCAATGGGAATTGTCGAAAGCGCGGTGGCAATGCTGCCGCTGAGCGCGGCGTCCGCAATCGGGATGGCGGTGTTGGGCTTTTGATTGTAAGTCAGAGTATTCGGGGTTGTAGTGAAGCATCCAGGGCCTGGAACCGCCGTGGGGGGGGAGTTTTTAGGAGGATTGGCGCAGTTCGCAGCGGTGCCCGTTATGGCGAAGACGTTCGGGAGCGCGTTCATCAGGGTAAACGCCGTAGATTGATTTGTAGGGGTTACGGGAATGTTCAAAGTGGCCGAGTCCATCAGAACCTGATAGACGCTGTTGGGGGACTGGCCATTCGCAGCCCGCACCAACAGAACCGTCATCGTAACTAACGCAACTTTCTTGAACAAGCTTCACCTCCGTGGGGAAATTTCGCAGATTGCTATCTGCCGTCAAGGAGGGTCCATTTCTCGCAGCGCCGGTGGCGGTGCTTGAACCGAAGCACACGATTGGCGACGGTTCGCCCGCGCAGTACTCCCCGAGTTCACGGTCCCACACGCCTGCTTTCGCGCAGGTGTCAGCCAGACACGTGACCGCGCGCTTTCCGGGACAGCACGTGAAAACACACCTTACCGGCCCGGTTAAGAGCGCGCCTGAATTATTTAGAGAAATGACCTCCCTGAGCGAGCTCAGATTATCACCTTTCAGTTCGTGCTTGCAAGTGAAATCTGCGGAATTATGCACTTGACAAAGCATTTTGAATATGCCATAGTTGGAGCATGAAAAACGAAAACGGATTGCTTGCTCCTCAATACCGTGATGAAGATGCAGCGCGGCAACATCTGGAAAAGACTCGCTGGCCCGATGGTCCTGTATGCCCTCATTGCGGCGTGATTAACGAGGCTACAAAGCTAGATGCTCGTGCCGACTCTAAGAACGGAGTGCGCAAAGGCGTCTATCAGTGCAACGACTGCCGCAAACAATTCTCGATCACGGTTGGCACGATCTTCGAAGATTCACATATCCCGCTTCACAAATGGCTTTTGGCAGTTCACTTAATGTGCTCGTCAAAGAAAGGAATCTCTGCGCACCAGTTGATGCGGAATCTCAATTTAGGAAGCTATCGAACCGCTTGGTTCATGGCTCACCGCATCCGCTGGGCGCTAACGCAAGAGCCAATCAAAGAAGCTCTGGGCGGAATCGTTGAGGTCGATGAATGCTACATCGGCGGGAAAGTGCGAACCGGATCGCAAGCCGTAAAACCTGGAGAGCGCCCAAAAGATCACCCATCGGCAACCGATAATAAGGCTCCGGTCGTTTCAGTCTTGCAGCGCGGCGGCAAGGTACGGTCATATCATATCGAGAAAGTGAATGCGAAAAACATCCGGCCCATTATTGACCAGATGGTTGCTCCAGATGCCCACTTGATGACCGACACCTCAACTGTACTGGAGAGCGCGGGAGCCATTCGCCAGCACTCGCAGGTCAACCACAGCGCCAACGAGTATGTCCGCTATCAGGACAATGTTTGCATAACTACAAACAGCGTCGAAAGCTATTTTGCAATCTTGAAACGCGGTAATTATGGGGTGTATCATCACTGGAGCAAGAAATATATGCCCCAGTACTTGCGGGAGTTCGATTGGAGGTACAACCTGAGAACGGTTCCCGACATTGAGCGAACCGTCCTCCTTATGAAATCAGTGGGCGGCAAACGGCTATATTTGAAACCGCCCAAGAACAATTAGCTGAGTCGATCAAGCCACCCTTCCACGAGTCCGCTTGAAGGACTCACGCCAACCCTCGACAGAATAGAGGGTAGCGTGGTGGTGTGTGAAAGTCAAGTATTGGCTGGTCACTACATCCCGGTCGCGGAGTTGTGGCCACCATTCAATTTTGGAAGTCTTGATAAAGGCATCTTTGTGGTAATAGTCGGTTACATCGACGAAAGTTACGATGGCAAAAAAATTCCGTCTACCTTTTCTCTGACCTGTACCGTCGCTACTGGTAGTGAGTGGCCATATATCGAATTGGCATGGCTTAAATGCCTTGAGGAAAAGAATGCCTCATTACTGAGACAAGGAAGAAAACCTATATCTCGTTATCACTCACGCGACATCAATAACTTCCATGGGGATTTTGCCGACTGGACGGGGTCAGAGCGGAAGGAGTTTTGCGAAAAACTCATCAAAGTTTTTTCACATCATGATTGGGGATACGAAGGCTACGCAGTTAACCTCAAAGAAGTCGTCGAAAAATGGCCAGAGTACGAATCAGACCCATTCGTATGGGCATACGAGGTGCTTCTGAAGTTCATAATGCATGAAATTGGGAAGGGCGTCGTAACTGAAGTCCCCGACTATACCGTAACGCTATTTCATGAACGATGCGCGTACGATGGAGTTCTCCTTGAAGCATTCAATCAATTGATCAATGATCCAGGCTTTGCTTATAAGCATGTTTTCACAACCATTGCACCAATCGGCTGGGAGCGTTGTATTCCATTGCAACCCGCAGATTTAGTAGCCTACGAAAACTTCAAAGAAGTACATCGAGCAGAGGCAGTGAAAGAAGGTGATAAAGAACGTCCGCGCAGACTAATCTTTTCGGAGTTGATTTCTCTCGATAGCTTCGTTCCGCACTTAAAACAACTGACGAGAGAAAACATAGCTGATATGAGAAAGTTCAGACTTCAGCGGCGATAGTGAGGTAGGTATGCCCAGACCTGGAAACAAAATCCGTATCCCGCTTCCCGAGAGACAAGCTCTTGATCTTCTGTTGAAGGTGAAGCCGACTGCTGATATGCCACGGCAAGGACAGCATCCTACGAAATCGAAGAGCAAAAAACGATAGGCTCTCATCATTGAGGTGTTAATTGATCTCCCACTCGCCGACAGGGTACTCTAACTTTCTTGCCCAATGTTTTTCTTCCATAAGCTCTAAAACATCATAGATATATCTTCCTTCACTCCCGAGATGTTTTCTCAGGAATATAACGTGGAATGACTTAACCGGATCAGGTGACAATACCCGTATGTGCGTGGCATATCTTCGGAGTTCCCGAGCGCATCGCAAAAGTCGGCGTGATCTATACCACCTTATTACGAACATGACTGATCCCACAATCGCCGTGATTCCGCTGACTGATATAAGCCCCCTGTGGGCCAAAATGAATGCCCACACGATCTCGGCACCAGCCTTGATTGTCGGGAACATAAAGGGGCGATAGTATTGCTTAATTTCCGACTAAATTTCAACTCAGAATTTGTTGTCATTTGCTTTGTCAAATGCATAAATCCGGAAATCTGCGAATTACTTCCGCCTGTCCAGACGCTGGTCATTAAGCGAGTATATGTTGCCATATTAATTAGAGTCACCCGACGATTGAAAAAACAGATAGAGAGAACGAATTGCCGGTATGGCAGGATCGAATTGCACCTGCACATCGCCACCTGACCGGGGGGTAAGTGGTGCTAGCGCATCAGAGTGTCATCTTCCGAAGATTCCGGGGCGTCTGAGCGCGGAGGGGAAACACCTCACAATCCGCTCGTCCCGATGCACAAGATGAAGGAAGGCGACACGCTTTGGGGCATTTCCATTTTGGGATCCAACTAGATTCTTCAGCATACGTCTGACCCGCGCCCAACATCTCCAAGCTTGCCGCTGGCACAAGCATAAACAACAAGAGCCGCATTGGGCGTTGGGAGTCAATTTCTGGCGCACATGCACTTTAGTTCAGACGTTTCATTTCAATTTCCCACAAGATGTCACGACTGGCTCAGCCGTGCCCGTTGGCCGGGTTATATTGGGAGCCCCGGGGGTTTGCGGGGGTTTATTTTCCTTCAAGGCTTAAAGCATAGTCGTTGTCGGACAGAGTGCCGAGACCGGTGCGGTCACCCTACTCGATTACGGATACCTTGTGACGTGTGCTTCGGGAACGCCTTCCGATACAACTGTTCCTGGGGTTTGAGTCCTTTCACAAATAGGCCGGGAATGTAAAGTTGCCGGACCGGCAGGTGCTGAATCGGCGTCCAGTTTTCTCCCTTGTCGGTGGCAACATCCCCCTTTCCCGAATAGGCTGCGAGCGGGACCTCGAGGATTGCGCTCACAAGGCGGTCTACGCGCGTCCAGCTATAGGGCAGCGCCAGGAACAACCGCGCAGCATAGCCGAGGTCGTAGCCGTGCTCCCTCGCGAAGCTCTCAACTTTGTGGTAGTTCTCAAAGTCGGTCCACCAACCGCCACCCAACTGCGCCTCCTCGGGTGATGTACTGCTGGTAAAGCGGAAGTATCGGAGCCCGACACGCAGTTTTTCTTCTTGTGGCATGAGGATGCCACCTGTTCCCACAGCCTGACCGTCCTCAAACCACTCCTCCACCTTCAAGCCACGGGCAATGACCTTCCAGTGCGCCTGCTTGAAGCACAAGGCATTTAAAGCCTCCGCCATTGGAACTCAACTCCTGCCTGCTGATCAACGAAAAGCTTGAGTTTATTCTAACAAAGGGAGGGAAGTATAAACCCCGTGAGAATGCGCGGCGCATCTGGGCATTCGTGCTGCTGTTGCGAAATAGCGGGTTGAGGATCGGCGATGCTGTCACGCTTGAGCGAAGCCGAATCACCGGCGACAAGCTATTCCTCTACACGGCCAAGACTGGCACGCCCGTATACGTGCCGCTCCCTGCCTTTGTGTTAACCGCGCTTGAGGCCGTGCCGAAGATCAGCGAGCGGCACTTCTTTTGGTCGGGCGAATCGAAGAGGGATAGCGCAACCGGAGACTGGCAACGGGCGCTCAAGGGTGTATTCACAGAAGCGAAAATCCCCGATGGACACGCCCACCGATTCCGCGACACGTTCGCAGTCGGCCTGCTTCAGGCAGGAGTGCCGATGGACCGGGTATCAGTGTTGCTCGGGCACAGCAGCATCAAGGTGACGGAGAAGCATTACTCGCCGTGGGTGCGTGCGCGCCAGGAGCAACTCGAGGCAGACGTCCGGCGCACTTGGGATGTAAAGCAGCCTAGGGCCAGCGTGGTAGTTTGATTTTCTCTTTATGCGGGGGTTCCGGCGGCGCTGGTCGTGTCCGTCCGTCAATCCGTAGGGATGTATCGAATCGGTAAGGCGCCAGCCGAGGCGAACTTGTGCCAATTAACGGTCGTCTGACCGACAAACTTGATGTCACGAAGGTTAATCAAGTACCGCTCTCTGCCGCCAGGAGCTACGGGAGGTCGAGGACCTTCGAGATCGCCGCTGCGGGCCATGAACAGCTCATTGTGGGATGCATCCGCGGGATCGCGTCTGTAGTAGATGAAGATCCAGTCCACTCGGCGCAAGGGATCGACGGCCCAGTCACCGGTTGAGCCCGAGCCGTCGGCGTTGACTGTGAAATCGCGTCCCTCAGTGAAAATAACGAGACCGACCTCACCGGGTCTCAACAACTGATTGGCCGAGGAATAGTGGGTCAAGTGCTCTTCTCCAACCCCCCTTTTTTAGTTTAGACAGCCACAATGAGGGGTACGCTAGAGGTACACGAAAAACAAGGTGTTTCTAACTTGCTGAAACTGCCAAAGATAGTCTGGCGGAGAGGGTGGGATTCGAACCCACGTTGGAGTTTCCCCCAAACACGCTTTCCAAGCGTGCTCCTTCAGCCACTCGGACACCTCTCCGTGGACACCAAGGGCAGTATAGCATAGCGGAGTGGGCTGGAAGCGGACGGGAATCTCAAATTCAAAATTCCAGATCTCAGAAAAAAACCCGAGACCGACTCAGGGCTCGCGGACTAGAAAATCGCAAATCAGAAATCACCCATCACAAATTCCGGCCCCGGCCCCGGTCACTTGAATCGCCGGCGGAGCCTCAGTTCCACTCCCACGATGCCGTTAGGGTCGCGGACGCCGAGGAGCGAGATGTTTTCACCGAAGGCATACTCAAACTGGATAATCTGATATTGTGAAGAGGCCGTATTGGTAATATAGGTGAGGGTCAAGTCCTTGGTCACCTGCTGCTCAACGGTGATGCGCTCTCCGTTGTTGAACCCGGGCAGTCCCACATTGGGATCGATCTGGATCCGGCTCACTCCAAAGAGCCGCTGGATGCGGCCGCCGACCTGCGTGGAGAGGGCTTGAGAAAGCAGGGCGCTTTCTCCCACGGATTGGGTTGGGTTACCGGCGGCGAAGGAGCTGACTATTCCGGATGTAGACCCTTGCTGTTGCTGGGGCGCATATCCCAGGGCCAGCAGCGAGAAGACTTCTTCCGTGGGGAGCGGCGGATCAGAACGGTAGGTCATCTTCAACCGTCCCGGCGGGCCCGCCACATTGACGGTGAGGTTATACTGCTGGACGCGCGTCTCAGCTTCCAAATCGAGTGTGGTCTGGGTTCGCAGGGGATTGGTCATGCTGAGGTCACCCCGCGTGAGGGTGAAGCGATTGCCCCGCACAATGGCTTCGCCGTTCAGGAAGTGCACATCGCCCAGATCCACGGGGTTCGCCAAGCTCCCTTGCAAGCGCACCTCGACGTCGGCGGTGAGGCGGAGATCCTGTATTTGTAATCGCACCGGCGTGGGCGTGGCGACTCGAATATTCAGTTGAATAGAGTTGGCCAGGGAAGAAGTCGCGACCGACGCCGGGGACTCGAAAGGGCTCGCGGTCTGCATAAACTGGTTGAGCCAGGGCTTGCTCCCGCTCGCGAGCACCTGGCTGAGAGCCAAGTCTCCGCGGAGTTGTGACCGTTCCGACGTTCCCTCCAAACGCAAAGTTCCGCCGAGAATGGAAGTGAAGTCAACCGGGTAACGGACCCTGACTTGGTCGAGTTGCACGCGCAAATCGAAGCGGGGCGGCAAGGCCAGGGTCACAAAGCCATCCAAAGTGACAGGGCCGCCGCCGCTGACGCCGCGCAAAGACTTCATGGTCGCCCGCTCTCCTTCCAGTTGGACTTCGCCGTTCAGACCGCTCAAGCGAAAGGGAAGGCCCGGGTATGCGAGGCCCACGTCGCGAATCTCGAGCGTCCCGTTCATCTGAGGTCTGCCGGGCGAACCCGAGACGCTCAACTTGATTCGCGACTGCCCGGAGGCCTCTAAGCCGGGCTCCACCAGGCGTAGGATTGTGGCATCGGCAACCCCTTGAACGTTTAAGGATAGCGACGGCGTGCCCGCAAGGAGAACAGAGCCATCAACGACCAGGCTCGTGGAGGGGCCCTGCATGCGAAAGGGCTGAGCGGAGAGCCGGTTGTCCGCGTAGCGAACTTCCACGGGATGCTCGTTCCACCACTTCAGAGCGGGAAAGCTCACCTCCAAGGTCTGGACCTTACTATGCACATCGAACTTCGAAGCATCACGAAGAGAGCCGGTTCCCTGGAAAGAACCGCTGGCGGTGACCTGAGCGTCGAACTTGTTATTCGCGAACAGGCGGGCCCATGGATCGAGGCGAAGAGACGAGTATTGACCTTGCAAGTGAAGCGGCCAGTCTCCCGCGGCCTGCGCATCGCCCTCCAGGCTGAACAGGCCCGCGGGTCCGGAAACCACACCTCGAAACTGAACATCCCTGCCTTCGCCGCTCACTTGAAGGCGGAGGTCGCCGACTTGAACGCCGCCAATACGGATGTCCTTGGCGAGGCCCGTGGAATGAAAGTGAATATGGTCAGGAGTGCCGCTGCCTTCCAGGTCAAAGCTGGCCTGGCCATCCAGTGGGCTTGACGGGTGGGACTGCTGGCTGCCCTGGGAAGGCACAGGGCCTGGCTCTACGAGCGGTTCCAGGCGCTTGAAATCGGCAAGAGAAAAACCCGTTCCGTGAAGTTCGCACGACACGGCGTGAGTGGAAATATCGGCCTGCGCTTTTCCCGTAATCCTGCCGCGGCCTTTCACCGCCTGGATCGAGCTGAGATCCACCGCGGACCCGTGGATTCGAAAGTTGGCCGAAACGGAATTGAAGCTCTCGCCCGCGATGTCGGCGTTTTCCAGCTTGAAACCGCCGTTACCCAGGAGATTCGATGCTGTCCCCGCAAAGTTAACCTTCCCGCTCACCTCACCGGAGACGGGGAAGTCAATGCCAAATGCAGCGTTAAGGCCTTCCAAGGGCGTGTGCTGTGCCTGGGCGGATAAGCGCACTTGAGAAGATTCGGAAACCGCCCAGTCCTCCAGCCGGGCGGAGCCCTCGAGGTTAAGCAAGCTGCGTCCGCGTGAAAGCTGTCCGGAAGATATTTGCAGGGAGTCCGGCGAAACCGCGATGTTTGCCCTTAGGCCATCCCAGGTTCCACCGCGATACTCGAACCTGCCGACACGCACCGAGCCGCGCACTTCGGGACTCCGCATCGAGCCCAAGACTTCTCCATCAAGGGCTACCCGCGACCCGAGTGCGAGTGGAAGGCGAAAGTCTGACACAAATTGCGCTCCCAGCCAGGAACGCCATTCCTGAGGTTGCGTCGTCTCGAATTGGATTTGCAGGCGACCCGGCGGTTCCCCGGGTCCCACGGACTCAACCAGCGTTCCCTTGGCTTTGAGGAGCGAATGAGGAGTCTCGAAACTCGAACTCGCAAGGCTTACTGAGAAGCCGCGGTTGATTTCCAATGAGCCTTGCATGCCGCCAGTGACGGGAAGGGCGCCCGAAGGAGGGGCGGCGAGAGGCAACAAATGGAGATCGAATCTCGACTTGAGGTTGTCGAATTTGCCGGCCAAGGTCAGCTCCACGATCCCCTCGACGCGCGCGGCAGGGCGGAGTTGTGCGATGAGCCGAGGTTGCCTTATGGAACTCTGAAGCAACGCCTCCAGATTCATATCATGCAGGCGAGCTCGCAAGGTGACCTGAGGCACGGCGCCGGTGAGACGGACTTGGCCATCACCCTGCGCGCTGCCGCCCCAGCCGGTCACCTTCAAACTGGAGACCGTCACTCGCGACTGGTCCAGGGAGTAGTCAACCGAGGCCTCGATCGGCCCGGAATCGAACTGTGCGTCCCGGTAGAGGACTTGATGCGACTGGAGCCTGCCTCGCGCTGAGAGTTTCCCTTCCCTGTAGATCCCTTGACCTTCGAGGCGCACGATCCCCGTCTGCAAACCGGGAAGACGCAGCATCGGCTTGAGCGTCGCCACGTCAAGACTGGTTTGAAAGGAAAAGTAGGCTTCAGGCGCCGGAAGCGGGTGAAACGTGAACGACCCTTGTCCCGCCATGCCGTGAAATTGCCATGCCAAGGACTGCACCGCAAACTCCTTTTGCGACAATCCGAAGCGAGCTGAAAATGCCAGGCTCGGCATCGCGCGTCCCGGCATACGCACATTCACGGCCGAGGCCGCCAGACTGCCCTCGTAGCGAGGCCCGCTTCGCAGGTGGAGGAGCAGCGCCACGTCTCGGGCGCTCAGATCCATTTCGAGCGCCCGGTCGTCCCAAAAGAATGTGGAGTGGGCCAGCGTCACCCTCCCAATGCGCAGATCGAGCAATTGCCCCATGACCTGGCCGGGATCAAGGCGGGTCATCGGACCAGGGATGTTCGTGGAGCCATCCGGGTTCGTGGTGAGGTGGAGTTCGGCGCCTTCCCAATCCAGCGTCATGATGCGGATTTCGCGATGCAGTAAATTGGCGGGGCTGAGACGAATCACGATGGTGCGGGCAGAAAAGAGAGGAGGCGCATGGGCCGGCTCGCTGCCATGGAGGACAAACCCCTGAAAGACCGCTTGCAAGACGAGAGGGTGAAAGTGGAAGCTCTGAACTTCCGCCCTCCCCCCGGTCGCATCTTCGAGCGCCACAATCAGGCGGCGCTCCAGAGCTTGGCGAAACCGTGGAGTGCTCATGACAACAATCGCCACCGACACCAGTGCGACCGCCATCAAGATCAAAGCGAGCGTGATCCGAAAAGGTTTCGACATACAATTACCACAGTGACGAGTGACAAGTGACGAGCAAAAGCACCAGTGCGCAACGCTCGCTGCCAGGATCGGGGCCCGGCTCGTCACTCGTCACTTGTCACTCGTCACTGAACCGTAAAACCGCACCCGGCGGCTGGGTCTTAACTCCGCCAGCCAATCGGCGAGGAGTTGGTCAATCTTCTTCTGCACCAGGATTTCCTGGATCTGCCCTTGCACATCCGTCAAGGGTGGTACGGGCTGCCCGCGCGTGCTCTTATATTCAGGGACAAACACGTCGCGGTAGTAGGATTCAAGTTCGGGAGTCGCCGGCGCCGCCTCCGGCCGCAGCCGATCTTCAATAACTCGCAAAATTCTCTGCTGATCGACAAGGGTTGTGAGAACCTGTTTCTCGTCCATGCGCAGAGAGCTGAGAGCAGCCTGGTAGTCCTTCTCAGACGCGAAGCGCCGGCGAACTCCGGCCAGTTCCTCGGCGGCCGTCTTTTCCAGCGCCGGTTCATGGGAGAGGTCCTGAGTTTCTTCCTCAAGCAGAAGTTTTTGATAGGTCAACCGCTCACGAGCCATGTCCAGCGCCTTAGCGTCGGGTGCCGGAGGCGGCCATTGCCCGTCGAGGAAACGCTCCAGGCGGTATTCACGGTCGACGTCGCTCCGGGTGATGGCGACCTCGCCGATCGAGGCCACCACGCGGTCCAGCACTTCGGCGCCGGGAGAGGAAACATTCGACCCCATCAGCAGGAGCACGAGAAAGAACAGGAAACCTGTCATCCTGAGCGAAGCGAAGGATCCTTGCAGTTGTTCCTGAGACGCTGGGTTTAAGGCCAACTGAAGAGATCTTTCGCTTCGCTCAGGATGACGTCCGGCGGTTTTTTGCACACACCCCCGCAAACCGACCGGCACTGCCGCGGGCTCCCGATGTTTCACGCGGTCCTGCCCTAGAAGCTCTGCCCGACGCTTAAGAAGAACTGAAAGCGAGCTAATTGTTGCACCTCTGTCACCCCGTTGGTGGTTACGTTGTACCGCGGGGGGTTGAGATTGTAGCCAACATCGAAACTTAAGGGCCCCACAGGCGTCTTGTATCGGAGACCGATCCCTACCGCGTCCGAATCATAGTCGAGATCGGTGGGACTGTTCTGGTTGAATTTCAGTACACGCATGTGCCGGATAGTGGTGAAGACATTTCCTGTATCGTTGAAAAGAACCAGGCCCAGCCCTTGCTGCGCCATCCGGATACGAAGCTCGACCGAATTGAAGAACAAGGCGTTGCCGCCGATCGGATAACCCGTCGTCAGGTCTCGCGGCCCCGCTTGATTGATGGAAAATCCGCGATCTGAGTTACTCCCGCCCATGAAGAGCCGTTCCGGCAGAGGCAGGCTATCGGTATAGATGTATTGGTTCGGGCCGACGGAGATCCTTTCCAGGCTGCCATAGGGAGATTCCATGCCGACTCGAGTGTTGCGCGCAAAAACCAAGTGCGAGTTCAATCGATAGTAGGTCGCATTCTGGACCATCAGGCTAACGAAATTGGCCTGCGAGCCGAAGCCCTTATACATGATTCCGGCGTCGGCCAGTGAATACGAGCCGCGAGTGGCGTCCAAGGGATCGTCGCGATGGTCGCGGATAAAACTGCCGCCGAAGCCTCCCACGCGCGCCGGCTGGCTGAGCAATTGAGCCTCGGCCGGCGAGATGCGGCCCGAAAGGTCGAGAGCCTGAACGTAAGAGAAGTTATAGCGCGCCGAGATGGCCGTAGAAGCGCTGTAGCGTTTTTCGACCGTGAGGGTGGCGCCTTCCTGTTTATCCGTGAAGGTGAGCACGTCGCGACTGACGTCGGCGATTCCATTGATGCGCAAGCTTAGGTCGCGTCGATTAAGCAGGTTAGGAATCACGTAACTCGTTCCCACGCCGGTGTCGAGGTACGAAAGCCGGCCCCACAAAGTATAGGTTTGATCGCGTCCGCCGACATCGATGCGGCGAAGGTCCAGCGAGAGGCGGGGGCTGGCTTTGAAGGAACCCTGTGGGTTATTACTGCCCAACCGTTGGACTTCAAGCCCTCCGCCGTACCCCAAGGTCCACCGCCGCGTCTCGTCGACCGCCACCAGAACGGTCTTCTCCGTCTGCGAGCCGGGCAGGTCCTGAGGCGCAATCTGCACCTGGTTGAACATCCCCAACTCATATAGATGGCTTTGCGACTCGGCGACGTTGTCCTGGCTCAAGGGTTGACCCGAGCGGATCGCGAGCTCGCGGTGAATGACTCCGGCCCGGGTGTGTTGGTTTCCAAGCACCACGATGCGCCGGATTCGCTCCTGTCTCCCCGGTTCCACTCTGAATTCCACGTCAACCTGGTGTTGTTCGCTCAGCGGCGAGGCGCGCCAGTTCACCTCCGCCTGAACATACCCGAGGTTGGCAAGGTAATCCGAAATGACGTCGCGGTCCGACGCGGCCCGGCCCGGCGAATACGGCTGGTTTGGCTTGGTCTGCAACGAAGGCCAGAGGGCTTTTTGCATGTCCGCGGAGATTCCTCGCAGATCGAGTTGGCGAACGGTTGTTTGGAGTCCCTCTTCCATCCGGAAGGTGATAAACCAATGACCGGACTGATCGCGGTAATGTTCGTTGATGAGCGGGGAAACTTTCACATCCAGAAAGCCTCTGGATTGATAGAGCGCGGTCAGAGCGCTGACCTTGTTCTCAACCAGGGTGCGATTGTAGAGCGGCGTGCGGGTGAGGAGTCCCTGCGCGGGGCGGGAGACCGCGGCCATGAGCTGCGCAGCCGGAATGGCCTTGTTGCCTTCGAAGCCATATCCATCGAACTCTCCCTGCCGGCCGCGATTCACTTGAAAGGTAAGGTCCAGCGTCTGAGACTCGGCATGAAACTCCTGCTTTGCCGTCACGGCAGCGGAAAAGTACCCTTGCTGCTCGAAATGGTCTTCCAGAATTCTGTTGCTGCGGTCGAGAGACGGCCCATCCACCACTCCGTCGTGATAGACGGGCAGGAGGGTCTTGAGTTGGGAGCGTGAAATTTTGGCGCCTTGAATATGCACCTGCACCCAGGGCCCGGTCTCAACTTTCACCAGCAGCTTTTCGGTGTTGAGATTGGAATCGTATTGGCGCCTGAGGACGCTTACGGTTGCCTGAAGGCGATTGCGCGATACGTAGTGCTGGCGGAGCTTAAACACTCCCCTCTCGACGCGCGCTGAAGTGAGCTGGACTCCGTGCTTCCAGCCGGCCACCTTGGCAAGCTTGGAAGTTGGGAATCCGGGCTGGCCCTGGAATTCCACTTCACTGACTCGGGCGGGCTTGCCCGGAAATATCAGGTAGATCACACCCGCTTCCAGGGTTGTCGGGTCAGAACGAAGCCGGTATCGGACGGTCGCCCGATAATACCCGTTGGAGGCGAGCGCCTCCGAGATGTGCCGCTGGGCCGCGACAAGAATCTCCTCCGATACGGGCTCTCCCAAGCGCAGGCGGGTGGAAGTGAGCAGGATTCGAGGCTCCATGGTGCCGGGAGTCCCTTCCACTCGCACTACCCCCACAAAATACTGCGCCCGCGCATCGAAAACTAAGTGAACACCTCCCTGACCAGGTTCGCCCTCCGCGCGCAGCTCGGTAAAGCGGCCGGTTGCGTAAAGCCGCTTCAAACTGTCGCTCACTGTCGAAGGGTCGAGAGGCTGGCCGGTCTCCTGGGTAACAGCGCCTGGGAAGTCGGCCATCGAGAGGCTCGCGTCACAACGTAGCCGGATGTCCAACACCGGCTGGCCCCAGAGTTTGACTTCAGAATCGGAGGTCTGCGCCGTGATGCAGGCGGGAAAGGCAAGCCAAAGCACAACGGGTAGGGAGACCCAAAGTGCGAGGCAGAAAACTGCACCCTCGACTGTTATCTCCCTCCGGTGACGCCAAGGGTTTGCAGGCAAAGTGACAGGGTCGGCTGACAATCTTAGATTCTCGTGCGCTGGATTTGCTTGGCCTGGGCTTCTCACCAGGGAATTCATCTCCCCGGAAGGGCAGGGCTTTAGCCACGCCCTTCCCCGGCCTGGCAAGAAATCCTGACCAGGATATTATACTTCTCTTCTCCTGATAATCGAGTCACCCAGCAACTCGCCCAGCTTGTCGCCCGATGGGAAGCCCTGCCCAAGATGCTGGCGAAATCCTTCGGCCCACTCGAAACCGGCGAGCGCTCCCGTCCAGGCGGCCATTTTTCGTATGTTGTCGACGGGACCCGTCATCCCTTGTTGTGACTTCAACCAGGCCTGCTGGCTCTCATGGCAGGCCAACATCCGCTGCTTACGCTCCAGGGACGAGCCGATGTTGACACAGAGGCTCGGCATGACCTCTTTCCCAAGAATATCGGTGCATCCGGCGGGCTGGGCGTAATAAAGATGCGGAATCGCCCGCAGCGGCCTTGACGGTTTCCTAGCGCCGGTACGGAAATTGGGTGCCATGGCGCCGAAACAAGCCGTCTGGCACAAGCGGCTCACGATTTCGTGATCGAGCATGTAGTCCGACGGCGAGTGAGTGAACACCAGGGAAGGGTCCACGCGGCGGACCAATTCCATTACTTTGCGTAATGTCGGCCGATCGTAAAGGACCAGCAGATCTTTTTCCTTCAGAGAAGTGAATCGCGCGCCCAGCAGGGCTGCGGCTCGCTTGCCTTCCTTCAGGCGAACTCGCGAAATCTCCGCTGACGGCAAAACTGTGCTCCCGCAATCGCCCGCCGTCAGTGTGGCGACGTGAATGGCCGCGCCGCGATCCGCCAGGAGAAACAACGTGCCGGCGCAAAGAAATTCTGCGTCGTCAGGGTGGGCGAAGAGTGCCAGCACACGAAGTGGTTCAGACATGTCAGGCTCCGGTGAATTGAGAAGTCGAGAGTCGAGAGTAAAGAGTCAGGAGCCGAGAGTCAAGAGCCGCGGAGGTATGAAAACCACAGGCGCTTTCTGCGCCGCAGCAACTCTGCGGTGGGGACTCTCTCGCCGATTCCTTGAGCTGAACGCTGTGAATGGACGGCTGCGAGATGACGCCTACGCAGGCTTGAACGAGGCCGTGAGCCGCATTTTCCCCCAGGCGATCTCGAGCACACCCGACCCGCCTTGGTCGGTGAGTTTCAGGGTGACCATTTCGTCGGAGTCGTTAGCTTCCTCGAACGTCAACGGAACTTCCGCTATTTTGGCGCTTGCCTCGTACTGGAAGACAGACTTGCTGGAAAACACCAGTGTCCATTTTCCCGGCTCGACCAACTTCGCCAGCAGGATGTGCTTACCCTTCGGAACAACGGTTCCGCCGAAATCCAGATCTTTGTCCGATTCAAGAGTGGTCGGCGAATCCGCGCCGATTCGCCAGACCTGGCCCGGCTTGAGTTGCGCGAGCATGTCGCGGCCCCGAAGCACTGGGCGGCCGTAGTCGATGGTAATGTGCGCGCCGCTGATGGTGGCCTTCACGCTGCCCCGTTCGGCCCCGTGAGCAACGCCTGCATTGGTGGTTAGGAACACAAGTGCGGCCGTAGCGATTGCGATCAGAAATGGGCGAGTCTTCGTCATAACCTGGTCTCCTTTAGTGAGCCGTCAAGCTGGCTTTTTCGGCCTGCGTGAATAACTTGGATTCGAACTCGAGAGAGAAGTGCATGTACTCGTTGAGGTAGTCCCAGCCGTGACCTCCGGCGCGGATGGCAAAGGTGTGAGGGAAGTTCTTCTGGGAAAGGAGGCGGTCCAGCAGTTCGGCCCCTTCGTTGAAGCCATACCGGTCGTGGTCGCCGCAATCGAAGTAAAGCGCCAAGTGGGGAAAGCGCTCGGGATGCTCGGCTAAGGTAAGAGGATTGTTGGCATCGAAGTAGCTCTCATTGAGCGGCGAGCCGAAAGGCCCCTGCAGCACGCGCGCGTAAAAGCCCCAGCGGCCCTCGGTGGGAAGCGGGTCGGGGAACTTCGGGAGCAAAGCCGCGCTGTGAGCACTGGCTGAGC
>Ga0326728_10002477_pt1 | contig 61327 bp, 68 predicted proteins | sample MB3enrmetagenome_FD_207602 | JGI IMG/M metagenome (GOLD analysis project Ga0326728, IMG submission 207602) | Lab enriched peat soil microbial communities from McLean, Ithaca, NY, United States - MB31MN | ecosystem: Environmental > Terrestrial > Soil > Wetlands > Peat | place: USA: New York... | reverse complement strand
GTAACGTCGACGATAAATCCGCGCGCCGCCTCCTGGAGCGCCTTGCCAATCGCGTCCTGAAGATTCTCAACGAAACCAGGAAACTGAACCCACCCGAAGAATAGGCAGAGATTGGCCGGTTAAGTCGGCTTGTGGCCGGCAACCCGGCCAAGATTAAGCCGCGATGACCCCCGTGAAACGGCGCTCACGTCACGGTGGCGCAAGGGCGCGTTCAGTTCCGTCGCGCGAAACTCAACCCCTGGATGCGCCCCTGATCGCGGAACTTGGTTGTCTTCAGGATGTCGTAGAGTTTCTGAGGCCCTCGCTGAGCCTTCCGGCTTTCATATCGGCGAGTGCCAGATCGAGTTTCCATCTGTCGGTAATCGACTTTTACGCGCAGTCAACCGAGTGGCACCGGCTCATGCGCCGGTCCGGCCGCTGGTTCCCGCTACAGTATTACCCCACGGCGGTCGAGGGTTCTATAGTATCCACTTTTCAAGGTCTCGATGCCAGAGCGCCGTCGATAGACGGTCCGCCAATGCCACCGGATAGGTGGGACTCGGCGTTCCCAGGCCCCCCGGTACGGCTGGAGGGTGCCACCGGAGATGCAGGAGTAGCGCGGGTCGACCGAGGCAACACGCAGTAAGAAAGACCGGCCTAGATGGGAATTCCGCCGAGGTGCTTGCTGGGGACGATGCCTATTTCTCGCAGGGGCTACTTTGCCGTTGCCACCGACTGCGCACGCCCTCGCCGGCCGGGCCCGTCGCGAGGGGGAAAATCGTCTCAGAGGATCGACCCCTGGCGCGTATTGAGGGATAGCCGATCCCAAAGTGTTCCGAGGCCGCCCTGTGCCTGGGAGCGACCAATAGCGGCCATCAAACCTATCAGTATCAAGTACATAAAGAGATCCAAATGACTATCGATCAGCTTGTCAATACGTGTGTCAGTTCCGGAACTACAGTAACCAACCCGTGGTGGTCGGTGTGGCGATGAGTGTTATGGTTGCCTTGACCGCCGTAGTGTCGGTGTATCGCAAAAGTCGGCAGTAGAGCAATAAGTAGCTATAGATACTGGGAGATAAAGAGAATGACGATTATTACGTTCAGCATTGCACGATCCTCGATAGAACCTGGCTCGGCGGGAGTATTGACGGCTTGATGGCCGAGAAGCAATGGAACAAGTCCACAAATACTAGATGACAAAGAAGATGAAGCGTTTGGGATCAATGATTCTGTTGTGGTCCGCGGTTAATCGGATCGAGATTCGATTAAGGTAGACACCGTTTGACCGTTGGGCCCGGTCGTGGTCGTGCGGTCGCTGTCGGTTCGCTATAACTGTAAGACGACAAAGAAGATGGAGGATTTGGTGAAGTATGCACATGAGTGCAGGACTTCCGGATATGCGCGTCAGTCAAGCCGGTGCCGTGCGAGATCTGCGCCGGATCGTGTAAACGGGAAACCCTTCCAGGCCGAGGTTCCCTCCGGACTAGGCCGGGATTGGATCTGAGCTGGTCGCTATAGGCGCGTGATTAGTCCAATTTAGGTGCTCCGTCGGTATGGGGATTCATCCTGGAAACGAGTAGCGACCCCTGGTGAATTCCCTCCTTCCAGCGAAAAGAAGCGGTTTCGGAGACACTTTCGGGCCTGTCTGGTGACCCGTTTAGGTTAGTATACCTTTCCTTCGGTTTGAATGGACATTCGGTCCTTCTTCCGACAACTACGGAATTACCTCACGCTCTTTGCCTACGAAGCTATGGGTGTGCGTCCCCTTGCTGTCTTTATATGTCTATTTGTTATTTTGGTTTCATCTCTGACTGTGTAGGGAATTGAGCTCCAACTGGAGGTAAGCAGGGTGGAGCAGTGGTTGTTCCTCTACTCACGCCAGTTGCTACTGAGATGAGGAACCAAATAGTCGTGGGTGCTCCAAGCGTATCGAGGCGCCCCCATAGAACAGTAATGTTCGCGAATGCGGATCGGCCTGGGATCAAGATTTGCGAGGGCCCTTGATGGAGCCCAATAAAGCTATATTGCTTTACATCTTTCTTTATTGCTAGGTCGACATGTGGTTCGCCGGGCGTCGTGGACCGCAAGTTCTGAAGGGCCGGCCAGATTCATTCGAAGAATCGGGATGAAACTCCTCCCCATTGTCTGCTGGCTGAAACCCTTTCCGCGGGAGTGAAGAACTTGGATTCCTGATTGTGATCGGCTATGCGGCGCACACACTCAACCCAGACCCACCGACGGTGTGTAAGTCAATGATAATAAAGGCCTACTGCATGACAGAGACTCTGCTGCCGAGGTATTCTGACGGTTAGCTAACGCCACCAACTGGGGGCATGAAGCATTCGGCCTAGAAGGTTGGACAGACGTGTGATGAAGCTGCGGCCAAGGGCGTTTTCGCCGAACTGCCCGAACGCAGTTGGGCCTGGCTTTGACGGCCGAAGTTGCCATATTCAGGCGGCCTCTGTTGTCTGGGTCCCGAGGAGAAGTGACAGACTATGCCCGGTGCAGTTACTTACGAAGGTCTCGAACTCGAATGGATCATAGTCGGTCCGCCTGGACCAAACCGAGGCCGCCGCACCACACACTGGTGTACCTGCAAATGCCAAGGCTCCGAACCATTTCTGGTAACGCGGCTCGATATTCAGCAGGCCCTTAAAGGCAACGGCAACCCGCGATGCGCGGCGTGCAGGAGGCAAAGAAGGGCCAGGCATGATCGGGTTGGAACGGTTATCGGCAGAATCTATATTACCGGGCGTAAAGATAATCATATCCTACCTGGGGGCCGAACCGAACTTGTTTATAGTGGCCGGTGCACATGTCCAGCAGCTACAAAGCTGACTATCCCATACAGCAAGATCAAGAAAGCGCTCCGACAAAACGTAGCCCTACACTGCGGATGTCTTGATCTTAACCTTGCCGGACAGAAGTTTGGTTCTTGGCTGGTCCTGGGACCGGCAGAATGTCCCGTCAGCAAGACGCGGGACCAACAGAGATGGTGGTTGGTTGAGTGCCAGGGCTGCAGCGATCGGACCCGAAAGCCAGTTTCGACCTCACAGCTCCGATCTAAACGGGGGACGAAGGACTGCGGCTGCCAATCTGGCGTGCGCGCGGCGAGCATTTGGGCGCAGAAGCGATCTTCGATTCTGGTCCTCGGAGTGAGAAAGTTGCGGAAAGGAATCGTGAAAACGGCCCGGGCTAGAGGTCTAGAGTTCAAGCTCACAGACGAGCAGTGTGCAGACCTCCTGTTTGCTCCGTGCTCCTACTGCGGTTCGCTTCGGCAGCAGCATACGAATGTAGAAACATACGTCGGTACTTGGGGAGGGCGGCAGAAGAACGAGCGCAAAGAGCTTGGTGCGATCTTCCACGGCGGAATCGACAGGATCGATCCAAATGAAGACTACTATCCGGAAAATGTATGCCCCGCCTGCAAGTTCTGCAACTTGTTCAAGCAAAACATGACCGTCGAGGAATTCCGCCAATGGATAAAGCGTGTGGACGAGAGGGCGGGGTGTCTGCTCGATGAAGCAAATACAACCTCACGTTCTTTGTCCTCAGTGGTGGCGGCCCGCCGTGAGCCCGTCGCCCCTCAGACGTCCGCCATGATTGATTTGATCCCTTTAGAGGTTAGGCGCCACATTGAGAGGGCGCTGCATGTTGCCTTGAAACAACGATATAAGGGCCGCGGCTACGCGATGGAAATCGATAAGCCCATATTCCTGGATCTCTTGTATCGGAATTGCACTTATTGTGGCGAGCCTGCCAGGAACGAATACAACGCGTGCCGAAAGTCCGGTCCCGTTGCATTCCGGGGGGTCGATTACGGGTACAAGTACACTGGACTGGACCGTGTAGACTCAACTATGGGGTACCCGAGATCGAACGTGACGCCTTGCTGTGGTCGCTGTAATATTGCCAAACGAGATCTAACTGTGGAGGAGTTCTTTAGGCGAGTGTTCCTGATTACCCGGTTTTGGGGCCCTTCGTTCGCAATGCCGAAAACACTTCTCACGGCGAAGACGACCAGTCGAGTGCATGGTCAGCCCGGACGCCAAGCAGTTTGCGCATCATAGCGATTATGGTTATCTTTCAAAGTGACAGACGGCTATGGCATGCAGGTAGCATCGCTTCTTCACGACGGCGCCACCGTGTATCTCGACCGGAAATACCATGCGTATTTTGAATGGCGGGGGCTGCGGCCGGACTGGATTCGCTGATTGCATCGGCATTCTGGTGTTGATCCTGAGGAGGATCCGACCGGATTTGAATTGATAATGGACATGATCTGCGCTCTTGGGCAGCGCAACTCAACATCAACACCCGAAGTGGCTTTTAGTCATGTGCCGCCGGAGAAATGCCTGCGCAATCGACACCCGTGGTGAAACCTCTTTGGGGTGCTGGCATTTGGGCGTGCTGCTATTTAGGGGTTCTACATCTGCTATACTCTAACTTGCGTCGCGGTTTGGCGCCGGCCAACCCCGGCATGACAGCGTAAGTGCAGAACCGCCATGCGACACGCAAGAGAAAGGCTGCCCGGCGTGTCGATGGACCATATCGGCGCGCTGTGCACGGCGACAGTGACGCGCCTGCGAATACGCGGTGGCAGACTGCCACGGCGGCAACGGCGGAAGACAAATAACAAAAGATGCCCAGATTTGTGCACGTACACGAGCGCAGCAAACTCTTCAGCGTACCTAATCGGAAGGAACGCGGATAGATCCTCACGGCCGTGAAGCGGTTCCTCCCGGAGCCCGATGACAACCGGACAAATTCGAACTACAAGACCGGACCGGAAATGGATCTCTACCGCATTTCACGCGTGAAGCGGGTTGAGAAGACCAAAGCTTGGTGCGCCTGGAAAGAGCAATCCCTGAAACGCAAGGAAGCCGCTGCCAAAGCGGTCCAGACGAAGACGGACAAGTTGCAGGAGTACGTCGAATCTGTCGAGATCACCGTTCCCCTCATGGCCGTTGATCGATCACGTGGTGCCGCTCAAGCGCGGCGGAGCCGACTCACCGGGCAACATGCAGTGGCAGACGATCGCGGCCGCCAAGGCCAAGGACAAGATCGAATAAACCCGGGTTGGACCGAACCCGCTCCGGCATTACTGAAGGGAGGTACTTACGATGCCCGCTATCCTATGGAGCAACGATGACGCTGGATACGAGGGGTGGCTGTCGGCACACCCCCAGGGGTTCATGGCCAACCTCAGCAAACCCCCTGGCGGCCGGTATTTCCGGATTCACCGCTCAACACGACCTGCCTGACAGATCCAATCCAACGAGCGTCAATCCAAGGACCGGCCGGGCTTATTGCAAGCTCACGGCGGAAAGCATCCCCGAACTCATCGCTTGGGCCAGACTGAATCTGCCAGCGCTGAAGGAACTTGGCGAGGAGAACTATTGCAAGACCTGCGCGCCGCGCGGCTGAAGCATAAGGAGCGCACATGTTGCATGACGTCAGCTTCTTCAGTCAGGTAGGCGGCCAGAATTCGAACATTGGCTGCGGGTCTGCTTCGGTGATGATGCTGTTGCGCCATCACGAACTGCCGATCCGAGTGCCTTCCTATTCCGATCTTTGCCAATGCCTTTGGCTGACCGTCGATCCCGAGATCAAAGGCTATGATCGGGCTTGGGGGAGAGGCGCATACGTTAACGATGTAGAACCTGCCCTTCAGGGATTGGCATCACCCGACGATCGTCACATTCACTTCCAGAAGATCAAAGCCCGAGCCGTTGAAAAGGCTCTGCCTATTTCTGAGTTCCAGACGCATTGGGACGGGGTCGGCTTCTATCTTAGGCACCGATGTTCGTGCACTACATGATTCTGGTCTGACAGGCATTTGGCCGCTCCAGATATTCCATGTACTTGTGCGCGTCAAAGCGGGCGTCGTCCGCATGTTTTCCTCCTGGCGCGCACTACGCCGCAGACATCTCCCTACTTTCCGGCACCCCCGAACCAGGCGATCAGAGGTCCCCGATCAAGGCCGGCCGCGGTCCACCAAATTCACATTCTGTGAACGGGATACCAATGGCAAGATCAAGCGCAACCCGGCAGCTCGACGAGAGTTCGAGCACCAGCATCCGTGCCCGACAACCGGAAAGACAACGGAAGCATGCCCGGGATATGTGGTGGCTCACATCGTCGCTCTGAAGCGCGGCAGCGCCAACAGACCGGAGGACACTTCAGTGGCTACCGAGAGTAGTGTCGCCGGCCGTCCGAGCTTCTTCGGCTGTAACGGTCCGGGCCATACCTTCGTCGGTGATTTCCCACAATCCGCGGCTTACGGCAAACCGTGCTCGACACTCAAGGTGCAGACTCGTCATCGCAGGCGTCGAAGGAAGGATGCGAGCCAAAGCGGCCTTCTTCCCGAAAGCGCCAGTAGTCACGCGAACCGTCTAGCCGGCGGTTTTCTCGGTAGTTGTCGGGAGAGGAGCTTTCTTCATCAGCCTCTAGAAACAGCTGTTTCGAACCTGGTTTTCCGACGGGTGCCGGCGCGGTCGAGCTACCGGTGATTGTGTTGCCCTTCAGTCGACGCGGACTTCCGGAATCACGTTCTGGCGATGCGCGGGGTGTCGCCGATCGAGGCGTTGTCTGGGGCAGAGCGCCGTTCCTCATGGGACACCGGTCGCGCAAATGCCGATCTAAGCGGTCAGAACGCAGTGTGACCCCGCAGCTATCACATCTGACCGGCCGGCGCACGGTCGGACTCAGTCTGACCCGCTGAGCGATTCTTTGCGGCCGAGCCTTAGTTCGTTCCAGCGAACGGCGCTCGAAAAGCTGCCCGTTGATTCGTACCAAAGGTTTTGCGAGCGCAGCCGACGATTTATCAGTAGCCTCGGCTACGTGAGCTTCCGTTACATGCTTCTGGACTTGGCTTTCCGAGCCGAATATGCTCGGGCAGTATTCGCAATGGATCGACTCGCGTCTAAGCTCTCGCTCTAAGCGGCCGGCCCGTTTGTTCGTCACGACAGTCGCGGGCGATCTCCGGGGTGGTTCGTGAAACCGTTGCAGCCACTGCTCTGCTAGTTGGACCACCTCTGATACCTTCTGCGCGGCCTCGGCCCGAGTGACGCCCTTGTGCTGAGCCACACCGTCGCCGTCCACCCAGAAGGTGAAGTCATCGTCGGGAATCCTGACCTGCTTTCCCACAGCGCTATACACAGTAGCACATTGCGACGATCGGAGTAACCCGGCGATTTGATTCAACCAGGCTTTGATTTACGGCCCTTCTTCGTTGTCCCATGCCCCGGGGGACCGTCACCTGTCCGAACCGGCGAGCGCGTTCTGTCTCCGAAAGTGTCTTGGAAGCGTTTCACGTTTCGAATGACGGTCTGCATGTTCGGGACTATGACTCGCGGCCCTTCTCGTCACAATCCACGCTATTCGTGCAGAGACGCCTCTCGGCCTCGCAGCCGGGCCCCGGCCCAAGCAGCGACTTGTGGACTGACCCGACAACGCCAGTCCACCAAGTCGGCTGCTGGTGGCCGCAAAGCACCAGACCTCACCGAAGGGCGAACTGCTGCCGAGACCTGCGGAACCGTTCAGTAGGCGCGGCGGTCGGCTGGGCTCAGACGCTATGTTCAATAGCATCGACCTCGTTAGCCCTTGATCTTGCCCACGCTTCCTGCCTTAGTAGTTCTTCAACAGTCCTGGACATTTGAACAATGACACTGTAATTTGTCGATGCAATTTGCTAATATCAGTCTCCGGCAGGCAGGCCCCGCCTCAGGATTTGCTATCTTGAAGTTTTGTAGCCCGTACGCGTCGAACCGCGGTTGACTCTGCCCGCTGCCGTACGGAGGTTTCTGGTGCCGCTATCGATTGAGGAACTACGATCCGCTTCAGCGCGGCGGTCCGCCGAGGCCTTGACACTAACCGAAGCACGCTCACTCGGCTTGAAAACTGTTTTCTTGTGCCATAGTCATCACGATGCGGATTTGATCCAAGGTGTCCTAAACCACTTTAGTGATGAGGGTTGGCGTGTATACGTAGATTGGGCCGACGAGGCGATGCCAGAGAGCCCCAACCGCGAGACGGCCCAACGAATCCAGCAGAAGATTGTCCAACTCCAGTATTTTGTCTTTCTTGCCACACCGAATTCTATGGCTTCGCGCTGGTGCCCCTGGGAGATTGGCTATGCGGATGGGAAGAAGAGTGTCGATCAGATTCTCATCTTGCCTACGACCGACCGATCGAGGCGCTGGCACGGGAGTGAATATTTACAGCTCTATAAGAAGATCGATTGGGCCGAAGGCGGCGGACTAGGCGTGTGGGACCCTGGCGAGACCACCGGTCGACGCCTTTATTCATTTCGATGACCTGAAGGGCACAATGGTACTGTACGAATTGGCTATTCTCGGCTCGCCGTCAGAAACTCAGTTAGCTGAATTGACCCGGGAAATCGAGGGCCTGATCCAACCGTTCGAATTGGGCTTGCGGGAAGAGGTGGGTTGGTCGGTGGCCCCAACAACGTTCTCTCCATCGCAACGAACGGCTGTCGCAGCAGCGTTTTGGGGCGGCGACGGTCCTGCCGCCGACATCCATGCCTTGTTGCGCAAGGGCGTCCCCATCATTCCGATCGCATCTGCTCACGGTCGAGTGCAAGCAGAGATTCCGTCACAACTGTGGCCGTTCAACTGTCTGGCGTACGATACCGACGGCCCGTTGCGAATCGCAACAGCGCTCTTAGAGTGTGTTGGCTTGCTGCCTAGGCAACGCCGCGTCTTCGTGAGTTACAGACGAGGTGAATCTCGCTCCGCCGCGCTTCAACTCTTCGATGCATTCTCAGCGCGTCAATTCGATGTCTTTCTTGACACCCATGGTATTCTGCCCGCCGACGACTTCCAGGCAGTCCTCTGGCACCGGTTGTGCGACTCTGATGTTCTCGTAATGCTCGATACAACAGGATATTTTGAGGGTCGATGGACAAATGCCGAATTTGGACGGGCCTTGGCGAAGGGAATATCGGTGCTCCGGGTAGGCTGGCCAGACTGCAAGGCATCCCCAAGAATACTGTCCGCGAGTAGGGTAGATCTGGAGAAGGACGATTTCGATGCAACTGGGTGCCTGCGCGAGGACGCAATCGGTCGCATTTGCCTCCAAGCCGAAGCTGTGCGCAGCCAAAGCCACGCCGTCCGCAATCTGAACCTCGTTAGCAATGTACGGCAGGCCATAGAGCGAATCGGCGGCTCGCTCGTGGGGGTGGGCGCCCACCACGCCATTTATGTGAAGCTGCCGGGCGGCGGCGATGCGGTGCTTTATCCAACGACCGGAGTCCCCACTTCCGTCACTTTACACGAAGCTGCTGATTGTTCGGGTGATCGGTCAGTTGCGGTGCTTTATGACCACGTCGGCATGCATCCACGTTGGCTCGAACACCTAGATTGGCTGGCCGCTCGCATCCAAGAAGTTCGTTGGGTCAAGGTCAGTGAAGCAGCCTGGAATATGGCGGACTGGCAATGATATGAGCGCGATATTCTTGTCGGCTAGCGTCCCGATCGTCGGCAGAGGAACGTTCCATGAGGGTGCCGACCCTTTTCTCATTCAATACGCTGTCAGAGAATTGTTGCTTGCTGCCCTAGGAAGGAGATTAATCGTCTGGGGAGGGCATCCAGCAATCACGCCGATGGTCTGGGCTGTATGCGAGGATCTGAACACAGCTTTTGCCGATTCGGTCGTCCTGTACCAGAGCGCGTTCTTCGCCGAATACTATCCGGGGGAGAACGAACACTTTGGTAACGTCGTGTTGGTTGAGGCGGTCAAAGGAGACAAGGCCTTGAGCCTCGCACGTATGCGCGAGCGCATGTTATCGAGGACGGATATTTCTGCAGGCGTCTTCATTGGGGGAATGGAAGGTGTTCTGGACGAGTATGCGATGTTGAAACGGTTTCATCCAGATTCGAACGTGATTGCAGTCGCCGCACCGGGCGGTGCTGCCCGGCGGCTCGCAGAGGAACTTGGGGTTCAGAGCCACGCGGAATTGGACGATGTTGACTTTGCAGCCCTCTTTCATTCACGGTTAGGCATTGAGCCGAACACTCCTAGGCGTTCGCTTCGAGGAGCCGAAGATGACAAGCAGTAGCTTTCTGCGATTTAGCCCGAGACCTATTCGACGGTAATCACATGGACTGGCGCGGCACGACCTCGTACGGCTATGACACGTTGAATCGAGTCACGTCCATTTCTACGCCTGATGGGAACACAGTGGGATACGGCTACGACGCCGTCGGGAATCGAACTTCATTGACGTATCCGAGTGGCAACGTTGTGCAGTATCAGTATGACGCCCTGAACCGATTGACGGAGGTCACGGACTGGAACAACCTGACGACCAAATACACCTACGACGCAGTCGGCAACCTGTTGGGGACGACAAACCCGAACAATACGGCGGCCGCATACTCCTACGACACTGCGAACCGGCTGCTCAACATCACCAACCGGAATGCGACGCAGGTGCTGTCCGGGTACGGCTACGTGCTGGACAAGGTCGGCAACCGGATCGAGGTCGAATCGTACAATGAGGGCGTCCAGCAGTACCGCTACGACAAGCTTTATCGTTTGACGGCATGGACCAACGCTCAGCGTGAAACCACGCAGTGGATATACGACGCCGTCGGGAATCGCTTGCAGCAGGTTGGCTCGCAAGGAACTTTGAACTATACCTATGACGCTGCGGACGAGATGCTGACGGCCGGGACCGCATCGTTCGCGTATGACGGGAACGGCAATCAGCTCACGAAGACGAACGGCGGCACCACCACCAACTACTCCTGGGATGCGCTGAATCGGTTGACCGCTGTGGTAGCTGGTAGGAACGGCACGCAGTATCAATATGACGGTGACGGCAACAGGGTGAGCCAACAGATCAGTACGGGGACCTATGCCTACGTGAATGACACGGCGACTGCTCTGCCGGTAGTGATGAACGAGAACGGCCCGGACGGGAACATCAGCTATGCGTATGGACCTTCGCTGATCTCGGCATCAGCGACCAACCTCCAGTCCTTCTACCAATTTGATGGCACCGGAAGCGTTGTGACGGTGACCGACCAATCCGGTTTCGTGAAAGCGGCTTATCAATACGATCCTTGGGGCACTGTGCAGAGCAGAGCTGACCTGCTTGGTCGAGAGAATAAGTACAAGTTCATAGGGGAGGCCGAGGATCCGGCCGCGTCCTTAATGTTCCTAAGGGCCAGGTTTCTGGATTCAACCTCTGGGCGGTTCCTTAGCCGCGATCCGCTGGGCTTGAGAAACCTGTCTGGTATGTCAAGTTATACTTACGCACTCGCGAATCCACTGCGGCTAGTGGATCCGTCAGGCCTCTCGGCAGTCGACTGGGATCAGGCTCCCGCCACGAGTGACTCGACGCCTAACCCAACGCCCTTTGCTGGTAACGCCGTCTCCGGAGCCGGAATCTTTCAGGATCCCGCCGTCGGCCCGGCCTTCCGGGCGCAACTCAAGAGTATCGTCGTTGGTGAGTTCTTGGGCGACTACATCAATTTCGCCCGTGACTCCTACACCTGGGAGAAAGATGCCTTTTCATCAAGTACCCCAACAGCAAAGCGTCTCACGGATTCTTGGGATGTGCTCTCGGATATCGCCGGGATCGCTGGACACGATACCGTGGGGCTATTCATGGATGCTATCAAGTTAGCCGCGACACCTGAGGTTGCCAAGTAAATAGGTCTTCAGGGGCCATGCCGTAACCTTCGCCATGAAAGCAATAGCCAAATACACGCGGTGCGACATAACAAACGCAAAGGGCTCGATAACGCTTATGTTCGCTCGAATCAGCTCTTCGCGGGTCGCCCATTTTGGGGCCCTGATTCCGTGGACGTTACTTGCCTTAGGGGCTGCAAGCGCCCCCATCGCATGGCATCCTCCACGGATGCAGACCGGGTTTGAACTGACGGGCGCATCCGAATTCGTGAGGCGGGGAGGTCAGCAGAAGATCAGCTTGACGCCCGGAACCGTCACAATTCAAACCCGTTCCTGGAGTTTCCGCATTGGGTTTTCAGGCTCAGCACACACCATTCCATCGGGTGATGGCCAGAACACCTCCATAACAAATTACCTGCGCGGCCCAAACCACAGTAACTGGAGAACGAACGTACTGACGTACGCCCGCGTCCGTTATCGCCAGCTTTATCCAGGAACCGACCTTGTATTCTACGACAATGGCGGCTTCGGCGAGTGCGATTTCGAGGTCAGTCCGGGAGCCGACCCATCTCGCATCCTGATGGTGTTTGAGGGTGCCAGCCGGATCCACATCACCGAACGCCATGATCTCATGATCAGCTCGCGCGGCGAAGGGATCAGACTCCTCAAGCCGAACATCTACCAGGAAACGGACGGCGTCAGGCGACCGGTCCTCGGCGGGTACCAAATCTCTGGTAAAACGGTCGGATTCAAACTGGGGCGCTACGATCACGCGCTTCCACTCATCATCGATCCCGCACTAGATTATGGAACTTTCTTCGGCGGTTCGAGTGACGACGTGGCATACGCCGTGGCGACCGATACCTCTGGGAACACCTACATTGCAGGGTACACGGCATCCGTGGACCTACCCACCACGACCGGCGCGCTCGATCGGAGCTTCGCAGGCGGCACTCTCGACGCCTTCGTTGCGAAGTTCAGCCCATCGGGCGCCCTGCTGTATTCTACGTATCTTGGCGGGACGGGCGATGAGGAGGCATACGGATTGGCGGTAGATTCCCAGGGCAACGCTTATGTGACCGGGTACACCACATCGCCCGATTTCCCCGTGACGCCCGGCGCCTACCGCAGTACCCTGTCCGGCGCCTCCGATGCATTTGTCGCCAAACTAAACCCCGCTGGTACGGCCTTGGTTTATTCGTCTTACCTGGGCGGCTCCGGCGATGACACAGGTTGGGGCATCGCGGTGGATGGCTCGGGCGACATGTTCGTCACCGGCTCCACTTCATCCACGGACTTCCCTGTCTCGGCGGGGGCGTATCACAGCACATATTCCGGCGGGGGTCTCGACGGTTTTGTAACCGCGATTTACCCATACGGCGGCTTCCTTTATTCGACGTATCTCGGCGGTTCGGACGAAGACGTTCCCTACGCTATCGCTGTCGATAGCTTGGGCAATGCGTACGTCGCCGGCGAGACTCTGTCGACCGACTTTCCAAATAGCCCTGGCCTGATCCAGCCGTCGAAGCTCGGCACGTTTGACGCGTTTGTGGCATCCCTCAACCCGTCCGGCACGGCATTGAACTACTCGACGTTTCTTGGCGGCAGCTCGGACAATTATGCGTACGGCGTGGCGGTGGACTCGGCGGGGAACGCCTACGTCACCGGATATACCGGATCGACAGACTTTCCCCACACTGCGGGCGTGCTCCAGCCGGCAAACGGCGGCGGGTATGACGGGTTTGTCACCAAGATCAACCCCTCGGGAACGGCGCTGGTCTACTCGACATTCATCGGGGGAAGCGGCGACGACTATGCACTGGCCATTACCCTCGACGGCATTGGCAACGCCTACATCACTGGCAATACGTCATCGGCGAATTTCCCGATCACCCCGGATGCAACGCAAGCCAGTCTCGGAAGCATGTATGGAGCTTTCGTGGCAGTCCTCAATGGGGGGGAAGTGCTCTGTCCTACGGAACATACCTCGGCGGCAGCGGCTTCGAGACCGGGTATGGCATCGCCTTGAGTCCTGATCGCGAGTTTACGGTCACCGGGTATACCGTTTCGGCGAACTTTCCAGTGACCGCGGGCGCCTTCCAGAAGACACTAGCTGGAGGGGCGGATGCCTTTCTGGCTCGCTTCTCCGCTTTGCCGTTGCCCGCGCTGAATATCACGAAAAGCCACACGGGAAATTTCATGCTGAGCCAGAGCGGTGCCACGTACCAGGTCACCGTCAGCAATGGCGCCGGAGCGGGCATGACCAGCGGAACCGTGACGGTCACAGAGAGTGTACCGAACGGCCTGACGCTAATGTCGATGGCCGGGACGGGATGGAGCTGCCCTAGCGGTGGCAAGATCTGCACTCGAGGCGACTCCTTGGCAGGAGGAGCGAGTTACCTGCCCATCACGGTGACGGTGGACGTGGCTGCTGACGCTCAGTCATCGCTGACGAATCAGGTCAACGTATCAGGTGGGGGATCAGCATTGGCCAGCGCCAGCGATCCGACGACGATCACAGCATTTAGCTACAGCCCCTGCGATGTGAACGAAGATAAAAGTACGAACGTGTTAGACGTACAAAAGGTCATCAACGAGGCGCTCGGCGTGGCCTCTGCCGTTAATGATCTGAACCATGATGGTGTGGTGAATGTAGTTGACGTTCAAGTAGTGATCGATGCAGCGCTCGGGCTGCCTTGCTTGGTGTCATGATTTGCGGCCTTAAGTCGTTATATGCACTTGGATCTGCGTCCGCACCGGCGTATTGATGTCGATTGCGATGATCGGAGTCGGCCCCGCTGGCCTTACAGGTATGCCGGTATGGCTAGCCGCAAGAATTGCATCAAGACCATCTTGGAGGGTCAGGATCTGGACGTCTACCTTGGGCACCAACGGCTCTTAGGAGAAACTGTCGCACCGTCTGGCTCGTCTCCAGGGCAAGAGCCTTCTGCGCCAAGCCTTCCGCCTCCGGCACGCTCCAACGCGAGATGGCCCGCTTGAGTTCGGGGATCAAAGGCGCGCTGACGCTGAATTCTTCCAGGCCCAGGCCGAGCAGAAGCGGCGCCGCCATAGGATCGGCAGCCAGTTCGCCACAAAGGGCCACGCCGATTCCTACGCTGCGTCCAGCCTCGATGGTCTGGCGGATCATCCGCAATACGCCAGGCTGAAAGGGATCTGCCATCGGCGCCACGCGGGAGTTGGTCCGGTCGGCGGCCATGACGTACTGGATCAGATCGTTACTCCCGATGCTGAAGAAGTTCGCTTCGCGCGCCAACTGATTGGCAATGGCGACCGCTGCGGGCACTTCGATCATGACGCCGATCCTGATGTTCTTCCGGAAAGGTAGCCCCTCCCGTTCCAGTTCAGCCTCCACTTCGCCAATGATGGCTTTCGTCTCGCGCAACTCGTCCACCGAACTGACCATCGGCAACAGCAACTCAACTGCTTTTGTCGCGCCGGCGCGAAGGATAGCACGGAGTTGCGTTCGAAACAGGTCGCGCCGGCCTAACAACACGCGGATGCCTCGCCAGCCGAGGAATGGGTTAGCTTCCTGGCCGATCTCCACGTAAGGCAGACTCTTGTCGCCCCCAATGTCGAGCGCGCGGATGGTCAACTGACGGCCCCCCAGGGACTCGGCGATCGCTTGATAAGCGGCCACCTGCTCATCTTCACCGGGTGCGACCGTGCGGCCCAGAAACAGAAACTCCGTGCGCAGCACACCCACGCCCTCCCCGCCACAGGCCACGGCTTCCGCGGCTTCGGCAATGCCGCTGATGTTGGCGAGCACTCTGATCCGGCGCCCGTCACGCGTCGCAGCCGGTTTGTGCCGTTCCAGTTCGGCCGCGCGGTGAGCAGCCAACCAGTCTTGCCGGCGCCTTTCCAGCGCCTGCACTTCATCCGCGTCCGGTGAAATCAGGACCGCCCCATGTTCTCCGTCAACGGCCACGACCGTCCCTTCGGCCAGGGTGGAAATCCCGGGGCCCAAGCCCGCTACCACCGGAATCCCCATGGCCCGCGCTAGGATTACGCTATGTGCGCTGGCGCTGCCCGCCTCCAGGCACAAGCCCAGCGCCACGGCGGGATCCAAGTTCCGGACCTCGGAAGGAGGCAGATCGTGCGCCGTGATGATGGCCGGCTCTCGGAGAACACTTACGCCGCTCGTTTGCCCGGCGAGCCTTCGCATGACCCGTGCCGCGACATCCGTCACGTCAGCCGCCCGGGCACGAAGGTAGGGATCATCGACAGCGCCAAAACGGTCGGCGAACCTCCTGGTCTCCGCTTGCCAGGCAAACTCCGCGGCGACTCCGCCTTCCAACAGCATTCGCGAGACCCCGTCAAGCAATTCCGGGTCCTCAAGGAATAGCGACTGAGCATCGAAAATGCCCGCTTCATCTACGCCAACGTGAGCTTTGGACCATTCGTATAGCGCCTTGGTCTCTTCTTGCGCGCCGCGGACCGCGGAAATCAGGCGTTGGCGCTCAGCCTCGGGATTCCCGATGGCCCGGGCTGTGATTTCGACGGCGGCGGGACGAAGTTTGACAAGCGGACCAATGGCAATACCAGCGGACACCGCGATGCCGCTAAGCTGGCGCTGAGCCAGCGGAATCGATGGCGGTGGCAGCCGGTCTGGCATGTCCTTTGCGGGTTCTTTATCGCCGCAGCCGGATTCAATGAAATCCTGCAGCGCCGCGAGCGCATCCAGCGCCTCGGCTCCTTGTGCGCGGATCCGCAACTGGTGGCCTTGTCGCGCTCCCAGGCTCAAGACGGCGTTGATGCTGCCGCCGTCGGCCGGACCAGTCTGCTGGGTCATGTTCTCCAGTGTCACTCGCGCTCGATAACACCGTGCCAAGCGAATGAGCTGCGCCGCCGGTCGTGCGTGTAATCCGAGCCGGTTAGGGACTGTGACCAGCAGCTCCTCGGAAGGCCCAGTGTCATCAGCGGTGCCCGGAGGTTGCGATTGTTCACCTGTGGCCAACTGCGTCGCTTTGCCCGCCAGCCCGTTCAGTGCCTCGCGAGCGATTTCTGCAAAGCTCGCACCGGCGGCAGCAAGGCTGGCTGCCGCCACGGCTCCTTCCACCAGCGGAGCCGCGCACAATTGCACGCGCGATTGTTTCACCTCGTCCAAAAGCTCGATCGCTGTCTCCGCGCTCAGCACGGCACTCCCGAGGTCCATGAGCACAAGCACTCCGTCGTCGCTGTAAACCGAATCAATGGCATCGAGCACTCGAAACGCATCTGTCCCGATCGGGTTTTCGGGATCGGCGGTTCCCCCGGCGGCTGCGATCAGGACCTTTCCCCGCGCCACCTGCCGCGCTAAGTCGCAAACGCCCTCTGCCAGCTTGGCGCTGTGCGAGACAATGACCAGGCCGATCATGAGCGCCAGGCGTCTGCGGCCGCCTTAATCATCAGGTAGGCGGAGGTCGCTCCGGGATCCTGGTGTCCGACACTGCGCGCACCCAGATAGCTGGCCCGACCCTTCCGAGCCTGCATGGGAATCGTCCCCAACATCCCTGTTTGGGCTGCGGCCGCGCCCTCGTCGAGGACTTCCGCGAGTCTGTCCCCGTCTTCGACGGCCTTGCGCATCGCGTCCAGAGCGGGGAGCAGGGCGTCCATCATGGTCTTGTCGCCTACAGCCGCTTTGCCTCGCTGATGGACACCGTCGACGCCTGCCTGAAACAGGGCCAGCGCATCAGGTGCTTCGATCTCGCTCTTTCCGGCGCAGGCAACAGCGGCCCGAAGAAAGAAGGTGCCGTACAGCGGCCCGGCAGCGCCTCCAACGTGGCGGATAAGGGTGGTTGCCACTGTCTGGAGAATAGAACGGATATCAGGCAGAACATGAGCAGCCAACTCCGCTTTCACTGCAGTGAAACCCCTGTCCATGTTGATTCCGTGGTCGGCGTCGCCGATGTGTAGACGCAAACCGATCGCGGCGTCCTCAAAGCCTCAATGCAGTCCATATTGGTGACCAGCCTAGCACATAGCTTTTGCGGTGGTGCCGGACTCCGAATTGGCCGCATCGGTGGATGGCTAGTGGCCCGATTCGGAGAAAGCGGTTTCACGTAAGAGCGGGACCAGTTCGCGGGCCGGAATCGAGAAGACGCTATTCTGGAGTTGCATCATATCAGCCACGGTGAACATCCGCCCAGACCGGAGGAACTGCTCGACACTGTCTGCACGATAAGGGTCAGCCCAAGTGTAGTGCAGCGCCTCCTTATACGGCCAGCCGGGTGGAATCAAGTAGTTGTTCGAGGTATTGAAGAATCCCTCCTCCGGATTCTCAACGTGAGGCAGCGCCTTGATCGGCAGGAATCCATCCCACTCGTAGCGCCCGTCGCCGGGTACGGGAAGCAGGCCGCTCCAGTTCGGACGGAGGGGCGCGATGCCGACCGCCTGATAGCCGATATTGCGGTCCCTATCGGTCCACACCATGTTCTCGGCCGGAATACGGCTGTAAGCGCACGCATCCCGGAACTCTTCCCAGGTTTTGGCCTGGTCCATGCGCAGGCTCGCGAGATACGGCGCACCGCCCACTTCAAGCCACGCGGCGCGCACCGCGTAGGTTTTGTGATGCGCCTTGTCCTCGAATACCAATGGCCCGTGCCGCGTATATTTCAGTTCCACCGCCGCAGGCGATTCGCCCTTCACCGGGATCGATTCTGCGATGGTGGGCATTGACTCCCAAATGCCATGATATTTGTACTGCAAGGGATTGTCGGGATTCGTATCGTATACGTACAGGTCCTCGCTATCCGTGCCGAAGATGGCGAGTCCCCACGCTCCGTGCTCTGGTCCGCACCGAAACAGAATTACTCTATAGCATTTGCCAACGCAACGGCAGTTGCCGGACAGCATCCTAGCGGTGAATGCGGAGGGGTCGGCCGCGAGGGCAAAGTGGACTTATCGGGTGGACCCCTGGGTGTTGGAGTCGAGAGCCCATACTGGATCATTTCGAGCCCCCGCCCGTCGCCCGTGCCGGAATCCGCATCAGCTGAAAGGAAGACTCCCAATGGCTCAACTTCGCGTGGAAGCCTCTTGCGGCAAAGGTGCCAAAGATGTTTCGGCCGATCGAAGGGCAGTCTGGCACCGGATGGATCGGGTTCCATCTATCACGGCCTTTGGGTGGTTCGTCGGTAGACAACGAAGTCTTCCCATCTTGACCACGAGTGAGTTATGGTGAAATAGGCGAACCGTTTACATGCCAACAAAACTAACAATTGAAATAGTCACCGCCGCCATTGACGGATTTGAAGCGCAGAAGACACGCATAGACGCTCAGATTGCCGAACTCCGAGCGATGCTTCACGGTGGTTCTCCTGAACCTGCCGTTACCGAGAAGACCGAAGCGACACCGCAACGAAAGCGCAAGAGATTCTCCGCTGCCGCCATTCGTCGAATGAGGGAAGCACAGCGACAGAGGTGGGCAAAGGTTCGGGGCGAATCTGCGCCACCAGCGGCCGTAGCCAAGGCAGAACCGCCGAAACCGAAACGGAGACTGAGCAAAGCTGGCCGAGCTAGTATCGTGGCCGCTTTGAAGAGGCGTTGGGCTGAAAAGAGGGCGGCATTAAAGGCGCATTCGCCGGTCGCAAGGAAGTCCGGGCCCGCCAAGAAGGTCGCCGTCAGAAATGCTGTGGCTAAGGCACACTCGGCAAAGGTGGCGAAGTAGGCCGCGCCCGCCAAGAAAGTGGCCGCAAAGAAAGCGGCCAGCGCGTCTTCTACATCGGCCATGGCGCAAACGACGTACTGAGTTGGGCAAACTCTTCGCGCGCTGCGGCAGGCTGACGGTGGGGCGGAAATCGGGTGGGTGGTAAGCGATCTCGGTGCAATTCTGGCATCACTCCGCCACAACGGTTCATTCGGCGACGGTTGAATTGTCTGTAACGATTGTTTGTCAGCGTCGTCTATCCAGTTGTGCCGCTTTCCCTTGTTGTGGACGACGAGCCAGCTATTCGAACGTATATCACAACGATTCTGCGAGGGGAGGATTTTCAAGTCTTGGAGGCTGAAAGCGGTGTCCAGGCACTCCAAATAGTTGAAGAACTCAGGGGCGGCCTGGATTTGATCGTTAGTGACATCCAGATGCCCAATGGCGACGGACTGAGCCTTGCGAATGCCGTCAAGAACTCCTTCCCGGCAGTTTCCGTCGTTCTGATTTCAGGCAATGTAAGTCCCGATGCCAGTTTCGACGTCATTGCGAAGCCATTTTCGCCCGGCGTGCTGCTGCAAGCTGTCAGGGGCGTGATTGCACGCGTCACGCAAGATTAGGCCCATCGACTGATCACGCCGCCCCGCAAATGTTTGAAGGGGACACCGGCCGTAACAATCCATTCCCTGACGAGTAGACTATCGGGTGGACTTGGCCGAGAGGAGTCCCGCAGGGCGCCGTTCGACAGGACGTTATGGAGTAAGGTGTGGGTCGGTCACCTGCCAAACCGCCGGGCGGCAGGTGTATTATAGCTTACATCTTGAGCGAAGAAGACTCTACCCAATCCATCTATGGGCTGCGTCCTCAACTACGCACTGGCGACCGCCTGGCGGACCGATTCGTAGTCGTTCAGTTCCTGGCGCGCGGCGGCATGGGCGAAGTGTACGAAGTAGCGGACGAGCACTTGCAGGGGAAGCATTGTGCGCTGAAACGGCTGCGTCCGGACATTGCCGCCGATCCGGCGGTTCAGGCACGGTTCGTACGCGAAGTCCTTCTGGCGCGCGAGGTGAACCATCTCAACGTCTGTCCGACCTACGATATTTTCCGCGTGGACGAACCCGGCGGCCCATTGCTCTTCTTGACTATGAAGTTGCTTCGCGGAGAGTCTCTGGCGGAGCGGCTGAAACGGTCGGTAAAGCTGGATCCCCAAACGGTCCTCTTGATCGCCAAGCAGATGGGGGCGGCTCTCGACGCGGCGCACGCAGCAGGAGTCATTCACCGCGATTTCAAGCCAGGCAACGTAATGCTGGAGACGACAGGCTCTGAGGTCCGCGTTTCGATTACGGACTTCGGTCTGTCGCGCCTGTACGAATCTGACAGCACCTTGGTGCACACCGGCAAGATCTCCGGAACGCGAGGGTATATCGCCCCGGAGCTCTGGCAAGGCCAAATTGCTTCGCCCGCCGCCGATGTATATGCGTTCGGCGTGGTGTTGTACGAGATGCTCACTGGAGTGAGGCCGCAAGGTAAGCTCGGAAAGAGCGAGTTGGCGCGGCCCTCCAAATTGGTGGAAGGCCTGTCGCGCAGGTGGGACCGCTTGGTCCAGGGCTGCCTGGAGCCTGATCCCGCCAAGCGATTTCCATCGGCTGGCGAGGCCTTGGCCTCTTTGGACGATGCAAAGTCGGTGAGCCGGCCAGTGGCCGTGCGGCGGCACCCTTCCCGGCGGTTGGCGATCGGGGCGGCCCTCGCGTCGGTTCTGGCTGTGATATGCCCGCAAAGGACTACGAAACTCGTCGCCGGATTCCAGTCTCACGATACTCGATCTCACCCCGCCGCGTGAAGGACAATATTCGACTTGGAATCACTGGGTTGGAAGTTGCCCGCGACGAGAGCGCGGCTGGGCCAATGTGTTTCGGCGTTTCCACAAGCAGCTTAAGAGTCGATCCCGTACTGAAAGAATCCGAATCCCCGAGGCGACTACACGGTCAGTGAAGATCCAAACCTCCAAGAGAACTCAACCGGAGGGGCTGCGACCATGCTTCAAGTATCGCCGCACAGAAGAGCGGTTCAGAGAATAAAGAAACGCGGAGCAAATTACAGCACCCACCGCACTTTTCAACCAATCTCCGGTGACCGCAAAGTTAACGACATCGCCCAAGCCGTTGATCGCAAACAGTACGACCGCGGACAACCGGGCCCAATTCTTGCGACGCAGCAAACCGACGGCACATGCAAACGTACCGGCGCCGAGCAACAGCAGAAGTATGCCCGAAATCCTCCCAATGGCGCGAAAGCCTGCTTCCGCGTGCTTGTTGAGCGCCCATAACTGATCCAACCACGGATTCGGAAAGAGCAATGACACTCCGACAATCGCCGCGATCGCGGTGGCAGCGAAGAGGAAGGCCGCGACTATTGGGATTGTGGTTGGCCGCTGGTCCATTGAAGTAAGCTTCCTTGCACTGCCATGATTATGCTACGGCAGGCCCGCCAGATGCCCGTGTAACGCGCGACCCGTGGAAGTGCCCTCATCGGCAACTCCGGTGCCGCCGAAGCTTCGCACTTCGTCAGTTTCGTAATGTACGGCATTCGATACGCCCCGGTGCTTGGCGTATTCCACTTCGTCATCAGCCGTGGCGCGGTTTCGGTAGCCATTTCTCTACTGGTAAACTACACGCGCTCTCATATCGCGGGTTCCAAGGACTCGATCTCTCCCGGAATCAAAGGGTTGGGTCGGATGAATCCGCAATTGGTGGTTAACCGAGTTAACCGGGAGTTAACCACTTTTTCGGGCCTGGCGGTGCACAAATAGCGCACTATTCCCACCCGCGGCGCCGCCTCGAAAGTCAGGTCCCTGAAAACGGTCCGCGACTATGTGGGGAAGGCCACCCGTTCGCGCCCACGTGCCCCGTGTCGCGCCGTCTGGCTCCGCGTTGGCTAGTTGGGACCACCGACAGCCTCGGGCGCGCCTGGCCGCCACGGAACCCGCCACGAACACGTGCGAGGTAACGCCCGCCCGATGTTGCCTCGCTGACGCTTCACGTGACCGTGCAATCCGCAACCACCTGGAGGAACGCCGGGCGCGTCGCAGGCGGCGCATACGTCTCGCCATCGCGGTTGCCGCCAAGATGCTTCAGTTCCCACGCCGGTCCGTGCTTCAGAAGCTCTTTGAAGCTGTATTTGGTGCCCATTACCGAACTGGCCGACATCGGCTTCGGCTCGCCAGGTCGGAGGAAGAGGAAGGCTCGGGCGATGCGCCCCTTGCGCCGGCGCACCACGCGCGCCACCAGTCCCGCCGATTCGAGCCGAGCGAACCGTTGCTCGGAGGCCCAAGCGTAGAGACTACCGACGGCATTGTAAATGGGAATCTGCGCATTCATCGTTTTGGACACACGTGCAGCAGCACGAAATGCTGCGGGAGGGGTTGAGAGCGTCCCGGCGCTCCAGACGACTGCGGAACGCGTCAAAGCGTTCAATTGATGCTTATCATTTGGGGAGTTCAGTCGTCAACAGAAAAGGTAGGGAGCCGCAGACCTACTCTTCGAAGTGTTTGGACTCCGTTTGCAGCTACAAGATTTCACAGTGATACGATAACCTCGGAGCGGGGTGTTCCTTTCATGGCAACTCGAGTGCTCGCTGAATGGTTCGGTCGGCTAGAGCGTGACGATTGGCGCCGCGAAGTCGGGTTTGGCTCGACGCTGGAAGTTGCTATGCAAACGACGCTACCGCCAAACGCAGCCGACGAGCAGGTGATCGCTGCCCTCTCCGACTGGCTCTCCCAGCATCAGCCGTGTCTGTTCGGTAGAATAGCGGCCAAACAGGGTCTTGTGCAGTACTGCCTTCTTAGGGAGGACGACCTTCTCACCTCGGATGATCTCGTCCGTGACAAGATCCAGCGGGCACGTCTGAACTGGATCCGCCGCGGCTGGGACGGTGAAGCCAGCGCCTTTGTGATCGCCGTGCTTTCACCGACGCTCGTCAATGCGAAGCCGGACGACGCTGTGCGGGAGATTGCGCGACGTCTTTGTTCTCTCTACCTGCTGCGCGAGATTCAGATGGATCAGATCTACTTGGATGAAATCTTCCTGCAGCAACCCGGCAAGCAACAGACGTCCTGGAAATGGGTCGCGGGTGTTAACTACTTCTCTGCTCAGGCCGACAAACGGTGGTGGCAAGACCATCGCATTCCAGTTGGAATGGCCTTTTCCGTCAACTCCGTTGGACACATGGTGAAGGCGGGGCGACTGACGCAGGCTCTGTACCATTTGGAACAAGCGATGGGAAGCACACTGCCCGACTTTCGGAACCCGAAGATCGAGTCGCTCGACAAGGCACTCGAGATGGCAATGAGAACGATTGACCTTGCTTCTGACGCTCCATCTGGCAAGGCCACGAACCTCCTTCCGCGGCCGGAGAAATCGGACGGCAGTTCGCCGTGTCCCGTGAAACTCCCCGTCTTCTTGGAGAGCAAAGACTACTGCAGATACCATGGCCTCTACCACACCGATGTCACGCTGCCCGAAGCATACTTTCGCTCGGACGTCGAACGACCCGCTGGCCTGCCTGAACACACGCTGGACTTCACCTACCTGTTTGACCAATCTCTCGACAACCCGGATCACCTTTTGATGGGCCGCGGTTTGCAGATTCGAGAAGATGCTGATGCCGAAGACGAAATGGCAGATTCACCCTCGTACCGTTTCGCGAAGAGGGAGCGTGGAGCGGCCTCTGAAATAGCCATAGCGAATGCCCCTCTTCTCACCAAAGCGCTTTCGATGCGCTGATTTGGTCCCTATCCGAGGTAGGGGCAGCCGAGCTTTTCCGCAACGAATCTGGCTATTTCAGTAGTAGGCGGTCGTTCCGCCTCTCTCCGAATCACAGCGAGACATTGAAGGTTTCTTTCCGTGCTTGTGGTATCCAACAGAACGTCGATCGCACCGACATCTTCGGCCATCAACCGGACGACTCCCACATATCGCGACAATGGGATCCGGTCGCACAGCCTCTCCAGTGCTGCGTCGGGCAGGCGATTCTGTTTTTCAAACTGCGACTCGACGTAGGAGTGGGATCTTTCGATCCAGCCTGTGATTTCCATCCGCACCCGCTCCATCCCCAAGTTTACCCGTCGAGAGTGGAAATTGCCGGCAATCCAAAGCGCTGTAGTGCGGAGTTGACTGAGTGACAATCGGACCTTGTTGTGCATTGGCACCAGGATATGTGAGAGCCGCCAAGTTTCCTCCCACGATTGGTCATCGCTACGCAGCCGCAGGTCGAGAGATCCTGCGCGTTCCTCTATTTCCGCCCGCATATACGGTCCGAATCGGTCATCGTGAACATAGACGGCCGCCAAGTCTGCCGCCAACTCATCGATCACGTTATTGGGATCGGCGGGACGGTGTGGCCAACGCAGTTTCATCCCGGCAACCGCTACTGCGTGTGCCAGCTTTTCTCGGCATAGGATCAGCACCGGAGAAATCCCGGAGCGCACCGCAGCAAACATGATCCAGCGCGACACCTCGTATTTCTCGGCGCGGAAAAGATTGGGCGCATAACCCAGCGATTGGACAGCCTGGCACATCTGGTCCAGCGATAGGCCCTCGGATGGCATGGAGCGGCCAAACGGCAGTGTGTACTGCGAGGCTCTCATCGTAATGTGTGACGGCGTCGCGGATGTGCCAGATTCCAGTTCCCGGGCCCGCTGCAAAGCGGACCACAGAGCGGTAGTCGCACATGCGCTCACACCGAGATCCTGCTGCTGGAATGCCAGGCCGGATACTTGGAGCGGAATTCCCATCAGGTGGACATGATAATCGCATGCACAACCGAAGTCCCGGCGGAATCCGGGCTTAGTGTCGCTTCCAAAGCATCGCAACACTGTTCTTCCGACGGGACACCCCGGCAGTGGTTTGATGACGCTAAACCCGAGGTAATGCTCCCGTGAAAAGCTCCGACTAGCATCCCTGAACTCAGCTTGGTCGCAAAGCTGCCTTATCCGCCGCAGTTCCTCTTCGGCTTGTTTTGCTTCGAGCCTGAAGAAATGCACGCGTTGGCAGTAATTAGGGATGTGGCCAAGGTTCTTAGAGTAAAAAACGCTGTAGTCTTCAATAAAATCTCGATCTATGTAGTGGCTTTCCACCGCGACCGACTTTGCGTCTAGCTCGGGGTCCCTGGCGTAACGTTCCACCGCACCTAACTGACGGTGCGCTGATTTGGACCGGATTAAGGGCCAGGGAATATCTAGTTGCTTTCTGAGAGAATCGGTTCCGAGGGACAAGAAGCGGATTTGTCGTTCGAGCGCCACACCAAGATGCCTTGTTCACGCAGTCCCATCAGGCCTTTGCGTTGATTCGGATCGCCAAATCTTCAGCGCTAAGTTGTTCTGCCGCCCGGTTCTCCTCAAAGACAAGTTCCATCTCCTGCTCCCAGTCCTGCAGAGCCTGATCGAAGCTCACCGGCAAAGCTGTGCCGCTTTCGGCAGCCTTATCGCGGATCGTTGTTCCCTTCTTTCGATCCCGTCGAGGTTTCGCCTTTTGCCTGATCATTATACAACCTCTCACTCCTCACTCCAGCCGACGGAAGTCGGGCCGTGTCTTGGGTACGAACCGCAGTCGAGAGATCTCAAATCTCCTCCGGCGACCGGCTCAGATCGGTTGATTTGGCTTGGAGGACACCATGCTAACACATCGACCAACAATGCAACCGTACTTAAGCAGCCGGCCAAAAGCCATCGGGCGAATCCCTAGTCCAAGTCAATAACGATTTTACAATATCATTAAATACCAAACAATGATATTTTAAAAGCGTTATGGGTAGGCGTGCAATCACGGAACCAGACCTTCGTCTGTTCTGGAAGACGGTCCGGGAACTCTTGTATTTGGTCTACGGCCAAGCTGGGGGACGCAGCAAAAAGCGGATGAGTCAACGATCGGCTCTGGCTGCCGAGCTTGGTTTGGAGGACGTGACTATCCGATGCTTTCTGAATGGCGCCCCGCAGACCCTTGGTCCCGGGCCGCTGCAGCGATTACTGGTGAAATTCCCTGATTTAGCGAGACTATACAGGCATCACTACCAACTCGCAATGCTTTTTCAAGAGCCCGTGAATTCCGCGGGTTGGTCGCTTACGAACCGGGATTCGACGGCGATTCAATTAACGTTGCAACTCGATGGGTTTGACGCGAAGGAGCACCTAACGATATTTAAATTGCAGCCAGGTAGCGAAGGGGTAGTCAGGATCAAAGTGAAGGCTGGCTAGAAGAATCCACCCGATCGCGATGGAACAGGGGCGGCAAATGTCGGGTTTTAGATTGGATTTTGTCAGGTTGCTTGTCGGGTTTTTGGGGCTGCCCGATAACAGCCGGAGCAGTAGTTTCAACAAGTTAGGTGCCAAATGTCGGGTTTGTCGGGTTTTTAGGCTCTGAGCAGGAATTCGACGGGCACCCCATTTTAAGCGGCTTTCTCCAAAATCCCACTTTCCGTCCGGGTCGCCGCCATGCGCTGGTCTTCAGCAGCAGGTACTGCAGATTCTTGTATCCGGAGGGAGGTTGCCCCAAAACATTTCGCCAAGTTCGCGTTTCGGGTAAACTCGGAGGTTGCCTACCGACAACGAGTTCACTCGTATCCTGCAATGGCCCGGTTATCGCGTATACCGGCAGAAGATTGACGAGCAGAAACACATTCTGGAATTGTGGGTCCGGCGGAAGCGCGGCAATCGTAAACTGGAGTGCTCCGGGTGTGGACGGAAGTTCACCGAGGCATACGACAGCAACGACCGAGCCGTGCGCGACCTGCCGTGGAGCACCTTTAAGACCACGGTACACATCGAGGTGTATCGGGTGAAATGCCCAGACTGTGGTGTGAAGGTGGAAAAAGTGCCTTTGTTGCCGAGCAAAGCCCCGTTCAGCAAACGCTTCGAAGACGCCGTAGGCCAAGCGTGCGAGAGCGCCGCGGCGCGGCAAGTGGCGCGGCGGTTCGGGTTGGCGGAAAGCACGGTGCGGGCCATCGATCAGCGGTATTTGGAACGGTGGGCAGCCAGTCGGCGCAGGCCGGCGTTGCGACAAATGGGGGGCGACGAGATCTACCTGGGGAAGAAACTGAAGTTTCTGACGGTAGTGTGCAATCTGGAGACCGCTGAGCCGGTGTGGTTCGGTCGGGAACGGAAGAAAGAGACGCTGGACGGCTTTTTCCAGGAAGAACTGAGCACCGCGCAGCGGCGCAACTTGGACGCGGCTTGCGTAGACATGTGGGAACCCTTCCGGCTCAGCATCCAGCAGTGGGCGCCGCAATGCCGCATTGTCTATGACAAGTTCCACATCATGCAACATGCCAATGACGCGGTGGACGAGGTGCGGCGCGCCGAGTTCTTCCGCAAGGGTGGAAAGGCTCGCGGACTGGTGAAAGGGAAGCGCTGGTTGCTGCTGAGCCGATGGTTGAATCTCACCTCTGGCAAGCAGAAGGAGCTAATCCAACTGTTCGCCCTGAACCGAAAACTGTTCAAGGCCTATCTGATCAAGGAGAGCCTGGACCGGCTGTGGAACTATACCTATGAGGGAGCGATGCTGAATTACCTGCAGCGCTGGATCGATCAACTACGTTGGCAACGCCTGAAGCCCTTTGAGAAATTAGCAGCTATGCTGCTGGAACATCTCGACGGGATCCTCAACTACTGCCGAACCAAAGTCCGAATGGGAGTCGTCGAAGCCGTGAACGGGAACATCAAATCAGTGCTGCGCCGTGGGCGGGGGTACAAGAATCTGCGGTACCTGCTGCTGAAGGCTCAGCGCATGGCGGCGACCCGGACGGAAAGTGGGATTTTGGAGAAAGCCGCTTAAAATGGGGTGCCCGTCGAATTCCTGCTCAGAGCCGGTTTTTATAGGAGGAGAGAGGCCCGGAGAAATCAGCGAAGGCAAAACGCCGGGCGGATGTCCATCCCTTTCGCCCATCGGTTTGCGCCTGGCGTCCATTTTTGGACTCCAGTTGGACTCCAGTGCGCGACTTCAAACGAGGGTGTTGGCTGTAAGTCTATGAGGTGTTTGGTGGACCTGGTGAGATTCGAACTCACGACCTCTTCCATGCCATGGAAGCGCCTCCTAATCCGCGCGGTACGGCTGACGCCGCCCCAGCAACTCGCCAGCATCGTTCTTAGTGGAGACCGCCTTCTGGGACGTCTAGTCTAGGCAAGTTCATCCAGAAGCCGGCCGTTTCGTCGGCGCAGAAGTTGCGCCCGTTTGCCCACGTTGCGCCTGTGGCTGACGGGTGTGCCGACAGGACCAGTTGGTCGGTGCCAGGCGCCCACACGCGCCCGTGTTAGCCACGGCTGCCAACGTGCGGCGGCCACGGCGTGTGCGACGATGGGGGCATGCCGCTACCCAGGGCGCTGGCGCGGGAGACGGTCACCTTCCAGGCCAGCCACGCAGAATTCTCAAGCTGAGGAAACTCGCGCGCGAGGCCGACATGAGTCTGGGCGACTACCTCCGCACCGGCCGGGGCTTGCCGGAACGTCCCGCCGGCCAACCGTCCATCGAACAGCTTGAGCGCGAGTTCGGACGAAGCTTGGAACACCCTCAAGGAACTCGGTGAAGATCCGGCGGCCTATTTCCCACCCAACGACGACTGGATGGACGACTACCGATAAGGCCGGAACACGCCGGGGTATTTCGCATGCATCCCCTGTATGGGGATTTCAAAATCCTGTCTCTCGAAAATTCCAGAGGACAGGACACGAAAAACGATCACCCACAACCTTGCATGACCTTGCTTTCACGTTTGGTAAGTCACGTGCTTCGCGCGTACGCGCGCGGTCGTCTCGGCGTTTGGGAAACCTGTCCCTCATATTTTCCAGAGACAGGATTTGGAAATCGCTTTATAGGGATGCGTGGGGAAATGGCCGGCTCGTGGCGGGGATGTAGGGCGTGGATCCATCGGGCCGAGGCGATGTGGCAACCTCGCGGAAGACGGTGGAAACGTTTGGGTATGCCGTTACCGAGGGGGACGAGGGTCGTCATTCGAGAACTCTTGCGGTGGGGAGCGGGTGCGCCTCACTAAACCGGCGTTTTATCACATCAACCATGGCCTTGTATGTAAGCCGGTGCTGCTGGAGTAGCTCCTCAGCGACCCACCCGATTTCGTGCCATCGCACATCAACCAGGCCGCGACTGCGCAGGAATAGGTACTTTAGAAAAGCCTCAAGCGTCTCGCCTCCATGGAAGTAGGTGGCCAGATCCACCGCGGAATGGGTGTCACTATAGTGAGTGTTTCTGTTCGGGCGTCGGCCGCGAAACTTCTGTTCTGCAATTCGGCCCGCAAAGAGTGAGATGATTTCCTTTTCGGCGCGGAGCCGCACTCGCGGATTGTCATCGTGGGTGTCTGGGTTGAACCACTTCGGCAGCCCCTTTCCCAGTACGTATCCCAGGGTGCCCTCTGCCGAATTCGGAACGATCGAGGCTTCTTTGAACCGGAGCCCCAGCCACCATCGCGCTATTGCGTGGCCGGCCTCATGATATGCGGTCGCGTCCAGGTGCGTTCGATCGCGTGATCTCATCGCAGGTTACTCCTTTCGGTGCCAGCCGCAGCACATCCGCCATCTTTGCCGGGCCAGGCGGGTGATCGGCTTCCTTCTTCTTTCTTCATTCAACTGCTCATCTCTCACGCGGGTTCGGCCCCCCAGGTCCGCCATGCCGCGAAAAGAGGGGAGTTGAAAGAAGTGAAGAAAGTAAATAAATATGACTTAAATAACTGTTTTTACGCCACTTAGCGGCAGCAACTTTTTTCACAACGCGCGTGAAGAAAGCCTGAAGAAAGTGACATAGGTCAGTGTGATACTACATTTTCAGGGTGTCATGTGGGAACTCCTTCTCGTGCTGCGCGCGGAAATCGCTGTGCACGTAGATGAAAGCCTTGCGCCCCGCAGTCGGCCTCTCGTAAATACTGAGTTTTCCCGCCTGCACCAGGGTTGTGAGGCGCTCTTTCCTGTCGCGGTACTTGTCACCCTGAAAGGCGCGTGTCAGCTCGGTCTGGGTCATTCCAGGTGCGCCAGCCTGCTGAACCCTCTGCTCCATCTGGTCAACGGCGAAACCGTCTGCTGTCATCCCGGTGGGAAGCAACTTGAAGATTGTTTCTTCAGTTGCAGCCGCCCATGCGACCGCGCGTTCCATCGCTGCCGGGGACACGCTCAGGCTACACGAAGCCGCTACTTCGAATATTACTGCCAGTTTCCGTACCATCGCCCTCACACGATTGAAGAACGGCACCGCTAAGGCTCTGTTCGGCTGCCCCTTGAACCGGCGGTCCGCTTCCAGATACCAGTCGCAGTATATGGGTTCGACGCGTGACAAATCGGCGGCACCTTTCAGTTTGACTGCCGCTGCCATATGGGCCGCGAGGGGCTTCACTAACCGGGTATCGGACTCCTTCGGTATCGGAATAACCCTGTTCGTATCAACCACGCGCACGATCAGCCAGCGCGGCACGAACCCGCCGGTGGTGTCCTCCCGGGCCAGGCTAGACACGAACCAATCGACCGAGCTGGTTGCCAAGATGTTCAGACGCGGTGGTTCCGAGAATACGATGGGTGGCGTACTTGATCGCCGGCCTGTCCGGTAATGAACGTCGTCCGGAACCCGGGTCTCGTCAAAACGATCCGTTAACCACTCCTTTGCGCCGTTGAACTGAGGCTGGCTGAGAGTCTTGAGCATCTGTGCGAGTTCCCCCCAGATGAAGAGGCCTACAGAGTTCTTTGCCAGATCCTCATAGAAGCCGGGACCGCTCCCCCAAGTGTTCCCCCGTACGAGTGTGGCTAACCCGCTTGCGTTCACTATCGGGTACGCCAGGCGGACAAGGGTGCTGCGTCCCAGGCCGCTCCCGGACAGAATCAGGATCCAGAAGTCCAGCGTAAGGTTAATCCCCCCGTATGGGACTTGCACTCGTGGATTGAGCACGGCGGCAAGCAGAGCGACGGCGACCGCCTCGTGCACTAATCGCGGCGCTTCGAGGATGTCGGCGTAATCCGCGTAGCTGGAAATGAAGTCGAATGAGCAGGGGGCGGTTACGGGGGAACCACTACCGGATCGGACAGATAGTCAATCGGCGGCCGCAGGGGACGCTCCGGTGTTCCGGAAAGAAAGCAAAGTATGGACTCTGTCGTTCGAGGGAAGGACCGTCCATCTCGGCGACCTGATTGGCCTGGGATATATCGCTGAGCTTCTCCGCCACCCGCGAACGCCCATCGAAGCGATCGCCCTCGTGACTAGCACCCGTGAAAACACGGATATCTCTGTTGAGCTCGAAGCATCGAGAATCGGCGGAATGTCGGTTGCATTTCCTGGCATACCGATGACTGATGTCGCGGTAATTAAAACCGTCAAAGCTGAATTGTCGAAAAGAAAATGCGAACTGCTGCGCACTCCAGACAGTGATTCGGCCGCCAGAACGAGACTGCAGGACGAGATCTCCAAACTAGAGGCATACATTGCGCAGACCCAGGGCCGCCGGGGGAACACCCGCATAACGGGAGGTGCCGCACAGCGGTCCCGATCTCGGGTCGCGCATGCGATTCACCGAGCAATTTCCAAGATCGCAAAGGAGCATCTGTCCCTCGCCAACCATCTTCAGGGTTCGATCCGTACCGGGACGGCCCCTGTCTACATGCCAGCAGAGGTTCCAGATTGGCAGTTCTGACGCTCACCATGTCCCCTTGAGCACGACGTCACATTTTGTGACGTTGAACGTCACGCCTCCTTTGTGAAGGCAGTTGCCCCGGCGTTGGATTTGGATTGAGACGCGAGGGACGGCACGAGAGCTATTCCCGCCCCCACCCACTCGGGCAACTCCTTGATTTCACAAATGGAGTGCTCCAAGTGGACCAGCCAATCTTAAAATCGTCGCTTTCGATAGCGTTCAGTCGCCTCGTAAACCTGTTCCAAGAAGACCCCTTTTGCCGTGTCGAAGGTTTGAGGGTGCGAGCCGGCGAGCCAGATTTCACACACCCTCCGCGGGTCATCCGAAAGCTAAAAATGGGTGCTGACAACGCAGCCCGCCCCGAGGCCGCCCTTCCGGACTTTTGGCTCAAAAAACAGGTGGTCGAACTGCTAGGGACCATTTCGGAACTGGGGGACGGCGAGATTCGGAGCATCGAGGTCGCGCACGGACTTCCCCTTACTGTGGAAATCGAACGCCGACCCGTTGTTGATGGAGAACCCACCCGTGCGTGAGGCGATTTTCGAGCGTGCCTATCCGCTAGCGCTCCGGGCCGCGCAGGTCCGGGCGCGTGCAGCGGTTGCCTGCGGCCTCATCCAACCGGTCGACTTCGCCGACGCCGTGCAGGAAGGGCTGTTCGCATCCTGGCGCGAATTGGCCAGGTTCGATCCGAGCCGCGCATCGCTGCCGACGTTCATCGAGATCGTCGCCGCCACTCGAATCGCCTCGTTTGTGCGCGCCAGCCATCGCCACCGCGTCCTATGCCCCTTGGATAATTCCGCTGAACAGAGTGCCGACCCTCCGCTCGCCCGTCTTGTGGTCCGCATCGACGTCCAGCGCGTGCTCGCTGGCTGCACCGAGACCGAACGCCGCTTGGCGCGAACTCTGATGGAGCATTCGCCAACCCAAGCCAGCCGGCTACTCGGGATCGCCCGCTCGACTCTCCACGAACGGACGCGAAAATTGCGGCCACGGTTCGTCGCTGCGGGTCTGGGACCTGGCGGCCACACATTTTCGCCCGAACCGGCCACACGCAAAGGAGGCATTCAATGAGTCCAAAGACCCCTGGTGGTTCCCCTCGCCATACGCCGCACCATCTTCCTTGGGACCGCTTCTCGAAACCGGCGCCCAGGGCAATAATCACGCCGAAACCTTCGATTGCCGCTAACAACCCCAACTTGGACGACCTTGCTTGCCAGGTATGGCGACACCTGAAGGATCTCAACAAGCCCCATTTTCTCTTTCGACGCGATGGGAAACTCTGCCGCATCGAGTCGGACGATACAGGAGCGCCGGTGCCCGTCAGCGTGGACGTTCAGCGAATGCTGTTCCTGCTGGTGGAGTTGTTCGATTGGACCCGCCTAAAGAAAGGGAAAGACGCGGATGGTAACCCGGTCGAGGAGGAGGTCAGTGTCCGTCCGCCCAAAGACCTCGCTCCCCATCTGGTCGCCGATCCCGATCCTCCAGTACCGACTCTGCAACGAGTCGTCACTGCGCCGGTATTCGTCGGCCCCGGTCAGTTACTCGACAAACCAGGTGACTACGCTGATGGTATTCTCTATTTGCCCCCCAAGTCATTTCGCTTGCCGAAGCTCCCACCACGCCCCAGTGAGGACGATATCCGATCGGCAGTGGAGTTCATTAAGCAGGACTTGCTGGTTGATTTCCGCTTCATCAGCGAGTCCGAGGGGGCCAATTGCCTTGCTGCGCTCCTCACCCCGCTGGTGCGCGAAATGATCAAAGGGCCGACGCCGCTGTTCTGGATCGACAAGTGGAAGGGCGGTAGCGGCGGCACTCTCCTGTCCGGCGTAATCGCTGCTCCACTCCTGGGCGCAGAACCGTCCGGCGTAACCGCGCCGCAGGAGGAAGCCGAATGGATGCGCCTGATTTTGTCCACATTGCGGCGCTCACCGAACTGCTTCTTCATCGACAACTGCAACGCGCCTCTCTCTTCGGAATCGCTCGCTAGCGCCATCACTGCATCCCGCTACGAGGGTCGGATCATCGGCTCCTCCAAGAACGAAGCCGCGGATGTCCGCTGCTTATGGATCATCAACGGAAACAACCTGCGCTTCGGCTGGGAGTTGGCGCGGCGGGCTGTTAGAATCCGCATCGATCCCAATGAGGCCGATCACAACTATGTGCATAAGGACCTGCTTTCTTGGGTTATCCAGCATCGTGCGGAAGTCCTCTACCATCTCCTCGTCCTGGTGAGGGCTTGGCAGGCGAAGGGCTGCCCGGCACCCGCGACTGGCACCCAGGAGTTCGGAAGCTTCGAATCATGGCGCGAAGTCGTGGGCGGCATCTTGACCGCCGCCGGAATCGCAGGGTTTCTGGATAATCTGGAAGATGCCCGACAGGAATCAGATCAGGAGTCCGCGAACCTTCGCGGCTTCTTGAGTGAATGGAACGCGACGTTCGGACTCCGACCCGTCTTTGTATCTGAGTTGGTAACGATCGGCCGCCACTTCTTCATGCTGCACACAGACCCTCACCGCGCTGCGATTCAAGTCGGAAAGATCTTGACCAAATATCAGAATCAGGTTTACGACGGACGGCGAATTCAACGATTACCGACGCCATCTGCAGGAAAAACGCAATGGCAATTGCAGGCCATTCCGGCGGCCCCATAACCCTTCACACCCTACAGACTCCCTCTAGATAAGTCATTGAAATTATTACCAAAAAAGGGTCTGAAGGATCTGAAGGGTGTTTTGATGGTGTTTAAACATAATTGAGATGATTGTGAGGGTTGGTATTTGGTATGGTTTGCCGCTTGAGAAAACACCCTTCACACCCTTCACTCCCTTCTGGGCCTTTCAGATCAGAGGCTTATGCCGAGGATATTAGGACGTCGGCTTCCTTCTGCCTGCCTTCAGTGTCAACAACTCGAACCTGGATTGACCTCCGCGTTGCCAACCTGATCTGCCTATCCGCTGCTGTACAACTAATCCAATCGGGCGTATATTTGTGATGTAAGGTTCGGTTCGACAGGCCCGGCGCACGGCGCAACCTCCGAAAGATCCCCACAGAAACAATTTGATTGAGCGATGGGACGCTCGTTAATCCCTTCCCTTCGATGATCTCTTAGCCGTGTGCCCCTATGAAGATGATTCCGATCTATACGGCGGATGGCAGGTCCCTGGGGTTCCGGACTGCCGAAGCGGCAGAACGGTTGGTCGCCGATGGGCGCGTAAAGCCAGTTTACGGTCGCAAGGGGCACTTGAAGGCGATCTTCGTTCCGCGGGAGGATGGCGGAAGTCCGGTCCAGGTCCAAGCCCGGCCCGGGACGCGGTATAGCTATCTGCAGGACCTGAACGGAGGCCGGTGCTGGAGCCTGCGGCGGCTCGATGGCCGGGACGAGGACGGGAACCGGGTGAACTTGCGGGGCGCTTTTCTCCAGGTGCTGAGAGACTGTCTGACTCCGGGAAGCTGAGACAAGTCGGTCAGGCGGGGGATTGATCGCACCTCGGGGAGCGTTGGTGCGGACGCTCAGGTGAGTCACGGTCTGACGGACTGGAGGGTCCGAATGATGAGCTATCGCGTTTTCTGGGAGATTGACATCGATGCGGATTCCCCGCGCGAGGCGGCGGAAAAGGCCCTGGAGATCCAGCGCCGGCCGGACAGCACCACCACCGCGTTTAGCGTGCGGGATGAGGCTGGCGAGTCGATGGAAGTTGATTTGGACGCTCCAGACGGTGATTATCCAGCGAAAATAGAAATCCAATGACCATCCGGTGCCGATGCCAGGCAAGCTTCGCGGGGAGCAACGGACCGCCATTTTCAATTCGGGCGAGATCGGTGATCGATCTTACTCGGTCCTGCGTTATTTGGCGGTCCGCTCAAATTCCCTGACGATTGCTATGATCGCCTGGGCTGTGCGGATGCCGACGTAGTATAGGCCCCTGAGTTGTCGGTCGGATACCCAGCGGAGATCGCCCAGGCAATGGTAGCCGGCATCGTTCAGCGATGTCAGTACTACTGGCTTGAGATGGATGTGGTGCTGGGCTAGGTCGGCCGGATCGAGTCGGATGTCCATCCATGTCGGCCGGGATGGGCTCCCCGGACGGGTACGTTCGCCGTGCAGGTCCTTCTGACCGGCGAGGTACCCGATTTCGTGGGCTTCGTGGGCCACGGCCAGGAGCGCGTCGTGCAAAGCTCGGCGGGTGCAAAGAACCTTGCTCCCTGGTGGAGGATTGAGACTGGCAATGGCGCTGAACACGATGTGCCCTGCAAGCTGAGGGTCAAGTTCACATGGCATGGTGCTGCTCCCGCCGTCAGGATACAACATGGCCGGATCGCCATCACGGCTTGCTGCGCTGGCCCAGCCGCGCCCAATCGCCGGAATAGGGCGCGCAGATCGGCGGCCTTTGTCGCGGAGTTCACTGCAACGCGCCAATTTTGGTCGATAGCGGTTTCGGGACACGTGGTTCACGATTCTCTCGCAAAGGGGGCCGACAGGACCGGGGCGCTCTCGCAGCCCCTCGCCCATCCCCGCCACGGAGCAGACCTTGCGCGCGGTGATCGATTTGCTGTCGCCGCATGGTTCGACGATTGCACTATTTCGCCAACTGTATCGCTGGAGGTCGGGGCGTGGGTGGCGGCAGGGCGCGCCGACGGACTGGGGTGGTACTCGGCGCCAACCCTCTGTCGGACGGCGTAACGTGCGCCAAACGTGCGCGAAAGGGCGGCCAATGTCGGCCGTGGCGAAGCTGAACTCCGGTACTCCAACCGGTTTCCGGGCTCGACCCGGCCGCAGTGATTTGGCCCAACTAATCAACTGGCGCGGTGCGCTATGAACGCCGCAGGCGCTGGCCCCAGCGCATGGTCGCGGGGCTCGGGGTCCGTTGCTCAGTATCTCTATGCCGTGGCTGGGTGGTCTCGCAACGTGCCCTAGCTGATCTCACGGGAGCATTGTCCGGGGCCGTTGATCCCCGCTTCGGTGCGTTGGTAAGACCAGGTCGACATTGCGCTGTTGGCCAGGGGGTGTGCTTGCGTGTGTGCCCACGGTGCGCGTCGGAGCCTGGGGTGGCACTATGGTGCCACTTGGGGCTGGAGGGCGGGACGTGGGGACGCGGTGGGCCAACGTGGGCGGGTTTATCGCGGGCCTGAGGGGGAGGGGGGAGGGGTCAAATGATTTTCGCTTCCGGCGCCGACCGCGTTGGGCGCCTCTCGTGAAAAGTCGCAGGTTTTGGGGGAGGGGGTAGCAGACTACGATGATTATCGAAATGTGGGACATCACCCGGCCACGGCCATATCCGAAGAACGCCCGCAAGTGGACCCCGGCCGCAGTTGAAAAGGTCGCCGAAAGTATCCGGGAATATGGCTGGCGGCAACCGATCGTGGTGGACGCCGAGGACACAATTATCATTGGGCATTTGAGGCTGGCGGCGGCAAAATTCCTAGGTCTTAAGGAAGTCCCCGTTCATGTGGCGCGGGAACTCACCCCGGAGCAGGTAAGGGGCCTGCGGTTGGCCGACAACCGGACCCATCAGGAGAGTGACTGGGACCTTTCCTTGCTGGCTCCGGAGATGGCCGAACTTAGCGCATTGGCGTTCGATCTGAGCAAAACCGGCTTCGACGGACGGGAAATTGACCGACTGTTGGCCGCTAATGCGGACGATGAGAAGGCCGAGGCAGCGCCGCCATTGCCCGAGGTTGCGGTCACTCAGCCGGGTGAGGTCTGGCTGCTAGGCGAACCGTGCATCTGTCCGCATTGCGGAGGGGAGAACTGAGATGATCTGCCGCTGCTGCGGAAAGGAGTTCCAGCCGGCAACGCTCCGCCACAGGCTCGTCTGCGGTGACTCCCGCGACGCCGGCACCGTGGCACACCTGTTTGGGCGAGCGAACGCAAACCTAGTGATCACCTCGCCTCCCTACGCCAGCCAGCGGCAGTACGATGAATCGAGCGGTTTTCAGCCCATCCCGCCCGACGATTAGGTGAGGTGGTTCCATGACGTGGCGGCCAACATCGCTGCGGTGCTCGCGCCGGGTGGCTCGTACTTCCTGAACATCAAGGAACACGCCGAGGATGGCGAGCGCAGCCTCTACGTGAAGGATCTGGTCCTGGCGCACCGACGGCAATGGGGGTGGTTATTCGTCGACGAATTCTGCTGGCGAAACACGCGCAATGGGGTGCCGGGGGCTGGAACAATCGGTTTAAAAATGCCTGGGAGCCGGTTTTCCATTTCGCCAGGACGCCGTCCATCAAATTCAACCCGGACGCCGTGAGCGCACCGTCGGATGATATGTTCGAGTACTCGCCCGATAACCCTAAATCGGAAAGTGGCAGCGGGCTGTTGGGGAGCGGTAAGCGTAAGAATCAGCGCGCGGGGCTGGCCCGCCCCAGTAACGTCATCGAGGTGGCGGCGGAAAGCGGTCAGGGGGATCACTCGGCGCCTTTTCCGCGGGCACTGGTCGAGTTTTTCGTCAAGGCATTCTCCGACGCGGGGGATGTTATTTTCGACCCGTTTTTGGGGAGCGGGACGACCATTGCCGCAGCACATGTGCTGGGCCGTAACGGCTATGGCTGTGAGATTTCACCCTCGTATTGCGATCTGGTCGTCCTGCGATGGCAGCAGTTGTCCTCCGGCTCGGCGCGGCTCGATGGCGACGGACGAACGTTCGAGGAGATCGCGAGGGAGCGAAAGGAGTCGAAGAAATGATCTGCAAGTGCTGTGGTAAAGAGTTCGTGCCTAAGACCCGACCGCATAGGGTAATGTGCGGCGACGCAACTAAGTTGGCAGATGTGGAGCGGCTGATGGCAGGCGAGGCTGCGGACCTGGTGTTCACCGATCCGCCCTACAACGTCGATTACGAGGGCTACACGGAGGACCGGCTGAAGATCAAGGGCGACCGGATGGCGCCGGAGGAGTTCCGCAAGTTCCTCGAAGAGTCCTTCGCCGCTTACCGGGCCGCGATCAAGCCTGGAGCTTCCGTCTATGTGTGCCATGCGTCGTCTGTTCAGCGGGAGTTCCAGGACGCCCTGGAGCACGCGGGGCTGGAGGTCCGGTGCCAGATCATCTGGGCCAAGAATACCTTCGCATGGGGATTCGGCAGATACAAGTTTCAGCATGAACCCATCTTCTACTGTCACCTCGCCGGCCAGACTGATGCCTGGTATGGGGACAAGTCCCAATCTACTTTGTGGCAGGAAAAGAAACCAGTGGCTAATCGGCTCCACCCCACCATGAAGCCGGTCGAGTTGGTGGAGCGGGCCCTGGTGAACAGCAGCAAGGCCGGAGACATTGTAGTGGACTTATTCGGGGGATCGGGGTCCACGTTGATCGCGTGTGAGCGCACGCGCCGGCAAGCCAGACTCCTGGAACTTGATCCTAAGTATGTGGACGTGATTTGCCAGCGGTATGTTGAGTTCGCCGGCAAGCCTGCCAGGCTCGCAGGGGATGGCAGAACATTCGATGAAATCCGATCAGCGAGATTGTCGGTGGCAGCTTGATGAGGGAGGGAGGTGGAAGGATGCTAACGACTACCGAGATTCAGTGGCCCTGGGAGATGAGACTCGGCGAAGCGGAGGCCCTTCGATGGGCATGAGGGGCCCGGCGCCCAAGCCGACCAGCATCCGCGCGAAGGAGGGTAATCCCGGCCGGCGGCCCCTCCCGGCAAATGAACCTCATCCTCCGCTTGGGGAGCCGGAGGTCCCCAAATATCTGGATCGCGAAGCTCGCCGGGAGTGGAAGCGGCTGGTGAAGATCCTGCTACCAATCCGGGTCCTGAGCATCGCGGACGGACTGGAGCTCGCGAACCTATGCCAGGCATACTCCCTCCTAGTGCAAGCACACCAGGCTATGCAACTGGCCAGCAAGGGAGGAGGATCAGGGCTGTTGATGCGGACTCCCGCCGGCTATGTGCAGCAGTCCCCGCTCCTGGGGATCATCAACGGGCAAGTGGAGATTATTAATCGGATCTCCCGGGAATTCGGGCTGACCCCATCGTCGCGGACGCGGATTGAGACCCTAACGGAGTCGGCCGATGATAGCCTCGAGGAGGCGTTGTGTGGGTGAATCCCCACAATGGCTGGTGCCGAGATTGTTTCCTGTCGTGCGGGCGTCAGCGCCCGGATACGGAGACCCTGGGGCGTTTCCCGGTACAAATCCGCGAATCCTATGCGAACTTCAACCAGGTCAGCGGTTTGCGTGTCACGGCCGGTGCAATAATCCCCATATCGCCGTTTGAAAATTCCCCAAGCATGACAAGAGCCATAGCCGGCATCGACTCTGGAATAGAGGAGGTGCCGAGACCTGTTGAGGGCGAGGGAAGTGAACGACTTTGCGGAGTTGAAGCGAGAAGGGCTCAGCATCCAGGCGATCAGTTCGGTGACGGGCTTCGATCGCAAAACCGTGCGTAAGTATCTGCTGAAGCCGGACGTGAATCCGGCGTACGGACCGCGGCCGTCGGCGGCGGGCAAGCTGGATGCGTTTAAGCCGTATCTGGAAGAACGGTTGAAAGCCGGCGTGTGGAACGCGGCGGTCTTATTGCGGGAGTTGAAGGCGCGCAGCTACACGGGCGGCTACGGGCGCAATAAGTACAAGTCCACGGGGGTCATCAAGTGGATGCTGAATAACGTCTGGCCATCGCTGGCCTGGCACCTGTACGACTACCACCTCGAGGCGAGGAGCGGCTACTACGGAACCAAGAAATCCCCTCGAGCCGCTGCACGTACAGTATTCCTAAGACGACAAATCGGTCACCGTGGTCAACAGCACGCTCAGCCAGTCCAGCGGCCTGACCGTCAGCGCGGCTGTGATTGACTTAGCCGGCGCGCAAAAGTGGTCGAAGACGTCGGTCATTGATGTAGCACCCGACGGCGTCGTGCGTACCTTCAGCATCCAGGATCTAGCCGACCTGTCCAAGACCTACTTCTTGTCGCTCAAGCTGGCCGATAAGGGAGGCGCGGTGCTGAGTCAGAACTTCTATTGGCTCTCGACCGTCGAGGACGTGCTCGACTGGAGCAAGAGGGACTGGTATTACACGCCGCCCTCGGTCCACGGAGACTTCACTGCGCTCGCAACGCTGCCGCCGGCGACGCTCGGAGTGAAAACCGCCTTCGATCATGAGGGCGCCGACCGCCGCGCCATTGTGACTCTCACAAACCCTGGACCTTCGCTGGCCTTTTTCGTGCGGCTGCGCGTTCTACAAAAACCGGGCGGGGCCGAGATCCTACCCTCCACATGGAGCGACAACTACGTGTCGCTGCTGCCGGGAGAGACGCGAACGCTGACCGCCCGCTGGCGCTCCGAAGACGCTCCCGGCACGGCGCCGGCCATCGCAATTGACGGCTGGAATGTGGCGCATCAGTAGATTGCGGCGCCGATACGCGCCGGAGAAGCCGCCGTGCGATAATGCGTATCCGATAATACGTATCCAAGGTCAACCCTGTGGGTGCATGACCCGCGCGAGGAGGAATCGATCGGAATGAGACAACAAATATCCAGGCGGCGCTTTGTGGCCGCTGTTCCCCTGCTGCGGGCGGCCGTCGCAGCCGCTTCAGCCAAAGCACCCGCGCCGTACGGGCCTCTTCCAACCCAACGCCAGCTAGGCTGGCACGAGCTGGATTTCTACGCATTTCTCCACTTCAGCCCGAACACGTTTACGGATCTGGAGTGGGGTAACGGCGACGAAGACCCCGCGATCTTCAACCCCACCGCGTTCGATGCGGACGCTATCGCCGCGGCGCTGAAAGCCGGGGGCATGGCTGGCGCGATCCTCACCGCCAAGCACCACGATGGCTTCTGCCTCTGGCAGACCGCAACTACCGAGCACTCGATCAAGAAGAGCCCCTGGAAGGGCGGGAAGGGAGATATCGTCGGAGAACTGGCCGCGGCCATGCGGCGGGCCGGCATGAAGTTCGGAGTCTATCTTTCGCCGTGGGATCGCAACAGCGCCTACTACGGCAAGCCCGAATACGTCACCATGTACCGGGAGCAACTGCGCGAATTGCTGACGCAATATGGACCGATCTTCGAAATATGGCACGATGGCGCAAACGGCGGGAGCGGATATTACGGGGGCGCGAAAGAAACGCGGAGAATCGACCGAACCACCTACTACGGTTGGGAGCAGACCTGGGATTTGGAACACTCCCTGCAGCCGAACGCCGTCATCTGGTGCGAAATAGGTCCGGATATACGCTGGGCGGGGAACGAAGCTGGCCACGCCAACGAAACGTGCTGGGAGACCTACACTCCGCACGGCCGGAACGGCGGGCCCCCTGCGCCCGGCGCTTCGATGGCGGGCCAGGAGGGGGCCACCGGGCACCGCGACGGAAAGTATTGGCTGCCGCCCGAATGCAATACCTCCATCCGCCCCGGCTGGTTCTGGCACGAGAAAGAGAACTCGCGCGTAAAGACGCCGGCGCAACTGATGGACCTGTACTACAACTCTGTAGGGCGGGGGGGGTGCTTCCTCTTGAATCTGCCTCCGGACCGCCGCGGACTCATTCATGAGAACGACGCCGCCTCGGTCCGCGCGTTCAACGCCATGATGAAGGGCACGTTTAAGCAGAACCTTGCGGAAAAGGCGAAACTCACCGCTTCCAATGTGCGGGCGAAAGACACGAAGGCGTTCGGTCCACGCAATCTCCTGGATGGCGACCGGTACACCTACTGGAGCACGGACGATTCCGTGACAACTCCCGAAATCACGTTCGACATGGGAAAAGCGGTGAAGTTCAACGTGGTCCGGCTGCGCGAGAACATCAAACTCGGACAGCGGATAGACGCGGTTGCTCTGGACCAATGGAAGGACGGGAGCTGGGTTACGTTCGCCGGAGCGACCAGCATCGGAGCTTGCCGACTGGTGCGCACGAAGGAAGACGTTTCCACGAATCGAGTGCGGCTGCGCGTGACCAAAGCCGCCGCGTGCCCCGCGCTCTCGGATTTCGGCATTTTCCTGGAGGCAGCCGCATCGGCGTGAGCCTGGGCGCTGCGATCGAAACGGAGTTGATATGAAGCGTCTTCCACTTATCCTGCTTCTTCTCTTTCCTGCGATTCATGCGCAATCGCAGCCCGCCGCAAGAGCAGCGACGCCGCTTCCGCGCATCGTTCAGAATGGCACGGTGAAGCAGATGTTCGTCGATGGAAAGCCGTTCCTCATGCTGGCCGGCGAACTGCACAACTCCAGCGCTTCCAGCGTGGAGTACATGAAGCCGATTTGGGATCACCTGGCCGCGATGCATCTCAACACGGTGATTGGAACCGTGAGCTGGGAGCTGCTGGAACCAGAAGAGGGCAAGTTCGATTTCAGCCTGGTGGACGCGCAGATCCAGGAGGCTCGCAAGCGTAACATGCGCCTGGGCCTAATCTGGTTCGGCTGCTGGAAAGGTCACTCGGCCTTCGCGCCGGTATGGGTGAAGAAGGACCAGAAGTTCCCGCTTCTGGAGATCCGCCCCGCGGCGGGTGGCCGCGGCGGGGTCAATGATCGCTACGAAGGCGAGTTGAGCGCCTTCGCAGAGCAGAATATGGCTACCGATGCGCGGGCCTACGCGGCGCTGATGCGCCATATTCGCCAGACCGATCCGCAGCACACGGTCATTCTGATGCAGGTGGAGAACGAGGTCGGAGTGTACGGCGACAGCCGCGACCGGTCGCCGCTGGCGGAAGCCGCCTACGCCAAGCCCGTACCAGGCGATCTGATGGCTTACCTGACGAAGAATAGAGACCGCCTGTTGCCCGAACTGTTGGAAATCTGGGGACGCAACGGCTACAAACCGTCCGGGACTTGGGCCGAGGTTTTTGGAAACGACCCGCGCGCCGACGAAATCTTCATGGCCTACTTCTACGGCCGGTACTTGAACGGGATAGTCAAAGCCGGAAAAGCCGAGTTGAACATCCCGATGTACGTGAATGCGTGGATATACGGGGTGACCGGAACGGCCACTCCTGGGAGTTATCCGAGCGGCGGCCCGGTGGCCCGCGTCATGGACGTCTACCAAGCCGCAGCGCCCGCCATTGACTTCCTCGGGCCGGATATCTATGACCAGCAGTTCAAGGAACTCAGTGCGCTTTACGCCCGCGCCGGCAACCCACTGTTCTTCCCGGAATCGCGGAACTCGCCGGCCAACTATCTGTATGCCATCGGCAAGCACGCGGCGCTGGGGGTATCTCCTTTCGGAGTCGAAGATGCGGCCGCCGAGGGTCAGTTTCCATCGCTATATAAGCTTCTCGGCGGATTCAGCGCCCGGTTGGCCGCATGGCAGGCGGCCGGCAAGGTGACCGCGGTGTTGGTGGACAGCGAGCAACCCGAAACCGTGTCCATGGGCGGGTATAAGATCACCATCGGCCGTAGCGGCCGGGGAGGCCGCGGCCCGGCCCCAGCGGGCACAGCCGCCGGCGCTTCGCCTCAGACGCCTCCGCGCCCGCAGTGCGCAGGCGCTTTTAACGGCTGCGAGACGGTCGAGCCCTCACGACCCTTCGCTCTCATCGCGAACATCGCGCCCGATGAGTTCCTTTTCGTCGGCTCCAATTTCACACCCAGCTTCGCTGTGGAATCCGGCCCCGGGCGCGCCGTGATCGCCTCTAAAGACGAGGGGCATTACGAGAATGGCAAGTGGATCGCCGGGCGCAGGCTGAACGGCGACGAAGCCGGCCGAGGCCTGCCCGGGAACGGCGTCATCGGCATGTTGCGCATCAAGCTGTTTCGAATGGAGTGACGGATATGAGCTTCCTAAGGATTTCGAAGGTTCTCTGGGGAGTACTGGCCGTTGTGTCGGCCCTGAGCGGCGTCGCGGAGGCGGCGAATAAGACGCTGATCGACTATTTCCTTCCCATGCCGGTTCAGGGAAAGCTGACGAAGGACGCATGGGGCGCCGACAACGTGCTGCCGCGCGATCCGCAGAACGGGCTCGAAGACGCCACGCTCAAGCAGTGGTATTACTGGGACGGCCAGATTCTGAAAGCGCCGGATGGCAAGTACCACCTGTTCGCCAGCCGCTGGGATCAGGCCAAAGGGCATGGAGGTTGGGTCGGCTCTCAGGCGGTTCACGCGGTCAGCGATCGGGCGATGGGGCCATACAAGGACACGGGGCTTACATGGCCGGACAATCGCAATGGCAGGGGGCACAACGTGACGGCGCTGCAGCTCCCGGATAAGCGCTATGCGGTTGTGGTGAGCGAGACCAGGCCCGGCGACGTGTTCGTTTCCACGTCGCTGGACGGGCCTTGGGAGCAGTTGGGATCGATCAAGGTCGATGCCAACGGATTCAATCCGCGGGATGGCGCCATGTCGAACGTCGCCATAATGGTCCGTCCCGATGGGAGGTTCGAGATCGTGCCCCGGTCGGGCGCGATCCTGATCAGTTCGGAAGGCATCCTGGGGCCGTACAAGATCCAGGGGCCCAGCGTTTACAGGGATACGCCGGAACTGCCGGCGGATATCAGGCAAGACCTGGAAGATCCGGCTGTCTGGTACAGCGGAGGCATGTATCACATCGTGGTGAACTGCTGGCGCGCGCGCAAGGCATTCCACCTGACTTCGCTCGACGGCATCCATGACTGGAAGAACCGCGGCTTGGCCTATGATCCAACCACGAACTTCATTCGGTACAAAGATGGAACAGTAAACCATTGGGAGAAGCTGGAGCGGGTGGGCGTGTACCTGGAGAAAGGGCATCCGGCGTATTTCACGTTCGCTGTGTTGGACGTGCCGAAAGAAGCCGAACACGGAAACGACAACCACGGGAGCAAGATCCTGGTGGTCCCGTTCGACGGCGTTGCATTCGACCGGGACATGCAGAGGATCGTTAGGGCGGAACAGAAGAAGGCGAAGTGAAGTGTGCGTCAAACTACACGACGGGAACTGATTCAAGCGGCAGGCGTCGCGTTGGCGGCGCCGCTGGCGACCGCGCAGCAACAGCCGGTGTCGAGGCCGCTCACTCTCTGGTACCAGAGTCCGTCAAAGATCTGGACGGATGCACTGCCGGTGGGCAACGGCTTTCTCGGCGGCATGGTATTCGGCGGCATCGAGCATGAGCGCATTCAACTCAATGAGCACAGCCTCTGGTCAGGCCGTCACACCGAAGATGACAAGGAGGAAGTGCGCGATCTCGTCGCCCAAATGCGCAAGCTGCTCCTCGACGGCAAATTCGCCGGCGCTAATGAGCTGGGCCGCTCCTGGCGCGCGCCGCGGCAAGTGAGCCGGCCATCGTACCAGACGCTTGGCGACCTGCTGCTCGATTTTCGGCACGGCTCCGCTGCGGAGGATTTCCGCCGCGATCTGGACCTTGATACAGGCATCGCCGGCGTTAGATACCGCGCCGGCGGAGTGCGATACACGCGCGAGGTTTTCGCGTCTGTTTCGGATCGGGCGCTGGTAGTGCGCATCAGCGCGGATCAGCCGGGGAAAGCATCCTTCACGGTCGCGCTCAAGAGGGAAGCCGGCGCGAAGTGCGAGGTTTCCGGGAATCGTATTGTGCTGCGCGGACAAGCAGAGAGTTCGCGCCCGGCTCCCGGCGGCCGGTCGGGCCCTGGCGCCGCCAGCGCTCCGCCGTCTAACAACGAGCCTTCCGGAGGCGTGGTCTTCGAATGCAGGCTTGAAGCCCACGCCGAGGGCGGGCAGGTGCGCGCCACGCCGGAGGGGTTGAGCATCGAGGGCGCGAACGCTGCCACGCTGTTTCTCACCGCCGGCACGGATTACCGGCTGCACTACCCGGATTACAAAGGCGACGATCCGGCCGGGGGCTGCCGCACGCAGCTTGCCGCTGTTGCGGCCAAGTCTTATGCCGCCGTACGGGAAGCGCATGTCACCGGGCACAGGCGCTTGTTCCGCCGCGTTCGCCTGGACCTCGGGGGACCGGAGCGTTCCAACACGCCTACCGACGAGCGTCTGACCGCCATGCAGAACGGCGCGGAAGATCCGCAGCTCATTGCCTTGTATTTTCAATACGGGCGTTATCTGTTGCTCTCTAGTTCGCGACCTGGGAGTTTGCCGGCCAATTTGCAGGGCATCTGGGCAGAAGGCCGCACTCCTCCGTGGCAGGCCGATTACCACGTCAACATCAATATTCAGATGAACTACTGGCCTGCGGAGGTGTGCAACCTAGCCGAATGCGCCGACCCGCTGTTCGATTTCGTTGAGATGCTCCGCGAGCCGGGCCGCCGGACCGCCCGCACCGAGTATGGCTGCGGCGGTTGGGTAGCGCACTACACGACAGACGTTTGGGGCCACACCGCGATCGAAATGCTCTCCGCCTACGCCATGTGGCAAGGAGCCTCGGGGTGGCTGGCGCGGCATTTCTGGGACCGGTATGCCTTTTCCGGCGACCGGCGGTTCCTGCGTGAGCGCGCCTGGCCGGTGATGAAGGAGGCCTCCGAGTTCTACCTGGACTACATGGTGGAGGACCCAAAGACCGGCAGGCTGGTCGCGGGACCGTCGCAATCGCCCGAAAACACATTCACCACGCCGGACGGCTCTCGCTGCGATATCGATATCGCGCCGGCAATGAGCCAGGAGATCGTGTGCGACCTGCTTACCAACCTGATCCGCGCGGCGGATGTCCTCGGCATCGAGCGCGAGTTTCGCGACAAGGCGGCTTCGGCGCGGGCCCGGCTGCTGCCGCTTGCGATCGGCAAGTACGGCCAGATCCAGGAATGGTCGCAGGATTTCGATGAACCGGAGCCCGGCCACCGCCACATGTCGCAGTTATATGCGCTGCATCCGGGCGAGCAGGTGACGCTGCACGGAACACCGGAGCTGGCCGCTGCGGCCAGGAAGACGCTGGAGCGGCGGTTGGCGAACGGAGGCGGCCATACCGGGTGGAGCCGGGCGTGGATCCTGAATTTCTGGGCGCGATTGGCTGAAGCGGAGCTGGCTTATGAGAATCTGACAGCCTTGCTCAGCAAATCCACGCTGCCGAACCTGTTCGATACCCATCCGCCGTTTCAAATCGACGGGAATTTCGGCGGCACGGCCGGCGTAGCGGAAATGTTGCTGCAAAGCCAGGGAGAAGAGATCGCGCTCCTGCCGGCGCTTCCACGAGCCTGGCCTGAGGGGAGCTACAGCGGATTGTGCGCCCGCGGCGGGATCGAGGTAGCAATTTCATGGCGCGGCGGCAAACCCGTCTCCGCGACTTTGAAGGCTGCCTTCGACGGCTCCCGCCGCATCAGGCCGCCGCGCGGCGTCCGCATTACCGAGGCCCGCTCCGGCGACGCCCGCCTGCCGCTGAAGACGGCGGCCGACGAAGTAGTCACTCTCTCGCTGAAAACCGGCCAGACCTGCCGGCTGGCATTTTCATGAAGCGCCCCGACGAATAGGCCATCTCTATGCCGACGAAAATCCAAAGCTCCTTTCTTCTCTGCGCGGTTCTTTCCTTATCGTGCGCTGCTGCTCAGACATCAGCGCCGGTAAACCCCGCCGTTATCCCCACGGATAAACCCGATCAAGGGTGGGTGCGGCGTCACGAGGCTGCGGTTGAGGCAGCCCGCACTCATCCCGATACGGAACTGCTGCTCATCGGCGACTCCATCACTCAGAACTACGAGAAGGCCAATCCGCCGGACGAGAGTTTTCAGCCGACGTGGAAGGAGTTCTACGAGTCGCGCAAAGCCCTCAATCTAGGCGTCAGCGGCGACGGCACCGAGCACGTGCGCTGGCGGTTGCTGCATGGCGAAGTCCGCGGCCTGCACCCCAAGGCAGTTGTGCTGCTCATCGGCACCGTTAATACCGGCTCGTTCCATGCGACCGCGGAGCAGACCGAGGCCGGCATCGACGCGGTCGTTGGCGACCTGGAGCAACTCCTGCCCACCACGCGGATCTTGCTTCTCGGCCTACTGCCGAGCGATATCTCGGCCGAGAAAACCGCGGCGGACCGCGCGGTAAATGCCTACCTGGCTCGCGTGTATGCGGAAGATCCGCGCGTCACGTATCTCGATATTGGTTCGATCTTCTTCAAGGACGGCGTGCTCGACGCCAGCTTGTTCTACGATCCGCGCCTGCCGAATCACCCCAAGCCTCTGCACCCCGACACGGTCGGCCAGCGCCGTATGGCGGAAGCGATCGAGCCCACGCTGGCGCGCTTGATGGGCGAACCTCCGCGCGTTCCGCTCGATTCCATCAAGGACATCAACACCGCGCTTATCTCCGTGCCGCAGCTCGAACAGGATTCGTATAACTGGTGGGCGCGGCATCAGGCGGAGCTCGTGTGGCAGGAGCGCGTGCAGCCGCGCGTTGTGCTTATCGGCGATTCCATCACGCACTTCTGGGCGGGTAATCCCGGCGCGAACCATGTGAATGGGCCGAATGCCTGGGACCGCGTCTTTGGCCAGATGCCCTCGTTGAATCTCGGCTTCGGCTGGGATCGCACGCAGAATGTGCTGTGGCGTTTGCGTCAAGGCGAGTTCGAGGGGATCAAGCCGGCGTGGGTGGTGATCAACATTGGCACCAATAACCTGACCGGCACGGATAACGCGCGCACCAACACGCCGGAAGAAATTGCGGCAGCCATCGGCGAAATTGTACGCGTGGTACATGAGCGCTCGTCGCAGAGTCGCATACTGCTGATGGGTATCTTCCCGCGCGGAGAGAAACCCGGCGGTTCGATGCGCACGCAGATTCTTGCGGTTAACGCGCTGCTGGCGCAACGCTTCGCACATGTACCCTACGTGACGTTCCTCGACATTGGCTCTCACTTCCTCACAGCAGACGGCACGCTGCCGAATGCGCTTTTTCCGGATCAGACGCATCCTGGCGAAGCCGGGTACGCGATTTGGGCAGATGCACTGATTCAGGCTGGAATTCATCCGTGAAGAAGTGAAGAGGATTCACTCAGACAGCTCCGGCAATCTCTATATTTCGGGGAATTCCGGGTTTTTAGTGGGTGACCATGCCTCCGTCGGGGCCGCAGTGCCCAAAAACCCTTCCTGAGAAGTGCAAATCGACACTACTCCTGGTGGGTGTGGTGCGGACGCCTCAGCGATTCCTCCCGTGACGCGCCCGTCACGGAAATAGGGAACAGGAAGTCGGCCAGCGTAGCGGACACGTCTTCACAACGCAGTCGGTTCGAGGCCGATTTTGTCGTTGACCATTTCGGAGTCGCGGCTTTGCAGCCCAGATAGCGTTCCGTGGTTTGGACGCTCACATGACCCAGCAAAAACTGAATCTGCTCAAGCTCCCCGCCATCTTCATGACAAAGGCAGGCGCATGAGCGCCTCAGATCGTGCGAGGCAATATTTCCCAGACCACATTTCGAACATCCCGCCTTCACCACACCCCAAATCACCTTAGGACTGAAGCCGCTCTTACCAATCCGCTGGGCCTTATTGATGGCCCGAAATATCGGCCCCTCGATGACACCGGCGGCCGTCAACCACCTGTCCACTGCGACTTTTACCCAGGTCGGAACGGGTACGGTCCGCACATGGCCGCCCTTGCCGACAAGGTCGGCGATCACCCAATGCTCCTCTCGTTGCTGCAGGCTTTCGACGCCGAGCCCGGCAGCCTCTGCCCTGCGCAGGGGCATCCGAGGAGAACTGCAACTATAGCGTAGTCGCGCATGCCGCGTAGGCCCTGGTTGTCAAAGACTTCAAGAAGTCTCTTTCCCTGGTCTGCGGTCAACCAGTTTCCGATGCGCATGCCATGCTTCTTCACACCCTTAACCCGCCGGATCCCTGCCGCAAGATCGGGGCTCAGAAGCCCGCAGTCGGCGGCCTCGTATGCCAGCCTGCGAATGGCTGCCAAACGGAGGTTGATGGTGGAGGACGCATACTGCGCCTGTTCGAGGCAGATGCGGTATCGGGTTACCACGGTTTTGTTGAAAGCAAGGCGAGGTTCCGAACAGTACCAATCGATAGACTCACGGATGGCGTGATCGTATGATCGTTGGGAACTCCGAGAGGTCAGGCTATTCAGAACTGCTGATTTCGACTGTTCGAGATCCGGCAGCTTCAGAACGGTTTTGGGAAGGTGTTTACGTTTGTTCTTGGCCATTCCCGCAGTTTGTACGACGAAGAGGGCGCATGGCGGTTCCACCGCATCCTCGCGCGTTTGCACAAAGCTAACGGCGTCCGAGGTTCGGGGTGTCTGACCGGATTAGGAACGGGAAGTCGGCTTGTGTCCGCCGACCCCGCGTGCCAAGTCGCCGCATCACGGCGATCTCGCGGAAGTGAGTTCCGTCCAAGTGTCCCGAGATCCCGACGGTCCTCTAAGGTAGCGGTCCTGCACACCCGATCGGTGTTATGGCAGGATTCGCTCCAACCACGGTCCCGCCAGTGTCCTGCCGTCGGACGGCATCTGATGGCCGCCGTCGATGAGATGGAACTCCACGTCAGCCGCACGACGGCGGAGCCGGTCGGCATAATGCTCGGTAACACTTGGCGGGTAGTATTCGTCCTGGCGCCGCGCAATGTGGAGGACGGCCGCACTGACGGGCTGATAGGCGCCATCGTCCCAATCGCCGGGCAGGCCGCCACAGATGGCCATGACGCCACGAACGACCTGTGGGCAGGTTGCGGCGAGGCGATAGTTCAGTGCCACCGCCTGCGAGAAGCCGACCAGCAGGCGTCGTTCCGACGGGATGCCGAACCGAGCTCCCACCTCATCCAACACGTGTAACACCATCTCCCGATGCAGGCGAATTGACTCGGCTGGGTTGCGGTTGGTGATCCAGCCGTAGCCGACCTCCTGGGCCCTTGCGTTGAGAAAGAATTGATACGGCCCCTGGAGAGCCGCGATCACCGGTGGCATATCAAACAGCCGGGCCGTCAGGCGGAGCATGGTTTCAGGGTTGGCCCCGAAGCCGTGCAGGGTGACGACCAGCGGGGTTCGCGCATCCACAAGCTCGGGCGCATGGAGCAGATAGTGGCAGTCCAACCGGGCCGAGAATGTTTGGTCGAGAGCGTCGCTCATCGTCATCGTTGTAGCACGGTCGGCAACCCGCGGTGGCACTCACTCGGAAGGCGGTGAGGCCGCTTCCTCGGGCCCGTACGGGTGTGTCCAACTAGAAAAGCCCGCCGCGACTGGGGAGCCGGGCGGGCCAGGACGGGGAAAGGGAGTCGTGTGATGGGCTATTGGTTGATCCGGTAGGTCCGGTCGCCTTTGTCGGACTTGAAGGATTCGACGGTGTAGCCGGCCTTTTTCATCGCGCCAGCCATGAACCCGCGAACTGTATGTTTTTGCCAACCCATCTTCTCCATGATCTCGGCCAGCGTCGCGCCGTTCTTCCGCTGGAGCATGGCGACCACCTGGGCGGTCTTGGTCCCCTCGCGCGGCCCGTCAGCCTTGGGCTTCGCGGCTTTCGGTGCCTTGGTGGCGGTCTTGGCCGGGGCCGCTTTCTTCGACTTGGTAGCCGCGGCGGGCTTCGTCTTGGCAGTCTTGGCGCTTTTGTGGCCCTTGGGCGCGCCCTTCTTGGGGCTGGCAGTCTTCTTCGAGGGGGCCTGCTCCGGCGCGACGTGCGCGCCCTGTTCCGCAACGGCGACGGTTTCGGTGGTTTCGGTGGCGGTGGTGGCTTCGTTGGTCTTCATTGGTGTTAATCCTTTCAGTTCAATATGTTGCGCGTCTTCGCGCACCACGATTCATCACTCCGCTTGGAACCGAAAGCAAGCGAATTCTTCAGGAAAAATATGGGCGTCTTCCTTTGGGCCTACGCGCGAATACGCAGGTGCAGCCGGACCTCACGGTTGTCGCGCGCTCGAAAGAACCGGGATTTTACCCCGCCGAATCGGGCGGATCGGGCCGAAATCGAGATCTTGACCACACCGATGACCGCAAAGGAGATGAGGAAGCGAGTCCCCGAACGTCTCACAAAGGAACCTCCGGGTACCGCAATTATTGGCCGAGAACTGCCCGGCGGATAGCTGCCGATATGTTGAGTTAACGCCGCTCCTTTCCGAGTCGCGCATCCTCCAACCGCGCAGACTCAGCCGAGACCCGCTTCTCACCGTGAAGGCGATTTTTCGCTCATGTGGATTGCCGGTCACAGGCCTAGTCTTTTCCGGAAATCTCAGTTTGTGCACGGAAGCTCAAAACCGAATGCGCGTTTGGAGGCCGGGTGGTACGCTGTCTTTCGATGGCACGAATGTTCCCCGCTTCACTCGATTCCAGCGAGATCCGAAGCCGTGTTGAACCCGCCCTTTATGAACTCCTCCGAGCTGCCCTTTCGAGCGAGTTTACCGTAGTGCATGGCGCGAGGTGGTATCTACCGTACGGGGCGGCAAACAGTACTGGCGGCAATGGCGAAGCAGACTTTGTCATTTTCCATCCCCGCCTGGGGATTTTGGTGATTGAGGCGAAGTCCGGTTCGTTACGGTATTCGGCGGACTCCGGCAAATGGATTCTAGACGGTGGTACGGGCGCCCCAAGACGGAGCCGACGTAGTCCTCTGGAACAGGCTGAGGCTAACCGGCATGCACTTGAGCTTGCGCTGCAACGAGCGTTTCCGGAAATGCCAAGATTGCGTTTCGGCTTCGCGGTGGCGATGCCCGAATGCAGTTACGACAGTGCTCTTGAGCTCATCGGATTACCCAGAGCACTCTTCCTTGACAGCCAAGCCTGCGGCAATGTTGATGCATGGGTAAAGGGCGCCTACTCCCATTTCGGAACCGAGGGCGAATGCATATCGAATTTTGTGGTAGATCTCTTTGTTGATCTCGTCGCTGGGTCAGTAAACTTTTCCAGCAGTCTCACATCGCACTTCGCACTGACCGAGCGCACGATTGAAAGCCTCACGGAGGAGCAATACAAGATCATCAATTTCCTGAGAAGTCACCGAAGAGTGGCGATATCTGGCTGCGCGGGATCAGGGAAGACACTCGTCGCAGCCGAGAAGGCCATTCGGCTCGATCATGCTGGCCTCTCGACTCTGATTCTGTGCCACAATCCTTTCTTGGCAGACTACCTCCGCGCCTTGACGGCGAACACCGTCCGTACCGAGTACTTCGCGCAGTGGATTTCGCGGCTTCTGAACGATACTTCACGCTCTGACGCGCCATGGACACATTTCGAGGAGCCGATTGAAGGAGATGTGGCGCGTGCCTTTGACGCTTTGGTGACATCGACGGAGCGTTACGACGCCATAATTGTGGACGAGGGCCAGGATTTTCGAGAAGAGTGGTGGATTCTCGTGCAGGCGGCGCTGGTGCATGAGCAGTTCGGTATAATGTATGTTTTTTACGATGACAACCAAGCTCTGCTCCCGTTCCGGTCGAAGTACCCCATAGAACAGGCGCCGTTTTCACTTTCTCGCAACTGCCGGAATGCCGGAGCCATTTTCGAATTAGTGCGGCGCTTTCATCCGCAGGCACCCGAGACATCCCTGGAACTGCAAGGGAGAGGCATCGTAAAACAGGTCCCGTGCCTTCCCGGAGAGGAGCTTGCGGCAATACACACCGCTGTTCGGATGTCGATCGACATGTTTTCGTCCTCTGACCTCGTTGTCCTGACGACCGAACCCGACCCTGTACGGGAGAGTGCATTGTCGGATCTAGAGGTTGAAATTGCTCCGGCCTGGAACTGGCAGGATGCATTGATGCCTCACTTACAACAGATAGCCGGCTACTTTGGGCACCACGGAGATGCGACATCATCAATTCCGAGCGTGGAGCCTCCGCTTTTGAGCGATAGCTCCTATCCCACAGGGGAAGACATTCGATCAGTAAGCTCCTTCGCCAGAAGGCTAGCTGGAAACATGGCCAGGGCTTTCGGTGCTTCGCGTCGGGTTGGAGGGCCAAAGCATCCAGCGCGAAGTGTCAAATGGCGTGTCGGCAACAATGGCCTGCAATTGCATTCTCAGGGGCTCCAGCTTCCCCCATCTATTGGTCTTCCCTCGATAGTTCTGTTCCTGGAATCCGAGGGGTGGGCCGAAGGTATTCCGAAGCCCAAACAGATCCGATTAGCACCGAGTAATCACTGCCTAGCAAAGGATCTAATTCGATTATCGACCGTGTCTTCATTTAAAGGACTCGAGTCACCAGGCGTAATTCTCTTTGTCCCACCGCGAGGGGAGATCAACGAGACCGATGTCTACGTCGGGATATCGCGCGCGAGACTGTTCCTGTGTCTAGTAGGCGAGAGCGATTGGCTGGCGCGGATTTCAACGCGACGCTCTCAGGAGTTCTCATCGCGATAAGCTGTCACGCGATCCGATCTTAGGATCGCCTTTGATCGGAAGTGGCCGTCCAGGTTGCCGAGAAACGCCGGTCGCGTAATCTGGATCCGCCGCATGCTGTCGGTGCTTTCGATATCCCCAGATAACGCCGCCTGAATGGCGCTGGGGAACCTTGCCGATAGGCTGGGGAGCGGGCAATGGTTCAGCATGGGCTTCAGCCTTATCCCAAATCGCTTTCAATTCGGCCAGTACAGCGTTCCGCTGAATCTCCTGGAGTTGCAGATCCGCAGCTAGCAGGTCAACTTCCCACTCGAGCAATTGCCAAAGCTGCATGCCAGCAATCCCGGGTGTCTCAGCGTAAGTACTGAACAACGTGGGAAGGATCAAGATCGCGGCGTCAACCTTCGCCCCTTCGAGTTCCAGGGCGGCCTGTCCAACCTTGATATATTCCTCAATCGGCACCAGCGAACCCTCAATGCGCCAACGCGTTTCGATGGCTTGTTCCACGCGCAAACGAAGTGCTCTTGCCTCTGATTCGGCCGCCGAGATTTTCTTCCACGCGGCCTTTGACAATACGCTTCGGGGATGCGGCGGGCTTACGGACTGCGGTTGAAGTTCGGCGCGCGCACGCGCAAGCAGACTGTCCTCGTCTTCGTCCCCATGCACAATCTTCCCATTTTCCTCCAATATGGGTTCCACCAGCGGCGGGGACCGAACGTCGCCCTCCTGGAGCTCGGCGGATACGTTCGTCATCACGACCGGACCTTAAGGAAATCTCACATCCGAACGCACTGCCAAAGGTGCGAACACGTGTCGTAATCCTGGCCATCTCCCCGCTCGCCCCGACCAGGCGCCGAGTTGAATGGCTTCAGCCCCGCAAAATTCTCAGGCTGACGTCGCCAACGGCTAACAGGACTGGCCGGAGTCGTGCCTGATTCGCGTCGGAAGCCGCGCCGCGACCGGGCCGTCTGCTATAACAACAGCCATGGGAAACGCCGTCACCCGCCGGGAAGCGCTGTTGGGTCTAACGGCGTCCGCGACCCTGCTCGCCGCACCGGCACCGTTGACGATCGAAACTCACGTTCACCTTTTCGATCCCGAACGCGTCCCCTACGCGCCGGATGCGCCCTACAAGCCGGCCGCCTATACCCTGAAAGATCACGTAAAGCTCGTCGAGGCCGCCAGTCTGGCGCATTCGATCATCGTCCATCCCGAGCCCTACCAGGACGATCACCGTTACCTAGAATATTGCTTCGCGCATGAGCCGAGGCCGGGTTATTTCAAGGGAACATGCTTGTTCGATCCGCTGCGCGAAGACACGCCCCGACGATGCGCGCCCTCGCGGAACGCTGGCCGAAGCGCATCGTTGCCCTGCGCATCCACGAAATGTCGATGACATCCGAGGCCAACGGGCCCATTCGTAACCGAGACATGAAAGATCCCAGAATGAGGGCGTGCTGGCAGGCGGTGGCGTCCATGGGGATGGCCGTGCAGATGCACTTCATCCCCGGACAGGCGCCCAACATCCGCGCGCTGGCAGCGAGGTTCCCCGAAACCACCGTCATCCTCGATCATATGGGGCGGCCGGGACAAGGCACCGAAAGGGAATACGAGGAAGTCCTCAAACTGTCGCAACTGCCCCACCTCATCCTTAAGTATTCCAGTTGGGGCGAATACCATGGCGACCTGGGCCGGCTGACCAGGCGGCTCTACGACAGCTTCGGCCCGCAGCGCATCATCTGGGGCACGCTGGGAAACACGCTGGACCAATACCGGCAGGAGGCTGCCCGCTTCGAGGAGTTGCTGGCGTTCGCCTCGGAAGCCGATCGGGCGAATATTCGGGGCGGAAACGCGCAGAGGCTGTTCTTCAACTGAGGCCAATTGGGGGCCACTCGACCGCCGTGCTCGGACGAAACTGGCCGTTCGATGACAGTACTATTTTGGAGCCGCGCGGTTCTACGGCGTGCGGGATGAAGGCAGCAACTCGGCTCCCCAGGCACCAGTGGACGTGCGGATGCTCAGCAGATATAAATGGTGGTCATCGGCACGCACCTTGTAGAAGCTCTTTTCCGGGCCATACCACCGTTCGACAATCTCCTCCACCATGTAGTCGCGTTCGTCGATCCGGAACCGGACAGGGCGCTCGTCGGCCTTTCGGCCGGCATAGCACTGGACCTCGACGATCTTCCCTGGTCCCTGCGAGTCCACCACGCAATTGTACTATCGAGCAGCGACCCTCGCTTGCTCCGTGAGTGCCGCGGCGCTGGTGGGCATGTGCATGCGCGCGGAGAAGTTTCCGAGTGTGCCGTCAGCGGCCTGAGTGGCTGGGTAGTTTCCCGAAAAGAGGACTCGCGGCGAATCGCGTGGGCAACGTCGCCGTCTCTGCCATTCTCCGAGTGGGCGACCATGCATACCCTATCTGGGCAACGCTCTTCCAGTGAATCAATTACAGAGTTTCGCCATCATCGGCGCGTGACGTTATTTTCTGCCCCTCCGCAGTTCCGTCGAGGGGAGGAACACCATCTGGTGTTCCTGCTTGGGCTCTTCCTTGTCCGTCCGCCCTTTCCACCCCCGACTCGCGCGATTCAAACTGGCTGATGATATTGGTGGCGAACTTCTCCGAGAATCCGGCAACAAAGCTCCAAAACAAGACCATGGCATAGTCGGAAGAAGCTTTGCAGTGAACTGCAAAAAGCTCTCTTAATCCCGGGTTGGTTCCGCCCGGGCCGTCCGGGTCAAACTCGGGAAACATCTTGCCCTTCAGCAGACCGGAGATGAAAAGCAAATAGACGAGTTCGGCAAGGATTGCTCCGGCGATCGGGGAAAGGGCGATTGTCGGCCAGGATTCCGCCAACAGCGCCAAGTCCTCACCAGGCAGGCTCCTGAGCCGGCGCTGGAGTCCGACGAATCCTCCGACCAGTCCGACGAACAACACCGCCACGGGCGTTGGAACGCCTCTGCCGAAATCAGCAAAGAACGCTCCTGGAACGCCGACCGCCACCAGCACCGCAAGAAACCATACCAAACGCTGGCTGACGATTTGGAGTTGTGTGTTGCGGGTATTCAAGACGACAAGGATAGCAGACCGCTCGTTTTCCAGTTCAGTCCTAGTGCAGGTCGCTCGGGGGATCCACCCTCGACCTGCGAAGTGCCATGATGTAGCTGGCAGCAAAGGCGCAGCAGCCCCGCACGGCTTTGGCGGCATCGATCGAGACCGGTTCGTTCCGCCCGGACTCCGTGCCGCATGAAGGCCACTTCAATGCGACGGTGCGGTCGAAGCGAGGGGCCGCGGGCTTTGTAACACGTCCCCGATGTCTTCCGCTAGCGGAGAGGATTTCGTACGTGCCGATTGTGTCACCTCTGGACACAGAGGCATATGCGCGATCCAGCCTCGGTTTCTTGATCGAGAAAGCGGTAGGTCATGGTTCACGCGCGACTCGGAGAAAGGTCTCGGCTGGGCCGGAGGCCGATTCTTAGCGATGCAGCCCCATCTCGCCAGCGATCTCGAATAGGGGCCCCAAACGGATCGATGGTGACAACCAGGCGGCGAGACTGATTCCGGCCAAGAGCATGCCCTCATTCAACCAGCCCAATTCTATCTACTGCCATGCGACAGCAAGTTCAGCGGCCAGCCGGGCGTTGGACTGAACCAGCGCGATATTAGTACGGAGGCTGCGGCCATTTGGCGCTCGGAGCATGCCGCGGTGGTCGACGTGGGCGCCGCCGATGCAGGCTATGGGCACGTTGTTATTGTGGCAGAGGGGAGGCGGTGTGCGACGTGTTCAGACCCAGCCGCCATCGATGACGTAACTCTGGTTGGTGATGGCCTCGCTGTCATCGGCTGCCAGAAAGAGAACCAGGCGCGCGACGTCTTCCGGCACCAGGGTTCGTTTCAATGCTTGCGCCGACAGGATCTCCTCCAGGTACTCCGGGGTGTACCAGAGGCGTCGCTGCCTCTCGGTCGCGATGGCTCCCGGCAGGACGCAATTCACGCGAATGTTGAAAGCGCCGAGTTCGTGCGCGATCGTCCTGGTCAATCCCACAATCGCCGCTTTGGCTGTCACATAAGCCGGCAACCCGGTGGACGGAATCTTCCACGCGATCGAGCTCATGTTGATGATCGAGCCGCCACCGGCCGCCGCCATTCGCGGCACGACTGCCTGGATCGCAAAGAAATGGTGGCGGAGGTTGATAGCCATCCGTTCGTCCCAGTACTCCGGGGTCACATCGGCAAACTTGTGACGATCGTCGCGGGCGGCATTATTCACCAGCACTCCGCCAGAACAGGTGCTGCTATCACGCCACGGACGCCACCAGAGAAGCCCCCGACGAACCACTCCGCCACGTTGGGACAGAATAACGGGCATGCCCCGCAGGCCAACTGGCAAGCCCTGACCGCGCCGCAGAGGGCATTCTCCGCGCGGCGGGATGGCCCTACTTCGCAGGGCGGGCGGTGGCCAGATGTAAGTCATCCTTCAGATGCTTGGCGCACGCCTCCGCCACGGACTGTTTGCCCCGGCTCATCATCCCTTTCGTGACCGCATAGGCCCAAACTATATCTCCCGCTTTTGATGTCAACTTGAACGCAGCCTCCGATATGCGATACGTGCCAGCCTCCTGCTGAGTAGCGGCAACTTCCTGCGAGTGGAACAACGTACTATCCAGAGTGTAATCGGCCTTGTCGGACGAAGATACTACCTGAAGCGGAACCTCCTTTGCCCTAAAGGCCGCCAGGATAAAGATGTCAAACCCGTTGTTTGAGTTGACGAAGATTTTCGACCCCGGCGGGATCGTTGGCTGTCGATGATGAGCGCCAAGAGGCGACAGGGCGAACGTGAACAGAATAATTCCAGCTTTCATTTTGGAGCCCATACAAGTGTCACCTCCCCGGTTGACTATACTGCCAAGACCCATCAGGGATCTCGGTTAGCTACTTTCTATCTGACGCGAGGGCTTGCCGCGCCTCGACAAGGTTGATGTGGGCTTTCGTCCCGTGCTTCGCCAGCAGGTGCAGCAAATTAGATCCGTTCAGGAGGGTGATGGGCTTGCCGTTGGCGAACTCGTACGCATCGGGGCCATAGTCGGATGTGGTCACAAGGATGCCCTTGGTAGCCCCTTCATTCATCAGCGTGCCGTAGAGATCCCTCACCGCCGACACTCCGACCGTGTAGGCGTATCGCTTGGCCTGGATGACGATCTTCCCGCCGCGAATCGGATCGGGGTCGAACGCGACGGCGTCAACGCCGCCATCCCTGCTGGCCTGGGTCACACGTACTTCTCCGCCAGACGAGGTGAACTCCCTCTCAAATATTTCGCGGATCAGATGCTCGAAATCTTCCCAATCCATGGCCGCGAGGTTGAAGCCCTCATTTAACCGGTCTGCAACACCGTACGAGTCGATGAAACGCGCGTCATCCCGCCGAACGTCGATGATCGGCGCAACTGGAGTAACGCTGTGAAGCTTCGAACTGCCGACTCCCTTGAGCTGGCGGAAGCACGCCTTCGGGTCCACCTTGGAGAGGTTGATCGCCCGGAGTGTGTCCTTCGACGCCTGCACCGATATGATGCATGCGGTCACCTCGTTGCCCGTTCCCCTGTCGGTCGCGGTAACGAACCCATTGAACACTACGCTGGTGAGGACGTTTGCTTCGTCGGATTCGAGCAGTTCGTTCATGGTTCGCAAGGCGACCTGATAGACAATGTCGTCGTAGAGCTTGGCCGCATTTGCCTCCGACAGGTTCTTCTCAGTAAAGCTGTCGCTCGACTGAACGTACTTCACCTCGTTCAACGTTGGGATATCAGCGGGCGCCGGGAGCTTGTAGTTCACCACGAGCACGCCGGTGTCGGGATTGAAGTCGAGATCGAACTCCCTCGGCAGGCAATCGGGGTAGTCGGAGTTTCCCAAGACCATATCGCAGTACTCGGTGATGACGGAAGGTTCCTTGGCGGTGTACCGCGCCCGAAACGTATCGATGGCGGCGTGTTGCTCCGCCTGCTTTGCGATGAATGTCTTTCGTGCCGCCTCCCACTCCCTCACCGCCACCGTGTACGCTGCTTCCAGGGCGGCCTGTTGCTTGTTGTGTTCAGCCAGTTTCGCGGCATTATCGGCTAAGACGCTGTCCCGCAGGGCCTCCCAGGAGCGCTTGTCCGAATCGAAGATTTGAGCCTTCCAAGCCTCCTTGGACTTGCCCCCAATTTTGAGACAAACGGTTAAGACTCAGTTAATCATTTTTTGCATCGAATGGAGAATTGAGTCATGGGGCTATCGCGCAGGCAGTTCACAAAAGAGTTCAAATTGGCCGCGGT
>Ga0326728_10002474_pt1 | contig 61354 bp, 38 predicted proteins | sample MB3enrmetagenome_FD_207602 | JGI IMG/M metagenome (GOLD analysis project Ga0326728, IMG submission 207602) | Lab enriched peat soil microbial communities from McLean, Ithaca, NY, United States - MB31MN | ecosystem: Environmental > Terrestrial > Soil > Wetlands > Peat | place: USA: New York... | reverse complement strand
TTTCATTGTTCCCCATGTAGATGATCCAAAGATCGCCCTGGCAGCGGGCGCATTCGCGGGCGATGGGCACGATGACATGGGAATTGATTGCGGTGATGGCAACGTTGACCACCTCGAAATTCACGCCTGGATACCGTTCCCGCAACAAGACGTCCAAATAGCGGCCCGCCCCGAAGGACGGCTCCGGATCACCTTGCGCGGCCGATTCGCCAAAAATGAAAATGCGACACGTGCCGGCGGGTTTCACCGGCTCGATCATCAGCGGGTTGGGCCAGCGGGACAATTCCGGCGGAAAGAAGCGCAGGCTGAACTTCTCATTGTTGAGGAGGTAATCCCGGCCTTCGAGGCGGACCTTCTCGAACAGACTGGTCGTGTAACCGTAGCCCGCCAGGCGCAGCGCCGCCTCCAACACGGCGAGCACCAGCAACGGCATGACCAGGACCGCCGCGATGCGGAAGAGCCACTTGCGGGGCGGAACCGGCGGCGGGGCAATGGCCTGCTGTGTTTTAGGGCGCGATTTCAAAGGTGCATGGGATAGGGATTAAAGGCGAAACATGAATGTCATTTGGCGGCGGCAGCCAGGCAGGATCGGGCCAATTTGTCGGCTGGGTCCAGGCGCAAGGTCTCGGCGAATTCCCGCCGCGCGCCCTCCGGGTCGTTGAGTTTGAGCAGGGCGAGGCCCAGGTTCAGGTGGCCATTGGCAAATTGCGGCTGCAGGCGGACGACTTGTTGGAATTCCGCTTTCGCCTCCGCAAACCGCCCGTGCGCGCCCAACTCCCCGCCCAGCGCGTAACGCGCCTCCCAATTCGCTCCGTCCAATTCGAGGGCGCGCCGGAGGTTTTGCAACGACTCGTCCGTTCGCTTCAAGAGGGCCAAGGCTTTGCCCATACAAAGATAAGTTTGCGGATCGTTGGGCTGCAACGCCGCCGACCGGCGAAAATTCTCCAGGGCTTCATCGAGTTTGCCTTGCACGGCGGCGAGTTTGCCCAACTCAAACCAAGCCGCGGCGTAGCGCGGACGAAGATACACTGCTTGCTGAAGGGAATCCCGCGCGGACGAGAACTCCCCTTGCTTCTCCAACAACAGCCCTTCCACCAGAAACGGGACCGGGTAGTTCGGCGTCAACTCCCGCGCTTGCTTCCATTGCAGCGCGGATTGCTTGAGGTCGCCGGTCAGTTCGAGGAATTCCCCGTAGTTCTGGCGCAGCAGATAATCGCGCGGCGCGCGGGCGATGGCATCGGTGTAGAGAGCGCGCGCGTTGGTCGCCGCCGTTGCGTCCCTCTGCCGGATCAAGGTGTCTATCCGGGCCGTCAATTCGGAGACGCGGCGGTCGTTGTTGAACTGGCTGTTGAGCGGCGGCCCCCTCATGCGCCCTCGCACCGCCTCCAGCACGAGGCTCCGGTTCCAGTCCGTCAAGCCCAGGCGCGCCTCGCAGACTTGCTGGGAGGCCCAGCCGCCCTGCGCCTTATTTCTGACATTTTCGGGCAGGAGCCGTTCGGCCCGGGCCGCCCACAACAAGGCCAGCCGGTAACTGCCGTCGAAATTGAAATGGACGTGCTCGTAAAAAGTTTCCTGCCCGGGAATGCTCCCGGGTTCGGGCAGGGAGGCCGCGGCGTCGCACAAAACCAGGTCCGGCCCGCCCAGTTGCCGGGCGGTTTCCCGGATAATGCCGTTGATGCGGGAATCGGCCCGGAAGACCAGGGCGTCACAGTCGCACGCTTTCTGGAAATGCCCGGCGGCGGCGGCGGCATCGTTGAGCCGCAAGAGGCATTCCCCTTCGCGGAATTGGGCTTCGGCCATTTGCGGGTCCAGCGCGACAGCTTCTCCAAAATCAGCCGCCGCCAGCTTCCAGTCGCCGCTCATCTCCGCCCCGCGTCCCTGCGCGCACCAGCGGTCGAATTTTTCCCGGTCGGGCGGCGCCAGACGGCTGGAATCGAGCGAGGCAAAGGGGGGGCAATCCTTGAGGTTCACCGCCACCGTATTGAGGATGATGGCGGCGCCGGCCTTGCGGCCCGCCCGCAGGATGTCCTGCAGGTTTTTCTGAAAATTCTTATAGACGACCTCCTTGCGCGGGTCATCCGGGGCCAGTTGGTTGCCGAGAAACATTTCCATCCCATTCCAAACGCGCGGCCCGGCGGCGTTGCCTTTCAGTTTCCGGCCGAGGTTCATGAGCAGTTGGCCGACGCGCGTTGTCTGGAGAGCCAGCCCCAATCGCACCACCGGCCAGGGGGGAGCTTTGGCGCCGAAAACCGTGGCCGCGCCAAACGGCCCGATCATTTCATTGTTCCCCATGTAGATGATCCAAAGATCGCCCTGGCAGCGGGCGCATTCGCGGGCGATGGGCACGATGACATGGGAATTGATTGCGGTGATGGCAACGTTGACCACCTCGAAATTCACGCCCGGATACCGTTCCCGCAACAAGACGTCCAAATAGCGGCCCGCCCCGAAGGACGGCTTCGGATCACCTTGCGCGGCCGATTCGCCAAAAATGAAAATGCGGCATGTGCCGGCGGGTTTCACCGGCTCGATCATCAGCGGGTTGGGCCAGCGGGACAATTCCGGCGGAAAGAAGCGCAGGCCGAACTTCTCATTGTTGAGGAGGTAATCCCGGCCTTCGAGGCGGACCTTCTCGAACAGACTGGTCGTGTAACCGTAGCCTGCCAGGCGCAGCGCCGCCTCCAACACGGCGAGCACCAGCAACGGTATGATCAGAAGGGCCGCGAGGCGGAACAGCCACTTGCGGCGCGGAACCAGGGGGGGGGCTGCGGCCTGCCGTGCTTTGGAACGCGATTTCAATTGTACCACCCAAGTAGCACGAACTCGAACCGGCAGCAATCACATTATTACTGCACGGGGAGCCGGGCCGGGGCGCCACCCTGTTTATGCAGGCTGGGTGGCAAAGCCTTTACGGCTTGGTGCTGCGCAGACGATAAAAGACCGAACCAGCGGAGGCAACGGGGTTGATGAAAACCGCCGCGGCGTTGGTTTGGTATTGCGTGGACGGCACTTGAACCCACGGCGGGGGATTGCCAGTCAGCGCCGGGCTGGAATCCAGCACCCACCAGCCGTACGTATTCGGCCAGGAAAGGGTCAGGACACCGTTGGTCTGCCCGATGGCAAGCTGGGGCGGAGCAGGCGGGGTTTGCGAAAGGATGAGCGCGCTGTAAGGACCGATGGTAATGTTGCCCGCAACCGGGGAGCCTTGGGCGGTCACTGTGGCCGGCCCGGTGTTGCCATAGTCCGGCCCATAGTTGGTGGAGTCACTGTTAAACTGAACGTACCAGACGCCCGCCTCGGGGAAAGCAAGCGAGTAGTTGCTTTGGATGTTGCTGGAGCAGTTGGCGATCACGAACACGTCCTGATTGCTGTTTGCGCTGGACCATCGCCGATAGGCCAGCAACTTGTTCACGTTGTCCTCCTTATAAATCTGGCACTGGTCGCCTTCCAAGCCTGGAGTGCAGCCTTGCGCATCGCGGCGCACACTAATGAGATCGTGATAAAGTTGGACGATGTAACTGTAGGTGTTGGTTTTGGTCCAATCCACGGGCCGGCTGGAATCGAAGGCATTGCTTTCAAGCATTTCCTGGCCCTCGAATATCATCGGCACGCCTGGCGCGGTGAAGGTGAGAACAGCCCCAAGTGTGGAAAGTTTTCTGGCCCGGTAGCTGCTGGGTGCGCTGGAGTCAATCGCGGTGACCAGGCGGACGCCGCCATTCAAATCGCCCACCACATCGTGCGATTCAAGATAAGCCACCCGGCCCGAACCCGCCAGACCACCATAGCGGACGTTATACTCCACCGCGTCCATAATCACGGTCATATTCCGGTTGGCATCCACCACATTGGCCAGCACCGGCGTGACCGCGTAAGGATAGCTGGTGTCCCATGCGCTGTCGAAACCGAATGCATCATACACATCCTCGGCGATGCTGATTTTGCCGGTGTAGTTGGTGTGAATCATGGCGTTGATGGCGTCAATGAGATTGCCCGCCGCACTGATGTAACTGCCGTCGTTGGCATTTATCATGGCGGAAGGCGCGTCCCAGCGAAATCCGTCCACATGATATTCGTTGAGCCACAGGGTGAAGTTGTCCTGAATAAAGTTGCAGACCTGATTGCTGCTGAAATTCGGCCGCGTATATGCCCAGGGCGTGATTTGAAGGTTGGTGTTGCTCTCATAGAAGTAAATGCCGCCGCCGCCGAGCGAGTTGACGCCCGCCCAGCCATCGAAATTCCACATGTCGAGGAGTTCCGGTCCGTAATGGTTATGCACGATGTCCAACAGCACGGCGATGCCGCGGGCATGACAGGACTGGACAAACGTTTTGAATCCGTCCGGTCCGCCCGTATTGACTGTTGTCTACCGCAAACGGTTGGGCCGGGTCGTAGCCCCAACTGCTGCCACTGTTGCCGAACTCCGCAATCGGCATGACCTCAACCGCATTGACGCCGAGACTTCTCAAGTAATCCAACTTGTTGGTGGCCCCGAGAAAACCGCCGGGTCCATTGGTGCAGAACGTGCCGATGTGGAGTTCATAAACGAACACGTCATTCAAGGCCGGCGGGGTCAGGCTGTCGCCGTTCCAGTTGAAGGCCGTGGGATCATAGACAATGTCGTTCGCGCCGGGCGCGCTTCCGGCAGCGGTCACCCAACGCGACCGTGGATCGTGCTTCCAGATGCCTCCATTGTTGTTGATGTAGTATTTGTATTGTGAACCATTGGTTACTCCCGCCACATCCGCCGACCAGATACCGTCCACGGCCGCGTTGGTCTGCTCTTGAACCAGCGGCGTTTCCGTGGTTGACCAATTGTTAAACGTTCCGGGAACATAAACACTCGTTGCGTTTGGCGCCCAGACCCGGAACGTAACGCCGGACCCGAGGGCGTTGCTGTAGGGCGTGGAACCCCAGCCGGGCTGGCTGGATTGGGCGAGCGCCACGGTTGTCATGGACAACGCGGCGCAGACAAAGGCGAAAACAGGCTGGTTAAACCCGGCGGAAAATTGCTTTTTGAAAATGTTCATGGCAGGGCCGGAATCGAGTTACGGCAGACAGCGGTTGTTTTAAATGAGTTGGCCCACAATTCATCATCTAATATGATTATAAATGAAATTAGGGCAAAGGCAATTTTTATCCTCAGATGATGGAAAGGACCTGAAATTGGCTGAAAAGTTTGAACCTCACGCCCAGAGGCGCCGACCCCTTTTGAAGGGGTTGGACGGGGGTGGCCGTTACCTGCGCCAAAGGCGCGATTTTGTTCCCGCTTACCTCAAAACCTACGAACTGGGGCAGCTCACAGAAAGAGTCGTGGCCGCGCAGCAACTGCTGCGTTGCTGCAAAGTGTGCCCGCGGGATTGCCAGGTCAACCGCTGGGAAAACAAAACCGGCGTCTGCAAGACCGGCCGGTGGGCACGGGTTTCGAGCGCCTTTGCGCACTTCGGCGAAGAAGATTGTCTGCGCGGCTGGAACGGGTCGGGAACGATTTTCTTCAGCGGCTGTAATCTGGGCTGCGTCTTCTGTCAAAATTTCCAGATCAGCCACCTTGCCGAGGGGCAGGAATTGGACGCCAGCCAGTTGGCAGCGGGGATGTTGCGTCTGCAAGCGGCCGGCTGCCACAACATCAACTTTGTCACGCCGGAGCACGTCGTGCCGCAGGTCCTGGAGGGGCTGCTCATCGCCATCCCGGGCGGACTACGCCTGCCCCTGATCTATAATACCGGCGCTTACGACAGCCTGGAGAGCATCCAATTGATGGATGGCGTAGTGGACATTTACATGCCGGATTTCAAACTGTGGGACCCTCAACTGTGCGCGAAGTATCTCCGGGCCGGCGATTATGCCGAAACGGCGCGGCGCGTCATTAAAGCGATGCATGACCAGGTGGGTGAGCTGCGCGTGGACGAGGACGGTCTTGCTTTGCGTGGCGTGCTGGTGCGGCACCTAGTCATGCCCGGCCTGCTTGAGGAGACACGTTCTGTCCTGCATTGGCTGGCGACCGAGCTGTCGCCCGATACCTATGTGAATCTGATGGACCAGTACCATCCGGCGCACAAAGCCGGGACGGAGCCCCAATTCTCTGAAATCAACCGGCGCATCTCTGGCCCCGAGTTCCGGCGGGCCTTGGCCTGCGCAGATGAAGCTGGATTATGGCGTCTGGATGCGCGCTGGGCTTAATCCGGCTGCGGCAGTGCGCGCCGGTGACGGCTACAAAGGCTGGCCCGAGGCTGCGCCATTCGACGCCATTATTGTCACCTGCGCGCCGGAGAAAGTGCCGCCACCGCTCATCGAGCAACTCAAAGACGGAGGCCGGATGATTATTCCGGTCGGCCCCGCGTGGGACCAGGAATTGGTGCTATTACGCAAACAAGGTGACAGGCTTGAGCGGCACGCGGTCCTGCCGGTTCGCTTTGTGCCGATGACAGGCCAGTCCCAGGGGCCGGAGGTTCCAAAGCCAGAGGCCGGAGCCCGGTGTGGTCGTCGAGCACGTTTTTTGGAGCGATGGCAAGCGGCCGGTCACCATCGCCATGATGCGCTTTCTTTCCTGCTGGGCGCGGCGGTTGTCGTGGCGGGAGACGGCGCGGGCCTTTGCCACCAGTTGGGAATGTGTCTATCGCTCGGTGGAGTGGTTTGTACAATGGGGGCTGGCCCATCGCAAACTGGAAGGTGTCGAGTCCATCAGCGTGGACGAGATTCATTGGGGCAAAAGCAAACGGGCGAACATTTTCTGTCGTGGAATTGATTTGTCTGCTGCAAGCATCTTTTTTACTCATAAAAAATGATTTTTGGCTCTGGCAGTGAACTTCAGGCGTTCCATAATTCTCTTTTCAAGACGCACGTTGATTTGAAGCAGTTACGGGTCGAGAGCCGGGTAAATAAATTTTATGGCCAGCAAAATCTTCACCACGCCTGACGGCAAGAACCGCGCACTCACGTTCGCCCTGGTTTGCACCCTGTTTCTGCTCTCGGCTTTGTGCAACAGCATGATTGATGTGCTGAACAAGCACTTTCAGAATTCGCTCGGAATTTCCAAAGCGCATTCGGCTTTCGTGCAGGCGGTGTGGTATGGCGCGTATTTTTTCATGGCGTTGCCATCCGGGTGGATCGCGCGGAAATTCGGGTATCGCGCAGGCATCCTCACCGGCTTGGTGACGGTCATTGTGGGGTCGCTCCTGTTCGTGCCGGTCACAAATCTGCGCGCTTCGACCGTGGTTGTCTTTGCGGCGTTTCTCGGGGCGCTGTTCGTGGTCGGCGCGGGCCTCACCTTTCTGGAGGCGATTGCCAATCCGTATTCAACCGTGCTCGGCCCGCCGGAGTCAGGCGTCGCGCGCATCAACCTGGGACAAAGCTGCAATGCTGTCGGCTGGATTCTCGGCCCGCTGCTCGCCAGCAGCTTCCTCCTGTCCAAGACCGGCGTGGCCAACACCAGTAATGCTTCGCTCTACCTGCCTTATCTCGTCGTTGCTGGCATTGTCGCCGTGTTGGTGCTGGTTTTCAGCGTCGGCCCGATTCCCGAAATCCACGCTCCGGCGGAAACCAAACCAGTCACGAGCGGCACGCAGCAGGAACGTCCGCTCTGCCAGGAATGGCACTTCGTATTGGCAATCGTTTCCCAATTTCTCTATTGCGCTGGCCAGATCGGCATCTTCAGCTTTTTTGTGAACTACATGAAAGACGATCGTTATGTGCCGGCGCTGCCGTTATGGGCGGCCAACCTGTTGCCGGCGACCATGAAATTTTCTTCTGCGCCGGATGTCTGGCGGATCACGGAATATGGCGCGGGCGTTTTTTTGTCCGTGGCCTTCGGATTTTTCACCATCGGGCGTTTTTCGGGCAGCGCCATTACGCGTTACTGCGCACCGGACATCACGCTCGGCGTTTATGCGGTGATCAACGTGGTGATGATGGCGCTGGTCATTTTGCCGCTGGGTTGGCTGTCGGTGGCCGCGCTTTTTCTAAGTTTCTTTTTCATGTCCATCATGTATCCGACCCATTTCGCGCTGGGCATTCGCGGGCTTGGTGAAAAGACGAAGCTGGCCGCGTCGTGGATGGTCACGGCGGTGGTGGGCGGGGCGATTCTGCCGTATTTCATGGGCTTGCTCGCGGACAAATACTCGATGCGCGTCGGCTTCATCATGCCGTTGTGCTGTTTTGCCTTTATCGCCTTCTACGGATTGAGTTGGGGGAAGTTTTACCGGCATGACATGGAGCCTGAGCAGAAGTCCGCGCCGGTTCCAGGCCGCTGAAAGACTGATTACAGGCTGGCGTGAATCTTCGCCGTCCTTGAGTTCGGGCATTTTCTTTCGCCAAAACTGAAGGCTTCCGGTTTATCAATCATGAGTAAAAAAACACGCCGGAAACACCGGGAGCCGGGTCAAAGTTTCAGGGAGTTTTTTCGAAACTGCGCCGGTGTGATGCGAAAATTCTTCCGAAAGATCAGGTTGAGATGCTGCCGGTCGTTAAACCCGGTTTTCTCGGCAATCGCCTCAATGCTCAACTTGCTGTGGTGCAGCAGCGAGGACGCTTCTTTCAAACGCAATTCCTGGAGATATTGGCGGGGGGTCTGGCTCGTGACCCGTTTGAACATGCGGATGAAGGCGTTTACGTTCATTCCGGCCAGCCGGGCGAGTTTCTGGTTCGGCACGGCCACCGGATAATTTGACTCGATAAGCTTGATGGCGCTGGCCGCCCGCAAATCTTTATAGGCACTGGTCCAGTGTTCCCGCTCCGTGAGGCTCAAGGCCAGACTCACCAGTGCCAGCGGCAACGAAAACAGCGGCGACACGTCTTCTTGTTCCAGTTGCTTGAACTGATCCACAAATTTTCGGATGAATTGAATCTGGCCGGCGGCCAGCGGGAAAATGACAATGCCAGGCGAGGCCTGTTCATAGGTGGCCTCCACGAAAAAGTGAATATAGAGAAACCCGATGACTTTCCGGTTATGAGCCGAAAAATGGGTGTTCGGCGGAATGAGAACAATCTGCCCGGGAACCAGTTCAAAATGTTTTTCACCCAGCGTGATGGAAGCTCCCGGCCGGTCCACCCAATACCAGCGCCAATAGGGTGCGGCGAGATCGGCGTAATCCCAGGTTTTCAGCACCGCAAAGTGGCAGCACAGAACATCTATCGGTGGAGACAGCGGCAGTTGATAAAGGTTTAGAATGTCTGAAGGCATCAGGCGCAAAGATTGCTCAAATTAAAGTGGCGGGGCGGAAATTTTCCGTCAAAAAAACGGTTTTTACCCTTAAGACATTTCAAAAATTCGCATGTGTATTTTTTACTCAAAAAAGATGGCTTTGAGTCTGGCAGAAAATCAGGTTGGATGCAATCTTATTCAACAGGCCGGGTTATTCATTCCATTCAGTTGGCCGGCGCATTTGCCTGTCATTGGCGGTTGCCGATTCAATGCGGCCTGATGGAATTGAGGATTGCCCTGGCTTGATGAATACAGCGCCAAGATCCGCCGGAAAGGCGCATTAAACTATCTGCTATTTATGAACGCAACAATTCCCCGGCCTCGTGGTGATGCGACTGTTTCCAAACTGGTGCGCGATGACCGGATGCGGCGGCTGGCCGAGCGCCGCGACCGTCTTGGCCGGGAAGGCCGTCGCAGCAACTTCGTGGATAACCCGGAGTTTCTGGTCTATCACTGGTCCGGGGTGGGCGAAGGCTTTGCGCCGCCCACCGGCGAACAGGCCGTGGCCCAACGCATCAACGTGGGCGATAATAATTGCCGCGTCTTTCTGGATATTCCTTTCCCGCACGCGGCCGAGATGCCCTCGCGCGTGGATGGGCTGGTGCACGACGTGCTGAACTGGGCGCGGGATTACGCCTTCTTTTTGGATCACAATCCGTGCGAGGTTCATGCGGAAGAAGAAGTTGTGGGCGAGTTTCACTGGCAATTGGACGAGGCTCGTTGCTTCCGCTATCCCGACGAGGTTCACGAGGCCGGTTTCGCCGCCCGCAAACTGGGTGCTGGCGGGATCAGCTATGCGCACACCTGTCCGGATCTTTCCATCGGTTTGGAACTGGGCTGGGGGGGGCTGCTCAAAAAAACACGGCATTGGAAAGCGCGTCACGAGGCCAACCGCAACGAACCGGCAGCCCGGTATCTGGCTGCTCAGGAACTGGTTGTGGAGAGCATTCAACGCTGGGTCCAGCGCCACGCCGAAAAGGCCGCAACATTGGCTGGCGAAGCCGTTCCTGATTTGGCCCGGCATTATGAGGTTGTCGCGGCAACCTGTGAAGCGATTGTCAGCGAGCCGCCGCGCACGTTCCTCCAAGCCATCCAGTGGATTCAATTTTTCCAGCTCGCCGAGCGGATCATCGCCCACGGCAACGGCTATGGACGATTGGACCAATTACTGGCGGATTTTTATCGCCGCGATCTCGCTGCCGGCCGCATGACCTGCGAGGAAGCGCGCGGGTGGGTGGCCGAGCTGTTTTGCAAGTATGGCGGCAATTACTTTGCCGTCGGCGGCCGGGACCGGCAGGGAAGGGACGCCACCAACGAGTTAAGCCGCGTCATCCTGGAAGCCTACGATTTGAACGGGGGCGACAACAATCTGGGAGTCATGTGGCATGAGAATATGGACCAGGCATTTTTCAAGTATGCCTGCGAGGTGCTCGGCCGCCACGGCACTGGCACGCCGGTTTTAATTAATTACGACGTGTTGCGGGACAGCGAACTGCGCAGTGGCGTCAGCGAAGATCACGCCTGGAACGTGGCCTATTCAGGCTGCCAGTGGTATTGCGTGGTGGGCCGCGAATACAATGACCAGGATTTGAACTCGCTGGTGCTGCTGCAACCGATGCAACGGGCCATCCGCCGGGCGGTGGAAGATGGCGTGGCAGACTTCGATGGCCTGTTCCGTCTCCTCAGCAACGAAACTTTGGCCAGCGCCAAGGCGTTGCGGGATTTCAAGAACATCACTTATATGTGGCAGAGCCGCGTCTGGCCGGAGATGGTCACCTCGCTTTGCATGCACAACTGTCTCGAACGCGGGCGCGACTGCACCGACGCCCGCGCGGTGGATTACAATCTGACCTCGGTCAATATTCTGGGTGTGCCGAACGTGTCGGATTCGCTGTATGCGATCAAGCGTCTGGTCTTCGATGAACGCCGCTACACTTTGGCTGAAGTGGAGCAGGCGGTGAAATCGGACTGGGCCGGCAAAGAGCCGATGCGCCGCGAGTTTCTCAACGTGGACAAATTCGGCAACGATCTGGCCGGTCCGGATGACTTGATCGTCCGGGTGGCCGAGATGGTGCGCGAGCATCTGGAATCGCTGCGCCAAAACAAAGGCGGACATTTCCGGGCGTCGCTGTTTCAATTCATGGGCCATACGTATGCCGGCCCGATGCTGGGCGCGACCGCCGACGGACGGCACGCTGCCGAACCCCTGGCGCACGGCATGAACCCGATGCATGGGCGCAACTTGAAAGGTTTGACGGCCACCGCCAATTCCTTCTGCAAAATGGATTTTCGCAAATTCCAAGGCGGTTCTTTTCAAATTGAATTGGACCCTTCCTATTTCCCGGAAGGCATCCGCCGCGACGATCTGGTGCAAACGTTTGCCCGCACCTTCTTCAAGCTTGGCGGGGTGCAGATTAATCTCAACATCATCACGATGGAGAAGTTGAAGCGGGCCATGGAACAGCCGGAGCTTCCGGAACATCAGGCCATCGTGGTGAAAGTGACGGGATATTCGTCGCATTTTCTCATCATGGACCGAAAGTTTCAGGAAGAGTTTATCCAACGAGTCAATTACCCGGCTCTGTGAAAGTGACGCCGCATGCGCACAGCGGACTCCCAATCTCACGCCCTGGTCTTCGATGTTCATCGCAACTCGACGCATGACGGGCCGGGGATTCGCACGACCGTGTTTCTGAAAGGGTGTCCGTTGCAATGCCGCTGGTGTCACAATCCAGAGAGCCGGCAATTCACTCCTGAAGTTTGGTGGTCGGCCCAAAACTGCATTCGCTGTTTGCGTTGTGTTCAGGCCTGTGAAGCGCAGTCTTTGACGGCCGGTGAAGCGGGAATCATCATTGATCGTTCGCGCTGTGTTGGGTGTCAGGCCTGCGCTCGGGTGTGTCCTTCGCGGGCGATGCAAACTTTGGGCGTGCGCCGGGAAGTTTCGGATTTGATTGCGGAAGTGGAGTTGGATCGCGTGTGGTATGAGGCCAGCGGAGGCGGAGTGACTCTGTCCGGCGGCGAGCCTTGCGCGCAGCCGGAGTTTGCGCGGGAGTTCCTCACCCGCTGTCAACAGCGAAGACTGCATACGGCCCTGGATACTTGCGGCCAGATTTCGCCGCCGGTTTTTGCCCGCATCCTCGATCATGTGGATTTGGTCCTGTATGATCTGAAACATTCGGACGAAGCCGCCCACCGTGAATTGACCGGCGCCGGTTTGGCCACGATTCACGCCAACTTGCGCGAAGCAGCTCGCCGGACGCGGAAGGGAGACTTGAAGCTGTGGGTGCGCACGCCCCTGGTTCCCGGCGCGGCGGCCGACCCGAAAGTGTTGAACTCCATCGGCGAGTTCTTGCGTAACGAACTCGACGGCGTCGTCGAGCGATGGGAACTTTGCGCCTTTAATCCATCGTGCGGCGCCAAATACCGCCGGTTGGGACTGGCGTGGAACTATTCAAATTTTGGCTTGCAGGCGGAGGCTCAAACCGCCGAGCTGCTGACTGTCGCAAATGTTGCCTGTGGCAGCAGCGACCTCGCCCATCTTCAGGGAATTCGTCGTGGTCCGGTGGCGTCAAACTGAGGACGAACTGAAACAAATATATTTGACTGGGGAGTTTTCGAGGTCACCTTTCATGCTTGCCGCCGACTTGGGTAGGGTGAAGGATGGGGTTTGGCAAGCTGGCAGGTTTTGAAACTCAGGAGATGGCCGCACCTCAAAAAGATGCAGTTAAAGATGAAAGGTCCTATTCGATGCAAAGACGGTTCCGACGCTCAACGGCGCGTTCCCCCCGCGGTGCGCGTGGGCCTTTTCGGAATTGGGCTGGACGCTTACTGGCCGCAGTTCCCCGGGTTGAAACAACGGCTGGAGAAATACCTGGCCGTGGTGGAGAATCGAATGCAGCGGCGCGGCGTCAAGCTGGTCAACCTCGGTCTGATCGATACGCCAGACCGGGCTTTGGAGGCCGGACACCGGTTCCGCCGGGAGGACGTGGATTTGATTTTCCTGTATGTGACCACTTACGCGCTTTCAGCCACTGTGCTGCCGGTGGTGCAAAGGGCCAAAGTGCCGGTGATTGTTCTCAATTTACAGCCGGCGGCGGCGATTGATTACGCTGCTTTCAATAAAATGGGGGATCGCACGGCCATGACCGCCGAATGGCTGGCTCATTGCGCCTCCTGTCCCGTGCCCGAGATCGCCAATGTCTTTAATCGGTGCGGAATCCGCTTTTACCAGGTAACAGGCATGTTGCACGACGATCCGACCTGCTGGAACGAAGTGGCAACCTGGATCGATGCCGCACGGACGGCCAATGTCATGTTCCACAATCGCCTGGGCGTGATGGGGCACTACTACGGCGGCATGCTCGATATTTACTCCGACTTGACCCAACAATGCGCCACGTTTGGAGGGCACATCGAAATGATCGAGGTGGATGAATTGGCGGCATTGCGGCGGGAAGTCACCGGACGCCAGAGCAAAGCCCGCCTCGCGGAGTTTCATCGAATGTTTGACGTGCAACCGGATTGTCCGGCCGTGGAATTGCAGCGGGCGGCGCGCACGTCGGTTGCTTTGGATCGGTTGGTGCAAGCGCATGATCTGGGTTCGCTGGCCTACTACTACATGGGCGAAGGCAACGCGGAGAACGAAGAGGCCATCAGCTCGATCATCCTCGGCAACTCTCTCCTGACCGCGCGCGGCATTCCAGTCGCCGGCGAGTACGAAATCAAAAACGCGCAGGCAATGAAGATCATGGACAGCTTTGGCGCGGGCGGATCCTTCACCGAGTACTACGCCATCGATTTCAACGATGACGTGGTCCTGATGGGGCACGACGGCCCCGGGCACATCGCCATCTCTCAAGGCAAAACCAAAGTGCGCCCGTTACGGCTTTATCATGGCAAGGTGGGCAGGGGATTGTCCGTGGAAATGTCGGTCAAACACGGGCCGGTCACGCTTCTTTCCGTGGTGCAACGCGGGGATGGGCGGCTGACGCTATTGTATGCGCATGCCGAATCGGTGCCGGGTCCGATCCTGGAGATCGGCAACACCAACAGCCGCTATCGCTTTTCTTTGGGCGCACGGGAATTCGTGAACCAATGGAACTCCCACAGCCCCGCACATCATTGTGCGGTGGGAGTGGGGCACATGGGTGACAAAATCGACAAACTCGGATCGCTTCTGGGCATTGAAGCCGTGCGGGTTTGTTGAGTCCGCCGCGCCGTCCACAGCGTGGAATGGCCTTCCGCATGGATAATTGGGGGATTGCGGCAAATTCGCGCGGGTAAGACGAAGCACGAGCCTCCCCTGTTTTAGTGATGCTTGCGCTACATTTTACGGCTATTGTAATGGGGTGTTTTTCGCGTATAGTCTTTGGTAAAGACTTGATACCGAAATCTTTATTCCCCATTAGAGGCATGGCTTACCTGGCCATGGTGTTGTCTGCCCAGTGGCTTAACGCGGCAACAATCTACCCCGCGTATTTAGCCTGTGATTTGTGGCAGAACAACCCCTTGGGCATTGACGATGCCAACCCGCATTTGAGCTGGCAAGTGGTGGCGACCAACTCCAGCGCACGCGCCCTGAGCGAAACCGCTTATGAGATTCAAGCAGCTTCTTCCGCCGCCCTGCTGGCCAGCAACACACCGGACTTGTGGGACAGTGGCGAAGTGGTGTCGGCGCAGCCGGTTTATGTTCCATATGGAGGCAAAGCGCTGGCGTCGGTGCAACAAATCTTCTGGCAGGTGCGGGTTTGGGACGAGAACGGGCAACCCTCTGCTTACAGTTCTGTGGCTACTTGGACGATGGGGCTGCTTAGTTCAACCAATTGGCAGGGCAGTTGGCTGGTTCCTTCGGCCAGCAATTCTAGTTATAGTCTGACCGGATGCTCTTGGATCTGGTATCCGGAAGGCAGCCCAGCCGTGGCCGCCCCGGTTGCCACGCGGTATTTCCTCAAAACCATCGTGGTGGGTTCCAACTCGGCCCTTAACAACGCCACGCTGCTGGTGACGGCGGACAATTGTTATACTGCTTACATCAACGGGACACAGGTTGGCACGGGACAGGATTACACAACCGTGGTGCCCGTGACCGTGACGGCCCAACTTTCGGCTGGGACGAACATCCTGGCCATCGCCGCCACCAATACCGGCACCGTTCCCAATCCCGCCGGGTTGATTGGGGAATTAATCTTGAACTACGCCAATGGCACGCAAACCAACATCCAAATGGACGCGACATGGAAGGCCGCCAATACGTTGCAGACGGGATGGTATTTGCCTGGCTTCAATGACAGTTCCTGGACCAATGCGCTGGTGCTGGGTACTTACGGGATAAGTCCCTGGGGGACTGAAGTGACCATCGTGCAGAGCACCGTGCTGCCGATCTTTCGACGGCAGTTCATGGTCAACACCGGTTTGCAGCGCGCCCTGATTTGCATCTGCGGTCTGGGCCAGTACGAATTATCCGCCAACGGCGTGAAAGTGGGCAATGCGCTAATGGCTCCCGGTTGGACGATGTACAACAAGACCTGTCTCTACGATACGCTTGACATCACTTCGTATTTGACCAACGGTGAGAATGCCCTGGGTGTGATGCTGGGCAACGGCATGTATAATGTCCAGCCGACGACGAATTACACCAAGTTCACCGGCTCCTTCGGACCGCCCACATTGATCGCACAGATTTATCTCTTTTATACCAACGGCACCAGCCAGGTCATTCCCACCGATACAAACTGGCTGGCCACTTCCGGACCCATTACCTACTCCCATGTCTATGGGGGCGAGTTTTACGATGCCCGGCTCTGGCCCACGGGTTGGAATGAGGCTGGTTTCAACACTTCCGGGTGGTCGGTGGCAACGGTGACGAATGGGCCTGGCGGAACCCTGCGCGGGGCAGCCTACGCGGCTCCGCCCATTGTGGCCATGCAAACATTGCAACCCATCCAAACCAACGTTCTTTCCAGCAGCACCATCGTTTATGACCTTGGCCAAAACGCCACCATTCTTGCCACCCTGACCGCTCAAGGGCAGGCGGGGTCCGCAATCCAGATTACCCCCGCCGAACTGACCAACTCCGATGGGACGGTCAACCGTGGTTCGGTCGGCGGCGGAACCGCCTTCTGGCAATATACTCTTGCCGGCACCGGATTGGAAACCTGGACATCGCGGTTCTTTTATCACGGCTGCCGTTATCTTCAAGTTAATTTGGTCCCCGCATCCGGTTCATCGCAATTGCCATCGCTGAATAACTTGTCGGGGGTGGTGATCCAGAGCGCGTCCACGAATACAGGAAGCTTCTCTTGCTCCTTCCCTCTCTTCAACAACATCCGCACGATCATCCGCTGGGCGGAAGCGAACAACATGTGCAGCATCCTGACCGATTGTCCTCATCGCGAGCGCTTGGGCTGGCTGGAAGAAGGCGAGGTGATGGGCCCCTCCATGCGTTATGATTTTGACACGCGCCTGATGGTGGCCAACGACATGCAGGCCATGGCCGACAGCCAGACCTCGGCCGGGCTGGTGCCCGATATTGCGCCTGAAGTCACGGTTTTCAGCGGAGGATTCCGCGACTCTCCTGAGTGGGGCAGTTCGGTCATCCTCCTCCCATGGGAGCAGTACCTGTTTACGGGCGACGACACTTTGATGCGCACTTATTACTCCGTGATGACCAATTATTTTCAGTATTTGAATGGCCAGGCTGTGGACTACTTTCTTAATTATCCAAACGGACTGGGGGACTGGTATGATATCGGCTCCCAAGGTGAGGGTTACTCGCAGGACACGCCGGTTTCACTCACGGCCGACTTCTATTATTGCCTGGACGCGCAGATTCTGGGCCTGGTCGCGGCCGAGATTGGCAAGACCAACGATGCAGCCCAGTTCAATTTGCTCGCCACCAACATTGGAACGGCCTTCAACAGCGAATACTGGTCGTCGGCCAATGGCTATTACTCCACAGGCTCGCAGACTGCGCAAGCCATGCCGCTGTATTTGGGAATAGTGAGTCCCGCCAACCAGGCCGCTGTGCTGGCGTGGCTCATTGCGAACGTTGACTCCCTGGGCATGACGAGTGGCGAGGTCGGTCACCGCTACTTGTTGCGCGCCTTGACCGACAATGGCCGTCCCGACATCGTTTACACTATGCACAGCGGGACTTCCGATCCCGGATACGGTTACATCATCAGCCTGGGGAACACCACCATGACTGAAGCCTGGGATGGCAACACGGGCGATTCGCTGGACCACTTCATGTTTGGACACATCGTCGAGTGGTTTTATCACGATTTGGCGGGAATACAATGGGTCCAGTCTGCGCCTGGTTTCCGGCAAGTGGTCATCAAGCCGGCATTCGTCGGCGGCATCACCTGGGCCAACGCCAGCTACAATTGCATTCTCGGGCCGATTGTCAGCGATTGGACACTGACGAACAACCAGGCAACGCTCGATGTCACCATTCCGGTTGGCGCGACGGGTTCGGTCTGTTTGCCCATGCTCAATAGTGTCTCAACCAGCAATCTAGTCACGGAAAGCGGCACGACCATCTGGCAAAACGGCGCCGCGCTCGGCGGCGCGGCGGCGGGCGTGACGTTCAATCAGGTGCAAGGCTCCGGGACGGAGACATGCCTGGTATGGACGGTCGGTTCGGGCAGTTATCAATTTGCCTGGAATATTCTTCAGCCCCTTCCGGCCACCCCGACGGGCTTGACTGCGACGGCGGGCAACGCTGAGGTCATCTTAAGTTGGAATGCTTCCGCAGGCGCGACAAACTACATTGTGCAGCGTTCGACCACTGGCAGCAGCGGTTACGCGACAATTGCCAGTCCGGCCACGAACAATTACACCGACATGGCGGTGACGAACGGCACGACGTATTATTACGAAGTGGCAGCGGCGGACGTTTACGGTGAAAGCACGAACTCGAGTTGGGTTTCGGCCACGCCGATTGCGAGCACCAGCATCCAGACCAACTACTTCATTTTCAGTCCCACCCCTTTGGCCAACGGCGTGGGACCGAGCAACCCATCGAGTGGGGCGGCCACGATCAGCGGCTCCAGTTTGGTCGCGGGGAACGCTGTTGTTTGCGATGTCATTGTGTCGAATACGAGCGGAACCACCGGCGACAATTGGGGCGCGATCAATCTCAACCAGGGAGGTTTTTTTGGTCTGACGGGCGCGATGCTGGGGGGGTTGGTGCGCACGGGCACAGGCGGCGATCAATGCCAGATGTATACCAATGGCGTGGCGGGCGCCGATTTTCCAGGCTCTTCGGAAGTTCGCAGCAACCGCCTCCGCATCACGCTCTATGTGGCCGCCACGGGAAGCACGACCAACCTGGGTTGGAAAGCGGAACTAGACCAGGGGTTGACCGGCTCCTTCACATCCACTTTATCCGGCACGAATCTGACGTTTCCCGGCAACAGCATCTCGCTGACCTTCAGCGCGTATCAGGCGGCTGAAACATTTGTGCAATACCCCATCCCGGTAAACACGACCCCATCGGCGCTCGCCTGGCGGGTCGATGGCAGTCAGATTCATTTTAGCTGGCCGCTGGACCACATCGGTTGGACGTTGCAGGCGCAAACCAACTCAATTGGCACCAACTGGGTAGCGGTGGCCGGCTCGAATCTGACCAACGAATACACCTTCTCGACTGAGACAAACAATCAAGCGGTTTTCTTTCGATTGTTTTATCCATAAGACAGGTTCGTCCACCCCTCCCATCAGGAGCGAGTCACCGGTTTTGGGGATGCTGTGGAGGCCAAATTCGGCTATGTAATCATCTCGTCGTGGAGTATTGTAAAAGAAACTATAATCATGCGTCTTTTTGCCATATTCTTGATGTTGGTGGGAATGTCTGCCACAAGCCGTCAAGCGGCGGCGGCAATGAACATATTGAGCTTTAGTTCCACTTCTTTGGCCATCGACACCGGGCCAGACAACCCGGCAAATGGGGCGGTCACGATCGCCAGCTCCAATTTGACGGCGGGGGACACCATTGTTTGCGATGTCCTTGTGTCGAATACGAGCGGAACCACCGGCGACAATTGGGGCGCGGTCCTTCTCAACGAAGGAGGGTTTTATGGTTTGACAAGCGCGAGGTTTGGGGTGTTGGTGCGCACGGGCACAGGCAGCACAGCATGCCAGGTTTACACCAATGGCGCGGCGGGCGCCGATTTTCCAGGCTCTTCGGAAGTTCGCAGCAACCGCCTCCTCATCACGCTCTATGTGGCCGCCACGGGAAGCACGACCAACCTGGGTTGGAAGGCGCAACTGGACCAGGGGTTGACCGGCTCCTTCACATCCACTTTATCCGGCACGAATCTGACGTTTCCCGGCAACAGCATCTCGCTGACCTTCAGCGCGTATCAGGCGGCTGAATCCTTTCTGCAAAACCCGACCGTTGAAGGCCTCAATTTTTCATTGACCGACACGAATTTGCTGGCGGGCGCGTCGGAACAGTCCGTTATGTCCGTGAATTATGCGACTGAGTCCAATGTGCCGCCAATTTTCACCCAGGGTTTTGCCTATTCCTCCAGCAACACCAATGTCGCCACCATTACCAGCGGGGGCCTCGTGCAGGCCCAAGGCAACGGGACAGCGACAGTCGGCGTGACGTATTACACTTTTTCGGCCAGTCAAATCGTCACCGTCACGAATGTCTCCGGCACCTTGCTGGATGTGCGTTTGGTCGTGACCAATTCAATGCTGGTCGGCGGAACGCAACAAGCCGGAGTGCGCGGAGATTTTGCCAATGTGTCGGATGTGGATCTTTTGAGCTACGGACAGCCGACGCTCACCTTGGGGAATTCAAATTTTCTGATGGTTTCAACTTCCGGCCTGATCACAGGGATAGGAGTGGGCACGACCACCCTGTCCGCGAGCTATGGCGGAATGAGCGCCACACAAACGATCACGGTTGCTTTTCCAACGAACCTTTTTATTTTCAACACTTTCGGCGACGGATTCTGGTCGATTGTCAACGAAGCCGACGGAGGGGCTTTGGCGGTGAATTCCACTTCTGCCACCGACTCCGCCTTCAGTGGCGCGAGCCAGGAATATGAGCTGCTCTACAATCTTCAGAACAGCACTTTTCGCATCCGCCAATGGTCCGCCGGCCAGTGCATCGGACCGAATTTGGGCGGCAGCGCGGTCGGCACGCCGGTGACGACTCTTCCGCACTATGCCGGGGTGCCTTCCCAGTTATGGTATCTGGTCAATGCCAGCGGGGGATATTACAGGATCGAGAATGCTTTGAGCGGACTTGTCATGCAAAGTGACAACGGTTCGCCTCCAAATATCACGATGCAGAACGTGTCCACGAATACCGGTCAAAATTGGAGCTTCGTTTACCAGACGCATTATCCCAAGAAAGGGATGGCGGGCGGTGATAACCTGACTGCGGAACTCGGTCTGAATTGGTTCTACAACTACAATGATAATACCACGGCTTCGCTGCCGTATTATGTGGATTATGTGCCAATGATCTATAGTGCTCAATATTGGGAGCCATTGAGCGATGCCCAATCGCGTGACGGCAGATGGGTCGTTGAGCCGCAGCCGGCCTACCTGCTGGCCTACAATGAGCCGGACAATGCCAGCCAGTCGGACACCACAACCAATGCCGCCATCGCCCTGTGGCCGCAGATTGAGGCTTTAAATATCCCGCTGGTCGCCCCCGCAACGCAAGACACCGAGGATGCCTGGGAGACTGACTTTTTCGACCTTATCTCCAGCGACAACTATCGTGTGGATTACACCTCCGTGCATGAATATGTCCCCCCGAACGCCGCATCACTCCTCAGCGACCTGGATTCCGTCTATACCACGTACGGCCGGCCGGTGTGGCTGACGGAGTTTTCCCCGGTGGACTGGGACGGCTGCCGATGTTGGTCGGAAGACGATGACTACAACTTTCTGGCGGAGTTTATGTGGCAGGCTGAGAACAGTTCCTGGCTGATGCGGTACGCCGTCTTCGCCTTCAGCGGCACCAACGCGGACAGCCCGTGGGTGGATAATGGTTATACTGGAACCATGTTCTTGTCCGATGGCGTAACCCTTGCTCCTTACGGCGAGCTTTACGCGACGTGGAATGGCGACGAAACCTTGCACGCCCGGACGGCCTATATCATTCACAATCTGGGGACCAGTTTCCGCATGACCGACACCAGCACGATGAGCCAGCCGCAGGCTTCCGACATTTATGTCAGGAATGCGACGACGGAGTGGGGGCTTCTGCCCGCGCCGGAGACGAATCACTGGTACATCATTTCGCTCAATGATGGACGGCGTTTGAGCGACAGTGGCGGGACGCTGACTTTGGCCCCGCTGGGAACAACGAACTCGACGGTGGATTGGTGGTTCAACGGCCCGAACAGCAGCGGCTATTACTATCTTGAGAACCTGGCGCTGTCGCAAGACATCCAGGGGACGGGCACAGCGCCGGCAATTTCATTCAGCATGACCAGCGCCACGTCCAGCAAGGCGACGGAGTGGCGGCTGGTGCTGGCTTACGACCCCGTGCCAATCGTCACCGCCGTCCCGCCCGGCAGCGTCTCCATCATTTACTCGGATTCAACCGCGACGTTGTCATGGACGGGCAACGGCTCGTTTTACAGCGTGTATCGCGGCTTGGTCTCCGGCGGTCCCTATACGAACATCGCCGCCGCCATTACGAATACCAGTTATCTGGATTCCAGCGTGCAGGACGGGACGGCTTATTATTATGTGGTCACCGCTCTGGACATATTGGGAGTGGAATCATCCTATTCGGCCGAGGTCGTCGCGCTGCCTTCGTCCATGACGGCGGTGGCAATTAACTATGGCCTTGGAGGCGGCGGTCTGCAATTGAGCTGGCCGCCGGACCACGCCGGCTGGCGGCTGCTCATGGATACGAATGACTTGAGCATTCCTGGCGGCTGGACGATGGTTCCAAATTCAGCTTACACCAACCAAGTGACGGTGCCGTTCAGTCTGTTGGTCAGCAACGCCTACTTCCAGCTAACTTATCCGTGAACAGCAGAGCCGCTGTGCCGGCCTTTTTTCGCGGCGACTTTTTTACCAGGGACCATTGCCGATGGCGGTCGGCTTATTGTAATAGACATCCTGGTTGCCACTGAGATAGGCAGAGGGGGAGACGAAATTAGTGTTGCCGTTGAAAGTTGTCCACTGAACGCTCCCATCCTCGAAGAGGAAATTGCCGCCTACGGGCACATTGTTCTTGCCTGGATGGTTCCCTGACGGGCCATTGTAATTGAAGGTTCCTCTAAAAGTTGCCGTCCAACTGTGGGGGCTGTCATACGTGTCCATGTTATCGGTCATTACAGGCGCTTTATGATACTCCTGGCCAAGTTTTGTCCGAAAATACCACTTTTGCAGTCCGAAAAATGAGTACTCGGCGGTGTCAACGCTTGGATCCCGCGCAGGCAGCCAATCATAACCGATCAAATTCGTCAAGCCAGTGGCCTCTTCGTAGAGGCGATGCCAACCATCTGTCGGGCAGTACAGGACATCGTTTTGGCGTTCCCCTGTTTTAGCAGTGCCCGCTCCGTTTTTATATAAATAAGCCGGATAAAAAAATGTGTTAAGTTCAGGATTCATCCATGAGGGATCGGCTGAACCAGAGGTAATAGTATTGTCCGGGAAGAGATTTTTGTTATCCCCGGCATACATCGTGGTGGCTAAACCCCACTGTCTGAGATTGCTCGAGCATTGGGCTCTTTGCGCATTTTGCTTGGCTCTGGCTAAAGCGGGCAGGAGCATCGCCGCCAGGATAGCGATGATGGCGATCACGACCAACAACTCGATCAGCGTGAACCCGCTGTGTTCCCGCCCTTGATTCTCTATTTTATTCATGTAAATCTCCAATCTTCAGCCACGCCAGCTTGGGGCGGGAACACCCCCAAAAGCATTCCCGCCCCGCCAACCTGCCTGTTTCAATCTTCACACTCCAACTTGACCCCGCTTCACGGATAAACCAAACGGTAGAACACGCTCGGACTGCTTTTCTGGATGGTCACGGAAACCTGGTTCGTGCTGGTTGATCCGGCGACAGTGATCCAGTTGGTGGTGGACAAATTGGTATTCATTTGCAACGTCCAGCCAGTGTGATCGGACGGCCAGCTCAATGAGAGGGTGGTCCCGCTCACCACCGTTGCTGTGATGTTGGTTGGAGTGGTATTGACAGAGGTGCCCGTGACAACCCCCAGCGTGCCAGTGGTGCCTAATGCATTTGTCGTCCAAAGCAAGCCGGGTCCGGGAATCACCGGGCTGATGGCGGCAAATGCTCCAGTATAAGCGCTGGCGACGAAGAGTTGGAATGTGTCGCCGTTGGCCAGCGTGCCGGACAGATTGCTGACCTCCAGGGTGCCGCCATAAGCAAGAGTGATCGCACCAACAATTTGATCATTCGTCCCAGCCGCTTTGCTGATCTCCACGCTCGTGAAACTGCCGGAACCCAGTGTCAGGCTGTTGTTTATTGTCAGGATGTTAGTGCCTCCCCCATAGGTTGAGAGCGTGCCTCCCGAATTCACGGTGACGGGGCCTGTGATCGTGCCGCCGATGCCGCCAAGCGTCGCACCCGACATGACCGTGACGGCGCCCGGGCCAATCAGTCCGTTGATGAACAGAGTGCCATCAGAGACTGTAGTGGTTCCGGAGTAGGTGTTCTGTCCAGCCAGCGTCCAGACTCCTGAGCCTCGTTGCAGGACATTCAATGGCTCGGTACTGTCCATCAAAGCGCCATTCCAGATTCCGCTGGCCGCGCCTTGCAGATTCAGGTCGTTTGGGTTGTTGCCGGCGCTGTTGTCCAGAACGCTGTTTATTGTCAGGAGTCCCTCGGTGGCTTCCACATTAATTTCACTGCCACCCTGGCCGGTTCCGAAGGTCAACGGACTGACAACGGTATTTGTGCCGCTCCAATTGGCAAGCTGCGGAATCGTGGCTTCCTCGCCCAATGCCAGACGCGGATCCAGTTCCAAAGGCTGGATCCATGTGATGTTGTTGGACAGGCAGAGGGAGCTAAGATTATCCGCACCCCCAACCGTGCTATAACCATAGGTGGTGTCACCCAGCGCCTGGGGGTTGTCAACAACGACTTTCGACCACTGGAGGTTGTTCGCGCCGGTATAACTGCTCACCCCCGTTATGATGGAGGTCTGGAATCCCGTGAACCAAAGATATCCGGTTCCAGTGATCGCATTGGGAATGGCCAGAACGCTGGCCGAACTGCTCGGTTCCAGCGCGGCATTGTTCGTAATGACACCCGGGGCGGGAGTGCTGGCGATGACCAGGGCGCCGCTATTGATTGTTCCGATGGCGCAATCGCTGTTGGTCGCCGACAAAATGGTTATTCCCGACCCGTCCATATCAATGAATCCCGAACCCGTAATGGCTCCGGAAATGGTCAAAGTGCCCGCGTCCTGAGAATCTATGACGCCATTGTTGGTGATGTTGTTCGCGTCAAAGGTTCCATCCGTGCCGTTAAATCCGACGTACATGGTTGCGCCGGCGCCAATGGTGGCGGCTGCGAAGGAAGCCGCCGTCTCCAAGGCAAGTGATCCAGATCGATCTGAGGAGTTTACACTGAGGGTCTCTCCGCTCACGCTGCCGGCGCCAGTGAACTGATATGTGTCACTGTTAATCGCGTTTACAGTAACCGCATTTGGATTTACGGTGTTGGTTACTGTGACCACATTCCCCCCCAGATTGTAACCCAGGCTGTCAAAGGTCACGTTGTTGCCACTGGCGAAGGTGGTCTGACTTACTCCGCCGTTGGTTGTCCAGTTAGCCGTGACAGTATCCCAGGTGGTATCATCCGCCCTCGGATACCAGGTATAGTTATTCGGAATCACAACCGCAACGGTCGCCACCGTGCTGGTCACGACGTTGGCGCTGTTCAGAGTATTGCTGACGACCACGGTGAACTGGTCACCGTTGTCGGATGGCGAAGCGGATGCCAGTGTATAAGTCTCGTTGGTGGCATTGGGAATTGGCGCGCCATCTTTGCGCCATTGAAAGGCCGGAGACCATCCAAGGACCGTCACACCGACCGAGATGGGAGCGCCGACGGCCACGGCTTGAAAGGTGGGAGTCGGACCTGTAAAAATGGAAACCGGGGATTGCGGATCCTGAGTGATTATACACGAAGCACCGCTCGAACCAAAGGTCAGCGCCAGGGTATTATTCGGAAAAGTCAGGTTTGTGCCGGTCACAGCAGGCAGAAATGTCCCGGTCAAGTTTTGATCTATTTCCACTTTCCAGCCCATGTTGGTGGTGCTGCCGTTGGCCGACGGATAGAGTTCAATGCGGGCGCGGCTGGTCATGGCCCCGCCTGGTGTGGGATTGACGGTCTGGACCTTGTTGATAACCAACTGGCTTGGTTCGGCTGCCCCCTGGCGATCGAGAAGCCCTAGTTGGGCCTGCGTATAGTTTCCATAACCGCTTCCATCGATATTAATTGAGTTCCAGGCATCGTTGGCCTGCGCGCCGTTGGCAACGACGATGCCGTCAAAAACAACCGTGTCACCGGCAAGCAGACTGGATCCACTGATGGATACCCCCGGGTCGGTTACTGCACCCAACCCAGCTGTCGTCGTGGTGGTTGGAAAATTAAAGGTGACGATGCCGGGTGTGGACCGGACGGATATGGTTGTCGCGGCAGACGTTGCCGTGATTGCCCTGTTGTTCAGATTGGTCAGCATATAGGTGAACTGGTCGCCATTGTCTCCGCTGGAAAGCGCAGGGGTTGTGTAAGTCAGGCTGGTCGCGCCTGGAATCAGGGTGCCATTCTTAAACCATTGAACCGCCAGCGGGATTGCCGGCGACCCTTCATAGTTGCCCTTCAATGTGATTGTTTGACCAAGGGCCACAGCGGCGTTGGTCGGGGTGGGTTGGGCAGCCGCAAAGAACCCGCTATTGTCATAAAACTTCTCGGCTGCGTTGTTGGCGCCAAAAGTGAGAGCTATGGTGTTGTTCGGGAAGGTCAGGCCGGTGCCTGAAATGGGGTAATAGGTGTCGGTGAAGCCTGGATCCACTTCCGCCAAATAGTTCATGTTGGTCGTGTCTCCCTCCGTCGCTGTGAGTTGAATGACAACATGATTGGTGGTCGCCCCGGGGTCCCCAAAACTGGTGTTAGCCGGAAACAGTCCGCTGCTGTTGCCGCTGCCGGCGACCGTTTCCGCCTTCACGCCCAAAATGGCGCCAGTTAGTCCATCAAATCCCCCTTGATCCAAGTTGACGGATCCCCATTGATCACTCGCCAAAGACGCGTTACCGACGACCACGCCGTCAAAAACCACCACGTCGTTGGCGTGGAGCGCCGTACCGGAGATGGAGACGACGCCAACAGAGGCGTCAGTGGCGGGATTATCGGGGCCGGTGCCGCTTGCCGCCGTTGTGGCATAAAACCTGAAGTAATTCGTGGCCGCATTGGAAGCCTGGAAAAATGTCAGGACCGCAAGCAGAGCCATGACCCCCAGAGCCAAGGGCCGGTTTTTTTTGAGTTGTGGGCAATAATGATTTTTCTTTTTCATAACGATTCCTGAATCTTTAGGGCTGTTGCATAACGGACGCATCGCCCTTCACGGGAAGGGCTTTTGCAATGCAACCACAATCGCTTAAAAGCCGAATTTCGTAAATACCCAAACACTGTGGCAAATCATCACCGAAACAGGGGAGGGTATGCCATACCCCCCTGCCCCAAGAGCCAAACCCCTTGATAAAACGCCGATAAAAGCATAAAAAAGGCGACACAAATTATCAACCGGCCGCCGGGGTCTTGGAGGCCATATAGCGAACCACGGCCTCGGTGCGGGAACTGACGTGCATTTTTTCGAAAACATGCTTTAAGTGATGGCACACCGTATCTATGCTGATCTCCAAACGGTCAGCAATGATCTTGTTGGAATATCCCTTGGACAAAAGCACTAATATCTGCTCCTCCCGAACCGACAAGTGCAGCGCCTCATCCCGATTTTTGGCTTTGAGCCGGAAATATTCAATGACGCGCCGGGCAATCTCGCTGGTCATGGGCGCCCCGCCGCCCACCACATCCAACAGAGCCACCCGCAGCTCGGAGGGCTTGGTGCGTTTTAACAAGAAACCATCCGCTCCGGACTCAAGGGCCATAAAGACCAACTCTTCGTCGTTCATGGCCGTAAGAATGATAATCCTGATCTGGGGCATGAGCGCTTTGAGCCGCAACGTGCATTCGATGCCGGACATGCGCGGCAGAAAAATATCCATGAGCACCACGTCGGGCTGGGCTTCTGGAATGACTCGCAGGGCTTCCTCGCCGCTTTTACAGATACAAATGCAAGACAGATCGGGAAAAGAGTTAATGAGCTGGCTCCAATTCTCCCGAGCCTTCGGCTGGTCTTCCACCAAGGCAATTTTGAGCGGCTTGGCGGAAATTTTTCCCGGGTTGTTTGCTTTAGCTGGCTTGGACATGTTGATCTTTGGGTTCAGGCGGCAGAGGGTGCGGCCGGGGTAGATCGTGGCCCTGCTGCCATCTCGACCACCAGGGGCGCCGGCGTATTTGGATGATTGGAATTTGAAACTCGACCCGGCAGCCTTGCCCGGGCTGGCTGATCACCGTGCAACTGCCCCCCATCTCGCTCATCCGCTGCGTCATGTTGTCCAAACCGTTGCGCTTCGATTTGGTCCGGGCGGCGTCAAACCCTTTGCCATTGTCGCGCACCACCACCACCAACCCATGACCTCGCCGATGAATCTGGAGCAGTAATTCGGTGGCGTCGGAGTGTTTGGCTGCGTTGTTCAGCGCCTCTTTGACTGCCAGAAGCAGGTTTCTTCGAAAAGGAAGGTCAAAGGCAACATTCGAGGTCGCCGGCTCCACATCCAACAGGCATTGGATGGGGGTGGCCTTTAAGAACAGTTGGGCATGGCCGCACACAAAAGTCGAGAATTCCTGGAGCGTGTCGCGTCGGGGATTTATCGCCCAGAGAATTTCATCCATTGCCAGCAGCGCCTCGCGCGCCTGCTCGGAAATCTGGTTGAGATGGGCGCGCGTTTTTGAGTTGCAGGGCAGTTCGCTCTGAGCCACTTCGCCCTGCAACACCAGTTGGGTGATGCGCATGCCAAGGTCATCGTGAATATCCCGGGCGATGCGGGCCCGTTCGCGCTGGAGCAACTGTTGTTCTTTTTGGTGAAACAACACCTGGGTCATCAACTTGAAAACAAAGCCGCAGAAGATGACGCAGGCCGAGGCCAGGACAAACACAAACCAACCCGTTTGCCAGAACGGAATGACGACCGGCTGCGTAGGCGGGACCAGATCAATATAATCGACCGTGCCCCAGGGCCCTGAACCGAATTTCGATTCCACTGTGGCGGGCCGCCACGAAGCAAGCGGCTCGCTCCTGCTCACCCAGCCGCTGACGGGTTCGGGAACAATGAGCCAGCTCGAATCCGACTTGACCTCCACCACCTCCCCCGAGGTCAGGCCCACTGCCAGGCCCAGAACCAATCCGGCCTCCCTTGAACTGTTGTACGCATCCACCGCCAGAATGTGTTTGCCGGGCTTGAGCAGGGAGGTGATGTCATATTCGTACAGGTGCCGCCACTCGGCGTCCCGCCCCAATTCTCGCCCGTCGAGGTAGAGGATGTATTCGTTGTCGGCCGTTATCCGCAGCCGCGCCCGCGTGACCGCTGTGCCGGGAGGAATTTTGAATGACTTCCAAAATCGAACCGTCTGCCGGTCATAGGTGTTGGTCTCCCAAATCCACGAACCCATGTCCCGAAAATTATGAGAACCCCGCTGGCTAAGTGAATCTGTGACCGGCTCCGCCGGCTCGACCTGGGAGCTGTTTGTGGGGTCAGTGGCAGCCTTTAAAACGCTCGCGGGTGAAACCCACGCCGCTGTCAGCACAAAAACCCACAGAGCCGCGGTTCCCTGGAATTTTGCTCTTGTCCTCATTCAGTATTTCCCTTTAGTGTACGCCCGTTCCGGGCCGCCTTCAAGCGGCAAACTCGATTCTTTGCCTTCGCGATCAGAGGACCTCAAACTGATATTTCCCCGAGGCGATCTCAAACACCACGACGCCGTTTTCCTGGCGAAGGAACTTTACGCCACGCGACTTTGCGGCCAGGACACCGCTCTCGCGAACCAGATCCACCGACCGTGCCGGCAGAAAAACTGTGGCGGTCGTATTGGGCGGGATGGCCACCTCGAGCGTGAAGTCTTCGGCATCGCGTTTCCATTCGGTCGTGATCAGGCCGCGAATGGAATTGTATTGAGCCTTGACCCAGTTGAGATTGCCCACGATGGCAGGCCGAATCAGAATATTTTTGAAACCAGGCGCGGAGGGGTCCGGCGCGATGCCAGCCAGGTCCTGATAAAACCATTCGTTAATCTGCCCGAGCATGAAATGATTTTGCGAGGAGGACCGGTTGGCATTCCATGCCTCGGTCAGGCTGGTCGCCCCCATTTTCAATTGGTAACCGTAACCCGGTTTGTCCGACTGATTGTTCATCTCGAAAATCACGTCCGAACGGCCCCCATCCGCCAGTGCTCGCAACAAGTAGCGATAGCCGACGTCGCCTGCGGTTGCGGCGTTGCCATGCTGGCGCACATCGGCCACGATCGCCTCCAGAACAGCAGCCCGGTTCGCTGGTTCGGCCAGATTCATCACGAACGGAATGGCGTTGGCGCATTGCGATCCCGTCGCGTAGCTGCCCCTGGCCGGGTTGAAAAATTTCTGGTTGAACGCGGCGCGGATGTCGTTGGCCTGCGCGGTGAATTGTTTGGCCTCATCTTTTTTCCCGAGCATCCCCGCCGTCTGCGCGAGAACCCACGTGTCGTAAAAATAGAAGGCGGTGGCGGTGAGTGAGTTGGACGTCAACTGCGCCGGGCCGGGCGGCCGCGGGCCGATGTCATACCAATCGCCAAGCCCGTAAGAGACGATGTCAGCGCGGGCTTTGCTGCCAACATACGCCACGTAACGTTTCATCCCGTCGTAGTAACGGCGAAGCAATACAGAGTCGCCCGTGAATTCATATTGTTGCCACGGCACGAGAACGAAGGAACTGCCCCATTCGGGCGAATCGCGAAACGCGCCGGCAAAGACGGGATACTCCGGCGCGATGCTCGGCACCAAGCCGTCCGCCAATTGGGAATCGGCCATGTCGTTCATGCCTTTGGTGAAGAGTTGCGCCAGATCGAAGTTGTAGCGCAACGAGGGGCCGTTCAAATGATATTCTTCCAGCCAACCGAGCCGTTCACGGTGCGGACAATCGGTCAGCACGCTCACCATGTTGGCGCGTTGCGCCCAGCGGATGAGCGTGTAAATGCGATTGAACAAATCATCCGAGCAGGCGAACTCTCCCACTGGCGCGGAAGACGAATGAACCACGACGCCTTCAATGGATTCAACCACGGGCAGTTCACCGCCGTCACTGGCAGGAATGCGCTCGACTTGCAGATAACGGCAGCCGTGATAAAAGAATTTTGAGAACCACGACTCATCGCCGTGACCGGCCAGGGTGTATTGCCACCACGCGCTTTTGCCGCCGACTGATCCGCGATCCACCGCGCCGTTCGGTTGAACCAGTTCAGCGGGAATAATTCTCACTCTCGAACCGGCGGGGCCTTTTACTTTTATCCGCGCCATAATGGGCGCGTTTTGTCCCAGATCATAAACAGTGGTGTTGGGGCGGATGGGACGCGCCTGGACCGGTTGGAGCGCTTCAAACGCGCGCAACAGCGGCGCGGCGCAGGAAAGCCCCGCCAGTTTTCCGCCCGGCCCGGGCATAATTTGCGCGGGACTCCATGCGGTGCTGTCGAATCCTGCCTTGTCCCAGCCATCCGGGTTCAACCGGGCGTCGTAATCTTCGCCGCCATAGACGCTGGAAAAGGTGATCGGACCGGGTGCGACGCGCCATTGTTCATCCGTGCCGATAATCTCGGTCCGCCCGTCGGCGTATTCCAATCGCAAATGCGCGATGGCTTTGAGCGGGCCGAATGTGCCGGTAAATTTCGTGTAGCGGCCCGGTTTGACGTTATACATGCCGTTGCCGAGAAAGAGGCCCGCGGCGTTTGGCCCCGCGCGCAATTGCGAGGTGACATCGTGTGTGTCGTAGAGGCAGGTCTTGTCGTATTTCGACCAGCCGGGCGCGAGCAAATCGTCGCCGGCTTTTGCGCCATTGAGCGTGAGTTCATATTGGCCCAGCCCGCAAACATCCATCAGCGCGCGCCGCAGTCCGGGTCTGACCTCGAAATCGCGGCGCAACAAAAGCGTTTCGCAATTGGTTGGCGACCCTATCCATTTGGCTTGCCAATCGGCTTGGGACAAAAGCCCCATCGTCCACGAAGCGGGCTGGCTCCAATCCGAAACTTTGCCGGACTTGTCCCAGATGCGAACTTTCCAAAATACCTCCTGGGACGACTGCAACATTTTTCCAGCGTAGGGAATCTGCAGAGTCTCGCCGGAACGGACGCGGCCGCTGTCCCACAAATCGCCGTTGTCCCGGGCGAGCGCCGCGGCGCTGGAGGCGGCGAGGATTTGATAAGCCGTTTGCAGCTCTCCGCGTTGGCCGCTTTCCAGTTTCCAAAATAATCGCGGGGGCGACGAGTCCACGCCCAGAGGATTCTCAGCATAGTCGCAACGCAGGTGAACCGCATTGACCCTGCCAAAGCTTTTTGAAACCTCGGCGGCTTTAACGCCAGCCAGCCCCAAACCCATCACCAGCAAACAGGCAATCATTCGAACCATACAAATCCTAACGCATCGCTTTCTTGAGATTCAGGCCCGATCGCGGACCGTGCAAATCTGTTTCCGCTCTTTAGAACTTGCTTCTATCATTGGCATCGAATAAGTGAAAGATAATTCGCACATGTCATGTTAAACTTTGGAAGAATACTTGCGGCGTCTTGGATGCTGGCGGCCGCGACAGCGCCTGTTCTTGGCCAGACCAGGCTCCTGGATTTCCGGGAAATCGCCGCCGGCCCGTTTCAACCGGCGTGGCAATCCCTCGCCGCGCAGTATCAATGCCCGGAGTGGTTTCGCGACGCGAAGTTCGGCATCTGGGCGGTTTGGGGGCCGCAGTGCCAGCCGGAGGATGGCGACTGGTATGCGCGCAATATGTATCTGCAAGGCAGCGCCCAGAATAAATTTCATCTGCAACACTATGGCCCGCCCTCTGTCTTCGGGTTCAAGGACGTGATCCGCCTGTGGAAGGGTGAGAATTTTCATCCCAACGATCTGCTCGCCTTCTACAAAAAATCCGGCGCAAGATACTTTCTGGCCATGGCCAACCATCACGACAACTTTGACAATTACAACTCAAGGTATCAGCCTTGGAACTCCGTTGCTCTCGGCCCCAAGAAGGACATCATCGGCCTGTGGGCGGGAGCCGCGCGAAAAAACGGACTTCGTTTCGGCGTCAGTGTCCATGCCTCGCACACCTGGTCGTGGTATGAGCCGGCCCAGGGCGCGGACAAATCCGGCCCTCTGGCTGGTGTGGCTTACGATGGTCGGCTGACCAAGGCCGACGGCAAGGGTCTCTGGTGGGATGGCCTCGATCCGCAGGATCTTTACGCCCAGAACCATGCGCCCGGCAAAAAGCTGGATTGGGAATGGAACGCGGCCCACGGCAGCAGCAGGCCTGACAAGGCTTTCATGCAACGGTTTTTTCTTCGCACCAAACAGCTTTGGGACGATTATCAGCCAGACATGATTTACTTCGATGACACCGTGCTGCCGTTTCACGGCATCACCGATGACATCGGGCTTGATCTGGCCGCGCATTTCTACAATTCCAGCATTCAGTGGCACGGGCGCAACGAAGCCGTGATAAACGGCAAATTTCTCGATCCCCTCCAGCGCAAGGCTTTGGTTTATGACCTCGAGCGGGGCAAGGCAACCGGCATCCTGCCCGAGCCGTGGCAGACCGATACTTGCATCGGCGACTGGCACTACCAGCGCGAGCTTTTCGTGCATCACCGATACAAATCCGCCGCCACTGTCATCCCGATGCTTGCCGACATCGTCAGCAAGAACGGCAATCTCATGCTGAGCGTTCCGGTGCGCGGCGACGGCACGATTGACAGTGACGAAGCCAAAATTGTCAGCGACATCGGCGCCTGGCTCAAAGTCAACGGCGAGGCCATTTACGCCACGCGCCCCTGGACAGTTTTTGGAGAAGGCCCCGACACGGACAGTTTTGAAAAGGGCCAGTTCGATGGCGAGAGAGACGTCAGTCCATGCACGGCTAAAGATATCCGCTTCACGCAATCAAAAGACGGACGGACGCTTTACGCGATCGTCCTCGCATTTCCGGCGGACGGCCAGGTTCGCATCAAATCGCTGGCGGAAAACTCCCCGCAATGGCCCTCCCGGATTGGCGCTGTCCGCATGTTGGGCGCCCGGGGCAAACTGAAATTCACCCGCGATGAAGATGGTTTGCATCTTGCCCTGCTGAAGAAAAACCCACAGGATGCCGCGTTCGTGTTGAAAATCACTCACTGAATCAAATGCCGAGACGAATCCTGTTCATTTTCGCGATGGCCACGCTGGCCACGAATTCCCCGGCCGCGACGTCATCGATCTGCATTGCAAATTTCGCCATGTCTGGGATCACACGGGCGGCTCCGGCTCCATTGCCCCACACGTTTGCCATTGGCACGAATATGTTCGTACTTGACGGAAGGCCTTTTCAAATCCGCTGCGGCGAAATGCACGCCGCGCGCATTCCCCGGGCCTACTGGCGCAACCGCCTGGAAATGGCCAGGGCCATGGGTTTGAACACCGTTTGTGCCTACCTTTTCTGGAACCAAATAGAACCCCAGCCCGATCAATTTGACTGGTCCGGCCAGGCCGACGTCGCTGAGTTTTGTCGCATCGCACAGCAGGAGGGGCTTTGGGTCATTCTCCGCCCCGGCCCTTATTCCTGTGCCGAATGGGAAATGGGCGGTCTGCCGTGGTGGCTGCTCAAGGAGGATGGCATCCGGCTTCGCACGCGCGATCCACGCTTTCTCGGCCCCGCAAAAAAATATCTTGCAGAGGTCGGACGAGCGCTCGGTCCGCTGCAAATCACTCGCGGCGGCCCTATTCTGATGGTGCAGATCGAAAACGAATACGGCTTTTTCGGCAACGACACCGCCTACATGGGTGAATTGCGGCAGGCCCTGCTTCACGCCGGGTTCGATGTCCCTCTATTTGATTGCGACCCGCCTGATCATCTCAAGGACGGCTACCGGTCGGACTTGTTTCCTGTCGTCAATTTTGGTTCGGACCCGGCGGGTAGTTTTAAGGCGTTGCGCGAAATTCTGCCGGAAGGCCCCTTGACGTGCGGTGAATTTTATCCGGGCTGGTTCGACACGTGGGGCGCGCCGCATCACCTCGGCGACACCCCGCGTTATCTTGCTGATCTGGAGTACATGCTCAAGAACGGAGAATCCTTCAGCATCTACATGGCACACGGCGGCACCACCTTCGGATTGTGGTCGGGGGCCGACCGCCCCTTTAAACCCGACACCTCCAGTTATGATTACGACGCGCCCATCAGCGAAGCCGGCTGGCCGACGGCAAAGTTTTTCAGAACTCGCGAACTGTTCGCCAAGTTTCTGCTCCCCGGCGAAACCATTTCCGACCCTCCTGCCACCAATCCCGCCATCGCCATCGCGCCCGTTGACGTGACGGAATGTGCGCCGGTATTGGACAACCTTCCCGAAGCCATTCCCGACTCTGAGGTGTGCACCATGGAAAAATACAATCAGGGTCATGGCTGTATTTTGTATCGCGCCCGCGTCAGCGAAGGTCCCGCCAGCACTTTGGAAGCGCGCGCCGTTCACGACTTCGGTTTTGTCTTTCTGGATGGCCGGCGCGTTGGCGTCATGGACCGTCGCATCAGCAATTTCAAGGTCCGACTGCCGGAGCGGAAGGAACCCGCCACAGTCGACATTTTGGTCGAAGCGATGGGGCGGGTGAATTTCGGCCAGGAAGTTTATGACCAGAAAGGAATCCATGGCCCGGTGAAGTTAGGGGGCACTGACTTGACCCAATGGCGGATTTTCCCCCTGCCGCTCGACAACGTGATGCTCAACAGATTGAAGTTTTCCATGGCAAAGAGCGATGGCCCGGCGTTCTGGCGCTCGACCGTAGACATCGAAAAACCCGGCGACACTTTCCTGGATATGCGCTCGTGGGGCAAGGGGGTCGTCTGGGCCAATGGCCATTGCCTGGGCCGTTTTTGGAACATAGGCCCGACCCAGACAGCCTATGCGCCGGGTTGCTGGTTGCGCGCGGGCCGGAATGAAATTGTCATCCTCGATTTGTCCGGCCCGGAAAGGCCGGTCTTGGCCGGCCTTGACCAGCCGATCCTTAATTCGCTTCATCCTGAAAAGGATTTTGCCAAAGTGCGCCGGCCCCAGGTGACATTGCAATTGGATTCAGCGAAACCGGTGCTGGCCGCGCAATTTGCCCCGGGCAGCCAGATGCAGGAAATCAAGTTCGACGCTCCGGCCACGGGCCGTTGCTTCTGCCTGGAATCACTTTCCGCCTTTGACGGCCAACCCTTTGCGGCCGTCGCCGAACTGGATCTGCTCGATCCATCCGGCAAACCTTTGAGTCACGAGGGCTGGACGATTGCTTACGCGGACAGCGAGGAGCGTGACAAGGAGGACGGTTCAGCGGAGAACGCCATTGACGGCCAGACGGCGAGTTTCTGGCGTACCGAATGGAGCGCCGCGCAGCCCAATCATCCCCACCAACTGGTGATTGATCTCGGACAGTCCCAAACGATTTCCGGCTTCCGCTATGTGCCCCGTCAGGGGGCCGGCGCCGGACGCATTAAGGACTGCCGCATTTACGTCGGCGACGACCTCATCAAAAAATGATCTTCTGCGGAAAAATGCGTCTGCTCTTGCGGTCCGGTGCGCTCGTGGCCGTGTTGTTGTTGAGGACCAGCATCGCCCTGGCACAGCCCGAATTTCATCCCGGTAAAATCTGGGCCGACACCGCCGGCCATCCCATCCAGGCCCACGGCGGGGGCGTGCTTGTCCACAGCAATACTTTTTACTGGTATGGCGAAGACAGGACTCCCGGCCTGCGCGGCGGGGTCTCGTGCTATTCCTCCACCAATCTTTATGATTGGCAGCGTGAAGGTGTCGCGCTCCCGGCGGAATCCCTGCCGCAAATCGGCGGTCATGCAACCTTCCTGGAACGCCCCAAGGTCATCTTCAATTCGCGCACCGGGAGATTTGTCATGTGGATGCATCTGGAACAAGGGGGTTATCATTTGGCCAGCGTCGGCATCGCCGTGGGCGGCAGCCCGGCCGGACCTTTCACCTTTCAGAACGCCTTCCAGCCCAATGGCAACATGTCGCGGGACATGACTCTATATGTGGACGATGACGGCAATGCGTATGAAATCTACTCCGCGCGCGACAACTATGACCTTCGGATCTGCCGGTTGAGCGACGATTTTCTCTCTGCCACAACGAACGACGTCCTCATCGCCAGCGATCATCGGGAGGCGCCGGCGTTGTTCAAGTATCGCAGCCGGTACTATCTTATCACGAGTGCATGCACTGGTTGGGCGCCCAATGCCGCCAACTACTACACGGCCGGCCACATTCTCGGCCCTTGGACCGGGCATCCCAACCCGTGCCGTGGTCCGAACGCCGAAAGAACTTTCGACGGTCAATCCACCTTTGTCTTGCCCGTCCCGGGGAAGGCGGGCGCCTTGATCTTCATGGCGGACCGATGGAAGCCTCATGACCTGCCGAACAGCACTTACCTCTGGCTGCCCCTGCAATGCGAAGGGGACAACCTGATTATTGATTGGCGGGATGTGTGGAGCTTGGAGTCGTTTCATAAAAATCATCAATGACCGCAGTTCTTTGAGAAACCACAAGCGCCTGGGAAAAGTTGTGGTTCCTGAAAAGCCCGTGAGCTTCATTCAGCTTTTTATTGAATGGGTCCAGATTCATGATTCTGGGCAACCGATCCTAATTTCAATATTAATTCTCACTTTCCCAAATCGTATCCCAACACCCGGCAATACGGCTCCAATACCGGCATAATGGGCGCAAGATGCTTCTCGTAGGCGTGCCAGCGGGCGACGGACCGGGCATAGACCGGCTGGCTGGCGTCATGATACGTGGGTGAATACATCTGTTTCTTGCTGCTCTTTTCGTGGAATCGCGCCTGGGCCGGGTCCCATGTCAAACCAAGAAACTCAGTTACCCGGCGTCCTTCCTTCTCAAGGTCGGCCACGACGTCTTCATAGCGCGTCTCCATCCAGGCCAGCCCTTCCCATCGCCGTACGGCCAGCCAGACGTCCATTAAATCGGCATAATGCCGGGCCGTCCGCTCCAGCGAGAGGAAATTCGCGCTGGCAGTATTGAGCACAATGTTCTGAAAAAAGCAACTGATCACCACGTCACGCGGATCACGCAAGGCGATGAGGACGCGCAGTTCTGGGAAAACCCGCAGCCAGATGCGAAGTTTGGCGGTGGGGGACGGGTTTTTGTCCAGAAGCAACTTTCCCTCCAAATTGCCCCCCCACTCCTTCCGCATCGCTTCCAGATAGCGGCGGCGGATGACATTCAAGCGCGGGCCGGAAATTTGCGGCGAGGCGTTGAATAACTGGCAGACAATCGTCACAAAGTGGCCTGGCTCATCCAACGCCGCCACGTCCGGATGGGCGCCAAGAACCTGCTCCAAAAGCGTCGTGCCGCTGCGCGGATGGCCTCCCAGATAGGCCAGCCTCGGCATGGGTTCACGAGCGCGTTCGGGGAACTCCCGGCCCCAGGTGCGCAAAATGTCCTTAGGGAGCGATTGGCTCGCAGTGCGGTCCTGGCCCGCTTCCTGGTCGTATTCCTTTAACATCTTTTCGATATTGCCCAAACGCCGCACGAGGGTCTTGGCCTCAAGCAACATTTGCATCGCTTCGTCAAACCGGTCCGTCCGGTCGAGCACCTGCGCCAGTTGATACCGGCTGGCGTACTGCACGTACAGGTGCTGGGGTGCGGACGCAATCAGATCACGCAACTTATGTTCGGCGTCTTCGATTTTGTTTTCGCGACGGTCCAGGAGCGCGTCAAAGTAGCGGGCTTGGTCGTCCCGGAGATCAATCGCCAGGCACGATGCAATCGCTTCACGAGCTTGCGGGAAGTTATGGTTCTGCTCCGCCAAAATCGCCAGGGCCATGCGCGGGTTGATGCCCCTGGGGTCGGTCGCAGCCGCCTTCTCAAACCAGGCCCGGGCCTTTTCCGGCTGGCGCAGACCTTGGCAGGCATGGCCGATTTTCAGCATGATGTCGCCGTTGCGCGGCTCCAGTTCCGACGCTTTGTTCCAGACGCGGTCAGCCAGATCCACTCGGCCCGCGCTTGCTGCAGCGATCCCATACTCAAGCCAAAGCTCGGCCTTGTGCGGCCATTGGCGGGTCAACTTCTCATAAACCACAAGCGCCTGGGAGAAGTTGTGGTTCCTTAAAAGCCCGTGAGCTTCATTAAGCTTCTTATTGAATGGGTCCGGATTCATGGAATGAATTGCGCTGCTGTTTTTCCTGCCTAAAAGATGCGCGGCCCCGGTCTATGCGGCAAGATCAAAAGGAGAGCAGCACAGGCTGGGAGGCCTGCGCCACATCTGTAGCGGCGAAAAGCAGGACCAGGGCGGGCACGGCGGCAGCCAGCACGAACCATCCCCTATTTCGGTGATGGGGCTGCTACATCATTTGGCTATTTACAGCTTTTGAGTTTTAAGGCATAGTTTCTACATTGGCATAAGTAGAGTCTGTGAAGATTCGTCTTGAGCGAAACGTAAACAACTAAAACGTAAAATTATGAAAAAACTGAAGAACCAAACGAAAATCAATGAAGCATTTGCTTTGGCCGCGGGCCTGATCGTCATCGCCGGCGTGTCCGCCAGCGCCCAAACCACGATTTATTTTGACCCCTTTAATGGATCTGGAAATTTGGATTTGGCGACTACAGCGGGCATCACCGGTGTGGACAGCGGCGCCGGTGGCGCATTGCCGCAGAATGATACTTATGTGCAAACAATTGACGGCTTTGGTGACCTTGTACTTAATGGCGGCGGTACTTCGGGTGAGACCGGTGGCGTTCAGTTCGGCACCGTTGGCAGCCCCACCACGCTGTATAACTGGGCGGCCAGTCCCGGCGCTTCAGCCATCACTGCGGCGGGTGGAATGGTCGTGTCTTTTCAGTGGACCCCCTCTACTACTACCTCCGGCGACTGGATGTGGTTTAATGTGGGAGAAGATCCAGGCTCTGGCTTTGGTGGTGCTTGGTCATGGAATGCTCGTATTTGGTCGTCAAAGACCGCTAACGGCATCCTCTTTGCAGACGACGGCAATGTGCAGACTTTTGACGCTGGAGCCGGTGGAAAGCAAAATACAACTGCTTTCACGCCATCAGCAGGCGCCACTTACAACATAGTGCTGGACTATGGTTTCAGTTCCTGGGCTGCCGGGTCCCCGGTGACTCTTAATGCCTTGATCAATGGAACCCCGGTTCTTTCAGATTCATTCACATGGACCAGTGCTGAGGCCGGTGCAAATTACCTTGGTCTTGGATCGTACCAGACAGAAGTCTCCGACATCAAGAACTTCGAGATCGAGGCCCCGGCAGTGGTTCCCGAACCGTCCACTTGGGCCATGGTGCTGGGTGGTTTTGGAATGTTGATCTCCAGCCGCCGCCTTCGCCGCGGTTAAGATCTTAAGCAAACGCTAATTTACGTTTTCGCCGGCGTGGAATTTCCGTTCAAGCCGGCGATTTTGTTTCCATCGTGTCCGCCCCGTTGCGCCAAGCAGGCTTTTTGAGCTTGATGGGTGGGTTTTGAGTGGCCAATCTTGAGGGATCGAACCGCACCCAAAATGCCAAACCTGAAATCCCTCTGTGTTAAAGCCGTCATCTTGTCACTGTTTTTGTGGGTTTCCCCTGGCAGGGCTGACGTAATAGTATCCGGTTTGCAGTGCGAATATTTGACCGATCCTCTGGGGATCGATGTCGAGACGCCCCGGTTTTCCTGGAAGTTATCGGACACGGATCATACGCGGGGGCAGAAGCAAACCGGCTTCCAGGTGCTGGTTGCCAGCAGTCCGGCCCTTCTTGAGGAAGGGCGGGCCGATATTTGGGACAGCGGCCAGGTTCATTCCCCACAATCCGCGCTGGTCCCGTTTGCGGGGAATCAATTGAATTCCGGACAGGATTGCTTTTGGAAAGTGAGGGTTTTCGATAAAGGCAAAAAGGCATCTGCATGGAGTTCCACCGCCCACTTTTCGATGGGTCTCCTCAAGCCGAACGATTGGACCGGACACTGGATCAAGCACCCGACCGCCCCAAAGGAAAAGCATATTTGGTTCCGCAAGACGCTGACGCTGCGGGGAAGGGCCGCATCGGCGTTCATTTACGTGGCTTCCATTGGATATCACGAACTTTATGTCAACGGCCGGAAGGCCGATACGCGGGTTTTGGCTCCATCGCTCACCCGGCTTGACAAACGGGTCCTTTATGTCACGTACGATATCACGGATGCGCTCCAAGCCGGGGACAACTGCATCGCAATCTGGACCGGTCCAGGCTGGTCCCGCTACGGATTCTTCAAAACCGAGTCCGCGCTCCGGGTTCAACTTGACGCGAAAACAATCACCGGCGACGCCATCTCGCTTGCCTCGGACACGAGTTGGCGGTGCGAAACAAGCTCCAGCGAGGATATCGGCGGTTGCCAATATGGGGACCATGGCGGGGAGCGAATCGACGCGCTAAAATACAATCCAGACTGGAACGCGGTTAACTTCGATGACAGGAAATGGGCGCCTGCGGCGGCGGTTTCCGTCAATGCGGCTCTTTCGGCCCAAATGGTCGAGCCAAGCCGCATGATCGAAACCCTCGACGCACAGAGCATATCCGGGACGGGCCCGTACAAAGTCGATATGGGCAGGAATTTTTCGGGCTGGATCTCAATCAAAATGAAAAATCAATCCGCCGGCGATATCGTGAAAATCCGGGTATCGGACAATCCGGGCAAAGCCCAGGCCTTTGGGCAAATGAGCATTTATGTGTGCAGGGGGGGCCTTTCCGAAACCTTCCAGAACAGATTCAATTACGCTGCCGGGCGTTATTTCACCATCGAGGGATTGAAATGCAAACCCGAGCTTTCCGACATCAAGGGGCATGTGATTGGCACCGATCTGAACCGGGTGGGGCGCTTCTCCTGCTCCAGCGATTTGTTCAACAAGATCTACGAAACCGATCTCTGGACCTACCGGGCGAACACCGTCGAGGGTTATACGGAGGATTGTCCGCATCGCGAAAGGCTGGGCTATGGCGAGGAGCAATTCGCCACCGCCTGGGGCTGCGGGATTCCAAACTATGACGCCGGCGCCCTTTACACGAAGGTCGTCCGTGACTGGTGCGATGTGCAACAATCGGATGGCTGGATCCATCATACCGCCCCGCAGATAAACAGGCATTATGGAGGAGCCATGTGGAGCAGCGCGCCTCTCAACATAAGCTGGGAATTCTATAAGAATTACGGGGACCAACGGATTCTCGCCGCATCTTATGCCGCCAACAAGGCTTGGGTCGATTTTCTGGCTTCAAATGTGGTGGACGGAATCCTCCAACCTTACCACACGACCTATAACGAAGGGGGGAATTTTCTGGGTGATTGGGCGGCTCCCTATGGAAAAACGGATCCACTAAAGGGAAAGGAGTTTGGAACAACCCCTGAGGCTCTTCTTTTCAACAATTGCGTCTATGCGATGAATCTTCGCACTTTCATCAAAATCGCCAAATTACTGGAGAAGCCCGGCGACGCCGCCATCTATGGCAGGCGGCTGGAAGACTTGAAGGCAAAAGTTCAGGCGCGCTTTTTCAATCCGGATCAGAATGCCTACATAGACAATCGCCAGATTCATCTGGCTTTCCCGATGTTTGCCGGCATTACGCCGGACGATGTAAAACCCAAAGTCTTCGCCAATTTTGAAAAGGAGATTCTCGAAACGCGGCCTTATCTCGACATGGGGAGCTCCGGCTTGCCGGTCCTGTTGAAGTTTTTGATTGAAGATGTGGAACGCAATGACATCCTCTTCGAGCATCTTTCCAAAACCACCGAACCCGGTTACGGCTGCTTCCTCAGCCGCGGGGAAACCGCCTGGCCTGAATACTGGGACGATAACTGCCCAAGCAGAATTCACACCTGTTATACCGGCATTGCATCATGGTTTATCAAAGCCCTTGGAGGCATTCGCGAAAATCCAAACCAATATGGGTATCAATCCTTCATCATCAAGCCGGCGCTGGTGGGAAATTTGACTTTTGCCGAAGCCAGGACTCAATCACTTTACGGCACGATCTCAAGTCGTTGGGAAAAGAAGGGGGGCTTGATCCAAATGAACATTGCGATACCCGTTAACTCCACCGCCACCGTTTATGTTCCCGCTCGTGATGTAAAAGGCGTGACAGAGAGCGGCCTTGCCATCCCCCTCGCCAAGGGCGTGATGTTTCTAAGAATGGAAGGACCCTGCGCCGTCTTTCAGGTGCAATCCGGAACCTATCAATTTATTTGCCAGCCATGATCCTGAAAATCGTCTCCGGCGGTCACTCCGCAAGAGCCATTGACCGCATCCTGAGTTGCTGGTAGCGTCTGCGCTGAAATGAGAGCAACCAGACTGCTCCTGATGTTGGCGATGACTTGGGGGACCCCCTCCAGGGCCCAGGTCACCAATGGTCTGCTGGTCAACTCGCTCGAAACCAGCGCAGACCTGCTGCGATTTACCCGGAACAATTGCTCCGTTTCTTTTTCGACCGACGGGGTTGCCGATGGGCGGAAAGCGGCACTAGTCGTGTTTTCCAACGTGGATTGGCCCAACCTCTTCTTTAAAGTGGGAACGGGTTTTGCCAACGGCGACTGGCGCGCTTGGGGCGCTGTGGCGGTGGACATACTCAATACCAACCCGGCCCGCGTGACGGTTGATATCCGTGTGGATGACGACTTTTCGGCGGACGGAGTGAAGCACTGCCTAACCGGCTCCATTGGCGTTCCCGGAGGGCAAAAGGCAACCGTCGTGATGCCCTTGGGCAAAAGCGTTCCTCCGGGCATGAAGGGCGGCCCGCCGCTTATCCCCGACGCGCTTCAAATGAGTGTCTATGGCGCCTCAATCAACCTTTCGCACATTGTCGCGTTCCAGGTTTTCCTCCCCACACCGGGCATGCAAATAACCCTGTTTCTTGACAATATCCGCCTGCTGCCCCCGCCGACTCTGAGCGGTCTGGCTGACCAATACGGCCAATTCACGCGCGCCGATTGGCCTGGCAAAATCCATCAGGACGCGGATTTCCAGAAGCAGAACACCGATGAACTACAGTGGCTGGCCGCCCACCCGAAGCCTCCAGACCGGGATATCTATGGCGCCTGGAAGGATGGTCCCCAGCTCACCAACAACGGTTTCTTCCGCACCGCGTTCGTGCTCAACGGGCAGGAGGTCAACCCTGCCTCCACGCCGGCGAACCAGGGTCGCTGGTGGCTCGTCGCACCGTCCGGGCGGCTTTTCTTCTCGTTGGGTGTGGACGTCATCGGCTACGGAGAAACCACTGGCGTCGCCGGCCGGGAAAGCCTCTTCCGCTGGCTGCCCGGCCCCGGCGATCCGCTCCTGCAGTTTTCTTATCCCGGCGCCTCCAGGACGGCGAACTTCCAGGGCATGAATCTTTATCGAAAATACGGGACCAACTGGAGGAGCCAGGCGCGTTCCCGCGCGTTGGACCGGCTGGATTCCTGGGGCTTTAACACCATTGGCAACTGGTCCTCCCGGGATCTGTTTGCAGCGCACCGCGTTCCCTACACCGTATCGGCTGGCTACGACTATTCAGGCTTGGCCAAGTTCTTCTCTGCCGGCCAGCAAATGGTGGATGTGTTCGATGCGGGTTTTCCCGCCAGGATGGCGGCGGGCCTCGCCAACACCGTTGCCTCCCGGAAGAACGATCCGTGGTGCCTGGGATATTTTGTGGAAAATGAACTGCCCTGGGCAGCCTGGGGTAGCGGCGCCGCGGAACAATATGCCCTGCCCATTGGAGTGCTGGCATTCACCAACGCTCTGCCTGCAAAGGCCGAGTTCGCCCGCCTGCTCCAGAGCCGATACTCCTCGGTGTCCCGGTTGAACGCCGCGTGGAACACCAGTCTTGCTTCTTGGAATGACATTTCGAACCACGCCGTCACACTTCCCTCCCCGCTGACGGCTGCTTGTGTCGCGGACCTGAGTGGGTTCCTCACCGATTTCGCCGGCCGCTACTTCTCCATCGTGCGCACAAACATGGAACAATTTGCTCCGAACCAGCTTTATCTCGGATGTCGGTTCTCATCCCGGCCAACCGAAGCCGTGAGCGTCGCGGCCGAGTACTGTGATGTGGTCAGCTTCAACATCTACAATCGAAGCCTGGACCCGAACACTTGGGGATTCACCCGTACGCTGAACAAACCTTGCGTGGTTGGCGAATTCCACTTTGGCGCGCTGGATCGGGGAATGTTCCACCCCGGTTTGGTGCGGGCCGGAGACCAGGCGGACCGGGGCCGGGCTTACCAGGAGTATCTGCGCAGCGTGCTTGTGCTGCCGGCGTTTGTCGGGTGTCACTGGTTCCAGTACTGTGACGAACCTTTAACCGGACGATTTGACGGGGAGAATTACAATATTGGCCTGGTCTCAGGCACCGACACTCCGTATGGGGAACTCATCGCCGCCGCACGACAGATCCAGAGCGATGTTTATGCCCGCAAGCATTGACAGTTTGCTGAATTGAAAATGCTATCTGCCACGAATTGCGGCCAGTACCATTTTTCGTGGAACTGTTTTCCCGATGAGAGGAGCAGAGCGCGCAAAAAAATTACGGCTTGCGCCTGGGCGGGGCGTGAATGGCGTCACCGTGAATGGCGTGCGCCGTCTCCATCCAGGCTTCGCTGAAAGTTGGATGCGCGTGAATGGTGCGGCCCAGTTCCCGAGTGGTCCACTCGGCGCGGATGGCGATGGTAGCCTCGGCAATCAATTCGGTGGCGTGCGGGCCGACAGCGGCGGCGCCCAATAGTTGATCGGTGGCAGCGTTGGCGATCCATTTGACGAAGCCGATGGTTTCCCCTGAGGCGATGGCCTTGCCCAAGCCTGCGAAGTGGAACTTGCCCGTTTTGACCGTGCGATCCGACTTTTTGGCGTCGTCCTCGCTCAGGCCAACAGTGCCGACCTCAGGGGAGGTGAAGATGACGTTGGGCACGAGGGTGTCGCAAGCATGGGGGTTTTGAGAGACAGCATTCTCGGCGGCGGCCAGACCTTGGGCGGTCGCATAGTGCGCCAACTGGGTTTTCCCAGTCACGTCGCCGATGGCAAAGATATTGGCGGCTTTGGTGCGGCAGTAGTTGTCCGTTTCAATGAAACCGCGTTCGCCGGTTTTTAACCCGGCGTTTTCCAGTTTCAAACCGTCGGTGACCGGCTTGCGGCCGATGGCGCTGAGAAGCAGGCCGGCCTGAAGCGATTCCCCGCCACAATCGCCGGTCACGCCTCGGTCGCCAGCCTTGATGTTTTCCAGGGCTTTGCCGGTGAGGATGCGGATGCCAAGGGATTTTTCCATGTTGGCGCGCACTTCGTGCCGCACATCGGGATCAAGCAGCAGGAGAATGTCTTCCAGCAATTCCACCATTGTCACCTTCACCCCCAACTGCGCTGCCAGGCAGGCCAGTTCGCAACCAATAAATCCGCCGCCGAGGACGAGCATGCTTTCGGGCAGCCTGATAATGTCAAGGAAAGCCCGGCTTTCCACTATACGCTCATGCCGGGGAAGAAAACCGGGCATGGCGGAGGTTGAACCCGTCGCAATGATTGCTTTTTTCGCGCCGATGACAGTGGCATCGCTGATGGCAATGGTGTTGCGATCCTTGAAGGAAGCGACACCGGTGAATTGCTCCACGCCGTTGGCCGTGAGCAGTTGTTTGACGCCACCTTTGAGTTGACCGACAATTTTATTTTTTTGCCCGATCATCGCGGCGTAGTCCACGGACACGCCGGAGAAGGTGATGCCGAAAGCACCGGCGTGTTTGATTTTGGCAAGGGCAGCGGCAGCGGCAATCAGCGCCTTGGTGGGAATGCACCCCCAGTTCAGGCAGGTGCCGCCGAGTTGTTCCTTTTCCACGATGGCGACCGACGCGCCAAGCTGGGCCGCGCGGATGGCGGCGGGATAGCCGCCCGGTCCCGCGCCTATAACTACGACGTCAAACGTTTCCATAATTGCATGTCCTCAAGTTTGGCCTTCACGGCGTTGATGAATTGAGCGCCTTGCGCGCCGTCAATAAGCCTGTGATCCACGGAGAGCGTTATTTTCATGATCTGGCGAATGACGACCTTGTCGTCGCGCACGACGGGTTGTGGCATGGTGCTGGCGACGGCGAGGATCGCGCCTTCGCCGGGGTTGATGATGGCGGAGAAGTTCTCGACGTTGAGCATGCCCATGTTGGAGATGGTAAAGGTGCCGCCGGTCATCTCGTCGGGGGTAAGTTTGCCGGCGCGAGCCTTGTCGGCGAGCCGCTTGGAAGCGGCGCTGATTTCCAGAAGCGGCAGTGATTCGGCGTTGTGGATCACTGGCACGACCAGGCCGCCCGGGATCGAGACAGCAAGGCCGAGATTGACATGGCCGTGCCAGCGCGTGGTCTTGCCGTCGGTGCTGCTGTTGACCGTGGGGAACTCCTGCAGGCTCAGAACAACAGACTGGGAGATGAAGTCGGTGATGGTGTACGGCGCTCCTGCTGCTTTGAGTTCATTGCGATACGCAACGAGGCCGGTCATGTCCACCGAAACCGTGGCGTAGAAATGCGGCGTGTCGTGGAAGCTCTGCGTCAAACGCTGGGCAATGATCTGCCGCATCCTGGACATCGTCTTTGGTTTCTCGGCCATGGCGCGTTGAACGTCGGCGAGGGTGATGCGTCCGCCGTCGCTTGGAGTGACGTCAAGCAAATCCACGTTTTCTTTGGCGGCCAGTTCCCTGGCGACGGGACTGACGCGGAGATTGTTGTAGCCGCGCGATTCCAGGTACTGCTTGACGTCGCGTTCGACCACGCGGCCCAGAGGGCCGGAGCCTTTGATTGGTGTCGGGTCAATCGCGCACTGCTTTGCCAGGGCCGCCCCGCGCGGACTGATGCGGAAAAGAGCGGAAGCTGATGGAGCCGGCGCGGGAAGGGCAGGAATGGCGTCAGGGACGGATGTCCCAGCCGCTGGCGCTGTGGCAACTCGCGGCAATGGTGGCGCGACGGGGACAACGCGCGCGGCTTCCGCGGGCTTGAGAGGCGGAACGGTCGCCGGCGCGGTCGCCGCGGGAATAGCTTCACCCGGCTTGCCGAGAAAACCAACGATACTCTGCACCGGGACGTTGACACGCGGGGGCACGACGATTTTCAGCACCGTGCCCGCCTCGAAACTCTCCACCTCCATGACCGACTTGTCGGTTTCGACGGTGAACAGAATGTCACCCTTGGCCACGTTGTCGCCTTCCTTTTTGAGCCATTCCACGATGGCGCTTTCTTCGGTCATTTGCCCAAACTTGGGCATGATGATTGGGGTAGCCATGTCGTGCCTTACAGGATCGAGTTGGCGGCGGCCAGAATATCGTCCACGTTTGGCAGAAACGCCGCTTCAAGAATATGCGACTGCGGGGCGATGCCGTTTTTCGCGCCAACGCGTTTGACGGGCGCGTCGAGATAGTCAAACGCGGCATCCGAAATGGTGGAGGCGATTTCGCCTGTGTAACTGCCGATATGGATGGCTTGGCTGGCGACGACGCAACGCCCGGTTTTTTGAACAGAGCGCAACACGGTGTCCAAATCCAGCGGCACGAGGCTGCGCAGATCAATGACTTCGGCGCTGACGTTTTTTCCGGCCTTCAACTTGTCTGCGGCCTTGAGGCAGTCGTGAACCAATGGACCCCATGCAACGAGTGTAATGTCGGCGCCTTCGCGCTTGATATCGGCGACGCCGAGCGGAACGAGGTATTCCCCGTCGGGCACCGGACCTTTCAAAGCGTACAACCCCTGCGATTCGACGAAGAGGACGGGGTTATTGTCGCGAATGGCGGATTTGAGCATCCCTTTGGCATCGTAGGGCGTCGCAGAGTAAACGACATACAAGCCGGGGATGTGACAGAAAATGGATTCAAGGGTCTGGGAATGCTGGCCGCCGTAACCTTTGCCCGCGCCGGCAGAGGCGCGGATGACAAGGGGAACTTCGGTTTGGGCGCCGCTCATGTAATGCCATTTGGCGGCCTGATTGCTGATCTGGTCGGAAGACATCAGCGCGAAATCGAAGTACATCAATTCGACCACGGGCCGGAGTCCGTTCATGGCCGCGCCGCAACCGGTGCCGCAGATGCAGGCTTCGCTGATGGGGGTGTTGAAGACGCGATCCCGGCCGAAGGCTTCGAGCAACCCTTTGGTGACTTTGAAGGCGCCGCCGTAATCGGCAACGTCCTCGCCGTAGAAGATCACACGCTTGTCGCGCGCCATTTCTTCGACGAGCGCTTCTTTGATGGCGTCTTTGTAGGTCAGTTCGCCGTTGACACGCTTGATTTCTGGTAATGGCCCCAAGAGGTCAACTTTGGCAAATTCAGGGGGGACGGTCTCGCACTTGGTGTCGGTGTACATGAAGGTGAGGACATCCTTGACGTCTGGATCGGAGGCGGCGGCGGCGCGCCTGGCGGCGCTGGCGTTGCGGTCGGCCACGCGTTTTTCCACCGCGGCGAGGCCGGGAGCGTCGAGCAGCCCGGCTGCCAGCAATTCTTTCTTAAAGGCCTCGATGGGATCAATCGCTTTCCAGGACGCCTCCTCTTCCCTGGTGCGGTATTCGTTGCGCGGATCGCTCAAAGAGTGGCCCCAATAACGGTAGCAATTCACATCCAGGAACACGGGGCCTTTGCCTTCGCGGCAAAGTTTGGCGGCGCGCAACACGGCGTCGCGAACGGCCAGGACGTTCATGCCGTTGACGATCTCAGAGTGCATGTTGTTGTCGGCAAAGCCGGCCGGGCGGCGGGCGATGTGGGCCAGGCCCATCACTTCGTCGTCGCTGCGGTGGGTCATGCCGTAATGGTTGTTGCAGACCAGGAAAATGATGGGCAGGCCGGATTTGCGGCCGGAGGCCAGGTGGTTGGTGAACTGGGCCTGGACGGAGAAATTCAAAGATTCCAACACCACGCCATTGGCGTAGGCGCCGTCACCGGCAAAACAGCAAACCACATTGCCGCGCTCCAGGTAACGGTTGGCCAGGGCCGCGCCGGTGGCAATCGGCACCCCGCCGCCGACTATGGCGTTGGCGCCCAGATGGCCCACGGTGAAATCAGCGATGTGCATGGAGCCGCCGCGACCGCGGCAATAGCCGTCGTCCTTGCCGAAGAGTTCGCAAATCGTGCGATAGAGGTGTTCTTCGAGCGCGGCCTGGACCAAGTCCTCGTGTTGGGAGGATTTGCAGTTGGGCACGCGCCGGCGGAGTTGTTCGTCCGTCATCTGGCGGATGGCAACGGTTCCCTTGGCCAGGCTTTCGCCATGGCCCCGATGAGTGCTGGTGATGTTGTCGGGCAATTGCAGGGCACAACAAGCGCCGGCTGCGGTGCCTTCCTGGCCGACGGAGACATGGGTCGGCCCGCGATAGTTGTAGTCGCGGATTGGGTCGTAGGCTCCCGACCGAAGCTTGACGATCATCTCTTCCAACTCGCGGATGATGAGCATGTCTTCGAGGATCGCCACCGCTTCCGTTGGCGAGAGGGTCCGGGCCTTGAGTTCGGCCTTAAGAGTGCCGTTGTAGCGATAGGCGGGAATCCTGCCGCAGTCTATTTCAAAGGGGGTGAATTTGGGGCGCGAATCGCTGAGATAGGTGGTTGATTTCTTCATCTGTTACTTTTTGGTGCAGGCCCGGACAATTTTAATGCCTTTGTGAACCAAGGCGCTGGCAAAACTCAATGGCTTGTCGGTGATCAAAACGTGGACGCTCGCCCAGCGGCCGGCGCTGGCGAAAGAAACTTTGCCAGCCTTGCTGCTGTCGGCTAGGAGGATCACCTGGCGCGCCTGGCTCATGGCGGCTTCCTTGGTAAAGGCCTCGCTGGGGTCGGTGGTCGTGAGTCCTTCTTTCAACGCAAATCCCATGGTCCCTATGAAGGCCTTGTCCAGATGCAGTTCCTGGAGGACCAGACGCGTCAGCGGTCCCACCAGGGTCTGGCTGAGGCGTCGCAATTCGCCGCCGATGACAATCAATCTCGGCCCGCGCCCGGCCAGTTCGTGCGCGGCGTGCAGGGAATTGGTGACCACGGTCAGGTTGCTCCGTTCGCACAGCAGGCGTGCCAGCTCCAGCACGGTGCTGCCGCCGTCGAGATAGATGGTATCGCCCGGCTTGATAAATTTTAAAGCAGCCTCGGCAATGCACCGCTTCTCGCGCACGGCCAGGGAGGTCTTGTCCTCGAAAAGCGACTCGTCCAGCCGGTTTTCCATGCTGACTGCGCCGCCATGCACCCGACGGATGGCCCCGCTGCGCTCCAACAGGTCCAAGTCCCGCCGCACGGTTGCGGCCGAGACTTTGAGCCGGCGACAAAGATCCCCAACGCGGTTCAAGCCGTTGTCGCGGATCAAGGCGCGCAGGTTGTCCAAACGCTGGGGCGCAAGCGCTTTCCGGCCCAATTCCTCGTTGACTATTTTTGATCGAATATGACTGATTTTAGCATGCAATTGGTGTAAATCAATCAATTTATTGCAAAATCTTTCATTGGGCGTCCCCATCTTCGGGAAAAGCTCCGGTTGCTTGCCAGAGGAGCGTTACATTTTCAACACGCGTTGACGGTAAGCCTCATCGGGGCGGCCGGCAATGCGCGCTATGTTTTCCCTGGACAAAAACACGGGACCGCCCAGGGCGGCGGCGCCCATGAAAATTGTGGCCGCTTTCTCGGCCATAAGCATGGAGGAGAGAGCGGATTGCCAGGTGCCCCCAAGTGTGATGAGGCCGTGGTTTTGCATCAGGATGACCCGCGGCTGGCGCTGTTGCTTTTGAATGAACGCTTCGGTCTCCCGACGGATGACCTGCGCCAGTTTCAGGCCGGGATCGGTGTAGGGAACGAAGACCGAGGCGGGGCCGCAACAAACGATTTCGTCCGGAACCATCCGGTGTTCGCCAAAATCCCTCGAACGGGGCGAACAGAGGATCTGGTTGACAGTGGTGGCATGAGTGTGGCCGGCGAATTTGACGCCGGGCAGGGTAAGCGTCCAGGCATGGAAGACGGCTTCGACGGAAGGTTTTTTCGCCTTGGGGTCAACCCGGGCGGCCAGCAGGGCGTCATCCACCTGCCGGTCGGTCAGGCTGTCTTTTTCCAGGAGGGGCAGCAGGGCGGAGAAACGGCACTCGACGACGTCGTCTTCCTTGAGAGTGCCGAGGCAGGTGCCGCTGGCTTTGACGAGAAAGGTGTCGTCGCCAAGACGCGCGGAGGTGTTGCCTTCGCCGAGCATGGCCAGACCGCGGTCTTCGCGGCCCAGTTCGTGGGAAAGGGTGAGGAGGTCTTGAAGGACTGGATTTTTCATTTTCATCAGCTCATTTCCTGGCCGCCGGTCACGCTCAAGGCAATGCCGGTGATGTAAGAGGATTGGTCGGAGGCGAGAAAGACGACGGCGTTGCAGATGTCCTCGTAAGTGCAGCCCCGTTTCATGGGCACTTGATTGACGTAGGCCTGGCGGACCTCGGCCACGTTTTTGGCGCCGGGGACTTTGCCAGCGCGCAGGTACTGGGCAAACAATCCCTTTTCAGGATCGGTCCAAAGCGGGGAGTCGAGCAGGTTGCCGGGGCAAATCGCGTTGCAGCGGACGTGGAACGGGGCCATTTCCAGCGCGACGCTCTGGGTGTGGCCGATGGCGCCGAACTTGCTGGCGGCGTAGGCGGAGTTGGCGGCGCTGCCCTTCTTGCCGGATTTGGAATTGATATTGATGATCGAACCACCCCCCTGGCTCTGCATGAGGCGGCAGGCATGTTTGGTGACTAGGAAATAACCGAAGAGGTTCACGTTCATGACCGCCCGCCATTTCTCGGCGTCCGCGTCGGCAATGGGTTCGGCAATCAGGATGCCAGCGTTGGCCACGACGATGTCCACGCAGCCGAACTCCTGCGTCGCGCGATCGAAAAGCATTTTGACGTCACTTTCCCGGGTGACATCCACCTTCACGCCGAGGACGCAGCCGGCCGTTTCGGCGGCGATGGCAGCGGCGGTTTCGGCCACCCCCTTCTCGTTCATGTCAGCAATCACCACCTTGCAGCCTTCGCGGACCAGCCGCAGCGAGATGGCCTGGCCCAAACCCTGCGCCCCGCCGGTCACGATGGCGATCTTGTTCTTCAAATCCGCGCTCATGTTTTTTGGAATTGTTTCACCAGAGCTTCCTCCGCTTGTTTGTTCCAGTGGCCGTCCGAAAGCGGCAGTGAGCCATCCAATTCGGTCAGCGGGGTGAGTTTCAATCCGCGGCAGGAAGGGTAAACAAGAATTTTACCGGGCACGAGGTTTTTTTCCACCGCCCGGATGCCGTCTATCGCGCCCTCCAATCCGGCCACGGCGGCCACGGACAGATTGGTGTCAAGCCGGCGCGAAACAACTTTGGCCAGGACCCGCTTCATGTCCTCGAGCACCGAACCGCTGGTGCCGATGAAGTAAAGTTGCTTCTCGATGTAGGCGTCCAGATCCAGGCCGGCGGTCTTGTCGGCGGGAATGCCGGCGAAGATGTTGATCAGGCCTCCGGGCGCGGCGTCCTGGACGGCTTGGGCGACGAGCGCGGGCACGGGCGCCATGAGAACGATGTAATTGAACGCGCCGGGAAGTTTGTCTTTGGACGGATTGTAGGGGCGCAGCGTGAGTTTGTTTTTGGCCGCCAATGGTTCGGCCAGCTTTTGCAGCGCGGCCAAACGCTCGTCGCTCAGGTCGCCCGCGAACACCGTCACCCCGGGCACGCCCTGGCAGAGGTCGCGGATGACGTGCATTGTCCCCATCGGACCGGCGGCGCCGATGATATTGATCTTGTCGTTGGGACGGATCTCGGCCGTGGCCGGAATGGCGGACAGGGCCGCGGCGGGGTCCCTGCCGGTGGTGCCGACAAGGCGGATGCCGCCATAGTGAACGCGGCCGACCTGCGATACGACGGCACGGCCAAACTTGCCGCCGGCTTGAACGATGTTGAACAAGCCGCCGACCGCCACTTTGGGAAAAAGTTTTTCCACCGTCGCGGGGTTTGAGCCGAAGTAGATGACGTCGTCAAAAGCCGCGTTGTTCAGTCCGTCAATTCTGTCAGCCGTGGTGAAGGTGGTGGTTTTGGGTTTGCCCGGCAGGCTCCAGACCCGGCTTTTGTCCACCAGCGTCTCGCCCACAACCAGCATTCTGCCGCCGTCCTTGAGGGTCTGCCGCTGCTTCTCGGCATAAGAATCTTCGACGCACGCCCACGGTTCCACCAGCGCGAGGGCGGAGGAGGACAAATCTTCGGGGACGGGAATGAGCATGGATTCACCCTCCGGGGCAGTGATGATGCGTTCGTCCAAAAGAACATACTCCTGAAGCGCGCCTTCAAAGTTGTAGCCGAAGGCCGAGCTGGAGTTGGCGGTGGGCAACCAACGGTAATCGGTTTGCACCAGGTAGCGCCCGCCAACCTTGTGGCGTTTGACATTGGCGCCGACCTTGACGAGGCGGATCACCGTCTCATGGCCGGGCACCGTCGGTTTGTCGCCGGGCACGTAGTTGGGCATTCCCCGCAAAAAGTCCTGATCAATGCCGGCGGTGATGGATGATTTGCGGACGTGACCGGAAAACTGTTTGAGCAGCTTGAGGTCGGAGAAGCACAAGCCGACGACTTCAACCCGCCCCAAAACCTGATCGGGTCCCGGTTCGAAGACAGCCTTGGTTTCGTTCAGGCGCAACTGGTCGGGCCCGACCAATTGCACGGCGCGCTGTTGTTTTGGAATGGCGGTGGTTGACATAATTTTCTCACTGAATTTTCGCGAAAATTTGGCCGGGCGCAACCGTGGCGGTCAAGCCGCGCAACTGATCCTCCTTTCCCGGCTCCAGTTCGCGTCCCATCCTCTCAAAAAATTCGTTTTTGGCGGGGATAGTTTTGAAAGCTGTTGCGGCCCACGGGCTTAAGTAGCCCAAGCCGCTCTGGCGCTGCAAGACAGAGTGGGCATAAAAAATATGCGCGCCGCGCAGGAATACCGGCGCCAGCGGCTTGAGTTCCGCCGTTTCAAATGAATCCACGAACTTGTTGCCCGGTGAATTCATCTCGGTGCCGACGATAATCGGGAAGTGATGCTTCTCCGCCAAGGCGACGACATCATGGAGATTTTGGAGTTTCTGGTCGCGGAGGCCGGGGGTATAGTTGCGGTCCGGGATGATATTCAGCGCCGCCGCGCCGGACGCCTTGCCCACTTCGAACAATTCCTCGATGCACTTCTCGCCCTCGCTGGCGCCGTCGAGCCAGGCCAGCGTGGGAATGGCGCCGGACTCGAGGACGAAACGGTTCATGTCAGCCATCAAAGGAAAAGAGCCTTTGCCAGGCTGCACGTAGCCGACACCGCCTTTCTTCATCGTCTTGGCGCGAATCAGGTTCTGGAGTTTCGGGCCGGGGGATGGGGCGTCGCCGAGTTTCTGTCTCCAAAATGCGGCGCGGACGCTGTGGTCAGGAAACATCTGGGCGGCCTGGCGCTCGAACGCTTCACAGAGATGGCGCTCGGTGGCATTGCCTTGGGGCGTTATAGAAGCCACGTCCTTCTCGTAATCCAGTTCGACCGGTTGCATGTGCCTGTTCACACGAGCCAGCAGATCGCGGGTGCGTTGGGCTGCGGCCGCGCGCATCTCCGCCAGAAATGGATGCGGCGCGGCACTCGTGAAGCCCACGCCCATGTGATAGGCGATGCCCGGTTCTCCGGGAGAATTGATGACACGGGTGGCAAACTCGGGGACAAAGGTGCGCGATTCCAGGCTGACGCAGGTTTTCAGGCCGAGGAGACGCCCGGCTTCCAGAAATTCTTCCAGCCCGTCAAGCACATCGAAGTCAACAATTCCCGCTGCCGCCAAGCCTGCTTTGCGCGCCAGCCACGCATATTTCGAGGGTGAATAGCCATAGGCGTTGTAGGAAAAGAAAGTGTGTGCGTGGAGATTCACGCCGGTTCCCGGCTCCGGCAGTGTTATCAGCCCGTCCCCGACCTGCCGCCAGAGAGTTGCCAGCGCGCGATGGCGCTCCGCGGAATCAAAACTATCCAGTTGTCGCTCCAGTAATTCGGTCATTGGCAAAGCTTCTCAAACAAGATGAGGGCGGCAGTTTAGCGCGGAATCTGTTGAGATCAATCCAGATTTGTTGTGACAAACGGTTGTAATTCGTTGTCTATCCCGCAACTGTTTGGTGCAGAAAATGAAGCGAGCGAAGAGATTCGAATAATGGAAGATAAAGCCGGCGCTCAAGCCGGCAAGGCAATCTCCAGACGATTGGCCGCGGTGAGCGGGTTGGCCTTGAACCCGCCGGCTTCCAATTCGGCAAGCCAGCGCGCGGTCAAGTCTCTCAGTTCGCCCAGATTGAGTTGCTTGTGTTGTTGGGGATAGTTTTTCAGGTTCGCATCCACCAGCTTGAAAAGCGCCTTGGATCGTCTGCGCAATCTCAGGCCGGATTTCTTCATGGTGGCGTTTTCCGAATGGAGGGCCAGACTGGCAAAATAGCCCAAGTCCGGCAACTGGCTCCATTTCCATCTGGCAGGGCCTGTCTTTGCGTCTTTGCAGTGCCATTCCTGAGAATCGCGCATTTTTGGCAAAATTTTCCGAACCGTCTTTCCGAATGACAAATGAGAAATTCTCAATGACAAATTTTCAATTCAGGCTCAGCGCTTTGGTTGCGGCTTTGCCGCGTTGCGTCCTGGCGTCTTTGCGTTGATCTCCCCCGCATCAGAAGAAACGCAATGCCGCAGGGTCGCCAAGGTGCAAAGTTGGAATACTTGATTTCCCAATGAACTCCGTTGCAACATCGGCCATCAAAAAACGAAATTGCCCATGAATGACCGGCGCAATTATCCGCTGTTGCTGGCCAGCCAGTTTTTGAGCGCCTTTGGCGACAACCTCATTCTCATGCTCATTCTCGGGCCGTTCCTGAACCAGTTCAAGGCCGGCACAATCACGGGCGAAGCGCAAAGTCTCGCCAATATCTATTACACCAGCCTCTTGTTCATGCCGTATGTTCTGCTCGCCCCGCTGGCCGGTTATCTGAACGACCGCTTTTCAAAAAATCGCTGGCTCCTCGGCGGCAACTTCATCAAATTGGCCGGCACCGGTCTGGTCGCCCTTGGCCCGGTTTTCGGCTCCGCCTGGCAGGGGATTGGCTACTTCGCGGTCGGAATCGGGGCCTGTGTTTATTCGCCGGCCAAGTATGGCATCCTGCCGGAAATCCTGCCGGCGGAGCGGTTGGTCAAAGCCAACGGGTTGATGGAAATGCTGACGGTTATTGCCATTTTGACGGGCAACATCGGCGGTTCGGCCGCGTTTGGGCGGTATCCATTGCGCCTTTGTTATCTCATGGCCATCGCCGTTTATGGGCTGTCGCTTGCCTTCAACCTTTTCATGTCCCGAACACCCTCTTACCGGGAAGTGCGGCTGCGGGGCAGCATCCGGCAATTTTTTTCCAACCTGGCCGGCTTGTTTTCGCAAAAGAGACTGGCGCGCATCCTGGTTGGCACGGCGTTGTTCTGGATTTGCGGGGCGATCCTCAAAATGAATTTCCAGCCCTGGGGCCAGCAGGTTTTGCAATTCACAACCATGTTGCAGATCGCCATGCTGGGTATCTGGCTGAGCCTCGGCCTCATGGCGGGCAGCGTGCTGGCGGGCCAGCTTTACGCCGTGGGCGACTTGCATGCGACGCGGCGTTATGGATGGCTCTTGGCCGGCAGCATTGCGGTGCTGGGAAGCATCGGATGGCTTATGGGTCATGGATTGAATTATCCCAATATTTTGGCGCCGGCTGTTCTGATTCTTACCGGCCTGATTGCCGGTCTGTTTCTGATTCCGCTCAACGCCGCGCTCCAAGCCGAGTCGCACAAGGACAAACTGGGCAAAACCATCGCCACGCAGAACGGTTTTGAAAACCTGGCCATGCTGGGCGGCAGCCTTTTGGCCTTCATCGACGTCAAAGTGGGATTCAACCCGTCGGAACTTTTTCTTGCGCTGGCCGCGTTTGCCGCCATCGTGGTTGTCTGGTTAAAGATTCCGCCAAAACTCCAAATGAACAATGCAACCCCGGAATAAAAATCTGAGCGCATGGGCCGCGCTATGGTTTGCCCTGGCGGCGATCCTCTCGTTTCATTTGGCATATACGCTGAAGAACTGCCAGCTATTGTTCGTCGTTTTTTTCTATTGTCTTTGCCATCTGGCGAATGTCCAAACCAGCCGCAAGGCTTTTTATATTGGGATGGGAATCGGTCTTGCAATCTACGCCCCTCAACTCAGCTTCTTTTGGAGGATTTTCCAAGCCGGGGCGATCCCGCTTTGGTTGATTTTATCACTCTGGCTCGGCTTGTTCCTCTTGTTGGGCAGCGTGTGCCGGATGAGGTTCGGCCCTGTCGGTTGGGCCTGCGCGGTGCCCTTTATCTGGACCGGCTTGGAATATTCTCGCAGCGAGCTTGGTTATCTCCGATTTTCCTGGCTGAACGCCGGCTATGCGTTCTCCGATTCGAGCAGCCTGCATTATTTGGCCTCTTATGGCATCTATGGGATCGGTTTCGTGCTAATGACGCTCGCAGCTTTTTGGGCAGTTGTCCGGCAAGTCGGGTGGTCGGGGAGAATTCTTGCCGGAATTATGGTGGGCTTTCTGCTATTTTATCCGACTGTGGCCCCTGCCCCGCAACACTCGCCTCAACGGGGTTTTTGCGTAACCGGCGTGCAACTTGAGTTCCCGTCGCCAGCCGAAGCAGTGTTGGGGCTGGATCAGGCCATGCACAATTGGCCGGGGACTGATTTGCTGGTCCTCAGTGAATACAGTTTCATGGGGCCGGTTCCTGAACTTATCAAGAAATGGTGTCGCAAACACCAGAAATACCTCGTGGTTGGCGGAGAAGACCCCATCGCACCCTCGCAGTATTACAACACGGCATTCGTCGTCGGCCCCAAGGGTGAAATTGTTTTTCAGCAAGTCAAATGCGTCCCTATTCAATTCATGAAGGATGGATTGCCCGCTCCCAAACAAGCGCTATGGGATTCGCCTTGGGGGAAGCTGGGGGTCGCTATCTGCTACGATGCCAGTTATACGCGGGTGACCGACGAATTAATCCGCCAGGGTGCGCAGGGATTGATTTTCCCGACGATGGACACGCAAGATTGGGGCGGTTACCAACATCAACTACACGCCCGGATTGCCCCAATGCGCGCCGCGGAATATGCTGTGCCTGTGTTTCGATTGTGCAGTTCCGGCGTTTCGCAATTTGCCGACCCAAACGGGCGCGTCCTTGAATCGGCTCCTTTTCCGGGACAAGGAGCAATCATGAGCGCGCAAATGCAATTGCCAACACGGGGGCGGATGCCGCCAGATCGGTGGCTGGCTCCTTTGTCGGTCGGCATCACCGTTACGCTCAGCGCATGGCTCGCTATCGAATGCATTCGCCGGTGGTTAAGGAATTCGAGAACGCAGGCCAGATGAAAACAATCCTTCGCTTTCTGTTGCGGTTATTGTTCGGGTTCCGCGCCCATCACACGACGGCGCTGGCCGCGCCGGGACCGGTCATGCTGTTGCCCAACCACGTTTCCTGGCTCGACTGGCTGTTCCTGACCGCCTGCCTCGACAGTCAATGGCGCATTGTCACCTCCAGGCAGGGCGCGGAGGTCAGTTGGGTGCATCGGCTCCTCATGATCAACCGGTTTACCTTTCCCGTGGACACCGATTCCCCTTACGCCGTCAAACGTGTGGCGGAATATTTGCAAACGGGCGGAAAATTGGTGCTTTTCCCCGAAGGCCGCCTTTCGCGCACCGGCGCGCTGATGAAGCTCTATGATGGCACGGGCTTTCTGCTTTTCAGAACCAACGCCAAAGTTGTCACCTGCTATCTGCGCGGCGCCAACCGGCTCCCCTTCTCGCCCAATCCGAACCGGAAAAAATGGTTCCCGCGTGTCACCGCCCATTTCAGCGGGGTCCTGACGCCGCCGGCATTGACGGGCATGAGCACGATGCGCGCGCGGCAAAAACTCACCCGCTGGCTCTACGACACGATGGTCAAACAACAATTCGACATCGAGCTGGACGCCACGCCAAAAAATGTCCTCGCCGCCATCCTGCAAACGGCGCGCCAATGCCCCGATGTCGTCGCGCTGGAAGATGTGACGCACCGGAAGCTGACTTACCGCCGCTTGCTAGCCGGGGCCGATGCCATGGCGGAGCAGTGGCGCCGCCACTGGCCCGATGACAACAGCGCGCGCATTGGAGTGATGCTGCCTGCTTCGCTGGCCATGCCGGTGACAATCCTCAGCCTGTGGGCGGCGGAGAAGGTTCCGGCGATTTTCAACCTCTCCGCCGGCATCCCCGCCATGCCGGCCTGCGCCCAACTGGCCGATGTCAAACATATTATTACCTCCAAAACATTCCTGGAGCGGGCAAAATTAAATGTGCAGGCGATGCGGGACGCGGGCATCGGGTTCATTTATCTGGAGGACGTTCGCGCCGCAATCCCGCGCTGGCGGCAATGGCGCTCCCTCCTGCGCGTCTCCTTGAATCCGCGGGGCCTGGTCCCCAAGCCGCGATCCGAGGTGGCGGTGGTCCTTTTCACCAGCGGATCGGAAGCCATGCCCAAGGGGGTGGAACTGACCCACACGAACCTGCTCGCCAACATCCGCCAATTGCTGGCCCTGTTTGATTTGAATGATGCGGACCGTCTCTTCAACGCCATGCCGCTCTTTCACAGCTTTGGCGTCATCGGCATGGCCCTGCCCTTGATTCATGGCTGTTATGTTTTCCTGTACCCTTCGCCGCTCCATTACCGCGCGATTCCGACGCTGATCTATGATTTGGATTGCACCGTGTTTTTCGGCACCAACACATTCCTGAACGGTTACGCGCGCAAGGCCAGTCCGTTTGATTTCCGTTCGTTGCGCCTGCTCGTCGCTGGCGCGGAAAAATTGCAGGAAGCGACCGCCAACACCTGGGCGCGGCAATTTGGCGCGCGCGTTTTGGAAGCTTACGGCGCGACCGAATGCAGCCCGTGCATCACAATCAATACTCCGCTAAATCCGCGTTTCGGCTCCGCCGGAAGATTCATGCCGGGAATGGAATACAAGTTCGAGCCGGTGGAAGGCGTTGCCGAAGGCGGGCGCTTGTGGGTGCGCGGCCCCAACATCATGCGCGGCTACTTGAACGCCGAGGCGAATGAAAAGTTCCTGGCCGGCAACGGCTGGTACGACACCGGCGACATTGCGCGCGTGGACGAAGACGGCTTTCTCTACATACTTGGCCGTCTCAAGCGTTTTGCCAAGGTCAGCGGTGAAATGGTCAGCCTGGCCGCCGCGGAGGAAGCTCTGGACGGCGCGTTTCCGCAGTATGGATTGCGCTTTCAAATCGCCGTCCTGGCCCGGCCCGACGCCGACCGTGGCGAAGTGCTGATGGCGGTGTGCAACGAGCCAAAGCTGCAACTGGACGAAATCCGTGCCGCGATCAAGTCCAAAGGGTTGAGCAACCTCTACGTGCCCAAGGAGATCAAATACATGCGGGACATCCCAAAACTCGGCACCGGCAAAGTGGACCACCGTCAATTGCAGAAAATGATCGCGGAAGGCGCGACATGTCCGCCTTTTGCAACGTGACGGGGTGGTGACGGTTTGTGACCCCTCTTGTTACGGGTTTGATTTTCGTAAATACCTGATTAACAACGATTGTTACGGGTGTTACGGCTCAAAACCCCTTCTCGGAGCCAGAGGCTTCGGGAAAGGAGACTGAATGCTAAAGGCTAAAATTCCGATGGGTTCCTCGCTGTTTTTGGTGGAATAGAAACGCGGCAAGTGTCGCCTGGATTCCGGCCTCCACGCCGCCGTTGCCATGAGCGGACGCGATGGGTGTGATGCCAGGGTGCTACAGGAGGTTCTCTGTGTTGTAAATGGATTTTTTCTGGGAGTTATTGACATAGAATTTAAGCCTTTGTGGG